>Ga0256404_1000176_pt1 | contig 157087 bp, 125 predicted proteins | sample RumenRJG_01DNA_FD_185990 | JGI IMG/M metagenome (GOLD analysis project Ga0256404, IMG submission 185990) | Bovine rumen microbial communities from Lethbridge, Alberta, Canada - RJG_01 | ecosystem: Host-associated > Mammals > Digestive system > Stomach > Rumen | place: Canada: Alberta...
CTATGAGCAGTTGTATGCGCAGGTGCTCTATGAGTTGCGCGAGCAGAAGGCACCTTACTGGTTTGACAATCTGGAAGTGGAGCGCATTCAGGAGTTGAACCTGGACTTCATGGAGCAGAAGGATATGGCTGAGCTTATCAACGCCTGTTTCCGTAAACCTGAGGAAGGTGAAAGTCCTGTGACGATGGACAGCACCCAGATGCTGAAGCTGATTCAGGTGGAATATCCCTCTATGAAGATTAACCAGAGCGCAAGGGTATGTCTGGGAAGGGCTATGAAGGAGTTGGGCTTTGCCCATACCTCTTGTAAAAACGTGGCCCACTACAAGGTCATTCCCTTGATAGCTGCCTGATGGGTGAGTTGTAGGTTAGGTCTCAAAATAGACCTAACCTGCCTGAAACCCTTTATACATCAGCATTTGAAGCCTGTTGGGTTAGGGGTTAGGTCTATTTTCGAAAAAAGTCATTTTACATATACCCCAGCGCTCGCAGGATGTCGTTGAGGTTCGCCACCACCATGAGCAGGATGAGGATGCCGAAGCCGACGTATTCGGCACGAATCATGAATTCCTCTGAGGGTTTGCGACGGGTAATCATCTCGTAGAGCAGGAACAGCACATGACCTCCGTCCAAGGCGGGGATGGGCAGGATGTTCATGAAGGCGAGGATGATAGAAAGGAAAGCTGTCATCTTCCAGAACATGTACCAGTCCCACATGGGTGGGAAGAGTGAGCCGATAGCTCCGAAACCGCCTAACGACTTGGCTCCCTCGGCGGAGAAGATGTACTTCAGGTCGTCGACGTAAGAAGCGAGGACATGGAATCCATACTTGATGCCGGCAGGAATGCTCTCGAAGAAACCGTATTCACGGGTAATGGGCTTGTAGAGGTCGGCCATGGCCTGAACGGTAAAGCCTAACTTCAACTCTGGAGTGAGCACGACCTGAGCCGTGTCGGTGCGGGCGTTATTGCCGAAGACAACGACTACTGTGCGGGCTTTCATGCTGTCGGCAGGTGTGGTTGCCATAGCCATCATATCAGCACGACGACCTAATTGGTCGACAAACTCATTATAGGAATCAACGGCAGAACCATTGATGGCCAGAATCTTGTCGCCTTTGGCAAGACCAATCTCTGCTGCTGGGGTTCCAGGCAATACGCTATCAACCTTGGCAGGCATCAGTGGACGTACAAACGAGGGGTCGGCCTTCATCATGTTCAGCAGGTTCAGCTCGCCAGGGAGCGCAATGCTCATGGGCTTGCCGTCACGAATAATGTCGACACGATGAGCCTCAGAGATGTCGCGATAGAGGTCGGCAGAGAAGTCCTTGAAGGGACGAATGTCCGTACCTATTAATATATCGCCATCCTTGAAGCCATACGATTTGGCCTCTTGGTTGAACTTCATACCCAGCGTCATGTCCTTGACGGGGATGTAGGTGTCGCCCCACCAGAACAGGATCTGCGAATAGATGAACAGCGCCAGCAGGAAGTTGACCAATACACCACCAATCATGATTAACAGACGTTGCCAAGCGGGTTTGGCACGGAACTCGTAGTCTTTGACGGGCTGCTTCATTTGTTCGGTATCGAAACTCTCGTCAATCATACCCGCTATCTTGCAGTAGCCACCCAGTGGCAGCCATCCGATACCATACTCAGTATCGCTATTCTTGGGTTTGAACTTGAACAGACTGAACTTCCAGTCGAAGAAGATGTAGAATTTATCTACGCGCACTCCAAAGAGTTTGGCGAAGAAAAAGTGGCCACCTTCGTGCAACAATACCAGCAGGCTGATGGCCAGAATGAATTGTAATACTCTGATAAGAAATACTTCCATAATTTTAAGTTATAAGTGAAAAATGAAAAGTGAAAAATTTGCTTCCGCTCTCCATATTCACCATTATTTTATTTGATTATTATTCTTTGTTGTTCTGATTGAAGATATTAATATTGCGAGGACTTCTCTGCAGTCTTTTTCCATACTCTCAAATTCCTTGTCTGAGATATAACCTGTTTTTCACTTTTCACTTTTCATTTTTCACTTCATCAGCTCCGTGGCGATGCGACGAGCCTCTGCATCTGTAGCGATGTAGGTGTCGTAGTCGGGCGTAGCGGAGAAAGTACAGCGCTGCATGGTTTCAGCAATGATGTCGCTCATTTGGATGAATCCGCACTTGTCCTCCAGGAATCCGCGATTCACAATCTCGTTGGCTGCATTGACAATGCAAGGCATGTTGCCCCCCTTCTGAATAGACTCGAAAGCCAGTGCCAGACAACGGAACTTCTTGAGGTCGGGCTCGAAGAAGTCGAGATGCTGGGTGGCAAAAAGGTCCAGACGGTCGCCACTCAGTGTGAGACGCTTGGGGAACGAGAACGCATACTGGATGGGCAAACGCATATCGGGCACACCCAGCTGGGCCTTGACGGCACCATCCTGGAATTGCACAGCCGAATGGACAATGCTCTGCGGATGGACTAATACTTGAATTTGTGAAGCCTTGACGCCAAAGAGCCATTTGGCCTCGATGACTTCGAAGCCTTTGTTCATCATCGAAGCAGAATCGATGGTAATTTTAGCCCCCATATCCCAGGTGGGATGGCGCAGGGCATCGTCCTTGGTCACCTTGGCAATCTGTTCCATCGTGAAATTGCGGAAGGGACCACCTGAGGCCGTGAGCAGAATCTTCTCAATGGGGTTGTTGTCTTCGCCCACCAGACTCTGGAAGATAGCAGAGTGCTCGCTGTCAACGGGTAGGATAGGGGCGTGATACTCAGAAGCCAGGTCGCGAATCAGTTCGCCGGCAACCACCAACGTCTCCTTGTTAGCCAATGCAATAGCCTTGTGGGCCTTGATGGCATGAATGGTGGGCGACAGACCTGCAAAGCCTACCATCGCTGTCAGCACGATATTGATAGGACCTGCCTCAACAATCTCGTCGATGGCTTTGGCACCAGCATACACCTTCACGTCGGGCAAATCGCTCATGAGGCGTTTCAGTTCGTCGTAACGCTGTTCGTTGGCAATGACGATAGCTGCAGGCTTGAATTGATGTGCTTGCTCAGCCAGCAGTTCCACTTTGTTATTGGCTGTCAGACAATACACCTCGTAGAGGTCGGAGTGTTCGGCAATAACCTCCAATGCCTGGGTTCCGATAGAACCTGTAGAGCCAAGAATTGCTATTTGTTTCTTTTTCATATTTCTAATAATCCGGTTGGGATTTGCATGATAATCTGTTGTCGGTTGGTGTCGATGTTGGTAATGAGCTCGTCGGAGGCTGGGATGAGTCGTCCGTCCTCCAGTTCGAACAGAATGTTCTGGGTGGTATCGTCAATGGCGGCAATCTTGCCAACGACCTTACTGTTAGAGGCTTCTACTATATCGAAGCCCACGAGTGAAGACAGGGACAATTGACCTTCGGATTCTTCTGCCAAGGTGCGTGGGAAATAGACATCGCAACCCGTCAGCTCAGAAGCACGCTGTTGGGTGTCCACATCGCAAAACTTAACCAAAGCCAGAGAGTCGTTGCGGAAGCGATACTCTTCCATAAAGAAAGGTACGAGAATGCCGTCGATTTCCAAAATGAGGTAATCGGCATCAGTGGTGTCGAAGATATCGTCGTCAAACTGGAACGACACCTCGCCTTTCACACCATGAGCCTTGCCTAAACGGCCTATCTTATAGACATCCTCTCGCTTAATCATATTCTCTCAATCTTTGCACCCAAGGCATTCAGGCGGGCTTCTATATTCTCGTAACCACGGTCTATCTGTTCGATATTGCTGATGATGCTGGTGCCGTTGGCACTCATGGCTGCTATCAGCAAGGCGATACCTGCACGGATATCTGGACTGGACATGCGCTGGGCACGAAGTGTCTTCTTCCGGTCGTGACCCACAACAACGGCACGATGGGGGTCGCAGAGGATAATCTGGGCACCCATGTCAATGAGTTTGTCGACAAAGAACAGACGGCTCTCGAACATTTTTTGATGGAACAGTACGGAGCCGCGCCCCTGGGTAGCCACTACAATCAGCACGCTGAGCAAGTCAGGAGTGAGTCCTGGCCAAGGTGCATCAGCTAACGTCATGATGGTGCCATCGATGAACGAATCGACTACATAATGCTTCTGACGGGGAATATACAGGTCGTCACCATCCACCTGTACGTCAACACCCAGTCTGCGGAAAGCCTCAGGAATGATGCCCAGATTTTTGATGGAAACATCCTTGATGCGGATGCCATCGCCACACATTGCTGCCATTCCGATGAAAGAGCCTACCTCGATCATATCAGGAAGCAGACGATGCTCTGTGCCACAAAGCTTGTCGACACCTACAATGGTCAAGAGGTTAGAGCCGATACCGCTGATGTTGGCTCCCATGCGATTTAGCATGTGGCAGAGTTGCTGAATATACGGTTCACAGGCAGCATTATAAATAGTGGTAGTACCTTCAGCGAAGACAGATGCCATGATGATGTTGGCAGTACCTGTAACAGAGGCCTCGTCAAGTAACATATAGGTGCCCTTTAGCTGTTTGGATGATATCTCGTAGACATTACGATTCTCCACGCGATGGAACTTGGCACCCAGATACTTGAAACCCAGGAAGTGAGTGTCCAAACGGCGACGCCCAATCTTATCACCACCAGGTTTAGCCACTGTGGCCTTGCCCATACGAGCCAACAAGGGACCGATCATTAGGACAGAACCGCGCAGACCGGCACACTTCTCCACGAATTCGTCGCTCTCGAGATATTGCATGTTCAGGGCATCGGCCTGGAACGTATAGCTATTATCTTTTGACTCTTGGCTAATAGTCTTTGTTACCTTTACGCCGATATCCTTCAACAATTGAATCAGGTTGTTGACATCACGGATGTCTGGAATGTTGTGGATGGTCACCTTGTCACTGGTAAGCAACGAGGCACAGATTACCTGCAAAGCCTCGTTCTTGGCTCCCTGTGGTGTGATGGTTCCACTGAGCAGATGGCCGCCCTCAATTTTAAATGATGCCATAAGGGTATTTCAGTTAAACAACTTATAAATTACTTTTTGCGCTTTCCTTTCTTTCCTTCATTGGGTGTAGCGAGGTCAATGCGGTCGAAGCGGAAAGACTGGAGGTCGATCTGAATCTTGCCATCGGTAAAGCGTGCAAGATCGTCAGCCACTTTTTCGTCGTCCATAGAACCGTGACCCCATGTAGCCAAATCGCGCTTCATCTGATTGGCTGTAATGCGAACCAACTCGTCACGCTCCTCACCCTCAGGCATGGTTTTCAGCTTCTCGAACACCTCCGTCATCAGGTGTCCGTAGTGGCGAAAATGACTCTGTGAATTAGTCTTGGGGTGATCCATGGGCTGTGGCTTGGTGAGAATCCTCTCTGCATTGCTGACGTCAAAAGGCCAGTCGATGTCCAGTTGCTTATGACTCATCAGGTAGAGATGGTCCCACAAAGTCTGCTGATAGTCTGAGCTATCGCGAAGCTGAGGAGTCTTGTTCTCCATCTGGTGAATAATGGCTTGGGCGCATTTCATGCGTTCTTCCTTGGTAGGTAGGCTAATAGCCAAATCTACCATTTTCTGAATCTCACGACCGTATTCGGGCATGACCAGTTTCTCACGTTGGGTGTTATAGTCTAATCCTTTGATTTCCATAATTTTTCACTTATCGCTAATCACTTATCACTTAAAGCAATGGCTTTGCTTTGATAGCTACAAAGTCCTTCAGATAGAAAGGAACAAAATAGGCCACATCTTCAAACTGCTCGTTCAAGAAACGCTTCTCTGCCAAGGGTTGCATCCATTTTGCCAATGGTTCGATGTTGTCAATGTAGTGCGCATTGGGATGATTGATGGTTTCCATGCACTTCTTGGCACCATTACCAAAGAAATAGATGGGACGTTGGTCCAGCCACTGCTTGTAGGTGTCAGCACTGACCACGTCTGCACTGACCTCGCGGACCATCTTCAATGAATGGTCATAGAGTGCTGCATAAACCTCCATGCGACGGGCATCTAGCATAGGACAAAGCAGGGCGTTCTCCTCTTGAATGACCTCTCTTAGCAAGACGGGTACACACATCAGTTCCAAAGTGGGAACACTGATCAGCTTTAAATCGCGACCATAGCATATTCCCTTCGCCATAGACACTCCGATGCGTAAGCCGGTATAGGAACCAGGACCACAACTGACGCTGACAGCATCGAAAGGAATGGCATGGTTGTCGGTAAACGATAAAGCCTCGTCGACCATCGTACCAAGCTTTTCGGCACCTGCTCCTTTTTCGCCGTGCTCTGTTTGTTCGAAGATACACTGTCCGTTTTCAGAGACAGCCACCGAACAGGCATTTGTACTTGTTTCTATATGTAGTATGCAAGCCATTTCTGTTTTGCTATATATTAAATAATGTGCAAAGGTACGAATAAGCGAGCGAAAAACCAAATTTATTTGGGTTTTTCAGAGCGAAAGTACCTCCGATGCAATCAAAGGTACGAATTTTCCCGCCATTCTTCGCATTTTTAATATAATTTTTGTACCTTTGTCGTCATTAATAAAGAAAAACAACATTATGATACAGTCAATGACTGGCTACGGAAAGACTGTCGTAGCCTACAAAGGAAAGAAAATCAATGTAGAAATCAAGTCGCTCAATTCAAAGCAACTTGACCTTACAACACGTATTGCTCCATTATATCGTGAAAAGGAAATGGAGATCAGACAAATCATCGCAGAGAAACTGTTAAGAGGAAAAGTGGAATTCTGCATCTGGATAGAGAAGGACGCTACTACGGAGGCAGCTCCCATCAATACAGCCCTGATGCAGAGCTACTATAACCAGTTGCACGCCTTTGCCGAGCAGAATAAGATGGAGGGCATCGATTGGATGACGACACTGACACGTATGCCTGACGTGTTGACAAAGACAGAGGTGGAAGTGCTGGACGAGGAAGAGTGGCAGGCTGCTCGTCAGGGTGTCTGCGATGCTGTTCAGCATTTGGTAGACTTCCGCATACAGGAAGGTGCTGCCCTGGAGAAGAAGTTTGGCGAGAAGATAGACAACATCGAGCAGTTGATGGCCAGCATCGAACCCTACGAGAAGGCTCGTGTGGAGAAGATTCGCAGTCGTATCGTGGATGGACTGAAGCAGATTCCTGAGGCTGAGTATGACAAGAACCGTCTGGAGCAGGAACTCATATATTATATTGAGAAGCTGGACATCAGCGAGGAGAAACAGCGCCTGGCTAACCACCTGAAGTATTTCCGTGAGACGATGGCCGACCAGCCTGGACAGGGCAAGAAACTTGGATTCATCGCCCAGGAAATGGGTCGTGAAATCAATACCACCGGTTCGAAATCGAATCAGGCAGAAATGCAGAACATCGTGGTAAAGATGAAGGATGAGTTGGAGCAGATTAAGGAACAAGTTTTGAATGCGTTGTAGAAAGAATTATTTTTGATTTTGGAAAGAAATTAGGGGAAATTATGGGAAATTTGGCTGCGCCGTTTCTCCACAATGCATACAAGTGAATCATTTTCCAACGCTTGTCCCAAAGGATAAATAATTTCCCCTAATTTCCCCTAATTTCTTTCCAAATAAAAAAAATAATATCAAATATAAAAAAACGATTTTGTAAAATAGAAGAGGTAATGATAACAAAGCAGGAATATCTTGATATTTACGATGTCATAGGCGCTGCGATGGAGGTGCATAAGACGTTAGGAAGAGGTATGGCAGAAGCTTTGTATCAGGAGGCATTGGAAATGGAAATGACCGCAAATGGTTTGTCGTGTGAGCGCGAAAAGATGCTGTTATGCTATTATAAAGGGTTGGAAATGAAAAAGCATTATGTGGCAGATTTCTATTATAAAGGTATTATCGTTGAATTGAAGGCTGTGGAAAAAATAGGTCCAGAGCATCGGGCTCAGTTGATAAACTATATGCGTATTAGTGGACAGGATAAGGGATTACTTATTAACTTTGGTGAGATAAGTCTTCGTACGGAGCGTTATATCTATAATGAAGATGACGATAATTACATATTGCTTACAAAAGATAATTATAAGGACTATATCATAGATGAAAAATAATTTCCCCCAATTTCCCATCATTTCTTTCTAAACAAAAAGAACAATATGAAAAAAGGTAAGTTAATTATATTCTCAGCGCCAAGTGGCAGTGGTAAGTCAACTATCGTGCAGTGGCTAATGAAGGACCATCCGGAGTTGAAACTGTACTTCTCAATTAGTTGTACCTCACGTGCACCTCGTGGCACAGAGCAGAATGGTGTGGAGTATTTCTTTATTTCCCCAGAAGAATTTCGCGAGAAGATTGCCAATGACGAATTCGTGGAATATGAGGAGGTTTATGAGAATCGTTTCTACGGAACATTAAAAAGCCAGGTGGAAAAACAACTGAATGCTGGTCAAAACGTCATATTTGATGTGGACGTGAAAGGCGGTGTTAATATCAAGAAGTTCTATGGGAAAGAAGCTTTGAGCGTTTTTATCCAGCCCCCATCCATAGAAGAGCTTCGTAAGAGGTTGGTAGGCCGTGCCACTGACAGTCCAGAAGCTATAGAGGAAAGACTTTCTAAGGCTTCCTATGAGTTGACCTTTGCCGATCAGTTTGATACCATCGTTGTCAATGATGATTTAGAAATGGCGAAGAATGAGACGCTTCATAAGGTTAATTGTTTTTTAGCGGAATAAATATTTCCCTTAATTTCCCAAAATTTCTTTCCTAAATTAAGAAAATGAAGAAAGTAGGTCTCTTTGGTGGATCATTCAATCCCATACACGTAGGACATATTGCATTGGCCCGGGCTGCCTTGAAGGAGTGTGGACTGGATGAGGTGTGGCTGATGGTGTCGCCCCAGAATCCGCTGAAGAGGGATATGAAACTGTTGGATGACGCTTTGCGCTTGGAGATGGCACAGAAGGCACTGGAGGGTGTCGAGGGCGTGGAGGCCTGCGACTATGAGATGCATCTGCCCAAGCCCAGCTATACGTGGCACACGTTGCAAGCATTGGCTAAGGACTATCCAGACAGCCGCTTTACGCTGCTGATTGGAGGCGACAACTGGGCTCATTTCCAACGTTGGTATCACTGGGAGGACATCCAGCGCACCTGCGACATCGCCGTCTATCCACGAGAGGGCTACGCTGGAACGTTTGATGCTCCGCTTATCAATGTGTCGAGCACAGAGATTCGCAGAAGGGTGGAGCAGGGGGAGAGCATTGACGGATTGGTGCCCACACAGATTATATCATTAGTAGAGAAATACTATAAGAAGATTTGATGAATAGGGTGTTTAACACAGGAGAGACAGAGGAAGAGCTGCGCAAACTGTACAATCCAGAGGGTTCTTCGTTGCGTAAGGCTCAGTTGCGCATGCTCGACATGCTTCTATATCTTTTTGAAACCGCTAAGAAGGTAGGGGTCTCTTGTCGTCTGGATGGTGGAAACGTATTGGGAGCCATGCGTCATGGTGGTTTTATTCCTTGGGATGACGACATTGATGTGGTAGTGAGTCGTCATGACTTTAAAATCCTTTGTCGTTATATGGAGGAACACCCACATCCTCAATATGTATTGCAAACCCACCAGACGGACAAAGGAAGCTTTGTACCCTGGGGACGTTTGCGCGATTTAAAGAGTGAATACGTCAATCCTTATCCTGCTGACAGTCGTGAGGGAAAAGCTTTTGAAGCCCAGAAATTCCGTGGTTTGCAGATAGACATTTTCCCCTACGAGGGTTATATGATACCTAAACTGCAGCGTTTGGCAGCCAAGATGGCTTGTGTGGTGCATTTCGACTTGTCGAAGTCACATCCTTTATTAGCCAATATTACCTATTCTATATTACATCAGGTGGTTTATCCCTGTTTCCGCTTGATTGGTCGTTGCTTTGGCAATCCTAACTTGTACATGCATTCCTATGGAACCTGGTTCTATTTCCAGTTTCCAAAGGAAGTGCTATTGCCACATCGAGAAATCGTCTTCGAGGGACATACTGTTCTTGGACCAGCCGATGCTGATAAGTTCTGTCGCATCGTTTATGGTGATTACATGAACCTTCCACCCAAGGAGAAGAGGGCGGTACATGCCAGCGAAATCATCGTTCACGACTAAAGGCGCATGCTTTGGATGGTATGCGCTAGTCCTTCTTCAATGCTGAAAAGCGGCTTCCAACCTAGCTGATTCAGTTTCTCTGTAGAGAACACTGCTTTGGTGATGGGTGTGGTATTTCCATTCTCAGCAAGGTCAAACACCACTTTCTTGTTCCCAATCTTGGCGATTTCCTCAGCTAGTTGTCGAATGGTAATGTTCGACTCTTCGTTGGCAACATTATAAGCCTCGCCACTATTCCCTTTTGTCAACAGCAACAGCATCGCAACGGCACAGTCTACCACATAAAGCCATGAGCGGAATTGCTCCCCTCGGCTTTTCATGACAATATCTTCGTCGTTCAGTATGTTCCGGATAAACTGGGCATATACACGGTTGTCGCTTTCCGTAAAGTAAGGTCCATAGGTGTGACAAGGACGTGCAATGACGATGTCAGCGCCATATTCCTGGATGTAAGCAGCACATAAGGTCTCTGCCGCACGTTTGGACGAAGGGTAGCAGGCTCGTGGGGACAGGATGTCAATATACCCGCTGCTCTTTTCTGAAAATACGCTTCCGTCTCCTTCGCCATACACTTCGCCAGAGGATACGTAAAGCATACGCTGCATGTGGTGAGCCAATCCGTATTCCACCAATTGGCAGAGCCCGTTCAGGTTGGATTTCATCACCTCTACAGGCGATTGTTGGAAGAAATTGGGACTTGCATTGCTGGCGGCATGGATAATGTAGTGGAAATTCTCAGTGCATTCCAGAGACTGACAGATGTCGTGTCGGATAAAATGGAAACGGGGTTGTTGCCAATAGTCGGCAAAGCGTTGCTCTGCACGTTGACTGTTCCGTCCCATCGCATAGATGTGACAGAAACTGTGTCGCATCAGTAAGTCCACCAGACAACTGCCGATGAGTCCTGTGGCACCTGTTATCAGGATGTTTCCTTCCTGTGGCACATTCAGTTGTTGGACAACCTTGTCAAGGTCTTGTCTGTATGGATTTATTTCAGCCATGACTCCGCTTTTACGTTCATCAGTGCCTTCAGTATTTCCAGGTCTTCTACGGTTGTCACCTTGATGTTTTTCTCTGAACCTGGTACGATGTGCATGTCGCGCCCTCCCAGTTCTGCCATCAGCGTGCACGATGCCACTGAGTTGGTGATGCCTTTCTCCTTGGCTTCCTCATGAGCGGCAATGATGTTCTTCAGACGGAAGGTCTGCGGGGTCTGCGTGCGAATCAGCTTATCGCGTGGAATGCTGGTATTGGTGGAGAACCCGTCTTCACTCTCCAAGATAGCTTCACGGCACTGGATGCCTGTAATGGCATAGCCGTACTCCTTGCAGATGGCGATATTGCTTGAGATGATATCTTGTGAAAGCAATGGGCGCACGGCATCGTGAATCAGGATGAGGTCGTCGTCTTGACAGCCTGCCTCCTTCAGTCCGAAGATACCGTTATGAATAGACTCCTGTCCATTTTTTCCGCCGGGGAATATCCATTTTAGTTTGTCGATGCAGAACTGGTTGGCATACGACTGAAGAACCGTTTCCCATCCAGCCAGGCAAACCACGGCAATGCCGTTGATGTCGGGGTGTTTCTGGAAAGCCATCATCGTGTGAATGATGATGGGACAGTTGTTGACGTGCATAAACTGTTTGGGAATGTCTTGTCCCATTCTGTTGCCGGCTCCACCGGCGATAATCAGTGCGTAGTTCATATTATAGGCAGTTTTTGTAGATGTTTGTATAGTAGGCGTGGATAAAAGGAAAGAAGAATCCTCTGACGGCTCCCATAATGCCATGAGTCTGACGGGTGGGGTAAACCTTCTCCCGATGTTTCAGACACAGGCAACACAGGCGAAACAGAGAGAGCAGACCTTCCTTTAGCAGCAGCTTGCAGAATTGGTGAACCAATGGCTGTTTGTCGGTGGTGTTTGTCAGAATCAGGTTGTAGACAAGTTGCCAGTTGCTGTCTTTCTGCAATTGTCTGTATTTGGTATATCCATTGATATACGGACTAAAGATGTTGTGACTGCCGTAGTCCACTTGGGAAACTTCCTGTTCGTGTTGCCGATGTAGGTTTAATGGTTCGTTAACCACTGCCACTCCGTTGTTGAGGTAAGCATAGATAGATAGGCTCCAGTCGTACCAGATGGAGGGAATCCAATATTCTTCATTTTGAATGAATGATCGCTGGCAGAGCATCGTATGTCCGTAGATACTGGCAAACAGCTGATTTTCAAAGCAGAACTTGTATTTATAGAGATGGGCATTCTCCATCGTGCTACCCTTTATGCAGGGCGAACAGCAAATGTCGTGGTCTCTGATGGCCTGAACCTGTTTCTCGATTTTCTCGGGAAACCAGATGTCGTCCTGGTCGGCAATGGCTACATAGTCGCCAGTAGCCTTCATAACTGCCGTCTTGAAGTTCTTGTTGAATCCTAGGTTGTGCTCATTGACATATAGTTTGATAAAAGGATGCCTTGTTGCATATTCCTTGATGATTTCCACTGTATTGTCTGTTGAGCAGTCATCTTGTACTATCAGTTCATGAATGGGATAGGTTTGGCAAAGGATCGAGTCGAGTTGTTCCCTTAGAAATAACTCACCGTTATAGGTTGTCATGACAACTGAAACCGTCTTTGTACTCATAATCATAATTCCTGATTGCTTTTTTCTACTTGTATAGCGATGTTGTTCATCTTGTCAGCATATAACTGGTAGAGTAGTTTCCCGTTACGTTCCATTTGTTCTTTGGTGAATTCGGAATTCCATAGACGCATGCCACCAGCTGTCAGTGAGCGGAACTTGGCATCGTACCATCCCACTTGTAGTCCCAGCTGCCAAGAGCGAAGACAAATCTCGTCGTCATCGTATTGGAATGGTGCAAAACGGAAGTCAATATGATGCAGATGCTGCTCATAAAGGTCCTTTCGAATCCACATGGGTGCCCTGTTCACAGCATCAACAAACTGGAATTTGGCATCGCCCATCTCGCGCTTGGTGCCACATCCCTTTTCCTGTTCTGGGTGAAACTTCACGTCCAGTGCCCATTTGCCTCCCAGAATAACCATCTTGGGATACTTGTTAAAGAGTTCAATGGCTTCCGTAACCCAACAGACATCTTCGAAGTCGTCATCATCTTGCATCAAGGCCAGAAACTTGCCGTTAGCCAGTCGGATGGCCTTGTCGTATGTCACATTCTCAAAAAGGTCGTTAGCACGAAGCATAAATTCGTTGGCACCTGTCAGTGCTTCTGTCAATCTTTTGGTATGTTCCATGCTCGACCCGTCGTCTATCACAATGATTTCTGCGTCCTTGAATTGACGAAGTTTGGGCAGGATATGACAAATCTGCAGACTCTTATTGTGCGACTGGATAATAAAGCTTACGGCAGGCTCGTTGCGATAGCCCTTTGCCTCCCATGAAGCATGGTTCTTCTTCTGTTGAACGGCTCCTGTCCTTTTAAACAGAGCCAGTTTGATTTTCTCAATGATTAATCTCATGACGTTTGAATATAAATAGTATACACTCCATGAATATCTTCACATGGGCAATCTTCATGATAGCCATATAAAGTAAAGAAGTTATAATGATTCTTGATAGGATAAGTGCTATGACATTGGTGATGAACAGGGTGGTATAGTAGGCTACACCGATACAACCGATGGTTGTCAATAGGAACGGACATACGTCTTTTAGCAAGTCTGTAAAACGAAGTTGTATCAATCTGTAGGCCAATACCTGCCAAATACCCGTCCATAAGATGAGTGTAACCACATAGGCTGCTATCATGATTTCAATGCCCCAGGTAGCAAACACCATTACTACGACAATTTGTGTGATGACGAGTGCGACAGAACACCACATATAGGTGTCAGAACGCCCATGACTAATAAACAGGTTCTGATATAAGGTGTGAATGGGTAGGAAGGCTCCGCTGATGCATAGCATACGCAATAGGGGTACACTATCTGTCCATTGCTCGCCCAACAATACTACAATGAAGTCGGCAATGAAAGCCAGTCCTAACATGGCAGGCATAGACAGGAATGCTGTAAAGCGCAACATCTTGCGGAATACGTTCAGTTGTCTGTTTTCTTCCTCATTGATAGAAGCCAGTACGGGCTGAGCCACTTGTTGCATGGTGCCCGAAATCAGTGAATGCCCCATCGTGTTCCATTTGGCAGCTTGTGTGTAGTTGCCTACAGCACTAGCAGTAAACAATCGTCCGAAGATAAACGATAGTATGTTATTGTTCACTTGATTGATGATGTTGGTAATCAGTATCTTGCTGCTGAAACCAATCATCTCGCGAATAGGCGTAAGGTCTATATGGAATGAAGGCATCCATCTTACATAATACAGACGACCGATGTTGATGATGCAGATATAAGCAAACTGTTGCCAGGCCAAACTCCAATATGAATAACCGTTGAGAGCCAACGTGATACCGATGATGCCACTACCTACCAGTGCGAAGAATCCTGTGATGGCTTTCTCGCGATTCATCATATTCCTAAACATATAGGCAGCATGAGCGATACCAATGCCCGCTAATAGTAACGAGGCAAAGACCAGTCTGGATAGAGGAATCAGTCCTGGTTGATGGAAATAGTCGGCAATTAGGGGGGCAGAAACGTAAAGCACCAAATAAAGAAGTATCGAAATGCCCGTGCTGGTCCAAAAAACGGCATTGTATTCCCTGTGTGTAGCTTCCTTTAGATTAGTCAGAGCTGCAGTGAAACCACTTTCTTGTAGTGAGCCTGTTATGGCAGTGAAAATTGCTAGCATTCCCACCATGCCATAGTCGGCAGGGGTGAGCAGTCGCCCAAGGATAATGCCTATCAAAGCCATTAACAACTGCGATGTCAAGTTGTTAATGGCTCCCCACATGAGTCCTTTGGCTGTACGCTCCTTTAATCCTTCTTTCATTTTAGGTAACACGGAAATGTGATGGAAAGATATTTCCTTGAATATTTCTGAGTCAGCGTGTCAAAGTCTGCCATTTCCTTATAGGCCAGCTTTTTCTGTTTCCAAGGCAATTGTCGTTTCTTGCTGACAAAACTACCATATAGTTCGAACTCAGAGAAACCGGAGGTGTCAGTGCGATCGTAGGACGACACGATAGCCTCTTTCCATTCCTGTTGGTGGTTGGCCTTTTCTATCTCTTTTCTGAGCTTGGCTAATTCCTTCTTGGAGAAGAGCATCTTATGGTCTATATAGCTCAGCAACGAATGATAAGGCTTGCCCATCAACTTGCGGATGTTCTTATAGTAGGCGGTATGGCACTCCTCGCTCATATAGAAAATAGGTGTACCCTGCTTGTCTAGAAAAACGTGGGGACTAATGAGTATGTGATCTGCATCAATACAAAGGAAGTATTCGCATGTTCCTACTGCTCCTGAAAGTTTCACCAATTGCTGAAACAACCATCCGCTTCTGTCTACTACCCGTCCGTCAGGGCGAGTGACAACAAGTCCTAAATGCTTAGGTGGAAAATGGAAGATGGTAGATTCCTCAACGAAGATAAGTTGCTCTTTTTTACAGAAATCAACGATTTCTTGATCATTGGGAGCTACGATGTAGATGGCTTTTATCGGATGACATATGTTCTTTCTAACACCTTGCAAACAAAGTGGCAGAATGGCTAAATCTTTGCTGATAATAGGTATGACAACATCAATAGGTTCATCAGAAGCCTTCACGGACTTCTGAGGGAGCATTTCCCACAGACGACTGAAGGCTTGTCGACACCATTGTATAGCTGCATCACTCTTTTTCATACTATTTTTGTGCAAAAATACAGATAAATATTTGAAGTTCAAAATAAAAAGATGTAATTTTGCATCGAAAATATGATTATTATGGAAACATCAGTAAGTCAGAGTGTACAAAAGAAACCCCGTTTGGAATGGCTTGACGCCCTTCGTGGATTCACCATGATTCTGGTCGTGGCTAACCATGTGCTGGGCCTGGGTCTTGGTATGTCTCCCAAGGTTTCGTCATCTATGCAGTTCCTTGTCATGTTCCGTATGCCCTTGTTCTTCTTTGTCAGTGGCTTCCTTGCATATAAGGCTGGTCTTTTGTGGAATGGCAAGACTTTGGGTACCCTTTTGTTGAAGAAGATACGTGTGCAGACTATTCCAACGGTAGTGTTCTTCCTTTTTGGTGCAGTCATCTTAGGAGATATGGCTTTTGGCGATCAGGTGGCGGAATGGTTGTCACGCCCTTTGAAGGGTGGTTATTGGTTTACCATTGTGTTGCTTTACATGTTCATCATTTATTACCTCTTCTGTTATATTGAGAGTAAGCTGAAGGTAAAGTCCTGGATACCTATTACCGTACTGTTCATCATCTCCTTGTGCTTTTACGAGACATGCTATCAACCCAAATATTTTTCCTGGGCTTTCGGATGGCGAGGAACTCCTAATGAGTTTATGAATACCTCCAGTATCAACCAGTTGTTCATGTATTTCCCCTTTTTCCTCTATGGCAACATGGTGCGTCGCTATTGGGACCAAGCCCAGCGTCTCATGGATAGTCGCTGGTTTTATCCTATTATGATTGTGGTGGTGATTTTCTCGGCTTTGGATGCTTTACAGTGGCATACTCTCCGTATGACATGGGCCATCATTCCTCTAACTTTGGCTCGTTTCATGCTGTTGACCATTGTTTTTATGTATTTCCGTCACTACCATCAGTACTTCACCCGATTCACAGTGATGGGACGTAGCTTGCAGTATATTGGACGTCGAACATTGGATATCTATCTAATTCATTATTTGTTCATGCCGAACCTGCCCACATTAGGTTCGTTCTTCAGCCAGTATCGCCACAACTTCATTTTGGATACAACGGTGTCTGTATTTCTGGCGTTGCTGGTCATTGGCTTCAGCATCATCACATCGAATATCCTACGCGTGAGTCCGTTCTTCAAGAAATGGTTGTTTGGTAGGGAAAAATAGAATAAAGAGACTGTGCCAATAAGATAAGGACTCTGTGTTTATTCAGTAAATTCACTGAATTTGGTCACCAATTTCACTGAATTTGGTCAGTAAATTCACTGAATTTGGTTACAACAGAGTTACTTCCTTACGTGTTGGCACAGTCTCTTGTTGTTTATCCAACCTGACTTCCAGGTTTTACATCCTTGGTGGTTGTCACCACGCTGAGGCTCTCGTCAAAGTCGACAGCAGAGAGAATCATACCCTGACTCTCGATGCCCATCATCTTGCGAGGCTCAAAGTTGGCAACGAAGAGGATGCGCTTGCCTACGAGAACAGAAGGATCATCGTAGGAGGCAGCAATACCGCTGAGGATGGTACGGTCTGTGCCTGAACCATCGTCGATAGTGAACTGCAACAACTTCTTCGACTTTTTCACCTTCTCGCAAGCTTTGATAAGACCTACACGGATGTCAAGCTTTTCGAAGTCGTCGAACGAAACGGTATCCTTGATAGGTGCAGCCTTGTATTGTGCTGCCAGGTTGGCCTTCTTGGTAGCTTCCAATTTGTCGAGCTGCTTCTGGATAACCTCGTCCTCTATCTTTTCGAACAACAGGGCAGGTTCACCCAACTGATGTCCAGCCTTCAGCAATTCTGTAGAACCCAACTCGTCCCACTCGAAGGTCTCAAGGTTCAGCATCTCACGCAGTTTCTTGCTTGAGAAAGGAAGGAACGGCTCGAAAGCAATGGCCAGGTTGGCAGTCAATTGCAAGCAGATGTTCAGGATGGTTTCGCAACGCTTGGGGTCGGTCTTCCAAACCTTCCAAGGTTCGCACTCGGTGATATAACGGTTACCGATACGTGCCAGGTTCATGGCCTCGAACTGGGCATCGCGGAACTTGAACTGGTCGAGCAAAGCCTCTACCTTCTGCTTCACGTCCTTGAACTCTGCAAGGGCTGCTTTATCCACTTCCTGCAATTCGCCACAGGCAGGCACTACACCATTCCAATATTTCTTGGTCAGTTGCAAGGCACGGTTGACGAAGTTGCCATAGACAGCCACCAACTCATTGTTGTTGCGATCCTGGAAGTCTTTCCACGTGAAGTTGTTGTCCTTTGTCTCTGGAGCATTGGCTGTCAACACATATCTTAATACGTCCTGCTTGCCAGGCATATCTACGAGATATTCGTGCAACCATACAGCCCAGTTGCGTGAGGTGGAAATCTTGTTGTTCTCCAGATTCAGGAACTCGTTGCTGGGTACATTGTCAGGCATGATGTACTTGCCGTGTGCCTTCATCATCACAGGGAAGATGATGCAGTGGAACACGATATTGTCCTTGCCGATGAAGTGAACCAGACGAGTGTCCTCATCCTGCCACCATTTCTCCCAAGAACCCCACTTCTCAGGCTCCTTTTCGCAGAGTTCAACGGTGTTAGATACATAGCCGATAGGGGCATCGAACCATACATAGAGCACTTTACCCTCAGCACCCTCAACAGGAACGGGGATACCCCAGTCCAAGTCGCGAGTCATTGCACGAGGCTGCAAGTCCATATCCAACCAACTCTTGCACTGACCATAGACATTTGAGCGCCACTCCTTGTGACCTTCCAGTATCCACTGTTTCAGCCAGTCCTGATACTCGTTCAGGGGCAGATACCAGTTCTTGGTTTCTTTCATCACAGGGGTAGAGCCACTAATGGTTGACTTTGGATTAATCAGCTCCGTAGGACTCAGGTCGCGTCCACACTTCTCACACTGGTCACCGTATGCACCCTCATTATGGCAATGAGGACACTCGCCCACCACATAGCGATCTGCCAGGAACTGCTTTGCCTCCTCGTCATAAAGCTGGGCAGTAGTCTTCTCCACTAGCTTACCTTCGTCGTAGAGTTTCTTGAACCACTCCGCAGCAAACTTATGGTGTGTTTTTGAGGTGGTACGACTATAAATGTCGAAAGAGATACCAAACTCTTCGAAAGAGTCCTTAATCATCTTATGATAGCGGTCTACCACATCCTGAGGGGTGATACCTTCCTTACGGGCACGAACAGTGATGGGCACACCATGCTCGTCGCTGCCACCAATAAACATCACATCCTCCTTCTTCAGTCTCAGATAACGTACGTAGATGTCAGCAGGCACATACACACCAGCTAAATGGCCGATATGTACGCCACCATTGGCATAGGGCAATGCTGACGTCACCGTCGTTCTTTTGAATTTCTTTTCTGCCATTATTGTATAATCGATTATAATTTGCCTGCAAAATTACGAAAATTAGGGAAAATATCCAAAAGAATAGGGAAAATCCTTTTGAAATCATCAGAAAGCTTCCTACTTTTGCAACGTCAAACAATTAAGTATTGAATGCATATGAAAGAGAAAAATGTATTGGGTGCAGCCCTGATAGCAATAGGTTTGGTTTGCCTGGGCTGGTTTGTCAAGGCCGGTATTGATGACTTTGCCGAGAAGGACCGAAAGGTGACAGTGAAAGGTTTGGCTGAACGTGAGGTTCCTGCTGACAAGGTGACGTGGAGCATTGGTACGAAGGTAACGGGCAACGACCTGCCACTACTCTATGAGAACATTAGTGTGCAGACTCAAAAAATCAAGCAGTTCCTTTTGAAATATGGACTGCCTGAGGGGGAGATTACCGTTAATCCTCCGTCTATTACAGACTTGGAGGCTCGTGAATGGGGGGATAACAACCGTGGATTCCGCTATATTGTTAACACTACCATTACCGTAGCTACTAATAAAGTGGATCAGGTGAACAAGGCCATTTCCAAACAAGCCGAACTTCTGAAACAAGGTGTTGCTCTTGGTGAGAATACGCCCATGTATGAATATGCCTCCTTCCAGCAGATGAAGCCTGAGATGATGGCGGAAGCTATTAAGAATGCCCAAAAAACTGCTGAACAGTTTGCTGAGGCAAGCAATGCTGATCTTGGTAGTATTCTGACAGCTGATCAAGGGGTGTTTTCCATTGACAACCGCGACGAGAACACTCCTTACATAAAGAAATTGCGCGTAGTAACAACGGTTACTTATTCACTAAAGGATTAAAACAGGTTTCCCCAAGGGTAACTGCCAGGTTTGAGCGTCACGAGTGTTCCATTCGTGGCGCTCATTTGTACCACTCCAGGAGCAATCTGTCGTTCTATCTGAAATTCTGTCCAATTAAGTGCTTGCAATGTGGCCCATGCAGTAGCACCACCTTCTATGATAAGGTGGTCAGGGCGATGTTCGCTAACTAATCGCTTAGCCATCTGAGCCATTACAGAGCGTAGGTGGACAGCAACCTCTTTTCCAGTACGATGGGTGTGGGGGATGGTGAGGATGATGCTGTGTAGCTGGGAATAAGCTTCCGTATTCCAAAGATTGAGATTATCGGAACCGTCATAGATGTCGCGAGGCATGGGCGAAATAGGAATGCCGATGTTCAATGCTTTGCTTTGGGTAGAACCACAGAGGATGAGGGTGCTGCTCTTCTCACGATGGATGATAGGTGTGGGGTGTTTGGCGATGGATTTTTTTAATCGCCCACACCCCATACTTATCATCCCACTAAACAGATCAGCTGCTCCAGCGAAGATGGTCTTGCCATCGTTGTATTGCTGAATGACCTTACGGATATCATGCTCACTCTCTGCATCAGGCATGATAATGTTTTTTGCCTCAGCATCAGGGAAACGTTCTCTAAGTACAGAGGTCTTGGCAGGGAACTCTGGGTCGAACGAGAAGTCTGTCTCATGGATGGGTACATTATTAATATAATATACTCCATTTCGAATGGTACGACCCTTCGAGGGGTTAGCAGGTAAATATACACAACGCAGAGCCCCTGTTGCCTCCATCAGTGCCTGCAATTCTGCAACAACATGTCCGCGAAGGGCTGAATCGGTCTTTTTGAAAATGGCTGATGGCTGATGGCTGATGGCTGAGGCAATACGGCGGGTTTCAGCAATAGCCTCCGCCTCGCTCATGGAACGAGTATCCGTAGCAATGACGGTGGTTCCGTCCGTTGCCACATTACAGCAACTCACAGAACTACTGCAAACTAATCGGACGTCGGCACCATGAGTAAAGGCGATTCCCGCTATCTCAGCAGCTCCCGTTATGTCATCAGCTATGACAATCATTCCTTGATGCCTAAACGGTATTTTGCCATTCTTGTTGCATAGTCTATCGACAAGGTCATAGCACTATCGTTGGCAATGCCCTTGCCTGCTACATCAAAAGCAGTGCCATGATCCACACTGACGCGGATGATGGGCAGACCTAAAGTAATGTTCACTCCAGAGGCACTCTCCATCTTGCCCGTTTCCTTGTTCCAGTTGAAGGCACACACTTTCAAGGGGATATGTCCTTGGTCGTGATACATAGCTACGCAACCATCAAACTTTCCGCATTTGGCTTTAGCGAAGATGCTGTCGGGTGGTACAGGACCCTCCACATCGAAACCACGATGTTGCAACTCCTCAATGGCAGGAATAATCTCCTGGGCCTCTTCGTAGCCGAACATACCATTTTCGCTGGAATGGGGATTCAGTCCTGCAACCCCGATATGGGGCTTCTCAATACCAAACTGCTTGCAGGCATCGTCAATCAGTTCCACACATTCAATAACACGAGCCTTCTTCACCAAGTCGCAAGCCTTACGCAAGGGAACATGTGTCGATACGTGGATGACGCGGATGTTTTCATCTGCCAACATCATAGCATACTTCTTGGTGTTGGTGAAGGTGGCATAGATCTCTGTATGTCCGTCGTAATGGTGACCAGCCAGGTTCAGTGCCTCCTTGTTCAAAGGAGCCGTAACGGTGCCATCCACCTCGTTAGCCATAGCCAGTTTGATGGCTTTCTTAATGTATTGGAAAGCAGCGTTGCCACATTGAGCCTGAACTTTGCCAAACTCAAAGGTTGAAAGATCGACGCATTTCAAGTCGAGTACATCAATGGTGCCATACTCAAATTTGGCCTCTTTCACGTTTTGAACAGCATTAATCTTTAGGTCAAATCCTAGCAACTTTACGGCCTCCTGCATGATGGTCGCATCGCCAGTAACGATGGGGCGACATTTTTCGTAAGTCTCTTTTCTGTTTAGGGCGCGAACGGTAATCTCAGGACCAATGCCTGCAGGGTCGCCCATTGTGATAGCCAATATTGGTTTCATTTGAACTTTGATCTTTGAATTTTGAACTTTATGATTACTTAATAGAGCGAGTTGTATATATCGCGAGCATCTTGCTCAGTTACTTCTCTCGGATTGTTCTTCAGCAGACGCTGTACCTGCATAGCGGCTTTGGCCATACCATCGACAGCTGTCTGGGGAATGCCTAAGTCGGTCAACTTCTTGGGAATGCCGACAGCATCAGCCAATTGATAGATGAAATCTACACCACGCTGGGCGGTCTCCTCGTCATTCTTACCTGGCTGACATCCTAAGGCAATAGCTACCTCAGCATGGCGCTTGATGTTAGCAGGCATATTAAATTTCATGACGCTGGGCAAGAGTATGGCATTCGACAGTCCATGAGGAATGTGGAACTCGCCCCCCAACGGATAGCTCAGTGCATGAACAGCTGCCGTATTGACTGGACCCAGGCAGAGTCCGCCATAGAGTGAACCAAAGGCTAATGCCTCGCGAGCCTCCTGGTCTTGTCCGTTCTTCACGGCTTTCTCCAAATTAGCTGCAATCAGACGGATGCCTTGCAGGGCATAGATATCCACAGAGGGATGTGCGAACTTGTTGGTGTAAGCTTCAATACAATGCGTCAAGGCATCCATACCCGTATCTGCTGTCACCTTAGCAGGAACAGTCCACGTCAGTTTGGGGTCAACATAAGCTACATCTGCAATGAGGAAAGGCGACACAATACCCTTCTTCAGATGGTCGCGCTCGTCCAGGAGGATGGCGTTGGGCGACACCTCAGAACCCGTTCCAGCTGTGGTGGGCAGACAGGCAAACCAGAGTCCTTTCTGCTTGATGAATCCTGTACCAAAGCAGTCCTCCACTTGCTGGTCACTATTGATAAAGGCTGCAATCAACTTCGTCACATCGAGTACGGAACCACCTCCTACGCCAACTACACTGTCAGCCTTGAATTGTCGAGCCACCTCCAAAATCTTCTTGAAATCGTTGACGGTAGGCTCTGCCACAATGTCCTGGAATACCTCAATGTTGACGCCAGCACTTTTCAGTTCTGCCAGTGTGTCTTCTATGAGTGGACGGATAGGGGGGGCTGTCAGTACGAAGAGGCGCTGGAGTCCCATTTTCTTGTAATCTTCTACTAATGTCTGGATGCAGCCTGTGCCAAACACAATTTTCTGTGGCTGCAAAAGTGTTATTTGTTTCATATCCTTATTGTGCTTTTTTCTTATCTTCTAAATATCCGTAAATCGTTAACTCCTTGTCAGCCAGCGGGGTCTTGAAGAAGTAGCTGGCCACGTAGCCCACCACAAGGACGATGAGATGGCTATATACACCTAACATATATTTATGGTGGGTAAAGTTCCAGTCGCCCAAGTCGAGCAATGTTTCCTTGATTCCAGTTCCATGAATGTCCACCTTCGTCGAGGTCAGCACAGCATAGGCGGTATAGAGTACCGCTGCAGCAATACCGATATACAGACCCTGTTTGTTGGCACGGCGACTGAACAGACCGAGGATAAAGATGCCTACGATGCCTGCAGAGAAGATGGCATAGAGCGAGAACAGGGCGCCCAGTACACCTTCGCCTCCCCAGAAAATGTAGAGGCAAGCCACACCAATGGCTCCAATGCCAGCCAAAACCACCATCCATTTGCCAAAGCGCAACTGCTGTTGGTCAGTGGCATCTTTGCGGAAACGCTTGTAGTAATCCTGTACGGCAATGGCAGAGAGGCAGTTCAGGTCTGAGTCCAACGACGAGATAGCTGCTGCTGCCAAGGCTGCTATGATGAGTCCGCGAATGCCAACAGGTAGTTCGTGAGCGATGAAATAGGGGAATACCTCGTCGGCTTTGATACCCTCAGGCAACAAGGGGGCACCTTGAGCATGATAATAGGCAAACAGGGCTGTGCCGATGAACATGAACAGTGCCCAGATAGGAACACTCATCAGCACACCGATGTAGGCTGCCTTCTTGGCCTCGTGGTCGTTTTTGGCAGCCAGATAACGCTGTACGATGGTCTGGTCAGTACCATACTTCTGCAAGGCATAGAAAATACCGTTGAGCACCATCACGATAAACGTCAGCTGCGTCAGGTCCCAGTCGTAAGGGCCGAAGCTTATCTTGTTGTATTCCGACGCGATGCGGAACGTCTCTGCCGGTCCGCCCTCGATGCCGAACAGCAGGATGCCGATGCAGATAATGCCGCCTCCGATCAACAGGAACCCTTGCGCCACGTCCATCCACACGATGGCCTCCATGCCGCCAAACAGCGTCAGGATGATAATCGTAATGCCCAGGATGAGCACGATGGTGTAGATGTTGATGTTGAGGAATGTGGCGAGGGCCATCGAGACGAGGAAGAACACGGTGCCGGCCTTGGAGAAGTGGCCCAGCGTGAAGGCAAACGACGAGTAAAGACGGGCAAAGAGTCCGAAACGGCGCTCGAAGTATTCGTAGGTGCTCAATCGGATAACCTTACGGAACAAGGGAACGATAATACCAATAAGAGCCAGCAGTACGATAGGCACCATCAGTCCCTGCACCAACAGAATCCAGTTGCCTGCATAGGCGGCGCCAGGGTAGGCAAGAAACGTCACACTCGAAATCAGTGTGGCGAAAATCGAGATGCCCACTGCCCAGGCAGGAATTTTTCCGCCTCCTGCAAAGTATTGCGACGTGTCCTTCTGCTTATGGGCGAAGTACATGCCCACGACGATAGCAGCGGCTATCGACAAAATGACGATGATATAGTCTATGATGTGCATGGTGTGAAACGTTTGTTCGTTGTAGGCTTAAAGCTGATCCTTGATGGCTTGCTCTTCGGCAGCGCTAAGTCTGGTCAGTGGCATCAACATCCATGGCTCACAAAGTCCCTTGGTCTGCATCATCACCTTCAACGCTGTAAGGCTCTGTCCGAGGGTGCGGTCTTTTTGGTATATCTTCGCAATCTCGTTAGTCTCGTCCTGTAAACGGTTGGCTGTTGTCATATCGCCAGCCACAGCAGCATCGAATAATTGCTGGAACATCTCAGGCACGAAGTTGCCCGTAGAGGGTACAATGCCGTTGCCACCCAGTTCCAGAGAGTGAGCCGACTGTGCTGCCCATCCGCAGAAGTAAGCGAAGTCATCATGTGTCTTGGTGATCTCAATACACTGGGCCATACGCTCCAAGTCGCGCTCTGAATCCTTCAGTCCCACGATATTGGGATGATCAGCCAGTTTCTTGATGATATCCACAGGAATAGACATGTGGGTGGTTGCCAAGATGTTATAGAGCATCAGCGGACCTGTGATGCAATCTGCCAGTGTCTTGTAATACTCGTACATCTGGTCTGGGGTCAGTGCATAGTAGGTGGGCAATGTTGCTACAATGACATCTGCACCCAATGCCGTGTAAATCTCAGCTTGGCGCACCTGCTCAGCGAAGCAGTTGCCCGTCAGGCCTGCATAAATCAGGATTCGTCCGTTGGCAGCTTTGACAGCCGTTTCCACAAACAACTGTCCGTCAGCCTGGCTAACGCTGTTGCCCTCACCTGTGGTTCCCATCAGCAGGGGCGATACTTTATTCTGTGCAAAGAAATCAATGATACGCTGAACGGCCTCAGTGTCCAGTCGTCCATCCTGAGTGACGGGGGTAACCATTGGCACCACCACGCCGCGATACTGGCTATTATTCATAAGTCTCTATTATTTTTGATTCGTATACATTATTTATTATAAAGACGCATAACAATGACAAAAGTCATCATTGACGATTATACCTTTTTCTATAGGATTATCTATAATAAATCCATGATAAAGTATAGCATTTAAAATATTTTTTGTATCTTTGCCGTCAAACTATAGATATCAACAATATGAAGAAATCATGGCCTAGGCACTATACTCTCTATCATAAGAAGTATGTGGCACCGTGTATCAACATGGCCTTAAAGGTGTTTTCCTTTATGGCTGATGTTGCTGCCCTGTGTATATTTGTAGGTGCCATCCTGGAATTTGGCTTTGATTTGTCGGAAGAACTGGTAAATGAGTTAAACCTTGTCTATTTCTGGGCATGGAACATGTTTCTGATAGAGCGTGTCAGTCATCTGCTTCTGACTAAACGTGGACGAAGAAAAACAGCATATAATTTCTTGGGATGGACTATCAATGGGCTATTGACGCTGACACTGATTCCTATTTTTATTGAATTCTTTGCTATTGACGATAGTATCGGTGTGATGAGGATATTGGGCAACAGGACGTTTCATCTGTTGGTGCTGTTCCTGATTTCTGTCATTGAACTTTCCGACGCGGTCATTACCTCGCTAGGAAAAAAATCTAATCCAGCCCTGATGATGGCTGTCAGTTTCATGTTCATCATCTTAGTGGGCTCAGGTGTACTACTGATGCCCCGTTGTGTCCAACCAGGAGTCCACCTCTCTTGGATTGATTCGCTGTTCACGGCTACCAGTGCTGTTTGTGTGACAGGTCTCACTACCATTGACGTGCCCAGTACGTTTACCTGTTTAGGACAATTGGTGGTCATGATGCTTATCCAGGTGGGAGGACTGGGTGTGATGACCATCACCAGCTTCTTCGCCCTCTTCTTCATGGGTAACACGAGCATCTACAACCAGATGCAGGTGCAAGACATGGTGAGCTCTAAGTCATTGGCCTCGCTATGGTCTACTTTGCTTAATATTTTTGGCTTCACGGCATTTCTCGAATTGGCAGGTGCGGTGGGCATCTTTTTAAACATACACGACACCATAGGTTTGGACGTTCGCCATGAGTTGTTCTTCAGCGTGTTTCATTCCGTATCGGCATTCTGTAATGCTGGCTTCTCCAACTATCAGGAGGGTATGGGTGCCCACGTTCTGATGACGGGCCACTGCTGGCTGTACGTCATTCTTGCGCTCCTGATAATATTAGGAGGTATAGGCTATCCTGTGTTGGTAAACTTGAAGGGTGCAGTACTTAAACATGTGAAAGTAGTATGGAAGTGGATAAGAGGGCAGCACTATGCCAGTCTTAGCATTCCAAACCTGTTCGACCTGAACACAAAGATAGTGCTGCGAACTACTGCTGTGCTGATAGTGCTTGGTACAGCGCTCATTGCTTATTTTGAGTGGGACAATACGTTTGGTGGTATGCGGATACATGAAAAACTGGTTCAGGCATTTTTCAATGCCGTCAGTCCTCGTACGGCTGGTTTCATTAGTGTGAATCTGAACAGTATGTGCATCCAGTCCGTCTTTATCTATACGATACTGATGTGGATAGGTGGTGCGTCTCAGTCAACGGCTGGTGGCGTGAAGGTCAACGCCTTTGCAGTAGCCATCCTCAACATCCGCTCCATCCTTCGTGGCACCACACGTGTGGAATTTGCAGGACGTGAACTGTCCACCGACTCCATTCGTCGTGCCAATGCGGCCGTCATCACCAGCATCATAGTGCTGGCTTTCTTCGTGTTCTTCGTTACTCTTAGCGATCCGCAATTGCCCTTGAAAGCCATCGTCTTCGAGTGTGTATCAGCCTTCGGAACGGTAGGTTCATCATTAGGCATTACTTCTGAACTGCATGATACCAGCAAAATTCTGATAGTGCTGCTGATGTTCATTGGTCGTGTGGGCGTGGTAACGTTGGCACAGGGACTATTGAAACAGTATAAGAACCAGAATTATAAATTACCTCAAGACAATATTACCATATCATGAAGTGTATTATTATCGGATTAGGAACCTACGGCAGAGTACTGGCAGACGAAATGTCTGCCCTGGGCCATGAGGTCATAGCCGCTGACAGCGACGCCAGCCGTGTAGAGAGAGTAAAAGACATCTGTGATGCCGCGTTTCAGATTGATGCCTGTGACGAACTGGCCCTTAACGTGCTGCCATTAAAGAAAGTCGACGTGACCATAGTGGCAATTGGCAGTAATCTGGGGGCCTCCGTCCGCGTCGTGGCGCTATTGAAGAAACTAGGAGTGGAGCACATCTATGCACGTGCCAACGACTATGTGCACAAGAGCATCCTACAGGCGTTTGATATCGAGAAGATATTGATTCCTGAAGAGCGTGCAGCCCGTTCGCTGGTGCGTCAGATGGAGTTGGGGGTGAAGACCGATCTCTTTCGTGTAGATGACACGTATTGCGTCTATAAATTCCATATTCCTGAGAAATTCGTCGGACTCCGCGCCAATGAGCTTCATCTCTACGAGAACTTTCGTTTGAAAATCATCGCCATTAGGAAAAGCGAAAGGGTGCTGAACTTCACAGGCATCGAGTATAACAATTCTATCGTTGTCAACACCACAGAAAACAATCTGATAATGGAAGCTAGCGACGTGTTGGTGTGTTACGGCAAGGAGTCGGATTTCAGGAAACTCTGTCGATCATTATAATTCGTGCAGACCACCACAGGTCTGCATGATTTCTATCTAATTCCTCAACTTGTTCCTTATCTTCTGGATGAATTTCAGCAGTATTATTTGCTGAAATCAAAAGAAAAATGTATCTTTGCAACGTGAAAAATTATGTTTACGGGCCGTGAACATAAGTTTTGCGTCGATGAATATATGTACAAGGACGTTGAATATAAGTTTACGGTGCATGAACATAAAATATATAGAATAGAAAAAGAGGTGCAGATTTTCGTCTGCACCTCTTTTTTATGAAATAGATTTGTTATTTTACCTCCTCGAAGTCGGCATCCTGGATGTTCTCATCCTTTGGAGCCTCCTGCTGAGCCTGTTGCTGACCAGCAAAAGGATTGTCCTGAGGACCAGCCTGAGCACCCTGGGCACCCTGATACATCTGCTGTGAGGCAGTCTGCCAAGCAGCATTAAGGGCGTTGATGGCGTTGTCGATAGCAGCGATATCGCCAGCCTTGTGAGCATCCTTCAGCTGCTGGAGAGCCTGTTCGATAGCGGGCTTGTGCTGAGCAGGAATCTTATCGCCAAGCTCCTTCAACTGATTCTCAGTCTGGAAGATCATGGAGTCTGCCTGATTCATCTTGTCAACACGCTCACGCTCCTTCTTATCAGCCTCTGCATTAGCCTCAGCCTCAGCCTTCATGCGGTTGATTTCATCCTGTGAAAGACCTGATGAAGCCTCAATGCGGATAGCCTGCTCTTTACCAGTAGCCTTGTCCTTGGCAGAAACCTTGAGGATACCGTTGGCATCGATGTCGAAGGTTACCTCAATCTGAGGAATACCACGACGTGCAGGAGCAATACCTGTCAGGTTGAAGATTCCCAGCTGCTTGTTTTGGTTAGCCATAGGACGCTCACCCTGCAGTACGCGGATGGTTACCTCTGTCTGATTGTCAGCTGCGGTAGAGAATACCTCGCTCTTCTTGCAAGGAATAGTCGTGTTGGCCTCAATCAGCTTGGTCATTACGCCACCCATTGTCTCGATACCCAGTGTCAGCGGAGTAACGTCGAGCAGTACGATGTCGCCTACGCCACCTTCCTTGTTCAGGATAGCGCCCTGGATAGAAGCACCAACGGCTACCACCTCGTCAGGGTTAACACCCTTTGAAGGCTCCTTGCCGAAGTAGTTCTTAACGAGTTCCTGAACGGCAGGAATACGGCTTGAACCACCTACGAGGATTACCTCGTCAATATCAGCAGTATTCAGTTTGGCATCGGCCATAGCCTTCTGACAAGGAGCCAGACAAGCCTGGATGAGTCCGTGAGCCAACTGTTCGAACTTAGCACGAGTCAAAGTCTTTACCAAGTGCTTGGGCACACCACCAACGGGCATGATGTAAGGCAGGTTAATCTCTGTGCTTGTGCTTGAAGACAGTTCAATCTTAGCCTTCTCAGCAGCCTCTTTCAGACGCTGCATAGCCATTGGGTCGCTCTTCAAATCGGCACCCTCGTCGTTCTTGAACTCCTGTACCAACCAGTCGATGATAACCTGGTCGAAGTCATCACCGCCCAGGTGCGTATCACCATTGGTAGAAAGTACCTCGAATACACCACCACCAAACTCCAGGATAGAGATATCGAACGTACCACCACCGAGGTCGAATACTGCAATCTTCATATCCTTGTTAGCCTTGTCAACACCATATGCCAAAGCGGCAGCTGTAGGCTCGTTGACGATACGACGTACATTAAGACCTGCAATCTGGCCAGCCTCCTTGGTGGCCTGACGCTGTGAGTCTGAGAAGTAAGCAGGTACAGTGATAACGGCATCGGTTACCTCCTGACCCAGATAGTCCTCAGCAGTCTTCTTCATCTTCTGCAGTACCATAGCAGAAATCTCCTGTGGAGTGTACTTACGTCCATTGATGTCTACACGAGGATAGCCTCCCTCGTTGACAACAGTATAAGGTACGCGAGAGATTTCCTTCTCGGTCTGCTGCCAGTTCTCACCCATGAAACGCTTGATAGAGTAAACGGTATTCTTTGGGTTGGTGATAGCCTGACGCTTGGCAGGGTCACCAATCTTACGCTCACCGTTTTCCACGAAGCCCACCACAGAAGGCGTGGTGCGCTTGCCTTCGCTGTTAGCGATAACTACTGGCTCGTTGCCCTCAAATACGGCAACGCAGCTGTTAGTTGTTCCTAAATCGATTCCAATAATCTTTCCCATAATTCTATATTTTTTAATTGTTAATATTCAAAAAGTGTCGACTGATAAACAGCAAAGCATGTGCCAAAACATAATTTTTCCAATATTATGATGACATTTTGGCATAAGTATGAAAAAAAAAGCTTATCTTTGCAGCACATTATTGAATCAATAGTAAAAACTGCATTGCATGAAAAGAATGGTTTTATTGGCAGGACTTGCCTTTGCTCTGCTGACTGCTACAGCGCAAGATAGTCCTTATATCGTAAAGACCAAGGGTGTGAAGAAGACCGTAAAGAAGGCTAAGGAGGATGCTGCTGCCTTGGAGGAGGAGAATGAAGCTACTGACTTTATGGGCAGGAATTTCCGTTTCTATAGCATGTGCGACTGGAAGGAAGGCATGCGCTTCATGGTGATTCCTGAGAAGTATGACCTGTTAGTAACCACCTTCCGTGATGCCACGAATGATAAAGGGGTGAACAATGGTATGTTGCGCCACAAGATCATGATCTATAAAGGTCATGAGGATATGCCTAATGGCAGGGTTCATATCAACTTCCTATGTGAAGATGAGAACCGCGACTATTACTATGAATTGCCCAACGGAACATTTGACGAATATTGCTATGGCAAGATGGGTGTTCCAACACTGGCCTATCTGGGTGATGTGGACAAGGCTCGCGAGTTGCTTGTTGGCAAGACATTGCTGACACGTACGCAGAATTTCCGTATAGATACGGAGTATGATGGTGATGGCTATCGCGATGTTACTATTGATAAGAATAAGGTGGTAGAAGTAAGAGCTATTGGCGTGGGCACTCGTTCATTCCCTGTGAAGATCGTGGTAGAGGACGAGAATGGCGAGCAGTTCTATCAGAATGTGGCCATGAGTAAGACGAATTGTGGTATGCGCGATGATGAACTTGCTTTAGATGACAATGAGAGATTCCTGTTCAAGAACTCTTTTGAATTCACTGATGACAATATGGCAGTATCTGCTGATGTTAGGGATTACCTGAATGCTACCGTCCACACGAAGGTGGCTACCAGTATGAGCAGTAAGGGCTCTGGTAAGGTTCGCGACATCAGAGTGCCTCGCTTTACTGGTTTCGTAATTGATGAAATCAAGCCTATGAAGAACAATTACTTTACCCTGACCCTACGTGAGACTGAGAGTCGTCGTATCTATTATAAAGATGTATACTTTAATCAGTTCAATGAGGGTGAAGATAGTGCAGCTGTCAAGGAAGATTTCTTTGGTTATCTCTTTGCGATGGGTGAGGGTGAGGCTCGTAGCACCAGCAAGGAGACACGTGCTGCCATCCGTGAGGGTCGTGTTATTCGAGGCATGACAAAGGATGAGGTAGAGATGGCTGTTGGTGAGGCTTCCAGAAAGATTGAAAGTGACGATCACTTGCACGTATGGCTTTATGCTCGTTCAAACGGTGTTGTGCTTGACGTGATTTTCAACGAGCAAGGCACTGTAATGGAGGCTAAAGCTCGTCTGGGTGATGTTAATGAGGATTTGCCTGCTGATCAGAAAAAGAAGACTGTCAAGAAGGGAACTAAGAAGAATACAACTCCAGTTGATACAACTCCGAAAGAAACTACCAAGAAGAAAGTCCAGAAGAAGGATGTTGGTGGTATTTGGGGTGGTACGATGGAAACGGGTTCACCAATAGAAGAATAAAAATAGGGGAGTGATTTTATTCACTCCCCTACTTTTTGCTCTTGCTTTCTACTTTTTACTTCTCTGTGATGGCCTCCATAATCTTGGCCTCCAGTTCTTCGCAGAGTTCTGGGTTGTCTTTTAGCATCTCCTTTACGGCATCACGACCTTGGCCTAGTTTTGTATCGCCATAGCTGAACCAAGAACCGCTTTTCTTGATGATGTTGTATTCAACACCCAAGTCAACGATTTCGCCCACCTTCGAGATGCCTTCGCCAAAGGTGATCTCAAACTCTGCCTTGCGGAAGGGAGGAGCAACCTTGTTCTTCACCACCTTCACACGTACTTGGTTACCAATGATGTTGTCGCCATCCTTAATGGCTGTCACCTTGCGGATGTCTAGACGTACAGAAGCATAGAACTTCAGGGCGTTACCACCCGTTGTCGTCTCAGGATTGCCAAACATGACGCCAATCTTCTCGCGCAACTGGTTGATGAAGATGCAGGTGGTGTTAGTCTTGGCAATCGTTCCTGTCAGTTTGCGCAGTGCCTGACTCATCAGACGAGCATGCAAACCAACGGCAGAATCGCCCATGTCGCCCTCAATCTCCTTCTTGGGAGTCAATGCAGCTACTGAGTCAACAACCAGAATATCTACTGCTGATGAGCGAATCAGCTGGTCTGCAATCTCCAGAGCCTGCTCACCATTGTCTGGCTGAGAGATATAAAGGTTGGCGATATCTACGCCCAACTTCTCAGCATAGAAACGGTCGAAGGCGTGCTCAGCATCGATGAATGCAGCGATACCGCCTGCTTTCTGACACTCAGCGATGGCGTGAATAGCCAGTGTTGTCTTACCAGAAGATTCAGGACCGTAAATCTCGATGATGCGTCCTTTGGGATAGCCACCAACGCCCAATGCAGCGTTCAGTGAGATAGACCCCGTAGGAATTACCTCTACATTCTCTACTTTCTCATCGCCCAGCTTCATGATGCTGCCCTTGCCGAAGTCTTTCTCAATCTTCGACATAGCAGCCTGTAGGGCTTTCATTTTCTCCTGTTGTGGGGTGAGAGCCTCGCTCTCAGTTTCTTTCTTTGCCATAGCATTTTTCGTTATTTTGTTATTTCGATATTTCGACGTTACAATTCTAAATCTCCATCGTGAATCTCGTGCCAAGGCAGACCCTGCTTGTTCAGTTGCTCCATGAATGGATCGGGATCGAACTCCTCTACGTTGTGAACGCCTGGAGTGTTCCAAAGTCCCTTGCAGAACATCATGGCACCAATCATAGCTGGAACACCAGTGGTATAGCTGACGCCCTGCATGCCTGTCTCCTCGTAGGCAGCACGGTGTGAGCAGTTGTTATATACATAATAGGTGTGTTCCTTGCCATCGTTGCCAATACCACGAATGCGACAGCCAATAGAGGTCTGGCCCTCGTAGTTCTCGCCCAGATCCTGTGGGTTAGGCAATACGGCCTTCAGGAACTGCAGGGGCACAATCTTTACCTTGGCTACACCACTGCCATCAGCCAATGGAGCCTCATATTCTACCTCGTCGATACGACTCATGCCAATGTTCTGAATCACTTCGAGGTGCTTCAGATACTGCTGACCAAAGGTCATCCAGAAGCGAGCACGCTTGATGGTGGGGTAGTTGATAACCAGACTCTCAATCTCCTCGTGATGCAACAGATAGCTGTCGCGAGGACCAATCTCAGGATAAGTCAGGTCCTTGTGAATCTCCAGTGGCTCAGTCTCAACCCACTTGCCATCTTCCCAATACAAACCCTTCTGGGTAATCTCGCGGATGTTAATCTCTGGATTGAAATTGGTGGCGAAAGCCTTGTGGTGGTCGCCAGCGTTACAGTCAACGATATCCAGATACTGAATCTCCTTGAAGTGATGCTTTGCAGCATAAGCGGTGTAGATAGATGTCACACCAGGGTCGAAACCACAACCCAAGATGGCTGTCAGACCAGCCTTCTCGAAGCGCTCGCGATAAGCCCACTGCCATGAGTACTCAAAGTGAGCCTCGTCCTTAGGTTCGTAGTTGGCAGTATCCAAGTAGTTGCATCCGCAGGCCAAGCAAGCATCCATAATGGTCAGGTCCTGATAGGGCAGGGCCAGGTTGATAACCAACTCGGGCTTGTAGTCGCTGAACAGTGCCTTCAACTGCTCCACATCGTCTGCATCAACCTGAGCGGTTTTGATGTCCAGCTTGTAGCCAGCTTTGTGGATATCCTCTACTATCTTGTCGCACTTCGCCTTTCTGCGACTTGCAATCATAAACTCTGTAAACACGTCAGCATTCTGAGCAATCTTGAATGCTGCTACTGTAGCGACGCCACCAGCGCCAATCATTAAAACCCTACTCATATTTTCATTTATTTAGCTATTTAGTTATTTACAATTGATTTCGTCTGCTTTGATACCCAATGCTGCCATCAGCGAGTAGCCCAATATCTCTTGCTTGAAGTTTCCTCCCTGCATGGGTTGCATCGAGAGTACTGTGATGTGCTTCTCGTCATCAGCATGTTTCAATCCTTCGCGAACCTTATTATATATATGCTCTGCATCAGGCACTACTACCATTCGTTTCACCTCCTCTGCATTGCTGATAACCTGCATCGAATCGACGAAAAGGTCGTCCATCGTAGTCAGGTCTTCCACCTTGACGCAACTGATCAGGAATTCGCCTACAGGTCCGCTGAACGCTTTCCCATCCAGTTCTGCAAAGTCGCCAGGATTGAAATTGTCCATTTTCGCGTTCTTGTGCAACAGGACTACCTGCGTTTGCGAATCATTTGATTTAATCCCTCCATCCAGCGCCACGCATTCCATCCACTGGGCCATATCCGCCTTGGGAATCTGCCTGCCAATCATGCGTTCGAAGTTGACTATCAGGTCAAACGCAACCTTGTCGACGTAGTCTGCGTCGACAAGGATAACGTTCTCGCACCATTTCGTTTCTTTCATACGTGCAAAGGTACGAATAAGTGAGTAAAAAGCCAAACTTTTTGAGCTTTTTTATTTGGTATAAAAGTCAATCATGCGGATTAGGGCCTGCTTGCAGACCAGACAGAACTCAGGCTCCTTGTTGGTGCGCATCCTGCAATTCTCAAAGCCTCGCCATACACCTTTCGAAAGATAGCCTCCACCTTCTACAAGTCCTGCTTTGCCTTCCTTTACCATATTCTCCCATTTGCCCTTGAAATCGTGCTTGGTAGTCAGGTTGGGTTCCCAGGGCTCTGTGTCTGTAAAGTACATGGGGTCGCTGTCGCCATAGGGATATTCGTCGCCCAAGCCTCCAAAGCTGTGTCCAAACTCATGAACCACCACAGGCTGGAACCATTCTCCATGGGTATAGCTCAAGTTGTAGGAATTGTAGATGCCTCCACCTCCGTAGTGATTTGTGTTCACCAAAATGATGATATGCTCATAGGGCGTGCCTGCCAATACATCGTGCAACTTCTTCAGATGAAGTGTTGTCAAATAGCGATCACTATAAAAAGTGTCGAAGTGCGAGCCCAATGCAGTGTTCCTCCAGATGCCCTTTGATGGTTCGCTGGTGCCACTCTCTGCTGAGGGTGACATCACAGCCACCATGTTAAAACGGTTCTGCATCTGTTTGAAAGGTTCGTGCTTGAAGAGTGCTTTCATCGCCACCTTGCAATCGTTGAGGAATACGTCCATCTCGTGTTGCTGATAACCCTCTGCCACATAAGCCACATGAATACAACGGGTGGTGTCTGAGGCTTGCTGTAGGGTAACGTAGGGAGTCACCATCTGCTCGCCAATCTTGCGAATCAGGATGTCCTTTGGGTCTACGCTATGCGTCATATTGGCAATCACAAGTTCGTGATAGTCACGCAGTTCGATGGTAATCTCTATAGGCTGTTTGGGGAAAGGCATCAGAAACACATTCTCAAACGACTTCTGCGTATGCTTCGACTCCTCTGTGGCAAGCCATTCCTGAAAGAGACTGGAGAAGCTGTGACGATAAATCACCTTTCCACTCGCCTTGTCCTTGACTATCATCTGCCCACTTCCCTTCAGGGGCACCTCAGCCAAACGCTGGCGTTTGCCATACCATTTGGGCAGAGCCACCAATTCATCTACATAAATCTGTTGTTGCTCGTTGTTTCCACAGAAAGTATAGTCTATCCGGAGGGTGCGATCCTCGAAATAGTCGTCAAATTGCTGAGCCCACACGCAGTGTATCGCCAGCATCAGCAGGGTAGAAAGGATTATTCTTCTCATCTTATCTTTTTTATCTTGCAAATTTACGCAAATCCCTGCTATCCTCCAAACTTTTCTGTGAAAAAGCGTGTGGGTTGTTGGGCTCCATACTATATCAACATGGGCTCCATACACTATCGACATGTGTTCCATACGCTATCCACATCCGTTCCATAGTCTGGAACGATGTGTTTCTCCTAAAGAAACAGAGTGTTTCTCCTACGGAAACAAAGTGTTTCTCCTAGAGAAACAAAAGCGAAACACTATTAAAAGCGAAGATAACTCCCTCAAAACATTAAAGCGAGGCTGCTTTTGCAGGCAACCTCGCTTTGTAATTATTATAATAAGGTGTGATTACTTATTAAAGAACTTGAACTTCTTTCGAGTTTGTTCACGTTCGGCATAGCAAGTAAACTTGCTCTACGCTTACTTATTCACAAACTTGCGACCGTTCTGGATTACGATACCCTTGTAGCTCTTGTCAACCTTCTGACCAGTAGCATTGTAAAGTTCGCTATTTTGCTCAGTAGTAGTTTTAATAGAGTTGATTCTTGTGGTAGTGTCGAAACTTCCTTGAATAACAACATTAGCAAGACCAACCTGCTTATTATTGGCACACTTTCCAACGTAAATGCGCAAAGTAAAGTCTTTGCCAGCTGCTGCTGTTGCTGTAGTTGTAAATGACTGATTAATGGGAAAGTCTGGGTCATCTTCGTTGTTTCTGCGGATATCAATGGCAGAGGATTCTTTGTCCTCTTCACCAGCAATGAGTGTCTGCGTGCCTGTGCCATCAATAACGGCAACATAAATCTTGGGGTCACCAGTACCAATCTTAATGATATCAAAACTTACTTTGCTGGCTGTAAAATCGAAATTGCTCTTGAATTGGAAATCAATATATTTTTCCAACTCTACGCAGCTTGAGTACTTGTTGTTTCCTTTGTCAGATGCAGTTGGCTGAAACTTTGTAAAATTGATGTCTTTCCAAGCGAGAGTACCCGCAATAGATAATCCTGTGCCAACAGTAACATCTTTAGCAGTAGCGAATGAGGCATCACTGGCAACGCCACTGTTGCTGTCTCCCAAAACCCATGTAACGTTACCGTCAGTTTTTTGTGCGTTAGCACTGATAGCCATAGCGGCTACTGCAATTAGAGTAAAGATTTTCTTCATAAGCGTAATAATTTTGTTTTAAATATAAAAGAATTAATATTGTTTGTCTTAAAAATAGCAACCCCGATTGGGGCTGCTATTCCTGTTATAGAATCACATTTACTTGTTCACAAACTTACGACCGTTCTGGATTACGATACCCTTGTAGCTCTTGTCAACCTTCTGACCAGCGAGGTTGTACATAGGAGCGTTGGCATTGAACTTAGTACCTTTTGTAGTGATAGCTTCAATGCCTGTGGGGTCTGTTGGGGGCTCAAGACCTTGTTCTGCGTCTGCAGCTGCTTTGTCATAAGTATATGCAAAACCATAGAAGCCAAGTTGGCTCTTCGGGTTTAACAGATAATAGCTCACACCCTTCTTAACGGCAAACTCTACAGTTCCAAGGAATTGCTGATTGACACCTTCTGGCTGTAGCGTGTATCCCTCAGTAATGGTCAAAGTGTAAGGGCGCGGATATGGAACGCCTTCTCCGTCCTTGTATCCATCCCATGTGTTTGTCCGTAAATAGCCTATAACAGTAAATGCAGATTGTGGCAATACAGTATAGCCGTCTGCTCCTGTTGAGCCATCAATGACAAAGAACTGAGGGAAATTCTTGTTAACATAAAGTCCTACCTTTATTTTTCCGTCAACAATAGGAGTGACCTTCAGATATTCCCCCTGAGCAGGTAAAGATCCACAGCCAGGTTCCCAGAAGGTCTCATCAACTTTGTATGACCACGTGTTGGCATTATCTCCAGTTGTCGAATATTCCCATTTGTCAGCATGTGTCATCGCAGGATTTCCTCTTCCTATTAGGTAAGAAGTAAATTCAGATTGTATTTCGGCAAGAGACTTATCAGTACCTTCGCCACCATTAAGTTGCCACCACCATGCGTCTGCCAGTTTTTTTGTCTTGTCGAAAGTCGGAGTCTTTTCCGGATGACCTGCACAAGCGTTTCTGTCACTTTCGTATATATCAAAATTGTTAGGCGATGACAGAATTTCAAAATTGGCATACGCCTTATCGCCTTCCTTAACTTGGACATACTGCCAACCATCTGTGGTGTTAAAGTTGCCTTGGCTAACAGAATAAATCTTGGTTGTTTCTTGTGCGTTAACACTCAGCGTCACAAACGCTGCAGCAATTAGAGTAAAAATTTTCTTCATACGCATTTTGTTTTAGTTTATAAATTAAGTTTAAATGTTATGTCTTAGCGTCTTTGTGCGTCCACCAATTCTATGGTTAAGAGTAGGGTTCTGCACACTATGCGCTGCAAAAGTAAGGTTTTTCTGCGAAATGAACAAACTTTTTAAGAGTTTTTTTCTTTTTACAAAAGAAAAAGGAGTCAGCAATGTGCTAACTCCTTGATTTTCTTGGCGCTTCAGGATGGGCTTGAACCAACGACCCCCTGATTAACAGTCAGGTGCTCTAACCAACTGAGCTACTGAAGCAGGTTGCTTTCTTTCGATTGCGGGTGCAAAGGTAATACGTTTTTTCGAATCCTGCAAACTTTTTAGAGAAAAAATTCACTGAATGGGTATTTTTTTGTAATTTTGCCCCCAAATTAAGATATATAGAAGATGAAAAGAAGTGTTTTAATACAGATAATGGTGTGCTTGCTGTCGCTGACAGCATCGGCTCAGGACGTAAAGAACCATCACTTGGAGGTGGCTAAGAACCTCGAGATATTCAACGCGCTGTACAAGAACCTGGATATGATGTACGTTGATACGCTTGACGCTAATAAGGTGGTGGGTACAGGCATCAATGCCATGTTGCGCAGTCTGGACCCATATACAGAGTATTATCCTGAGGAGAAGCAGAAGGAGTTGAAGCAGATGCTGACGGGTAAGTATGCTGGCGTTGGAGCACTCATTCGTTATCATCAGCAGTTGAAACGCATCGTGATAGAAGAACCTTATGCTGGTATGCCTGCTGCTAAGGCTGGACTGAAGAAGGGTGATATCATTCTGCAGATAGACGATACAGTGATGACTGACAAGGAGGTTGGCTATGTAAGCAGTCATCTTCGTGGCGAGGCTGGAACAACGTTTATGTTGAAGATTCAGCGCCCTTCTACGGGCAAGAAGATGAACTTCAAGATTAAGCGCGAGAGCATCAAAATGCCTGAGATTACATGGTATGGAATGCGTCCCAATGGGGTAGGATATATCAATCTGAACACCTTTACGGGCGAGCCTGCTAAAGCTATGCGACTGGCTTTCCTTGATTTGAAGAAGCAGGGGGCTCAGAAGTTGGTGCTGGACCTGCGTGGAAATGGTGGAGGGTCGCTTTCGGAATGTGTGGATATTCTGAATATGTGGGTGCCCAAAGGTGTGAAGATAGTAGAAACAAAAGGTAAGTTGAAGCGAGCCAACTCAGAGTATAAGACAAGAATGGAGCCTGTAGACACGCTGATGCCCATTGTGGTACTGGTAAATGGCGAAACGGCTTCGGCTTCTGAGATTACCAGTGGTGCGCTGCAAGACTTGAAGCGTGGTATAATAATAGGTACGCGAACATTTGGTAAGGGATTGGTGCAAGTGCCAAACATCGACCTGCCCTATAATGCTAATCTAAAACTAACTACTTCGCGCTATTATCTGCCAAGTGGACGAGGCATCAAGATGAAGGAGGGCATTAAGCCCGACGTGGAGGTGAAACCAGACACGATGGCTAACATCACGCTATATCTGAACAGACTGGACTCTACGGAGGTAACCTTCAACTACGTCGTAGATTATATTGCCAAGCACCCCACCATTGCGCCAGCAGCCGACTTTCATCTGACGGATGCTGACTATGCCGAGTTTAAGGAGCGTGTGGTGAAGGCAGGATTTACCTACGACCAGCTGAGCAAGAAGCAGTTTGAGGAGTTGGAGAAGGCTGCTAAGTTTGAAGGCTATTACGATGAAGCACGTGAGGAATTTGAGGCACTGAAAAAGAAGATAGATCACCACGACGTAAATCGTGACTTGGACCTGCATCGTGATGAGATACAACTGATGCTGGAACAAGACATCGTTTCAGCCTACTACTATCAGGCTGGTCAGGTACAAGTAGGATTGCGTAATGATAAGACTCTGAAAGAGGCTGAGCGTATATTAAATACAGAGGGGGAATACCAGAAACTGCTACATCAGTAGTTTCTGGAGTTCCTTCATGCCTTCCGAGGCGCCCTTCTGAATCTGGACTATCTGACGACCTCCTGCACTGACAGGATTAGGGTCGATAAGATAGACAGGAACTTCAGGACGGACATAGTGGATGAGTCCTGCTGCTGGATAGACATTCAGCGAGGTACCGATGATGATGAAGATGTCTGCCTCCTGGCATTCTTCTGCTGCAGCGCTGATCATGGGGACAGCCTCGCCAAAGAATACGATGAATGGGCGCAACAGCGAGCCGTCGCCAGCCTTTGTTCCAGGCTCCACCTCGCAATTCTCTGGGGTTAGCAACTGCTGATAGCGTGGGTCGTCAGGATTGTTGCTGGAGCAGACCTTCATCAATTCGCCATGCAGGTGTATAACCTTTGAGGAACCAGCCATCTCATGCAGATTATCTACATTCTGTGTCACCACGGTGACGTCGTATTTCTGTTCCAATGCTGCCACAAGCTTGTGCCCTTCGTTAGGCTTCACATTCCAGCACTTTTTGCGCAGCATATTATAGAAATTGGTTACTAAAGTAGGATCAGCCTCCCAACCTTCGTGAGTGGCTACCTTGGCTACAGGATATTCTTCCCATAGTCCGTCAGCATCGCGGAAAGTCCTGAGCCCACTCTCCACAGACATGCCTGCACCTGTTAAAACAACAATCTTCTTCATAAGCTTTTTGTATTAAGAATGCACAAAATTAGCAATTTTTCGCGAATTATCGCTAATAAATCGCAGATTATTTGTAACTTTGCGCCGTTTTTAGATTATATACATTATTTATAATAGGAAAAGAATGGATAAAGTAAGTTATGCATTGGGGCTTGGCATCGGTCATCAGCTGTTGCAAATGGGAGCCTCAGAACTGAATATCGACGACTTTGCGCAGGCCATCAAGGACGTGATTGGCGGCAAGGAGTTGAAGGTGTCAAACCGTGAGGCTCAGCAGATTGTACAGGAGTACTTTGCTGCCCAAGAGGAGAAGATTAACAAGCAGCGTGCCGAAGCTGGCAAGGCACATAAGGAGGCTGGCGAGAAATATCTGGCTGAGAATGCCAAGAAAGATGGCGTGATTACATTGCCCAGCGGTCTGCAGTATCAGGTGCTGAAGGAAGGTAATGGTAAGAAGCCAAGTGCCAAGGACAGTGTGAAGTGTCACTATGAAGGTTTCCTCATCGATGGAACTGTGTTCGACAGCAGCGTTCAGCGTGGCGAACCCGCAGTTTTCGGACTGCAGCAGGTAATTGCAGGTTGGACAGAAGGTTTGCAGTTGATGCAGGAGGGTGCTAAGTATCGTTTCTTCATCCCTTATCGTCTGGCTTATGGCGAGGGTGGTGCAGGAAGCTCTATTCCACCATTTGCTGCACTGATTTTTGATGTAGAGCTCATCGAGGTAATGTAAAATGTTGCAATAACGATATAACGTAATAACAAAATAAAATAATTAAAGAACAATGAAAAAGTTTACATTTGCTGCTGTTGCAGCTGTTTCTGCCGTTATGATGTTTGCATGCGGCAATGGTGCTCCTAAGGCTAACCTGAAGAGCGATGTAGATACTGTTAGCTATGCTATCGGTATGGCTCAGACTCAGGGTCTGAAGGATTATCTCGTAGGTCGTCTGGGTGTTGACACTACTTACATGGACGAGTTTATCAAAGGTCTGAACGAGGGTGCAAACGCTGGTGATGACAAGAAGAAGGCTGCTTACTATGCTGGTATCCAGATTGGTCAGCAGATTTCTAACCAGATGGTAAAGGGTATCAACCACGAGCTGTTTGGTGACGATTCTACCAAGACGATCTCTCTGAAGAACTTCATGGCTGGCTTTATTGCTGGTACTATTGGCAAGGGTGGTCTGATGACTGTTGACTCAGCTCAGGCTGTTGCTCAGGAGATGATGCGTGTCATCAAGGCTAAGAACATGGAGAAGGAGTTCGGTCCTAACAAGAAGGCTGGTGAGGAGTTCCTCGCTAAGAACGCTAAGGCTGAGGGCGTGAAGGTTCTCGATGGTGGCGTTCAGTATAAGGTTATCAAAGAGGGTACTGGTGCCCTGCCTAAGGATACTTCACTCGTGAAGGTTCACTATGAGGGCAAGACGCTTGATGGCAAGGTATTCGATAGCTCTTACAAGCGTGGTGAGCCCTCTAACTTCCGTGCTAACCAGGTAATCAAGGGTTGGACAGAAGCTCTGGTACACATGCCTGCAGGTTCTATCTGGGAGGTTTACATTCCTCAGGAACTGGCTTATGGCGAGCGTCAGCAGGGTGCTGATATCAAGCCTTTCTCTATGCTTATCTTCAAGATCGAATTACTGGAAGTAGACGGTAAGAAATAATGCAGGAGACAAGACAGAATAAAATAGCGCGTCTGCTCCAAAAGGAACTCAGTTTGATTTTCCAGGAGCAGACGCGCTCCTTACATGGAGTGATGATCAGTGTGACGAGAGCTAAAATCTCGCCCGACTTGAGCATCTGTACTGCTTATCTGAGCATTTTCCCGTCAGAACGTGGCGAGGAACTGATTCAGAACATTACCAAAAATGAGAAGCAGATACGCTATGAGTTGGGTACTCGCATCCGTCATCAGATGCGCATCGTTCCTGAATTGCGCTTCTTCATCGACGATTCATTAGATTATATTGAGCGCATTGACGAGCTACTGAGAAAATAGTAAATTCTTAGACCTAAAGGTCAAAGCGACCAAGGTCGATTAGTAAATCGTCAAATAGTAAATTAGAGTGAATTTCCCGTTTTACATAGCCCGTCGTTACCTTTTTTCCAAGAAGTCGACTCACGCCATCAATGTCATCAGTGGCATTTCGGTGGTAGGAGTGGCTGTGGCCACGATGGCCCTTGTGGTAACGCTGAGCGTGTTTAACGGTTTTCATGACTTGGTGGCTTCATTCTTTACACAGATGGATCCTCAGTTGAAGATTACGCCTGTGAAAGGAAAAACGGCACCAGCTGACGACCCTATACTTACAAAGATACGTCATCTGTCAGAAGTGGAGGTGGCTACGGAATGTCTGGAGGAGCAGGCCTTGGCCGTCTATGGCGATCGTCAGCAGATGGTAATAGTTAAGGGCGTCGAGGATAACTTCAATCAACTGACGCATATTCAGGAGATATTGGAGGGAGATGGCGACTTCGAACTCCATGCTGCTGATTTGTCATATGGTATTCCTGGTTTGGGTGTGGCTTATCAGTTGGGTTTGGGTTATACCTATGAGCATCCGCTGAGAATTTACGCTCCTCGTCGTGAAGGCCAATTGAACATGGCCAACCCAACGGAAGGTTTTGTGGTGGATGATTTATATTCGCCAGGTGTCGTGTTCTGCATGAAACAAGGCAAATATGACAAAAACTACATACTGACCTCTATAGCCTTTACGCGCCATTTGTTTGACTTGGATGGTCGTCTTTCTTCTTTGGAGATACGACTGAAGCCGGGAAGTGATTTTGAGCGTGTGAAGAGCCAAATGGAGGAAATAGCCGCAGGCAAGTTCTACGTACAAGACCGTTATGAGCAACAAGACGATACTTTCCGTATCATGAAAGTGGAGAAACTCATTGCTTACGTATTCCTGACCTTTATCCTCATGATAGCTTGCTTTAATATCATAGGATCACTGTCGATGCTGATTATCGATAAGAAGGAAGATGTAGTGACCTTACGTAACTTGGGAGCTACGGATCATCAGATTACACGCATATTTCTCTTTGAAGGTCGAATGATATCTGCTATTGGCGCTATTCTGGGCGTACTTATAGGACTGTTGCTTTGTTGGTTGCAACAGCAATATGGTATTGTAAGACTGGGTAGTAGCGAGGGATCGTTCGTGGTGGATGCTTATCCCGTCAGTGTTCATCCGTGGGATATCGTCCTTATTATCATTACCGTAATAGCTGTGGGATTCCTCAGTGTGTGGTATCCTGTTCGCTATTTCTCCCGTCGTCTGCTTCGCCAATAGCTAAATGCCAAGTACGACATTCTCTACCTCCACGGGTTCGTGTAGGAAGATTTGGGCTTGTTCCTTGAATTTTTCAGGATTCTCAGTAGTCAAGTAATGCACTTGGCCACCTTTGGTGCAGCGCTGTTCAATCTCAGGATGGCGCTGGAAATAGTTTTTCAGGGAATCAGCAACATACTCGCCTTGTGAAATGATGCGGATGCCACGAGGCATGTATTTGTGAATTTTGGGTAGCAAAAGAGGGTAGTGGGTACAGCCCAAAATTACCGTATCAATGTCAGCATCCAATCGCATAAGCTGATCGATGCGTTTCTTCACGAAATAGTCGGCACCAGGAGAATCAGCCTCGTTGTATTCCACCAATGGTACCCAGAAAGGACAAGCCACACCGCTGACAGTGATATCAGGAAAGAGTTTATGGATTTCAAGATTATACGATTCACTCTTAATGGTACCCTCAGTGGCAAAGATGCCCACATGGCGAGTATGTGTAATAGAACCGATAATCTCAGCAGTAGGACGAATAATACCCAAGACTCGACGTTTTGGGTCGAGCTTGGGCAAATCGTTCTCTTGAATAGAGCGTAAGGCTTTAGCAGATGCGGTGTTACACCCCAGGATAATCAGATGACATCCCATTTCAAAGAGGCGTATCACAGCCTGACGCGTAAACTCATAGACTACATCGAAAGAGCGTGTACCATAAGGGGCTCGGGCATTGTCTCCCAGATAGAGGTAATCGTACTGGGGCAACAGCTGACGGATGCCATGCAGGATGGTTAGTCCGCCATATCCGCTGTCAAAGATGCCAATAGGCCCTGGGTCACTACTCATTACTCATTCTTCGTTTCTTCATTCAGAAGCTGTTTTACTGCTTCTGTAATGTCCTCACCTAAAGCAGGATTGATGAATGTCACAGCTTCCTTGTCCGTGTTCAGAACAAAAGCATAGCCACGCTCCTGGGCAATGATGTTTACTGCCATATTAATGGTTGTCTTGATGACTTCCATCATATTAGCCTCTGCTTCGCTGAGCATCTTCTGACTCTGCTTCTTGAATTCGATGTTCCTGTCGAGCATCTCCTGCAGCTCGCTCTGGCGCTTCTGCAAGATGGTCTTTGGGAAGCTGGCCTGTCCGTCGAGAAACTCCTCATACTTCTTGTTGAAGTCGTTCTCCACACGTTTCTGCTCTGCTTCGTATTGCTCACGCAACTGGGCCATGTTCGTCTTGAGCTCAGTATAATCAGGCACGGCAACCATCACAGAGTCATAGCTCAGATAACCGAACTTGAAAGCTAGTGAATCCTTAGGCTGTGCATCCTGTGCTGATACAGCAAGCGATACAACCGTCAGCAGTAGAAAAAGAATCGTTTTCTTCATATTACTTCAGACCAAGCTTTGCCTTAACCTTTGCAGTAACATCGGTAGACAGCGTAGTGCTGATATAGGGAATACCACCGGCAATGTCCATGATGTAAACATAACCGTCGGTTTGACCAACTGACTTGATGGCATCGAGAACCTTAGTTGTAATAGCCTGCATCTTTTCAGACTGCTCCTTAGCAAGTGCCTGCTGGTTGTCCTGGGCGCTCTGCTGATACTTCTGATACATCTCCTGCAACTCCTGCTCACGGCGCTGTTTAATGTTTGCGGGCAGAGTAGCCTGCTCCTTCTCAAGAGCCTCAGCCTTCTTCTGAATTTCTTCCTGCATACCTTTCAGGTCAGCGTCATACTGCTTAGCAAGTGCCTCAATATCAGTACGAGCCTTAGTGAACTCGGGCATAGCCTGGATAATCTCCTGAGAGTTAACATGTCCGAACTTAGCCTGTGCGGATGCTGCCATAGGGGCGAGCATCATCAGCATGAATAATAGCTTTTTCATTGTTTTCTTTGTTTAAATGATTATTATTTGTTCTTTTTAAATTATTTGCTTAGTTAGCGTATCCTAACTTAGAGAGTACTTCATTGGAGATGTCTACCTTGGGCGAACCAAAGATGATGCCTGTATCGCTGGCACGGTCGAGGACCAGCTGATAGCCACGCAGGTCGGCAATGTCACGAACGGCGGTATAGACTTCTTCCTGAATAGGAGTCATCAGGGCTGTGCGCTTCTTGAAGAGCTCGCCTTGAGGCCCGAAGTATTTCTTTTTTAGCTCGGCAGCCTCCTGTTCTTTCTTGACAATGGCATCCTGACGGGTCTTCTTCTGCTCTTGAGAGAGGAAGACAACCTCGTTCTGGTAGTTCTTGTAGAGGGTCTGTGCCTCAATCTGTACAGCCTCTACCTCTGCTTGCCATTTCTTCGATACTTGGTTGAGCTGCTCGTTGGCACGCTCGTAGGCAGGGATGTTCTTCAGGATATACTCCATATCCACCAGAGCGAACTTCTGAGCCTGCATCGTTACTGCCAAAGCAGCCATCACTATCATTAATAATAACTTCTTCATATCTGAAATTTAATGTTCTTAGAATTCCTGTCCGAGGATGAAGTGGAACTGGCTTCCACCAATAGAGTTTGATGTGGCGTAGGGCTTGTCGAAACCGTAGGCCCAGTCGATACCCATCAGACCAACCATAGGCAGGAAGATGCGGACACCAATACCCGCAGAGCGCTTAAGGTCGAAGGGATTGAAGTTCTTGGTCTCACTCCAAGCATTACCTCCCTCCAGGAATCCGAGTCCGTAGATGGTAGTGTTGCCCAACAGGAACGGATAGCGCAGCTCAAGGCTGAAGCGGTCGTAAGCATAACCTGTAGCACGATAGGGGGTAAGCGAACCATTCTCATAACCACGCAGACCAATGGTCTCCTCGGCATATCCAGAACTGTATCCGCTCATACCGTCACCACCGACATAGAAGGTCTCGAAGGGTGACTTCTTATACTTATTGTAAGAACCCAGCAGTCCTAGCTCCACACGGGTCATCAGCACAAAGCACTTCTGACCGCCAGTGAGGGCTGTATAGGTCTTTGACTTAAACTTCCACTTGTGGTATTCAATCCAGCGGTATTTCTCCTGCAACTCATCGTTGTAGCGGTCAATATTGGTCTTGTAGGTCTCTTCTGAAGCCAGATGCTCATAGTCCTTATTGTCAAAGGCTGACCAGGGTGGAGTGACGGTCAATGAAGCCGAGAACTCAGAACCACGACGTGGGAAGAGCTGGTTGTCGGTAGAGGTACGTGACAGGGTGACACCTAAGTTGATGTTGTTACAGTTACCATTGCTGATGATGAAGTAACTCCAGTCTTGCAGCATATAACGAGTATATGCCAATTGCAGAGAGAGCTGGAAGTAGTCATCAGGCCAGCGCAGACGCTTACCCCAACCGACGGATGCTCCGAAGAGCTTGATATACTTGTCGTCGTCCATCATAGAGGTGTAGTCGTAGTATCCGCTGTTATACGAGCCATAGCCGTAAGCATAGCTATAGTAGTTGTTGTACCAACTGGAGTTACGATAGGTGCTCGAAATATCCGTCTGCTTTGAATAGAAGGCATTGATACTGAAAGCATTGGGGCGTTTACCGCCAAACCATCCAGTAGAATAACCTGCAGAAATGGAGTTATAGTAACTACCGTTTGACTGATAGGACAGCGAGAGTTGCTCACCATCACCAATAGGCATCAGTCCGCGGTGCATCTTGTTCTTACCAAAGAGGTTGCGCATCGAGAAGTTGTTCAACTTGATACCGACACGTCCGATGATACCTGTCTGACCCCAACCCAGTGAGAATTCCAGCTGGTCGTTAGACTTCTGCTCCAGTTCCCAGTTGATATCAACGGTACCGTCCTCGTAGTTAGGCTTGATATCGGGGTTTACCTTCTCAGGATCGAAGAAGCCCATAGAGGCAATTTCACGAGCAGAACGCTGGATAGCATCCTTAGAGAAGAGGTCGCCTGGCTTGGTACGCAGTTCACGACGTACAACTTCTTCGTAGAGACGGTCATTACCATAGATGCGGACATGGCTGATATGAGCCTGTGTACCTTCCTGGATACGCATCTCGAGGTCGATAGAGTCGCCTACGATGTTGACTTCAGTAGGTTCAAGGTTATAGAACAGGTAACCGTTGTTCCAATAGTAGTTGCCAATGGCATCGTCGTCTTCCTTCAGGCGTTTGTTGAGCTGCTTCTGGTTATAGATATCACCTTTTTTCATGCCCAACGCAGCGTTCAGATAGTCTGTCGTAACCACGGTGTTGCCCACCCAGGTAATGTTACGCAGATAATAGCGCTGTCCTTCTTCCAATTTGACATAGACATTGACGTGTTTCTCATCAACAGTCCATACGGAGTCTTCCAGGATGGTAGCGTCACGAAAACCCAACTCGTTATACTTGTCGATAAGAGCCTTCTTAGCCTCGTCATAACGCTCTGGTGTGAACTTCTTGGGTTTGAAGAAGTTCTTGAACTTACCAGCCTCGTTAATTTTGCCGAAAGAGCCTTTCTTGAACAAAGAGCCCTTGATCTTGCTGTCTTTCAACTGCTCATTACCCTCAAAGATAATCTTGCGTACCCTCATTTTCGACTTCTTGTCAATGGTAACGTCCAGAATCACTTCGTTCTTGCTGGTCACGTCGTCGCGCTGCACAATCTCAATCTCAGCGTTCTTGTAACCTTTGTCGTCAAAGTACTTCTTGGCCAGAATCTTGGCACGGTCAAGCATGTTAGGTGTAATCTGACTGCCTTTCATGATGCCAAGTTTAGCCTCCATATCCTCACGTTCTGACTTCTTCAATCCGTAGTAGTTGATGGTGCTGACACGCGGACGAGTAGCCAGATTAATACAAAGATAAACCTTTGAACCAACAATGGAGTCGGCCGTGATAGATACCTTTGAGAACAAGCCATGCTTCCAATAGCGCTTGACGGCGTCAGTAATCTCTGTGCCTGGCAGGCTGATGGTCTGACCAACGGTCAGTCCTGACAAGCCTATCAGCACATAGTCTTCATATCCTTCTACACCTTTTACAGCCAATCCGCCAATCTCGCAGGTACGGGGTGTACCAGCATAGGAGATGTCTGGATTGACAATTTTATCCTGCGCAGCTATACTGCCAATGAATAGTGAACAATGAATAGTGAATAGTATTCCTACCATCCATATTCGCTTGTTCATTTTCATTCTATTACTTATTTTCAGTATTTTCATTATAAACTTTTCACTATTCACTTTTCACTAGAGGCTATGCCTCGCTTTCCACCTGTGCTTCCGTCTTGCCAAAACGACGCTGACGACTTTGATAGTTGGCAATCGCCTCATGCAGGGCTTCTTCGTCGAAGTCAGGCCAGTATGTGTCACAGAAATAGAATTCTGAATAGGCGCACTGCCAAAGCAGATAGTTGGAGATACGCAGCTCGCCGCCTGTACGAATCAACAGCTCTGGATCGGGCATGAAGTTGGTGAACAGATGGTCGTTGATGGTCTGTTCGGTTATGTCTTCTGCTTTCAACTTACCCTCTTTAACCTCTTCTGCTATCAAGCGTGTAGCTCTTGTCAACTCCTGTTTCGAAGAGTAGCTCATAGCCATGATGACAGTCATTCGCTTGCCGTCTTTCGTCAAGTCTTCCATATAGTGAATCTTGTCTTGTACAGACTGAGGTAGTCGGTCCATATCACCCACCATACGGAATCTGATGCTATTGTCCGTAAACAAGTCCATCTCAACAAAACTAAGAACCAGTCCCATCAATGCTTCAATCTCATAGGCAGGGCGGTTCCAGTTCTCTGTGGAGAAGGTATATAATGTCAGGTACTTGACTCCCAGTCGTGCACACTCAGAGGTAATCTTCTTCACGGTTTCTACGCCTTCCTTGTGGCCGAAGGTGCGATCGAGTCCACGATCCATAGCCCAGCGTCCATTACCATCCATAATAATGGCAATGTGCTCAGGAATGCGCTTCATATCCAATTCTGCAGTCATATATTTTATTTTTTATTCTTTTATTCTTTGTGACATGTCTTGCATTTTGCCCAGATATCATACGTTACCGACAGGCGCAGATGGCTGTAACAATCGGTGTTCTTGAAGATTCCTGAGCTCTGGACACCATAAGGGTCTTTTACCCCGTCCAGATAATCGCTGGTGGTGAAGTGCATAGTCCATTCCAGTGCCATGTTGACACGGTCGGCAACTTTGTATTTCACACCACCACCGATAGGTAGGTTTACACCCACCTCGGTCTTGTCAGGTTTTGCAAACGTCATTCCCACTCCTATATATATATAAGGTGTAACACGTTTTGCGCCACGATACTCCATTCCTGTTCCGTAAGGCCAGAAGTTATATTCATATCTAAGCCCCACGTCAAGAAGTCCGTGGTTAAAACTATAGTCCTGCCATTGGGCAGGGTAGTATGTGTTGGCATCCTTTGATGCCCCTTTTATCTTTCCATAGCTCACATTCATGGCTAATGCCATACGTGGGTCTATCTTGTATTTGGCAAGCAGCGAAAACATGGGCATGGGGTTCTTCAATATGTTTCCATTGAAATCGCCCAAATAGGTAACCAATCCTGCACCAGCGCCAATTTCCACGCGGTATTCCGGTTGTGTCTGAGCACTTACTGATGTGGTCAGAGCCAACAGCAGGATGATAACCAGGCCCTTTCGCATACTAACGAGTTCTAATTATATATCCAGGCAACGCGATTAAGGCGTCCTTTCCAAACCTCACCCGTTCCGACACAGAACAGCCAGATGTTTCCTTCATCGTCAACCACTGAACTGATAGTGGTTTTAGCTGTATTATTTAAATTTTCAGGGAAAGCATAGCTCGTCTTTTTCTCTTTCCAGGTTATACCATTGTCGCGGCTCTGGAATATCTCCACATACGGCTTGCCTCCTTCGTTGTTTGCCTTTCCAAAGGCCAAAAGGCCATCTTCATAGCATAGCAGATTGTAATTAGTACGTCTTGGGAGAACATAATCTTCTTGGGAACCGCGGTCCATATAGGTCCATATGCTACCTAACGCAACATTGTCGAAATCAACGATTTTACGCCATACTGCAGCATAATTATCGCCACTTTCCTCGGCAAGATTTCCAATCATTACTACTTGCTCGCAGTTGTCAGCCAAATAAACGGGATAGTTCATCATGACAATTTCCTCTGAGGGTAACATGGTTGGTTTGTCATTCTTTTCCACTTTCCAGCTAGCTCCTCCATCTGCTGAAACCATGATTTGATTCTCTGCAGATAAGGCATAGAGCTCGTAGGAATCAGCTCCAATCAGCTGCTTGATAGGCTGTTCTGACTGATAGTTGACCTGAGTCCAAGTGTCGGCATCCGTACTCTTGAAGATAACACCTCCATCGTACAGGAAGAAAGCATACATTGTGGTTGCGACGTTCTTCCATGCCTCAGAAGAAAAGTCCATAGATTGAGCTATTCTCTCCCATTGAGTACCATTTTTAATGCGGATAACTTGAGTCTTGCCGTCTAAATCGCCAAAAAGATAGATGTTGTCGTTGTGATAAAGCGATTTTAGGCCATTCATGGCTTTTACAACATCAGAACTCTCCTGCTGATGCCATACAAACTTGTCACCATCTTCCTTATGAACATTCACTTTGATGGTATAGTCAGTGTAGCCGTTTGCATCACTTGACATGACCCTTACGGTACGGGGTGAAGTGAAGTCAATGCTGTCTGATGAGATGTAATAAAAGTAAGTATCGGGCTCTTCCAAGTCTTCAAACAAGGCTACACCGTTATTAACCGTGCTGATAGAGCACAATACGTGTGCAACATCCGTACCAATAGGTAGGGAGTCGTTGTTATAGATCTCTCTATTTATTTGGTCTATGATGAACTTATAGCTACTCGCCGAATAAGTAGTCTTGGTCGTTTTAGTGGTACCATCGCTATTTTTAGTCACGGTGTACTTGTTCAAATTACCCAAAGAAAAAGAAGTGATGACGGCATCACTGTAAAGTATCGTTTCATTATCTGAACCCGCACATGAAGCCATGATGATTATGGTGGCTAACAGTGTGCATAATGTTCTTATCTGTTTCATTGACATTGTCTTATCCAATTTTGGGTGCAAATTTACGCACAATTCTGCAAATTTGAGCATTTTTCTACCTTTTATTAAGTTAAATATATTATAAAAGGCGATATTTTAGGGAAAGTTAGCAAAAAAGAGCGCGGTATGACTCTCTCACTCCGCGCTCTTTCCATCAACGTATGTCGGTATGGATGAGTGTTATAACACTCAAAATAGTAGCTAAAGCTACTGCCCCCAACATCATTGTTGTTTGAAAATCTAATAACATAATCCTTTACCTTAATTAAACTAATACGAGTGCAAAGGTAAAAAGAATGGTTAAAATATGCATAAAAATAAGGGCGATTTCCGAAGAAACCGCCCTTTATTTTGATGTAAGTCAAAAACTTGATTAGAGCTTTGGACCAGCAATCTTTGCCCTGCGTAGGGCGAAGTTGCTTTCGGTCTAAGCTTAAAGCTTAGGACCTGCAGCGACCAGAGCCTTACCAGTCTCGTTACCCTCGTACTTCTTGAAGTTCTTGATGAAGCGGGCAGCCAAATCCTCAGCCTTCTTGTTCCACTCAGAAGCGTCAGCGTAAGTGTCACGAGGATCGAGAATGTTGGTGTCAACACCTTCCAACTGTGTGGGAACCTCGAAGTCGAAGTAAGGAATCTTCTTGGTAGGAGCCTTCAGGATGGCACCACCCAGGATAGCGTCGATAATACCACGAGTGTCGCGGATAGAGATACGCTTGCCAGTACCGTTCCAACCAGTGTTTACGAGGTATGCCTTGGCACCGCTCTTCTCCATCTTCTTAACCAGCTCCTCAGCATACTTTGTGGGGTGCAGCTCGAGGAATGCCTGACCGAAGCAAGCAGAGAATGTAGGAGTGGGCTCAGTGATACCACGCTCTGTACCAGCCAGCTTAGCGGTGAAACCAGAGAGGAAGTAGTACTTGGTCTGCTCTGGAGTCAGGATTGATACTGGGGGCAGTACGCCGAATGCGTCAGCAGAGAGGAAGATAACGTTCTTAGCCTCTGGACCAGCACTCTTGCCATTTACCTTCTGGGCAATCTTCTCGATGTGGTTGATAGGATAAGATACACGAGTATTCTCGGTAACACTCTTATCAGCGAAGTCAATCTTACCATCTGCAGCAACAGTTACGTTCTCCAGCAGAGCGTCGCGACGGATAGCGTTGTAGATGTCGGGCTCGCTCTCCTTGTCAAGGTTGATAACCTTGGCATAGCAGCCACCTTCGAAGTTGAATACACCCTCGTCGTCCCATCCGTGCTCGTCATCACCAATCAGCAAACGCTTAGGATCGGTTGACAGCGTGGTCTTACCAGTACCAGACAGACCGAAGAAGATTGCAGTGTTCTTACCCTCCATATCGGTGTTGGCAGAGCAGTGCATAGAAGCGATACCCTGCAGGGGCAGATAGTAGTTCATCATTGAGAACATACCCTTCTTCATCTCACCACCGTACCAAGTGTTGATGATGCACTGCTCACGGCTTGTAGTGTTGAAGGCTACGCAAGTCTCTGAGTTCAGACCCAGCTCCTTGTAGTTCTCAACCTTAGCCTTAGAAGCGTTGTAGATTACGAAGTTGGGCTCGAAGCTCTCCAGCTCCTCAGCAGTAGGCTGAATGAACATATTCTTAACGAAGTGAGCCTGCCAAGCCACCTCAACGATGAAACGAACACGCAGACGGGTAGCCTCGTTGGCACCGCAGAAAGCGTCAACAACATACAGATTCTTGTTGCAGAGCTCCTTGATAGCAATCTCCTTAACCTTAGCCCATACGTCCTCGCTCATGGGGTGGTTGTCGTTCTTGTATTCCTCAGAAGTCCACCATACCTTGTTTTCGCTCTGTGCATCCTTCACGATGTACTTGTCCTTAGGTGAACGGCCGGTGTAGATACCAGTCATTACGTTTACAGCGTTGAGCTCGGTGTTTACGCCTTTGTCGAAACCCTCGAGTCCAGCCTTTGTCTCCTCAGCGAAGAGGTACTCATACGATGGATTGTGAGCAATCACGGTAGAACCGGTGATGCCATACTGAGTCAAATCTAACTTTGCCATAATACTTTAAACTTGTTTTTATGTGAATTTACTATTACCTATTTCAATTTTTCGGTGCAAAGTTACAAAGAAAATAAGAATTACGCCTTAATAATTAAGAATAATTTGCGCGCACACAATCCTTTTTAGGTTAAAGAAACTAAAAATATCCTCGTCTATGTGTCATTTGCTATACCGAGATAACAAATTATTTGTAACTTTGTGCACACTAAAACATAAATAATATGGAAGTAATAGATTTCAGCAAGACCAATTCAGTGATTAACCAGTATATGTCTGAATTGCGCGACAAGAACATGCAGAAGAACCGTCTTCTGTTTCGTCATAACATTAAACGCATCGGTATGATGATGGCTTATGAACTCTCTAAGACCTTGGAATATAAGCCAAAAACAGTCACGACGCCCCTTGGCACTATTGATATCCCTTTGCCCAAGGAGGACATGGTGATAGCTACCGTTCTTCGTGCGGGATTGCCATTTCATGAAGGATTCCTGGATGTTTTCGACAAGGCTGACAATGGTTTTGTGTCTGCTTTCCGTATGTATATCAACCGTGAACACACTGAAGTAGGTGTTCATACAGAGTATATTGCTACACAGAGTGTAAAGAACAAGACTTTGCTGATAGTAGACCCAATGTTGGCCACTGGCGGTAGCTTGGCTGCAGCCATAGAGTCATTGCTTCAGGCAGGTAAGCCCAAGAAGATTCATCTCTGCTGTGTCATTGCAGCTCCCGAAGGTATCGAAGTTGTAAAAGCAGCACTCCCAGAGGGTTCTACCATCTGGTGTGCCGCTGTCGATCAAGGCATGAACGAACACAAGTATATTGTTCCGGGCTTCGGCGACTGTGGTGACCTCTGCTATGGCGAGAAACTCCAGTCGTTCCGAAAGATTGCTGATAAGTAAGCGTTAGTGCTCGTTCATGTATTCGCGAGGCGATACGCCATAGAGTTTCTTGAATACCGTCGAGAAAGACGCTGCATTTGAGAAACCGCAGGCATACATCACTTCTGACACATTCATATCTCCTGAGGAAAGCAGGGTTGCTGCTTTCTTCAGACGGATATTGCGGATGAAGTCGTGTGGTGTCTGACCTGTCAGTTCTTTCATCTTACGATGCAGGTGAACGCGGCTGATACCCACCTCGTCGGCAATCTTGTCAACACTTAAGTCGCTGTTACCCAGATTCTTGTTGATGACAGCCATGACTTTCTCCAACAACTTATCGTCTGGCGATTTCATCTTGATATCTTCCACCAGTTCCTCTAATTGGTCGTTACGCGCATATTTCAGTTGTAACATCTGATGGGTGTGGATGAGGTTGACGATGGTGCGACGCAGAATATCCAAGTTGAATGGCTTAACGATATAGGCGTCTGCACCAGTAGCCAGTCCTTCCAACTGATCTTCGTCGCGACTCTTGGCAGTCAGCAAGATGACGGGAATATGACTTATGGTTCCGTTTGTCTTTATTTTTGAGCAAAGCGTGTTGCCGTCCATTTCAGGCATCATAATGTCAGAGATAACCAAATCAGGCATCTCCTTCAATACGGCTTGTAATCCTTGTTTACCATTACTGCACTTCACGATGTCGTAGTCCGTACCGAGTTCTGTACCCAGATAGTCAAGGATTTCGGCGTCGTCTTCTACGATGACCAACTTCTGACGACGGTTACGCTTGGGCATTTCGGTTTCAGTCTCTTTTGGCATTCCAGTAGTAACCTCTTCTTCTATCAGACTGGTGGTTTGTTCTTCTTCCCGCCTCTCCAGAATCATTTCCTCTGGCTTCAGATGTGCGTTGCCCAAAGGAATGGTTACAATGAACTCACAGCCTTTTTCGCCCACGTTGTTATGTGCCTCAATCGTTCCGTGGTGCAGCTCTACCAATGAACGGGTCAGGTCCAGACCGATTCCAGTACCCACTTTACGGTCGTTCAGACTTGACGGTGTCTGGTAGAATCTCTCAAAGATATGGGGCAATTTGTCCTCGGGGATTCCTTCACCAGTATCCTTGACGGCAATGATTGCCTGCTCATTGTTATGAGTGACTCTAATACGTATCTCTCCACCTGTTGGCGTATATTTGAAGGCATTAGAAAGAATGTTGACGACGATTTTGTCAAAGTTTCCGCGATCCACCCATATGGGTAATTTGTTGATGTCATGTTCATAGCTGAATTTGACGTTTTTGGCCTTAGCCTGCTGGGTAAACAGCGTATAGATGTCGTTTACAAAGCTAATCAAGTCAGTTTCGCACATGTGCATCACCATCTGACCCTTGTCAATCTTTCGCAGGTCCATCATCTGGTTAATCAATCCTAAGATACGCTCGGCATTACGCCTGATAGTCTCATAGATGCTACGACGATGCGGGTCGTCGTCCTGCTTGATAAGTGAAAGCAATGGGGTGACAATCAGTGTCATAGGCGTACGAATCTCATGCGAGATATTCATGAAGAAACGCAGTTTGGCATCAGCCATCTCCTCGGCATGGATATGTTCCTGCATGCGCAGACGCTCTTGCTCTCTGCGACGATGACTCTTTCGGTAGTACCAGAACAAGCCTGCTGCTATTAATATATATATAAGGTATGCTAATGGACTTCTATACCATGGAGAATGGATAAGCACGGTGAAGCATCTTTCTGGGGTCGATATGCCGTTTTGTTCGGCAACCACGCAGAAATTATACTTTCCAGGTGCCATGTGGCTGAATGTGATTTCGTTGGTACCTGGCTGTAAGCGCACCCAATCCTCGTTATTGATGCTGTATCGATAGATGATATGCTCAGGCGTGTCGTATGTCAGTGTTGAGAGTTGCAGTGCAAATGAATTGTCGCTAGGGCTCAGCGTAAAGCGATTGGCGGCAATGACGGTTGTGTCCACGACATGCCAAAGACCCGACATGGTGGTTGGAGTCACGGGCTGGCCGTTAACGGAGAATCCGGTCAGTTTTACCTCTGCCTTCCAGTCCTGTTGCTTGATGTCCTTCGGATGGAACCAGGTTACGCCACCCAGTCCGCCAAATATTAATTGTCCATCAGGGGCTTTCCAAGATGCTCCATCGCTGAACTCATTGCTTTGCAAACCGTTGTCAACAAAATAGCTGTTGGTCTTTTTGCTTTTCACATCATAGCAGCACAGACCATGGTCTGTCGAAATCCAGAGTTTTCCTTGATTGTCTTGTTCAATGGACGATATGCCGTTGTTTCCCAATCCACTCTCAATAGTGTGTCGGTATTTCTTGTGTGTTTTAAGGTCGTAACAAACCAGTCCGTTGTTGGTTCCAATATACAGAACACCATCATATTCACGGGCAATACGTGTCGGAGTACTATAATTCGGACAATTGCTATTAAAGGTGGATAGCCAGCTCTCTGTCTTTAAATCCATAGCACAGACACCCATCGTCGTAGCAGCATAGATGCGCTTGCCGTCAGGTGAGACGGCTATTTGTGAGATATAATTGTTTGCAATGCTATTGACTTTTCTATCTTCTCCAGCTCTTTCGGCCATGGTATAGGCTTTAACCTCGTCTGTTTCTGGGGTAACGCGCAAAAGTCCCTGTCCCATGGTACCCAACCAGATGCGTCCTTGACGGTCTCTGTCCAAATCGAAAATGCTGAGGCTGTTGCCCTGTGGAAGCGGGTAGTGGGTGTAGTTGAGCGTTTTGGTATTGATTTTTCCGCATCCTTCCTTGTAACTGCCGACCCATACGTTGCCTTGCAGGTCTTCCGTAATACCAAGAATAGTGGCGGGAAAGTTTTCCTTAAAGTGTTTCACCACCCTTCCTTCTTCAGTTACACAATAGAGTCCGTCCTTGTCGGTTCCAATCCATCGGTATCCGTCTTGGCTGACGAAAGCGCTTGTTACACTGGCAGTTCCCAGCGTATTACGCGTTCCAAGCTTATAGCCCATGTAGTTGAACCCGGTGTTCTTTCTGGGATGCATATAGATACCCTTTTGCAGCAGACCTAACCACAGGTTTCCGTTATGGTCTTCGCAGATAGAGTACACCTTAGCTGTACTGAGGTCCACGTCACGGCTATAGATGGGATTATCCCTGAGTGTGTTGTCTTTGGGGTTGTAAATACCCAGTCCTAATCCGTCGTAACCTAATAGGATATTGCCCTCTTGACTGACATAAAGCGTGGAGATGTGCTTATTCCCTGTAGCTTCAATATGTACGGGTGTGTCTCCGTCCAGTCTGAATAGACCGGCATTGCTGGTGGCAATATAGATTTTCCCTTCTTTGCTTTCGCAGATGCTCAGCACATTACCCGTCTGTCCTGGTTGGTTAAAGTAGTATTTCACGCTTTTCCCATCATAGCATAACAGTCCGTGATGTTCAGATGCAATCCATAACCGCTGTTTGCTGTCTTCCAATAAGCTATTGACGGTATTTAAATCCTTGAGCACCCCTCCCATTTGCTTGGCGGTGTGCTTGTCGGTCATTTTTAACAATCCATGACCTGATGTTCCTGCCAAGATATCACCATTGCGACGTTCCAGCAGACAGGTGATATACCCAGATTGTGTATTGCCCTGTAAGTCAAATATCTTGATGTTCTGGAAGTTCTCGCCATCATAAGTCTGAAAAGCTCCAAACATTCCGATGTAGAACGTACCATGACGGTCTTGCATCATGCAATTCACATAATTGCTGGCCATACCGTTATTGCCAGGCTTCTCTTTCTTGATAATGCGAAACTGATAACCATCGTAGCGGTTCAGACCGTTACGGGTGGCTACCCAGATAAAACCATCGTGGTCTTGATAGACTTGAGTAGTGAAACTGCTCGACATCTGTTTGTCGGCGTCAAAGTGTCTGCCCGTCTGGGCGTTCACGTACAAGTTAGTCAGAAAGCATAGAAATGCCAGTAGGAACTGTGCCCGCACGCTATAACCTTTAGGTCTTAGAACTTTACGTCTTTTCATTTTGCTTCAGGTTTCGAAAACATTGCAAAGGTAATACTTTTTGTTTAAACAGCCAAATAAATGTTACGAAAAATAAAGATTTCCGGTTTACAAGCGCCATTTCCCTATATATATAAATAAGGTATAGGGCAGTAATAATGCAATAAATTCAACTTTCTGCCTTGAGTATTGTTAAAGTAACACAAAATAACGCATAAATAATAAATATTAAGGTCTGTTACAAATGACAAAGTTCGTGTTACAATATATTAAAGCGATATAAAATATATAATATACCTTTGCAGCCGTAAATATGAATCTACCTCGGTTAGAACTAACATTTTTTTAATTTTCAAATAACGTAAACTATGTATCAAAATCTGTCAAAATGAAGAATCTAAAACAATTGATCAGACAGGCTGTTCCCATGGTTATGATGCTTCTGTTGTGTAGCGCGACGCTGCAGGCTCAGAACATCGCCGTTTCGGGTACAGTTTCGGATGCAGCAGGGGAACCGCTCATCGGCGCCTCTGTTGTGGTGAAGGGACAAACTTCCCTGGGTACAGTTACTGACTTTGATGGTAATTTTGCACTAAAAGTACCATCGGAGTCTTCGGTTCTTGTGATTTCCTATGTGGGTATGACCACTCAGGAAGTCAAGGTTGGCAAACAGCGCCAATTTAAGTTGACGCTGCATGACGACACCCAGTTGGAAGAAGTTATTGTGGTCGGTTTCGGCCAGCAGAAGAAAGCCTCAGTGGTGGGTGCTATTACCCAGACTACAGGTGAAGTGCTGGAGCGTTCCGCAGGTATCAACGACGTAGGTGCTGCCCTGACGGGTAATCTGCCAGGTGTTGTTACAACGGCTTCGTCAGGTATGCCTGGTGAGGAAGACCCGCAGATCATCATCCGTGGTCAGTCGTCGTGGAACAACTCTAGCCCGCTTGTCTTGGTAGACGGTATTGAACGTCCCATGTCAAGTGTGGATATCCAATCAGTAGCTACGATCTCTGTATTGAAGGATGCCTCTGCAACGGCTGTGTATGGTGTGAAGGGTGCTAATGGTGTTATCCTGATTACCACCAAGCGTGGTACAGAAGGTAAGGCTCAGATTAGTGTGACAGCTAATGCTACCATGAAGATTCCCTCAATGCTGCCCGACAAGTACGATTCTTACGATGCTCTCGTAGCTCGTAATACCGCTGTTGAGCATGAGTTGAACCTCAATCCAGATGCATTCGGATATATGAAGCCAATGAGCTTCATCCAGCACTATCGCAATCAGAGTACTCTGGAGGAGTATGAGCGCTATCCGAATGTAGACTGGCAGCGCACGATGTTCAAAAAGTCTGTAATGTCCTACAATGCCAACCTCAATGTTAGTGGTGGTACGAAGTTCGTGAAGTACTTTGCTTCAGTTGACTTCGCCACCGAGGGTGACTTGTTTAAGTCTTTTGATACGGGACGTAAATACGACCGCAATATTACTTTTAATCGTGTAAACGTACGTTCTAATCTTGACTTCAGTATCACTCCGACTACTGTATTCAAGGTGAACATAGCCGGCTCTAACGGTAAGCAGACTAGCCCTTGGGAGCGTGGTCACGAGTGGGATAGTGGTGCTAGCTTAGGATGGCAGATGTCTCAGATGTGGGCTGGCGTTTACAATATTTCACCCGATGCTTTCCTGCCTCAGTACAGTGATGGCTCATGGGGATACTTCCCTAACTCGACTAACGTCAGCAACTCGGCTCAGACCTCTTCTATCGGTGGTGTACAAACCATTACGACTACACGTATTAATACTGACTTCGTATTGGAGCAGAAACTCGATTTCATTACCAAGGGTCTGTCATTCCGAGGTATGATTTCTTGGGATAACGTATTCCGCGAGGACCGTCGCGGTATTGGCGACTTGTATAATGACCCACAGATGAAGTGGATTGATCCCGAGACGGGTCTTGCTCAGTACAAGAAGGCTTTTGAGGATTATGACCGTTTCGACTACGCCATGGGTAACAGGTGGTCTGTTAGTGGTGGTGAAGTTAAAGACAAGGATACCCAGCGTAACCTGAACTATCAATTACAGCTTAACTGGGCACGAAAGTTCGGCCTTCACGATGTTACCTTGATGGGTAACTTTGGCCGCCAGGAGTATGCTACCGGTTCTGAGATTCCTCACTATCGTGAAGACTGGGTATTCCGTGCTACCTATAATTATGCAAACCGCTATTCTTTTGAGTTCAACGGAGCTTACAACGGTTCTGAAAAGTTCTCTAAGGACAACCGTTTCGCTTTCTTCGCTTCTGGTGCCATTGGTTGGACCATCAGTGAAGAGAAGTTCATGGATTATTTGCGTGAAAAGCATATCATTGATATGTTGAAACTACGTGCCTCTTATGGTGCTATCGGTGACGATAACGTAGGTACTCGTTGGATGTATGTATCTCAGTGGGCATACGGTGGAAATACCACGATGGATGTGAACTCTACCGGTGATCCTACTTCACCTTATCAGTACTATCGTGAGGCTACCGTAGGTAACGAGAACATACACTGGGAGAAAGTGAAGAAATTCAATTTCGGTATCGACTATGGTTTCTTAGGCGGTTTGATAGCCGGTTCATTCGATATCTTCAGCGACCGTCGTACTGACATCTTGGTCGGTGGTTCTAAACTCGTTCCTTCCTATTTTGGTCAGTCTCCTGCATGGGTGAACCTTGGTGAGGTAAAGACCAAAGGTTATGAGTTGGAGGTCCGTGTTAATAAGGTGTTCCCTAACAAGATGCGTGTATGGGCTAACATGAATATGACCCATGCAACGAATGAGGTTGTCAAGCGTGACGACCCAGAGATGTATCCTGCTTACCGTAAGCAGGCAGGTTATGCCATTGGTCAGACACACACCTACCTCGACAAGGGTATGATGCAGACTTATGATGACCTGTACGGATCACCTAAGCATGACAACAGTGATGGACAAAAACTGCCTGGTGACTATTATATTGTCGACTTCAACGGTGACGGACAGGTAGATCAGATTAACGACTATGTGCCTTACGGCTATACGGGTTCTCCTCAGAACACTTATAGTGCAACCATTGGATTCGAGTGGAAAGGCTTCAGTTGTTTTGCCCAGTTCTATGGTGTGACGAATGTGACCCGTGACGTAACGATGATTAGCCTTGCTGACCCACATCTGGCTAATGTCTATGATCAGGGTACATGGTGGAGTGATAATCATTACGGTGCAGACGTGGTGACTCCACGTCTTACAACGAATCCTACTTATTATTATGGTACGCAATATTTGTGCGACGGTAGCTACATCCGTTTGAAGAATGTCGAGGTGGCTTATACCTTCACACAGCCTTGGATCCGCAAGATGGGTATTCACGACCTGAAGCTTTATGTCAATGCCAATAACTTGTGGCTCTGGACTCGTATGCCGGATGACCGTGAGTCTAACTTCTCGTCAAACGGTGGTGCTACTGGTGCTTATCCGACAGTAAAGCGTATCAACTTCGGTATTAAGTTAAACCTGTAAAATGAAGACAACAATGAAAAATATTATTAATCAATATATATTCTTGAGCCTCGCAGCCGTGTCGCTCTCCTTTGGCGCTACGTCTTGCACCAGCTATTTGGACAAGACGGCTGACTCAGACGTAAACCCGGAGATGGCGTACATGAATTTCCAGAACTTTCAGGGTTTCATAGAGGAGGCTTACAACTGTATCCCCAACAAGGAATCTAACTATTGGTGCTGTACCTTCAACTGGGGTGAGGACGAGATTATGAATACCGGTGGTGGCGATACTCACGAAACTGCGCATTTCGATTTAGGTGACTATCGTTATTGGCAGAGTGATCCTCAGAGTTATCTGCATAGCAATGCACTGGATCCTACCTCTAAAGATAAATATGCTCATTCTTTGGAGCACGCATGGTATGTTATCCGTAAGATGAACCTTGGTTTGGCGAATATGGACAAACTGACCAATGCAACTCAGGAGGAGAAGAACCTTATCAAAGGTCAGTTGCTTTTCTTGCGTGCTTGGTGGCACTTTGAGCAGATGATTTATTTCGGTGGTCTGCCCTATGTTGACTTTGTGATTCCAGCCGACGGTCCCTTTGATTTGCCGCGTCTCTCTTTCCGTGAGTGTGCTTTGAAGGCTGCTGAGGACTTCGCCGAAGCTGCCAAGTTGCTGCCCGATAATTGGGATAACACAGCTGCTGGTAAGCGTACACCTGGTAAGAATGATATTCGCCTTACGAAGGTTTGTGCTTTGGGCTACTGGGGTAAGGCCTTACTTTGGGCTGCTTCACCTCTGAACGTGCATGGTGCACAGGTGGGTGCTTCGAAGAATGGTAAGACTTATCAATATGATACAGAGCTTGCTCAGAAGGCTGCTGATGCCTTGGCTCAGGCTATTAATGCTCTTCCCGCCTCTCCTTACGGTTTGGCTGAATACAAATATAAGGATATTTATAACCACGAGAAAGACCCAAGCGCTAGTAGCTGTTTCTCGGATATCTTCTATACAACCGGACAGAACTGGAAACAACCAGGTAGCATAGAAGCTATCATGCGTGGTTGTCAGATTGAAATCAATGGTTCTAACTGGAACTTTACTAAGCTGTGGGGTCCAAAGGTGAATGGACTTGTTGAGCATGATGCTGTCATCCACATGCCTACAGCCAACTATGTCAATTATGCTTATGGTATGGCAAATGGCTTGCCCATAGATGATCCGGATTCCGGTTTTGACCCAACACATCCTTTCAAGGATCGTGACCAGCGTTTCTATCATGATATTATGTTTGACGGCTTTAAGTTCTTGAACACTACACCTGGTGCTGCTGATAAAGATTTCCAGTATTTACAGATGTTCACGGGTGGTAACATGGTACCTACGGGTAAACCTGCACGTGCGTCCGATGGTAGCCGTACAGGTTACTTCTGCCAGAAGTTGGTTCCCCACCAGTGTAATAAGTACGATGGTATGTACAACTGGGGTGGTGCTTTGCAGACTTATCTGCCATATATGCGTGTTGCAGACCTCTACCTAATGTATGCTGAAGCTTGTGCTGCCGTAGGTGGTGCTACGCAGAAAGGTGCCGGCTCTAATTTGAGTGCTGCTGATGCTATCAACATTCTTCGTGATCGTGTTAATGTTGGACATGTGGCTGATAAATTTATTGCAGATAAGAACAAATTCATGGACGAGGTTCGTCGTGAGCGCGCCTGTGAATTGGCTTTCGAGGGCTTCCGCTGGAACGACCTGCAGCGTTGGTTGCTGTTGACCGAGGCTCCATACACCAAGAAGACTCGTCAAGAGTTCAGACGAGTTGGCGACTTCGATTTCAGCAAGAACGATCCTCGCGATGCTGAGGTTTCTGGATGGGACGAGACTGTTATTTTAGAGCGTTCCTTCGGTACCAAGCATTACCTGATGCCTCTGAAGGATAACGAGACCTATCTCTATGCTGAATATCCTCAGAACCCAGGATGGTAACCTTTAAGTATAAGATAATTAAAAGGTAAAAAAGTAAAAGATATGAAACATAAGATATTATATATGTCAGCTCTTTTGGCAGTAACAGCAGTCACACCTGCAGCTGCCCAGATTGAGACCGGACAGGATTCACTCGTCAACGTGGCATTCCGCAAGGTAGCTGCCGATGACGTGTTGGGTGGAGTCTCGTCCATCAATTATCGTGAGCTGATGGATAAGAACTACAACACTTACAGCCTTGACAACATGCAGGGCTATGTAGCTGGCTTCAACGGCTCTGGCATGTGGGGCTTGGATGGTTCGTCTGACTTTACGAAAGACAATGTTCCCAATGGTATGCTGGTGCTCATTGATGGTGTGCCCCGTGCAGCGAATAATGTAACACCTTCTGAAATCGAGGACATTACCTTCCTGAAAGGTGCCCAGGCCGTAGTACTCTATGGTAGCCGTGCCGCCAAGGGTGTGATGCTTATCACCACCAAGCGTGGTCAGGTGTCTGACGGTTTGAAAGTCAATGTCCGTGCTAACACGGGTTGGAATGTAGCTAAGAGTTATCCCGAGTACTTGGGCTCTGCTGAGTATTTAACACTTTACAATGAGGCATATCACAATGACTATCCAAACTTAGCTCTACCTTATAGTGATGTGGATATTTATAACTATGCCAGTGGCGTGAATCCCTATCGCTATCCGAACGTTAACTTCTACTCTTCCGATTGGATTAAGAAGGCTTATAACCGTACGGATGTGACAGCTGAGATTGAAGGTGGTAACGATCGTGCCAAGTTCTATGCTAATGTAAGCTACTATCGTCAGGGTGACTTCCTGGATTTTGGTGAGGCAAAGGACAACTACACTGACCGTTTCAATGTTCGTGGTAATGTGGATATGAAGATCAACAACTTCATTTCGGCATACGTAAATGCCAACGCCACCTATTATAATTCGCGTGGAACCAATGGTTCTAATTTCTGGTCTACAGCTGCTACACTGCGTCCGAACCGTATCAGCCCACTTGTTCCCGTAAGCTATGTTGATGAGAATGCTATAGTCGCCCAAACCATGCTGGCTAACACGACCAATCTAATCAACGGATGCTTCTTGGGTGGTACACTGAATGATAAAACCAATACTTTCGGTGATATCTATGCTGCTGGTTACAACACGTGGACCAGCCGTCAGTTCCAGTTCGATGCTGGTGTGAACTTTGACCTTGGCTCATTGCTGAAGGGTCTGAGTTTCCATGCACAAGTAAGTGTTGACTATGCTACTACTTATTCGTCATCATTCAATAACAAGTATGCAATATTTGAACCGACTTGGAGCAGCTATAACGGAAAAGATGTCATTGTGGCCTTGAATAACCACGAGACTAAGGATGAGAAGTCTGGCGTTCAGAACATTGGCGGTTCTACCGATAACCAAACGATTGCCTTCAATGCTCACTTTGACTACAACCGTACATTTAATGACGTACACAATGTCAGTGCTATTGCTGTTGTCAACGGTTTCCAGCAGAATGTTTCTGGTGTCTATCACAAGTTGAGCAATGCAAATTTGGGTTTCCAGGCTTCTTATAACTATGCCAAGAAGTATTATGCAGACATCGCTTTTGCTACTCCCTGGTCAGCCCGTCTGCCAGAAGGTCATCGTGCAGGATTCTCGCCCTCGTTTACCTTGGGCTGGAACATTGCCAAGGAGAGTTTTATGCAGAATCAGAACTTCTTTGATGAATTGAAGATTAGTGCCAGCTATAGCGACCTGAAGACGGATTTGGGTATTAGTGACTATTATATGTATCAGGCTACCTATCAGAGTGGTGGCTGGTGGGATTGGAACGGTGGAACCGGACACAGCGATGTGGCATCAAAACATGCAGGTAACGACGATTTCTCTTACTTACATCGCAAGGAGTTCTCTGCAACTCTGCATGCCTCTATGCTTGATCGTGCTCTGACTGCTGATCTCTCGTTTTTTACCAACAAGATGACAGGTGGTATTATTTCTGCTTCGAGCCAGTTACCTAGCTATTTCACTTCATGGCATATCTTATTTGATAACAAACCCTCAGGTTTTGATTATAATTTGAACTACAACGAGGATAGCCGTACAGGTTTTGATCTCGCAGTGAAGTATAAGAAAAACTTCGGTGATTTCGGTTTCCAGATTGGAGCTAACCTGACTTACTATACAACGAATGCTTCTAAGCGTGACGATACGGCCTATGCAGATGCTTATCAGTATCGTGAGGGCAAGGCTATTGATGCTCTCTGGGGTTATGAATGTTTAGGTTTCTTCCAGGATCAGGCTGACATTGACAACTCTCCTGAGCAGAAACTCGGAGGTACTACAGTGCTGCGTCCTGGTGACCTGAAGTATAAGGACCAGAATGGTGATGGTGTTATCGATACCAAGGACCAGATTGACTTAGGCAAGGGTGGAGGGTATGGTGCTCCTACCACCTTGGGTATCAATGTTACCTTGAAGTATAAGAACTTCACGCTGTTCATGCTTGGTACGGGTGGTTTCGGTGGTCACGCCTTTAAGAGCAATAGCTATTGGTGGGTTGACGAGGCCGACAAGTACAGTGCCGTGGTTCGTGGTCGCTGGACACCTGAGACAGCTGCAACAGCAACGTATCCTCGTCTGACTACACAGAGTGGTGCTAACAACTTCACCAATTCTTCATTCTGGATTTATTCTACCTCTCGTTTCGACCTGGCTAAGGTTCAGTTGACTTACGACTTCCCGAAGTCGCTGTTCAACAATGTGAAGTTCATCAAGGGTGCTTCTGCATACGTAAGTGGTAGCAATCTGCTGACCATTGCCAAGGAGCGTGAAATCTTAGAGATGAATGTTGGTTCTGCACCGCAGACCCGTTTCTACAACCTGGGTGTACAGGTAAAATTCTAAAAAAGTAATTAGAAATTAGATAATAGAAATTATGATTACTAAGTATATTAATAAAATACTTGTTGCAGGTATCGTGAGCTGCGGTTTTACTACAGTCCTCACATCCTGTGACGACCTGATAGACCCGGCATTGGATAACATCCAGGACATCACTGAGATGTATAATGACCCCACTTTTGCCCGTGGTCTGATTGACAATGCCTTCCTTCTGCTGCCTTATGATGGATCGCCTAGCAGCGACCTCGCAACAGACGATGCTGTGTCGAACAGCAACAGCAACGACTATAAGAAGATGGCAACAGGTAACTGGACTTCACAGTTCAATCCCGTCAACCAATGGGGATCTCGTTATCATGCTATCCAGTATTGTAACCTTTTCCTCGAGAATATCGATAAGGTACGCTGGGACTACACCAGTAAGGCATTGAACCAGATGCACATGGATTTGTATCGCGGTCAGGCATATGCTCTGCGTGCTCTCCACCTGTTCTATCTGTTGCGTGCACACTGTGGTATGGTTGATAATCAATTGATGGGTGTGCCCATTCACTTGACATCGGAAGATAAAGAATCCGATTTCAACCTTCCTCGCAATACCTTCAAGGAGTGTATTGATCAGATTATGGCTGACTTTGACGAGGCGCTGAAGTATGTCCCTGAACAGTATGGCGATGTAACTGGTACTATTCCTCAAAAGTATGCTTCGATGGGGGGTACTGACGCTGACTACAATCGTGCATTCGGTGATTTGCAGCGTGGTAAGATTGATGGTCAGATTATCAAGGCTATGAAGGCCCAGGTGGCTATCTTTGCTGCTTCTCCTGCTTATGAGTCTGGTAACGCCATGACATGGACTGATGCTGCCAAGTATGCTGCCGACTACCTGAAGCTCTATGGTTCACTTAACGGTTGTATTGACCCTACAGGATGGAAATGGTATGATGACGTGGACTATATCGACAACTATAAGGCCACTAATCCCAATCGAGTTGAAATGGTTTGGCGTGCTAATAGAAACGAAAGCTATAGTTTGGAACAGGACAACTACCCACCATCAATTAGTGGTAACGGACGTGTTAACCCCACTCAAAATCTGGTGGATGCATTCCCTGCAGCCAATGGCTATCCTATCTCATCGCCTCTTTCTAACTATGACCCCAAGAATCCTTATGAGAACCGTGACCCGCGTTTGCGTGCTTATATTCTTGTAAATGGAGATCAGATTGGTGCTAACGGCAGTTCCATCAACACACAGGCAGATAACAATGATCCTGATCCGAACAAACGTCTTGATGGTTTGAACCATGAGAATGGTAAGTCAACCACTACTGGTTTCTATCTGAAAAAACTGCTTCGTCATGATGTTCAGTTGAACCCAGCTTCTGGCAAATATCACATTTCAGCCCGTATTCGTATCACGGAGATTTTGCTCGACTATGCAGAGGCTGCTAACGAAGCTCAAGGTCCTACAGCCAATGTAGGCGGTGCCAATTTCTCTGCTTATGATGTTATTAAGGCGCTGCGTTACCGTGTACACAATGGTGAAAACTGGGCTGACCCCTATCTGGAGAGCATCAAGGAAGATAAGGTCAAGATGCGTGAGTTGATTCGCAACGAACGTCGTCTGGAGCTGTGCTTCGAGAACCACCGTTTCTGGGATCTGCGCCGTTGGAATGCAAACATTACCGAGACTGCTCAAGGTGTTAGCATCACGAGTCCTTCTGGTGTGGCTAACTATCAAATCATCGACGTAGAACCTCGTCAGTATAAAAATTATATGTACTACGGCCCGATTCCTTACTCTGAGATACTGAAGTGGAGCAATCTGCGTCAGAACGAAGGATGGCAATAATATTCAATGTAAAATTCTAAAATAATTATGAACAAGAAAATATCATATATGCTCAGCATATTGCTGGCTGGTACGCTGTTCACCTCGTGCAAAAATGGCGATGCAGAATTTGATGACTACGAGGGAGGCACAAGCGTATACTTTGCCTACCAGTATCCTGTACGCACCATTGTATTGGGTGACGATGAGTATGACCTGACACTCGACCATGCCCATAAGTGCAAGATTTTAGCTACTTTTGGCGGATCGCGTGAAGGTAGTGATGGTAGTGTTGTAGTGGAAGTTGACCCCAATTTGGTCAACAACCTGACTTTCGAGGATGGTACTCCAGTTAAGCTTATGCCAACGGAGTATTATGACTTAGTCACTCCTAATATTTGGCCTTTCAATGGAACATTCAATGCTGGCACAGAGGTTGTGTTGACTGATGCATTCTTTAGTGACCCAAAATCCGTCAAGAATACTTATGTCATTCCCTTGGTTATAAAAGATCAAACAGGCTTTAATCGTATCCTTAGTGGTACGCCTATAGAGGGTAGCACGCAGGTGCGTACTGATGCCTCTCAGTGGGAAGTACAGCCAATGGACTTTGTACTCTACTGTGTAAAGTACCAGAACAAGTATTCTGGCTGGTGGCTGACTCATGGTACTACCTCAATAGATGATATTGAGAAGGCTGGTACCGTTCAGATTGAGACAGTATCTCTGAATGAGTCTACCATGAGCGCTCAATTCCAGGACGCTGCTGGTGAGTCCTATGTTGTTCCTATGCTGTTGACTTTCGATGAGAGCGGTCGATGCCAGATTACCTCTTATTATGGAAGCGGTGCTGTTGTTACCGGTAGTGGTACATGGACCGACAATGGTGCCAAGAATTCTTGGAACAACAAAGATCGTGATCTTCTGGAGTTGAACTATACTATTACTTTACCAAACGGTTTCGTATATAACAAGAGTGAGAAACTTGTATGGCAGCGTAGTGGTGTGGTTCTCGAGGAATTTGCACCCGTATATAATTTGTAATGTTTAAAACGAACGAAACAATGAAAAAGATATTCATCATATCAGCACTCGGAGCCATGTTAATGGCTTCGTGTGCCGACGAGTTCGACACGAACAACTACGTGGTTGATCGTCCTGCACAAACGGCAGCGTATGCATACCTGAACGACTATCAGACGCTGAAAAGCTATGTCGATCATTCGAAGTATCCTAACTTTAAGTTGGGTGTAGGTACAACTGCTTCAGACTATATCAAAAAGGAATTGACCTATGCTCTCGTTACTTCAAACTTTGATGAGACAGAGCCTGGTAACTGTATGAAGATGGCTTCATGCGTAAGTGACAATGGAACCATGGACTTCGGACTTGTGTCAAATTATGTAGAAGCTGCCACTGATGCAGGTGTCTCTGTATATGGTCACACTTTGGCTTGGCATGCCCAGCAGCCTGTGAAGTGGCTTAACTCTCTGTTGAAGGACAAGGAGTTGGATATAGATCCAACTGCACTCATAGAGACACTTGTTAGTGTGAATGATTTTACATCAATGCCAGATCAGCCATTCCCTTATTATGCAATGGGAGTTACACCTCCTATCATCAATGGTGCCATGCACTATGAGTCGGATGGTAACTGGAATCAGTTCTTTATCTTCCCTGGAGGAAATAATCAGCTGTCAGAAGGAAACTACTTGGTACGCCTTTACATGGCTTCTAACAAGGAAGCTAGTGGTGTGCAGTTGACCATTCAGAATGGTTGGGGCGGTGATGCTCAGAATGTCACAGTTGCTATCCCTGTTGAAGCTGGTGACCATGTGTATGAGTTAAGTTTCCCTGCTATTACAGCAACTCCTTCTGCTAATTACGATGTGATTCTTAAGCCCCAGACGGCTGATTGTATCCTCGACGTAAAGAAGATTGAGTTCTACAAACTCGAGAGCCCTGCTGTCGAAGTGGAGGAGGAAGTTAACTTCTATACCTACGAAGATAAGCCAGACGGTCCATTCCCTCACTATCCAATGGGAGTTACGCCTCCTATCATCAATGGCGCACTTCACTATGTTCCTGATGGAAACTGGAACCAGTTCTTCGTAGTACCTGGTGGTGATAACCAATTAGACGAGGGTGACTATGTGTTCTATGTTGACATGGCTTCTAGCAATGATGTTTCTGGCGTACAATTGACCGTTCAGAACGGTTGGGGTCAAGATGCCCAGAACTTTACAGCTGCCATTCCTGTGGAAGCAGGTCGTCATACCTACGCATTGAAGTTCCCAGGTCTCACGGGAAGTCCCAGCAAGAACTACGACGTTATCCTGAAACCACAGACGGCTGATGCAACACTCGACTTCTACTCTCTGAAGGTTAACATTGTGAAGAAACTGAACTCTATTCCTCTGACTCCTAAGGAGAAGAAGGATACCTTGACATGGGCTATGGATCGCTGGATTAACGGTATGATGGAAGCTTGCGAAGGCAGGGTTAAGGCTTGGGATGCAGTTAACGAGGCTATTTCAGGTGCTGATCTTGACGGTGATGGCATTTATGACCTGCAACATGGTAAGGAAGGTGACACTCAGAACTTCTTCTGGCAGGACTACCTGGGTGATTATGATTACGTTCCTACCGTAATTCGTCTGGCTCGTGAGCATGGTCCTGAAGATGTTAAACTGTTCATCAATGACTACAACCTTGAGAGTGACTGGGATGATAATGCTAAGCTGAAGAGCTTGATTAAGTGGATTGAGCGTTGGGAGACTCCTGTTAATGGCCAGCAGATTAAAATCGATGGTATCGGCTCTCAGATGCACTTGAAGTATTATGCAAACGCCAACACCCAGAAGAGCAAAGAGAATCACATTACCAAGATGTTCGAACTGATGCGTGACTGGGCTAATGCTGGATCAGGTCGCTTCATCCGTGTCAGCGAGCTTGATATTGAGTACGTTGATGCTAACGGTAAGAATGTAAGTGCTGATGCTATGACCGAGGATCAGTTGCACGAAATTGCTAACTTCTACAAGTGGATAGTACAGCAGTATATGTCTATTATTCCTGCTGATAGGCAGTGGGGTATTTGCAGTTGGAGCGTTGTAGATGCTGATCCTTCTGTTAGTTGGACCCACCAGCAGCTCTATGGCTACTGGAATAAGGAGTACTATCGTACACATTCCTATGCTGGTCTGGCTGATGGTCTTTCTGGTAAATAAAGATATTACCCCCAAAAGGTAATTTTTAGAACTTTACATGTGTTGGAGCCTGTGTCTGTGAAGATGCGGGCTCCATTTTGTATTTTTAGGAAGAAAAACTTGCCGGTATCGGCAAAATTTAGTATCTTTGCAGTAGAAATCAAGGAAAAACTTGCCGATAGAAGATGAAGAAGTATATATCAGTCGCACAGTTTGCCGATAAGTTCGGAATCTCAGAACGTACAGCCCGTAACTACTGTGCTTGTGGTAAGATTGAAGGCGCTTTTCTCTTGGGTAAGACTTGGAACATCCCTGAAGATGCCGTTTTACCTCAACGCGGAGCAGCCAAAAAGAAGCTGTCACACTTGTTGACAATGCTTCGTGAACAGAAAGCTTCACACTTAAAAGGGGGCATATACCATCGAACACAAATTGATATGACCTACAACTCTAACCATATAGAAGGTAGCCGTCTAACTCATGATCAGACGCGATATATCTTTGAGACAAATACCATCGGGATTACTGATCAGTCCATCAATGTGGATGACATTGTAGAGACAGTTAATCATTTCCGATGTATAGATTACATTATTGATCATGCGGATGTACCATTGACGGAGTCTTTTGCCAAGCAACTTCATTTTCTCTTGAAAACTAGCACATCCGACAGCCGTAAAGACTGGTTTGTAGTCGGCGAATATAAAAGTTTGGCCAATGAAGTGGGAGGACAGGATACATGTCCTCCCAAAGACGTACATCGCCAGATGAAAACTTTGATTAGCGACTATCATCACAGAAGGCAAAAAACTATAGAAGACATTATCGATTTCCATGTCCGTTTTGAACAGATACATCCTTTTCAGGACGGAAATGGTCGCGTAGGACGCCTGTTAATGTTTAAGGAATGTCTGGCTAATGGTATTGTGCCCTTCATCATTACTGATGAGCTCAAATTGTTTTATTATCGCGGTTTACGAGAGTGGGGACATATAAACGGATTTCTGACAGACACCTGCCTAACTGCTCAGGATCAGTACAAGGCCTTACTCGATTATTTTAAGATAAAGTACTGATTGGTTTTTGTAGAGCTGAATACAAATGTCATATTGAATTATAGAATTTCTATTATAGAATTTGTATAATTGAAATTGTTCCATGCGTCCGTCCGTTCGGACTGTCAGTCCGAACGGCTCGGATTGTCAGTCCGCTCGGCTCGGACTATAAGTCCGCATGGCTCGGACAGGCAGTTTGTCTTTGTCGAACTGGTGTCAAAACCTAGTTCCCGTTTTGTCTAGGATAAATAGAGAATTTCAAAATGTCCCTCCCTTGGTCCCGTTTTCGCTCGGGAGGCCTTTGTACAGGGCGTTGAGGCATGGGAGGGAAAATTAATCTCACTCCCGTCTCCCTCCCGTTTTTGGCGATAGTCACTCACCTTATTAATAATAGGGCAGAATTAACAAATAAAGGGTAAAAAAACGCGGGTTTTTTAGGGGAAATACTTGCATATCACAATTTTTTTTATTACCTTTGCATTGCATTTCGAAAGAGTGCAAGTTGGGATAAAGGGAATCATGGAGAACACAAGAAAAACACCATGAGATACCAACCAGAACCATTTTATAAACTATTAAAAAAAAAGAACTATGGAAGAAAACTCCTTAGTGGTGGTTGAACAGCCCCAAAATGTTCAAAATGAGAGTGTGCTTATCATTGAGCAATTTCTGAACGACAACTACCGTCTGCGACGCAACATGCTGAGCGGAAAGGTTGAATTCAAGATGAGGGCCGAGGAGACAGCTGGCTATCGTCCGCTGACGCAGGAAGCCCTGAACAGCATCATTATCCGAGCCCTGCGTGAGGGATTGGACGAAGAGTGCACCCCCAAGGCTGACATCACCATGTACGTCAACTCTGAAGAGGTACGCATGTACAACCCTGTGCTGGATTTCTTGAACGACCTGCCCAAGTGGGACGGACAGAACCACGTAGCCAAGTTGTTCTCGCGTATTCCTGGTCTCAGTTCCGAGCAACTCGCCTTCTTAGCTGTCTGGCTGCGTTCAACGGTAGCCCACTGGTTACAGCTTGATACGATGCACGGCAATGAGGTGGTGCCTGTGCTGATTGGTGCACAGGGCTGTGGCAAGACTACTTTCTTGCGCCGATTGCTGCCTTGTCAGCTTCGCGAGTACTATCTGGACCACCTGAACCTGTCGAACAAATTCGATAAGGAGATGGCGCTGACGAACAACCTGCTGGTGAACCTCGACGAGCTCGAAGCCATTCGCCCTAGTCAGCATGCGACCTTGAAGCAGACTTTGTCTAAGAATAAGGTGAACGGACGCCCCATCTTCGGCAAGGCCCAGGATGATCGTCCTCGCTATGCGTCGTTCGTGTCGACTACCAACAATCCACATCCGCTGACGGATGCAACGGGCAGTCGACGTTACATCTGCATGACCATTCCCAAGGGTCAGCTGATTGACAATGCTGGCGATATTGACTACGAGCAGTTGTATGCTCAGGTGTTGTACGAAATCCGTGAGTTGAATGCCCCTTATTGGTTCAACAACGAGGAGGTGACCCGTATTCAGCAACTGAACCTTGCCTACATGCAACAGAAGGACATTGCAGAGATGGTGAAGGCTTGTTTCCGCAAGCCCAATGAGGGTGAAAAGGTGAAGTCGATGAACACTACGGAGATGCTGGAGATTATTCGCGACGCCTATCCCAACGTGACTGTTACGACGAAGGCGAAGGTGGAACTGGGGCGTGCACTTGTTGCCCTTGATTACGAGCGCAAGGAGCATAGTCATGTAGCCTACTACAAAGCCGTTCCGTTACAAGCTGCGTGACGTGCGAGGGAGTGAAAACGGGAGGGAGACGGGAGTGAGATTAATTTTCACTCCCGTGCCTCAGCCCCCTGTACAAAGGCGTTCCGAGCGAAAACGGGACCAAGGGAGGGACATTTTGAAATTCATATAAAATTTGGAAATAAAAAACAACTGTAATCATGAATATAAAAGAGGAATTATTAATCAATCAAGCCAAAGAAGGCTATATTGTATGTTATGTAGAGCAGTGCCCTTTGCACAACCAGTGTCTGCGATGGCTTGTAGGTCAGCACTTGCCCCATACCGACAGTACTTACCGATGTGTCAATCCACACTTCGAGGGTGTGGCAACTGCTGACTGCCCAATGTATCGAAACGACCAGAAGGTGTGTTTTGCCAAAGGGATGATGAACATCTTCACAAACGACATGCCCAGGCGCGTAGAGTCCGCCGTCCGTCAAGGCATCGTCGGTCTCACCAACCGCACTTACTATTTCGAGTATCGTAACGGTTCACGCCTCATCCCGCCTGCTCTGCAACAGGCTATCCGTGACCTGTTCCGCACTAACGGATGGACGGAAGAAGTGAAATTTGACGGCTATGTAGAGGATTACGACTGGTAGACACATCAGCATAAAAATGAGCGAAATGCCAATGATAAGGCATTTCGCTCATTTATTTTCTCTTATAAAGTGATTCTTATTTTACAACCACCTTTTTACCTCCGATGATATAGATACCACGAGGAAGTGACTTTAACTCATTGCGTGAACCTACCTTGACACCTTGCAGGTTATATACCACGTCATTCTCTATTTCACGCTGGATGGTAGTGATGCCAGATGTTGAGCCTTCAACACGGAAGTTGAAATAGGCAGGAGTTTCGTATTTTGCAGGAGTAGCATCCTTTAGGTATAGCCCTGTTGCAACATTCTTAAGGGTAAAGCCTTTGCCTTCAACATAATCGATATCCCATGCAGCACCATTCTCAACATCTTCGCCATAACCCTTTGTTACGCCAAGGATGAAGCTGCACCAGCCGCCTGCTACTGGTTGTGAATTCAGATAACCAGGCTTTCCAAATACACTGTATTCGCTTCCACTCAGGTTTATTAAGCGCAATAGATAACAATTGCTGTGGCCTGCGAGAGTTATTTTTTCTGCCTTAAACTGGTATCCAATAATGCTAGCGTCCATCAAAACAGAACTAGCATCTGCGTATGCAAGATTTTGAGCATTAGGACAATAGAATACCTTGTTGTCCTCTGCGCCCATAATCACAAAGGTCTTTCCATTAAGATCTGTAGCGCTTGTAAGGGTAGTCCAATCGTCGAAGCTGTTTACCTTAACATTGATAACAACCTGTTTTTCTTCACCTACAGGAGCCTTGTACGAGGCTGTAATCTTGGTGTTTCCACCTTTCAGGGCCTTGATGACTCCATTGGAAATGCTTGCCACCGAGGGATCGTCAACGGTATAGGTAGCAATGGCACTAATGTCCTTGGTATGCCCGTCTTCATAGGTTGCCTTCAGGGTGACAAGCTGCTCTCCGCCTACCATCACCTCTACCTCATTTGGTTCTGCCTCTATTTTCTGCAAGGTGTAGAAGGCACCCGTTTCCTCCTCATCATCAGCATGGGGCCAGTTTACTTTGTAATAGTCTGCATACCAGTCCATGCAGGCCTTACCGCATGCTTCTTCCAACCCGTCAAAAGCGGGAGAAGCCTGTCCTGTTTTGATTAATATATCAATATCCAAAAGACATCCGGTACCTGAAAGGGTCATGGAAACGTTGCCAAAATGGTCGTAAACACCTTTGGTAATATTACCCCATACCGATGTGCGGCCAGTAGCCCAGGTGCCATAGTTGGATTCTACCCAGTCACCATGTTCATTGTAATGACCTGTTCCTGGCTTAAAGGGACTCCAGTCAATCTCTGTGATCATCACGGGATTGGTGTCAACAACGGGTACTTGGTTATGGAACTGCTCTATCTTACGTTGTGTGGCTGCGGGGACATCAGAAGCACTCAGGTTCTTGTCGTCGCATCCGTACCAGCCATTGTAGTCGTGTACGGCATAACCGATATTTTCACCTGTAATGGGATATTGGGCATAGCTGGTGTAGTTAGCCTGCCAACCTGTTCCAGGTACCCAAATGATGCCAGTAAAACCATTCTCGCGGATTTTGTCAACGATAGGCTGGAAGAAGTCGTGCAGAGCCTTGAGATCATCCTGGTTCTGAGCATTCTTGATACTTACGGGTTCGTTAGCCAACTCAATGCTGATTTGTCCTGCATGCTCCTTCACGAACTCATTCTGAGAGAAAAGGTTCCATATCTGCATCAGATACTGGTTGTAATAATCACCAACTTTCAGAGCTCCAGGACATACGCCAGGAGGACGAACTACCACAAACATTCCGTGATTCATAGCCTTCTTGACCAGTTCCAAGTAAAGCGTAGGCAACCAATGCCTATAAAGTGTCTCGCTGAAATGCGAAATGTCGGCCTCGCCGCCCACTACTTGTCCATTCGGGTCTATGGTCTTACCCTCAGCATTCTTCGTGAATCCTGTAGCAGTGATACTACCATCGTTGGTCCAAGCTGGGTCCATGTGCAGACGGAACACATTACATTTGGCTTGTTCCATACCAGTAAACAACTTCTCGAAATAATCCAGACAAGCCGTTTTACCCGATTCGCTGTAGTTGTCATACACATCATGTTTGTTTCCTTCTCCATCGGTCCATTGCCCAACCCAATTTCCGTGCCAACGTCCACCGTTAAAATAGTTACTAGGCGTATCCATCACACCATGCAGAACAACTTGGTTACCGTGCTTATCCACCAACCAGCGACCTTCAACATGTAGTGTAGGCAACGGCTTTACTCCTTGAGCCCAAATGGTGATGCAACCGAGTAGCATCAGCCAAGTGATAATGTTTCTTTTCATTTCGTTTTGATAATGTTTCGTTTTCGTGCTGCAAAATTACACATTAATATATATAGTACCATACAAAAATGTAACTACTATTTAGCTTTGAAACACTAACTAAAATCCGTGTTACATTTGGAATGTTACATTTTATATGGGAAAATTTGGCGCGATAGGGAATTATTCGTAATTTTGTGCTCGCAAAATCGTTATGATCGTTTATCAATCAAAAAATATAGATAAGATTGGGGCTCGGATAGAGTGGGCACGCTTCACGGCAGGTGGAGTGGAGGAGGTGCATGCTATGTTGCATGTGGAGCCTCGTTGTGAACTGTTTGATGGGCAGGTAGCCCGTATTCAGCAGGCGGAGAAAATCCTTTTGGATATGGAAGATGTGCAGGGTGCCAGCATCGTTTTTAAGCGCTATTTCCTTAGTGATGCCACCAATCAGGTTCCTGTCATTCAGGAGAATGATGCCTGCACCATCTCCTACATCCAACAGCCACCCCTTGATGGTTCCAAAGTAGCGGTATGGCTCTATCTGCAAAAGGGTACAGAGGTAGTGCCCATGAATAACTCCACCGTTGTCAGACACAATGGCTATCAGCATGTGTGGACCTTTGGGCTGATGGATTCAACCTCTGCAACCTCTTATATGCAGACTTGGCAGACCCTTTTTATCTATATTGACATTCTGAAGCTTTTTCAGGCTACGTTGGAGAAGAACTGTGTTCGTACATGGTTCTTTGTTCGTGATGTGGATACGCAATACGGAGGACTTGTCAAGTCGCGCAGGGAATGTTTTGTGGAACAGGGACTTACCCCTGAAACCCATTACATTGCTTCTACCGGTATTGGTGGAACGCCCTCTGACCCCAAAGCACTTGTCCAGCTGGACAGCTATGCAATGACTGGCTTTGACCCCGAACAGCAGCGTTATCTCTATGGCCTTTCCCACTTAAACCGGACCATCGAGTATGGTGTTACCTTTGAGCGAGCTACGCTGATGCAGTATGGTGACCGCAATCATGTTTACATCTCAGGAACCGCTTCTATAAATAATAAAGGTGAAGTGATGCATGTGGGCAATGTGCAACAACAAACCCTCCGGATGTGGGAGAACGTGGAGACTTTGCTCAACGAAGGGGGTATGAGCTATGATGATGTGATGCAAATCATTGTTTATCTGCGAGATAGTGCTGACTATGAGATGGTAAAACGTATGTTCGAACAGAAATTTCCACATGTCCCTACTGTTTTCACGTTGGCTCCTGTCTGTCGTCCAACATGGCTTATTGAAATGGAATGTATGGCAGTTAAGAAGGCGAACAATGATTTCAGAAACTTCTGATGAATAACATAGTGCCTGTTTTGTGGAAGATTATATGAATGGATTATGAAAAAGAGAATCTATATATGGCCAATAGCGGTAATATTGGTGTTTGATGTGATATGTTTCTGCTTCTTCCAGTTTCAATATCCTTATCATTTCTTTTTTAAGGGGCAGAACCAGTTGTTCCTGATGTCGTGGTCGTATGTGGATACGTTGTTTACAAAACCAGCATGGGTTTCCTGTTTGGTTGGTGAATTCTTGACTCAATTCTATTATTACGACGTTGTGGGTGCAGCAATTCTTACAGCTTCACTTACTATCTTGTTTTGGTTGGCATATCAGGCGCTCAGCTGCCTGAATCTCAATAAATGGATTGTATTGGCAGTGACGATGGCCGTTGTCGTGCGTGAAGCTTCATGCCATTTTTATTATGTATATTCGCTGTCATCGACATTTTCCCTCATAGGAGGCCTGCTAATGTTCCTGACATTTTACAAGCTAATGGTATACCGATGGCTTTGGGCTTTGAGTGCTGTGTTGTTTGGTACACTGCTAAGCTATTGGATGTTCGGCTATGGTGTATGGCCTTTCCTGCTATTATCTGTGGTGGCTGTATGGAAGGTTACTATACCTGTGACCGTGGCATTTGCCTGTTTGCTGCCTTTTATGAGAAGTTACTACAACCTGACTACAACCGACCTGTGCCAGTATCCTGGTGTTGAAAGTATGCATGCACCAGACTTTGACAGGGAGACCGACTTGCACATGATGCATAGTTACGAGACTGGCGACTGGGACGACGTGATAGAAACAGCACAGACAGACCGTGTGTTGAATGCTTATAGGGGTGGAGTAACTTCGGTTATGAATCTTTCCCAGTCAGAGATGGTGTCATCAACTGTGCGTCGCTTCTTTTATAATCTTGTTCAGGCTCAAAACGGGAAACTTCCTGATGTGTTGTTGGAATATACTCCTAACTATTTGGGTACTTTTACCAGTATGATAGGCACAACGATTCCCATGCTGATGTTTATGAACCTGCACGAGCTATATTATGCTATCGGCGACATCTCGCGTGCAGAAAGAGGTGCTTTCATGTCGTGTGTGTCTGTTCCTGGCAATCGTAATGCATATACAATTAAGCGGCTGGCTGAATGCGCGCTGGTAAGAAATGACCAAAAAGCCATTGATAAATATCTTGGTCTTTTGCGCCAGACAATACCATATAGGGATTGGGCAGAAAAAGCCCAAACTGATAAGCGTTACAGACTGAAAGCACAGTACATCAATCGGCAAGATACCATATCGCCCAGTGAAGATTCATACAACATCTTGACACAACTGCTAAAGTCGAATCCCCAAAATGAGGTGGCACTCGACTATCTGCTGTGCAGCTTGTTGATAAAGAAAGACTTAGACAATTTCAAACTGAACTACGACATGTACTGCTCAGAGCGCTCACGCAACAGAAAACTCTATCAGGAGGCCTTGTGCATTTGGCTGGTTCAAAATGGGACTTCAGAAGAAGAGTGGCAGAAGTATATCAGGGATGAGAAAATCTTAAACCGATTGGAAGAATATAAAGTAGAAAAGGCTAGCCCTCGCTTTGCCGATACCTATTGGTACTACTTCGACGTTTTTAATCTCGGGGCCAATTAATCACACGCATGGAGCTATGAAAAGAAATAATATTTATAAAAGCTTGGCATCAGCCATCATAATACTGATGGTAGCTTGTACTCCTACGCCACACGACGTAAAACAGAGCGGACAGGAAGCAGAAATATACCCAGATTACAAGGATGTGACCATACCAGTGAATATAGCCCCGATGAATTTTGTTGTAAGGGGGGCAGAAGCCGTAGAGGTTAAGGCTGGCAACTTGACCGTAAGGAACCGTGGTGGTAATGTTGAATTTGGAATGGGAGAGTGGCGCAAGCTGATAGAGGGAAACGATACCATTGAAGTGGAAGTATCGGCACTCAAAGACGGTCAGTGGACAGCCTATAAACGCTTTTACTGGTTTGTAGTCAAAGACAGCGTGGACAGCTATCTTAGTTATAGACTGATAGAGCCAGGCTATTCCGTCTGGAGTCGTCTACAAATCAAGCAGCGTTGTGTGGAGAATTTCGAAGAATATACATTAGGAGACTACAATCTGCAGGAGAACCGTTGTATGAACTGTCACACTCCAAGCAGCCAGAACCCTAAGCTGTCGATGATGTATGTGAGAGGAAAAAATGGTGGTGCCATTCTAAACGAGAACGGACAACTGAGGAAGCTGGATATCAAGACTCCAGACATGGTGCAGTCATCAACCTATTTCCAATTTGCGCCATCAGGACGATATATAGTATTCTCGTGTAATGTGGTCGTTCCTGCCGTTCAAGGTCTAGCACAAAAGAGACTGGAAGTATACGATACAGCATCGGATATCTACGTAGCAGACCTTAAAAACAACAAGATTATCCGTTCTCAACTATTGTGCAGTCCAGACCAATTGGAAACATTCCCCACATTTTCGCCCGATGGTAAATACATCTACTATTGTACATCGCCGAAAGTGGAACTGCCTCAGGACTATAAGCGCCTGAAATATACGCTGGCACGGATTCCGTTTGATGAATCGACGGGTACCATTGGTATTGAGGTGGACACATTATTCACAGCACGTAGCGTATGCCATCCGAGGATATCGCCTGACGGTGAGAGGTTGCTATTCTCCATTCAAGACTACGGAACTTTCCCGATATGGCATAAAGAAGCAGATTTATGGATGCTCAACTTGAAAACGGGCATGGTGGATACACTGAAGGTGGTGAACTCGGATATGAGCGACACCTATCACAGTTGGTCAAGCAACTCACGCTGGTTTGTGTTCGCATCGAAACGAGATGACGGATTATACGGAAAACCTTACTACTGCTATATTGACCGCAATGGCAAGGCACATAAGCCGTTCTGTCTGCCACAGCAAGATGCAACCTTCTATGATAACTGTTTGAAATCATTTAATGCTCCTGAAATAGCCAAGGGCAGGATACCCTTTGATGCTGTTGACGTTGCCAGAGCTATGGAGCTTGCGGCAGAGCCGTTCGAATAAGAATAATTATTTTATTTGTATTTTACAACCAAGGTTACAAATACGAAAGTTTGTGAAACAATAGGGGCATGAGAAGTGCCAAAAGATCGTTATCTTTGCAGTCAGAATTATAGACTATAAATAGATAACGACAATGAAAAAGTTTTTTCTGCTGACTTTCGTACTGACGGCCCTGCCTTTCGCATGGACCCGTGCAGCCTTTGATCCAAATTTTTACATCTTCCTATGTTTCGGACAATCAAACATGGAGGGTGCCGCTAAACCTGAGGCTCAGGATTTGAAGAGTCCTGGACCACGATTCCTGTGGATGCCTGCTGTGGACTATCCCGCTACCGATAAACTTCCTGCCCGTAAGATGGGTGAATGGTATGAAGCCATCCCGCCTCTCTGTCGTCCCAATACGGGTCTGACTCCTGCCGACTGGTTCGGTCGTACGATGGTGGAGTCGTTGCCTAAGAATATCAAGATTGGTGTGATTCATGTGGCAATCGGTGGTATAGACATCAAGGGTTTCCTGACTGATAGCATCGACAATTATGTGAAGACCAAAGCACCTGGATGGATGAAGGGTATGTTGGAAGCCTATGACAATAATCCATATAAGCGATTGGTGACACTGGCCAAGAAAGCTCAGAAGGATGGTGTCATCAAGGGCATCCTGATGCATCAGGGCGAGACAAATACTGGCGATCCGAAATGGGCTGGTATGGTGAAGCAGGTTTATGACAACCTGTGTAGCGACCTAAACCTAAAACCTGAGGAGGTGAACCTTTATGCCGGTAACATTGTACAGGCTGGTGGGCAAGGTGTATGTATCGGTTGTAAGAAGCAGATAGACGAACTGCCTAATACCCTGCATACCGCTCAGGTTATTTCGTCGGACGATTGTACCAATGGTCCTGACCGTCTGCATTTCGATGCTGCGGGCTATCGTGAGTTAGGTTGCCGCTATGCTGAGGCTGTTGCCCGTCACTTAGGATATGAGCCTAAGCGTCCGTTTATCGAGATGCCAAAGAAGATTGAGGTTCCTGTTGATGCTGTTATTGCTGAGACGACAATCCCTGGCAATGAGTTCCCGAAGGTGGACAAAGAGCACAGAGCTTATTTCTGCATTTCGGCTCCTGAGGCCCGTAAGGTAATCGTTGATATCTGTGGAAAGAAATATGATATGCAGCCTGATGGTAAGGGTAACTGGATGGCAGTTACCGATCCGTTGGTTCCTGGATTCCACTACTATTTCATGGAAATCAATGGTGTTCGTTTTGTTGATCCTGCTACAGAGACCTTCTTCGGTTGCAACCGTCAATCGGGTGGCATCGAGATTCCTGAAGGCGATGAGGGCAACTACTATCGTCCTCAGCAAGGTGTTCCCCAAGGACAGGTGCGTAGCCTGTACTATTTTGCCAAGTGTACCAACGAGTGGCGCCATGCAATGGTTTATACTCCTGCAGATTATGAGAAGGGCAAGAAGAAATATCCAGTGCTTTACCTGCAGCATGGAATGGGTGAAGATGAGACCGGATGGAGCAAACAGGGACACATGCAGCATATCATGGACAACTTGATTGCCAAAGGTGACGCTGTGCCTATGATTGTGGTGATGGAGAGTGGCGATATCAAGGCTCCTTTCAAGGGTGGCGATAACCGTCAGGGCTTCAGCACTTACGGCAACTCTTTCTATGAAGTAATGATGAACGATTTAATACCAACCATAGACGCTAAGTTCCGTACCTTGACAGACCGAGACCATAGGGCCATGGCAGGTCTGTCTTGGGGCGGACACCAGACTTTTGACGTTGTATTGAACCATCTGGATAAGTTTGCATGGATGGGCACGTTCAGTGGTGCTATCTTCGGTCTTGACGTGAAGACGGCTTATAATGGAATCTTTACGCGTCCTGACGAGTTCAACAAAAAGATTCACTACCTTTTTATGATGAGCGGTACTGAGGGTATGGACAAGATGTTTAATACCAAGAAGACCGTTGACGAACTGAATGCTCAGGGTATCAAGGCTGTGTACTATGAGTCTACTGGTACAGACCATGAGTGGCTGACATGGCGTAGGGGACTTAAAGAGTTCGTGCCGAAACTCTTTAAGAAGTGAATAGTGAATAGTGAATAAAATGTAGAAATGATGCGTGTTAAGACGATTATATTGACTCTGTTGTTGGCGACACCCCTATGTGCCGCTAACCAGTTTGTAACTTTCAGTGAGCAGGCAGACGCCTTGTCGCTTAAAGGTGCAACCATCGGCTATAGTGCACAGGAGCCTAAGGCTGTGCAATTAGCTATAGCCAGTATGCAACAAGACTTCCAACGTGTCATGGACTTTGTCCCTGCCAAGAGTGAGCAGCCAACCATTCTTGTTGGTACAGTGGGCTTCAATAAGCAGATTGACCAATGGGTGAAGAGTGGTAAACTGGCTGACTTGAAAGGGAAGCGTGAGAAATTCATCATCTCCACGATTGACGGACAATTGGTCATTGCTGGTAGTGACCGTCGTGGAACGGTTTATGGCATCTATGAGTTGAGCCGACAGATGGGCGTATCTCCCTGGTATTGGTGGATGGATGTTCCTGTAGCTCATCACGATTATGTAGGCATTTTGCCCGGACAATATACCGATGGTGAGCCTGCAGTGGAGTTTCGTGGCTTGTTCCTTAACGATGAGGCTCCTTGTCTGACCTCATGGGTAAAGAATACATTTGGTACTGGATATGGCGACCACCGATTCTATGCAAAGGTCTTTGAACTCATCCTTCGCCTAAGAGGTAACATGCTGTGGCCAGCCATGTGGGGATGGGCTTTCTATGCCGACGACCCAGAGAACTCGAAGACTGCTGATGAGATGGGTATCATCATGGGCACCTCACACCATGAGCCGATGGCTCGTAATCATCAGGAGTATGCTCGTCACCGCCAAGAGTGGGGACCTTGGAACTACCAGAAGAACCAGACAAAGCTGGACCAGTTCTTCCGTGAGGGTATTGAACGCATGAAGGGTACTGAGGATATGGTAACCATCGGCATGCGTGGCGATGGCGACGAGGCGATGAGCGAAGATGCTGATACTAAGTTGCTTCAGCGTATTGTGGAGAACCAGCGAAAGATTATCAAGCAGGTGACTAAAAAACCTGCTAATAAGACGACTCAGGTATGGGCCTTATATAAAGAGGTATTAGACTATTATGATAAAGGAATGCGCGTGCCCGATGATGTTATCATGCTGCTGTGTGACGACAACTGGGGAAATGTGCGCCGTGTTCCTAATGCGAAGGAACGCAAGCATCCTGGTGGATGGGGCTTGTATTACCATGTAGATTACGTGGGTGCTCCCCGTAACACCAAGTGGATCAATGTGACCCAGACACAACAGATGTTCGAACAACTTTCGTTGGCTTACGATTATGGCATCCAGCGGATGTGGATTCTGAATGTGGGTGACTTGAAACCGATGGAATATCCCATCCAGTTGTTTATGGACATGGCGTGGAACCCTAAGGAATACACGCAGCAAACGGTTACTGATCATACCCGTTGCTTCTTCCGTACTGTACTCGGCGATTCCGTTGCCGAGGAAGCCGCCTCCATCTACAACCGCAATTGCCAGTATATGGCTCGTGTAACTCCGGAGATGCTGGATGCACAGACCTATAATGTGGCTACGGGAGAGTGGCGCAAGGTGGCTGACGACTATGCCCGTCTGGAGCGTCGTGCATTGCGACTGTTTGCCGAGATTCCAGAGGAGACTCGTGATGCTTATCGCCAGTCTATCCTCTTCCCCGTTCAGGCAATGGCCAACCTCTATGATATGTATTACGCCCAGGCTATGAATAAGGTGTTGGCAGATGCCAATAATCCAGATGCCAATGAGTGGGCTGACAGAGTAGCCCAGTGTTTCGAGCGTGATGCTCAACTCTGTCATTATTATAATAAGGTATTGGCTCATGGCAAGTGGGACGGTATGATGACACAGAAGCACATTGGCTACACCTCTTGGAATGATGACTTCCCTCATGAGATGTTACCTGTTACAAAGCGTGTAGAGAATGGATTTGCTGGTGGTTGGGTGTTCTCGCCCTCTTGTGGCTATGTGGCTATGGAGGCTGAACATTACTTCAGTGCGCAGGCTACGGCTGATACCCAGTGGAGTATCTATCCCGACTATGGTCGTACACGCAGTGCGGTAGCATTGACTCCTTATACTGAAGCTGTTGGTGGTGCCAGCCTGACTTATCGTTTTACCCTGCCTGCTGATGCACCTTCCAAAGTCAAGGTTCATGTCGTTGTGAAGTCAACGCTTGACTTCCTGAATGTGGGTGGTCATGAATATACGGTTAGTCTGGACGGTTCAGAACCTCAGGTGGTTAACTTTAACAAGACACTGGTTGACCGTCAGCCTTATATGTATTCTGAGTATTATCCTGCAGTGGCTCGTCGTATTGTCGAGAAAGTGGTGGAGTTGCCAGTAGGCAATGCAGCTGTTCATGAGTTGACACTGACTCCGCGTCATCCAGGCATTGTCTTTGAAAAAATCGTTGTCGATTGTGGAGGATATCAGCCACAATATCTATTCGGCGAAGAGAGCCCTCTTCTCCGAAATGAGAAATGATTAATGAGAAGTGAGAAATGAGAAAATTGTTCGTAATTTTTAGTATAGTCAGTTGTCTGTCTGTAATGGCACAACTACCATATCAGAACCCGAGTTTGTCAGCGCATGAGCGTGCGGTTGATTTGTGTTCACGCTTGTCTTTGGAAGAAAAAGCCCAACTGATGTTGGACGAGAGTCCTGCTATCCCCCGTTTGGGTATCAAGAAGTTCTTCTGGTGGAGCGAGGCGCTGCATGGAGCAGCTAACATGGGAAACGTTACCGTGTTCCCAGAACCCGTAGCGATGGCTTCGTCGTTTAATCCCGACTTGCTTTATCAATGTTTTGATGTGGCTTCTACGGAGTTCCGTGCTCAGTACAACCATCGACTGTATGACCTCGGTGGCGAGGATATGAAAATGCGCAGTTTGTCGGTATGGACTCCGAATGTGAATATCTTCCGTGACCCACGATGGGGCAGGGGACAGGAGACCTACGGAGAAGATCCTTATCTGACTTCTATCATGGGTGATGCCGTGGTACGTGGCTTGCAGGGACCTGAGACTTCGAAGTATCGCAAATTGTGGGCTTGTGCCAAGCACTACGCGGTACATAGCGGTCCGGAATATACTCGCCATTCGGCAAACCTGACGGATGTGCCAGTCCGTGATTTCTGGGAAACGTATATGCCGGCCTTTAAGTATCTGGTTACCAAGAGTAATGTACGTGAGGTGATGTGTGCCTATCAGCGACTGGATGATGACCCTTGTTGTGGTTCGAATCGTTTATTGCAACAGATTCTGCGTGACGAATGGGGCTTTAAGTATCTGGTGGTAAGCGATTGTGGTGCCGTATCCGATTTCTATACCTCTCATAAGTCCTCTTCTTCACCCATTACGGCTTCAGCCAAGGCAACATTAGCAGGCACTGATGTGGAGTGCGGCTACGGCTATGCTTATAAGAGCATTCCTGAGGCTGTTCGTCGTGGACTGATTACTGAAGTTGAGGTTGACAAGCATGTCATTCGTTTGTTGGAAGGTCGTTTCGACCTGGGCGAGATGGACGATCCTTCGTTGGTGGAGTGGTCGAAGATTCCTTATTCTGCTATGTCTACCAAGGCATCAGCCCAGCTTTCGCTCAATATGGCGCGACAGACTATTGTGTTGTTGCAGAACAAAGGTGATGTCCTGCCTTTGAAAAAGAACAAGGAGAAGATAGCTGTTATAGGTCCCAATGCTCATAACGAGCCGATGATGTGGGGCAACTATAATGGTACACCCAATAAGACCGTTACCATTCTTGATGGTATCAAGGCCAAACAGAAGAAGTTGGTCTATTTCCCTGGTTGTGATTTAACCTACGACAAGGTGTTGGAATGTCACATGGCTACGGAGTGTATGGCTCCTGACGGTAAGAAGGGACTGAAGGGCACCTTCTGGACCAATACAGAGATGGAGGGCAAACCATTCACTACAGAATATTATACCAAGCCCTTGGCAGTAACTACTAACGGTATGCATGTCTTTGCTGCCAATCTGCCCATTGAGGACTTCTCTGCCAAGTATGAGACGACCTTTGCTCCTAAGGAGGCTGGCGAGTATGTGCTGAACGTAGAGGGTACGGGTCAGTTTGAGGTGCTTGTCAATGGAGAACGTAAGGCCTTCCATCGTATTTGGCGCTCTACACCCACCCGTACTGTGTTGAAGGCTGAAAAGGGACAGCAATTCCAGATAGAGGTACGTTTCCAGACAGTCAAGACATGGGGTGCTGGCATGAAGATTAACATTGCCCGTGAATTGCCTATTGACTATCAGGAGACAATAGCCCAACTGAAGGGTATTGATAAGGTCATTTTCGTGGGAGGTATTGCTCCCAGTCTGGAAGGCGAGGAGATGCCTGTTAATATCGAAGGTTTCAAGGGGGGCGACCGTACCAGCATTGAATTGCCTCGTGTACAGCGTGAATTCTTGAAGGCATTAAAGGCTGCTGGCAAGATCGTCATTTATGTCAACTGCTCTGGTTCTGCCATTGCGCTGTTGCCTGAAACAGAAACCTGCGATGCCATTGTTCAGGCTTGGTATCCAGGTCAGGAAGGTGGTACGGCAGTCGCCGATGTCTTGTTTGGTGACTACAATCCTAGTGGAAAGTTGTCTGTCACCTTCTATAAGAATGATGCTCAGTTGCCCGACTACGAAGACTATTCCATGAAGGGTCGCACCTATCGTTACTTCAGCGATGCCTTGTTCCCCTTCGGCTATGGTCTGAGTTATACTGCGTTCGAGTTAGGTTCTGCCCAGTGCTCTGTGGATGGCAATGCTGTTACCATCACCCTGCCCGTTACCAATACTGGTAAACGTGATGGAACGGAAATCGTTCAGGTATACGTCAAGAATCCTGCTGACCCCAATGCTCCGCTGAAGACCCTTCGTGCCTTCCAGCGTATTAGCGTCGAGGCAGGTCAGACACAAACCATTACCCTGAAACTGGATCGTCAGTCGTTCGAATTCTTTGATGCGGAAACGAACACCATGCGAGTAAAGCCTGGACAGTACGAAGTGCTTTATGGCACCAGCTCTGCGGATGCTGACCTACAATCAATGATAATAACCATTTAACCAATTAATAATGAAAAGAATTACAATCCTTATGCTGACGCTGGTTGCTACGATGATGGCAACAGCACAGAACCCTTACCTGCCGTTGTGGGAACATGTTCCCGATGGAGAACCCCGAGTGTTTGACGACCCAGATAATCCTGGTCGTCAGCGAGTATATATTATAGGTTCGCACGATACGCATTTTACGCAGTATTGTGGTAATGATATCCGCATGTGGTCAGCTCCTGTAGAGGACTTGTCGCAATGGCGTGACGAGGGCCCGATTTTCTCCTATTTCGTCAATGGACAGTGGGACACGATGTTTGCTCCCGACTTAGTAGAGGTTGTTGACAAGGCTACCGGTAAGAAGACCTATTGGCTGTATCCTCACTCTCGTGGATGGCAGCGTGTGCCGATGGTTTGTAAGGGTGACCGTCCCAACGGTCCTTTCGTTCCTGTCAACCTGACTGCTGATGGAACAAAGTGTGTGGATGGTTCATTGATTGATTTCGATCCCTCTGTGTTCATCGAGCCAGTGACCAACAAGAAAGACCCTGATTTTGCTCGTGGTTTCCGTGCTTATGTTTATTACGGATTCCAACATTCATCAGCCTTTGAACTTGACCAGGAGACGATGTGTCTAAAGCGTGAAGGTCGTGAGGTATTGGATGGTTTTATCCCCGATGCTATGCAGTTCTTCGAGGCTAGCAGCATCCGCCAGATTGGCAATAAATATGTGATGATCTATTCCGGATTCAGTGGCCCGGAATATGGTCAGGGACGTAGCAATTCCACCTTGCGTTACGCTTATGGCGATTCGCCCATAGGTCCTTGGACCAGTGGTGGTGTGTTGGTTGACTCGCGTGGAGTAATTCCAGGTGAGAATGATGCTCACCTCATTACTGCCAATGCAGGTCATAATACCCATGGCTCATTGCAGTTGGTCAATGGTCAGTGGTATGTGTTCTACCATCGTCCTCCCCGTGGCTTCGGCTATGCCCGTCAGGCCATGGTGGCTCCCGTGAAGATTACTTGGGACAAGAAAGCCGTCAGCAAGGGTGGTAAGGTATGCATTACAGGTTACGACCCTTATGCAAAGGATAATGTCTGGACTGCTAAGGCTACTGATGGTATGGAGTATACAGGTGCTGAGGTAACCAGTGAAGGTTTCCAGATATATGGTTTGCCACCTTATCAGTATTACTCTGCTGGTATTGCCTGTGTCATGACGGGTGGAACCAATAGCAACGAGTGGATGCAAGATAACTTCGACGTATGGAACAACTCCATGGACTTGGCAGGAATTACCAACAAGGGTATTGTAGGTTTTATGTACTTCGGCTTTGGTGGCTTGGCACAGGACACCAATGGATTAAAAGCCTTCAAAGGTGTTCAGAAGGGAGATGGTGCAGCATTGAACCTCCATCTGACTCCTGGAGGTCATGGAGCCTTTAAGATTCATGTACTTTTGGATAATCCTTGGAATGGACAGGAGATTGCCGTTGTCAACGTACCTGCTGGTGCTCAGCGCAGTGCTCAGATGTATCAAGTAGCTGTACCTGCTGTAGAAGGACTGACGGGCAAACATGCTATCTATCTCGTGGCAGAGGGTGCAGACATTCAGCCCAAGAAGGATGATCGTCCCCAGTGGAGTCGTCGTCAACAGCCTCAGCGTCCAGAAGGGCTCTTCGACCTGCACGGTATTGGCTTCTCGAAGAGTAATCAGCCATGTGTGGTTCCCGTTGTCCCACAGATTACCATCAAGGCCGATGGCAAGCAGTTGGTTATCCCCGCTCTTCCCATCCGCACTACCAACCAGAATGGTTATACAGACCTGACCCGTTATCAAGTATATGCTCCACAGAACGTGAAGCAACTGGAGGTGAAGTCGAGTGTACCTGGAGTGAAGATAACCATCAGTCCTATTACAGAGGGTAGGGCAACCATAACATGTGATTATAACGGACAAAAGAAGATTTATCTGATTAACTAAAAAATGAAACTCGTTTTATTAACAAGCGTATTGTTGATATTTTCAATATTAGGCGCAAGAGGAGCCGTGGACGAGAATTTCTATATCTATCTTTGCTTCGGACAGTCGAATATGGAGGGTAATGCTCAGCCAGAGTCTATTGACCAGACTGTTGATGAGCGATTCCAGATGCTGGCATGTGTCAACTTCCAAAGCCCTGTGCGTACGATGGGCGAGTGGTACCCTGCAACTCCTCCTATTGTCCGTCAGGGAACAGGATTGGGTATGGCCGACTATTTTGGTCGTACGATGGTTGCCAACCTGCCTGCGAATGTCAAGGTTGGTGTAGTGGATGTAGCCATCGGAGGAACCAAGATAGAGGGCTTTATGTCAGAGAAGGTGGCTGATTATATAGCACCAGAGGCCGATTGGCTGAAAGTTTACTTTGCAGCCTATGACAATGACCCTTATAAGCGCTTGGTTGATATGGCAAAGATTGCCCAGCAGTCGGGTGTGATCAAGGGAATCCTGCTCCATCAGGGTGAGAGTAACAATGGTCAGACAGATTGGCCTCAGAAGGTGAAGACCGTTTATAATCGTCTGATTGCCGACCTGAATCTCAATGCTGCCGATGTTCCTCTGTTTGTAGGCGAGGTGGTTAATTCTACTGCCAATGGTACTTGTGCATACCACAATAATATTATCGCCAATGTACCTTCTGTTATTCCCAACTCATATGTTATCTCTTCTGCAAACTGCCCAGCAAAGCCGGAGATGGATGGCAGCATTCTGCATTTTACTGCTCAGGGCTATCGCATCATGGGTCAGCGCTATGCTAAGAAGGCTTTGAGCCTGATGGGCATTGATGCTCAGATTGAGGAACCTCAGATTCCCTCTAGTAATTGGGTGGTTGACAAGCGGTTCACTTCGTTGGCAGAGATTGGTACTACGCCTTTTGCTATTGTCAATGAGGACGAAGGCATGGCTATTTATGGTGTAAAAGACCAGGAATTAGGTTATGGTTACATGGCAGAAGCCTTCAAGGACACAAATACAGGCTATATGTTCAAACTGGAGAGTTGTAGCGACGTGACTGATGGCTATCTATTACGACTGATGACTCCTAGTGGTGGCGAATACTCTATCTGGAGTTCTCCAGGCTATTTGAATGGTTTTTCTACCTTCCAAGATTGCAGTTTCGTTTTGGGACTGAATAACCAGAACGGACAGGATGTACCCAATGGTGCTGTATGGAATATCCAGTATGTGGAAGGCAAAGGATTCTTTTTAAAGAATCTCTATACGGGCAAGTATCTTAAGAATGCCCAGTCTGCAAAATTTGAAGCGCCTACTTATTTTGCTTTCTGCACATTAAAGCAGCAAACCGTTGCAGGTGTTCAGTCTGTTCCTTATCGTGAAATAACCGATGGGGTAGTCTATAATCTGCAGGGAATGAAAGTGAGTACAGAAGATGAGTGGGAAAACCTACCTCAAGGACTCTATATTATAAATGGTAAGAAAATCGTGAAACGATGAAACATAATATTCACCAATTTAACTATCAACACAAAATGAAACAAACAGTAAAATTAGCTGTAGCCCTTTTATTGGCTATGAGTAGCTCAAGTGTTTGGGCACAATGGGGCGCTCCCGTTGACCCAAATCCCAACATGGGAATGAAGGATGCTTACAAGGATTATTTCATGATTGGCGTCGCAGTAAATCAACGTAATGTGTCTGACCAGGATCAGATAAATCTTATCAATAAGGAGTTCTGCAGCATCACAGCCGAGAACGATATGAAACCTGGTATGATTCACCCTAAGGAGGGCGTGTGGGACTTTGAAAAGGCCGATAAGATTGCCAATTTCTGTCGTCAGAATGGTATCAAGCTGCGTGGACACTGTCTTTGCTGGCATTCACAGTTCGCCGATTGGATGTTTACTGACAAGAAAGGTCGTGACGTCAAGAAGGAGGTGTTCTATGAGCGTCTGCGTGAACACATCCATACGGTTGTAAATCGTTATAAAGATGTCGTCTATGCATGGGATGTAGTGAACGAGGCCATCTCTGACGGTGGCGGATGGGGACGTCCAGGACAGGCTCCCAATCCCTACCGCGAGAGCCGTCATTATAAACTCTGTGGCGACGAGTTTATTGCCAAAGCTTTCGAATTTGCCCACGAGGCTGATCCCAATGCTTTGCTGTTCTACAACGACTATAATGAGTGCGATCCTGGCAAGCGCGACCGTATTTATAATATGGTAAAGAAGATGCAGGACGCTGGTGTGCCCATTCATGGTATTGGTATGCAGGGACACTACAATGTCTATGGACCTTCTGAAGAAGATATCGATGCTGCTATCACCAAGTATTCACAGCTCGTGAAGCACATCCATGTTACAGAGCTCGATATTCGTATGAATACGGAGATGGGTGGACAGCTGCGCTTCTCGCGTGGTGAGGCAAAGCCCGTGGCTGGCTATATGAACACCTTGCTGACCGATCAGTACAACCGTATCTTCAAAATTTTCCGCAAGCATAAGGATGTCATCGACTGTGTGACTTTCTGGAACCTTGGTGACCGCGACTCTTGGCTGGGTGTGAACAATCATCCGCTGCCTTTCGACGAGAATTATAAGCCCAAGCAGGCCTATTATGCTATCAAGAACTTCAATGCTGCTTTGGATAATGCTAAACCCAAGGAGGACTTTGTTCCCAATCCGATGAACCAGCCTGGACAGGAATATCCTCAGGTTAATAGCGAGGGCTATGCCCGTTTCCGCGTGGTAGCTCCAGATGCCAAGTCGGTTATTGTCAGCCTCGGTCTGGGTGGTCGTGGCGGTACGGTACTGCGCAAGGATAAAGATGGTGTGTGGGTAGGTACTACTGAAGGTCCGATGGATCCAGGCTTCCACTATTATCACCTGACTATTGACGGTGGCGTATTCAACGATCCGGGCACACATAATTATTTCGGTTCTTGCCGTTGGGAGAGCGGTATCGAAATTCCTGCTCCCGATCAGGACTTCTATGCTTATCGCAAGGACATTCCTCACGGAAACATCCAGCAAGTGACCTTCTGGTCTGAGAGCACTGGCAAGATGCAGACTGCCAATGTCTATCTGCCCAATGGCTATGGAAAACTTGTTAAGGGTAAGAATGGTAAGCTCGCTCAGGAACGCTATCCAGTCCTCTACCTGCAGCACGGCTGGGGTGAGAACGAAACCAGTTGGCCTGTACAGGGTAAGACCGGTCTTATCATGGACAACCTGATTGCTGATGGCAAGATCAAGCCTTTCATTATTGTGATGGCCTATGGCTTGACCAACGACGTCAAGTTTGGTTCTATCCGTCAGTTTGATGCCAAGGAGTTCGAAACCCTGCTCATCGATGAGTTGATTCCTCATATCGACAAGAACTTCCTGACGAAAGCCGACAAGTGGAACCGTGCCATGGCAGGTCTGTCAATGGGTGGTATGGAGACCAAACTCATCACCCTGCGTCGTCCTGAAGTCTTCGGCTATTGGGGCTTGCTCAGTGGTGGCACTTATATGCCTGAGGATATCAAGGATCCCAAGGCTGTGAAATACATCTTTGAGGGTTGTGGTTCTAAGGAGAACCCTGCCGGCATCAATAAGAGCGTCGAGTCGCTGAAGGCAGCTGGTTTTAATGCCGAGGGTCTCATCTCAGAGGGCACGGCTCACGAATTCCTTACTTGGCGCCGCTGCCTCTACCAAATGGCACAGAGCCTGTTTAAGTAAACCTGTTTAGATGGTGATTTCCCCTGAGCCATAGCATCGGTGATGCTGCGCATCGTAGATGACACAAAACTGGCCTGGGGCAACACCATGGATAGGTGCATCGGCATGCACCAGATATTTTCCATCGCCCAATGATTCAAGTATGGCAGGTAAATAATCTGGGGTATGCCGAATTTTTAATGTGATATCCGTTGGAGGCAACTGCCCATTGATGCTGTGGAAATCGTGGATGGGGAAATCCTTGGTATAAGCACTCTCTGGGTCGTAACCATGCGATACATAGATGATGTTCTGCTCGATGTCTTTCTTGATGACAAACCAAGGGCCACCACCCAGTCCCATGCCTTTTCGCTGGCCAATGGTGTGAAACCAGTGCCCTTTATGCTTGCCAATCTTCTTGCCCGTTTCCATTTCTATCACGTCGCCAGGCTTTTCGCCCAGATAGCGGCGCAGATAGTCGTTATAGTTAATCTTGCCCAAGAAACAGATGCCTTGCGAATCCTTGCGCTTGGCATTCACCAAGTGTTCACGTTCGGCAATCTCGCGCACTTCCTCCTTCATCATGTGTCCAATGGGGAAGAGAGCCTTCTTCAATTGCCAGTCGTAAATCTGGGCTAAGAAGTCCGTCTGGTCCTTTACTGGGTCAGGACTGGTGCAGAGCCACTTTAATTTACGATTTGACAATTTACCATTTACAGTTTCAGAGCATTCCTCTTCTTCTGTCTGTGCATAATGACCTGTAGCAATAAGGTCGTAGTCTTTACCGCACTTCTCATGGAAAGCACCGAACTTAATCAGACGGTTGCACATCACGTCAGGATTCGGAGTAAATCCGGCACGGACCTTGTCCATGGTGTATTTGGTGACCTGATCCCAGTATTCACGATGGCAATCGATGATCTCCAGCTTACAGCCATACTTATGGCTGACAGCTGTAGCCATCTCCAAGTCCTCCTCTGAGGAACAGTCCCATTCCTCCTGCTCCTCTGGACCTATCTTAATATAGAAACAGTCGGGCTTCAGTCCTTGTCGCACCAGTTCGTAAAGGACCACACTGGAGTCGACACCTCCTGAGAGCAATACTGCAATACGCTTATCTTGTAGATTCATGCTGCAAAATTACTTAATTAATATTAAATATCCAAGTGTTTCCATTGTTATTTCAAAAAGACGGCATATCTTTGCGATATCAAAATGATATCATATAATAGGTTTAATGCTAAAGTGTTATGGAAACAAAAGAATTCAAATTTAAGGGTACAGTGTTGAACGGCTTTGTGATGCTGTTCGTGGTTTTGGCATTGTTCTTTACTTCTGTTGTAGGCATTGTCTTTGGAATCATCCAGTTGGATGAGACTGATGGAGCTTGTGGCGGATGGCTGTTGGGTGGTAGCATCCTGTTGCTGCTGATTGATATCATCTGCATGTGCAGTTTCCTTCAGTTGGAACCCAATGAGGCCAGAGTTGTTACTTGGTTTGGCAAGTATTCGGGAACTTTCGGAGAAACGGGCTTTTATTGGATAAATCCCTTCTATGGCACTAAGAAGGTAAGTCTTCGTGCCCGTAATCTTGATGCAGAACCTATCAAGGTGAATGATAAAACAGGTAACCCCATCATGATAGGACTGGTGCTGGTGTGGAAGTTGAAGGATACCTATAAGGCTTTGTTTGAGGTTGATACCCAGACGATGGCTTCAAATCCAAGTACAGTAGGAACAGACGCCAAGGGGCTGATGAATGCTTTGGAAAAGTTTGTCCGTGTACAGGGCGATGCAGCTCTCCGTCAGGTGGCTGGTCAGTATGCCTATGACAACGATACTGACGAGCCCAGTCTGCGTTCGAATGCCGACGAGATTAACGAGCAGTTGGAGCAGAAGCTTGACGAGCGGCTGGCTCTGGCTGGTATTGAGGTCGTTGAGGCTCGTATCAACTATCTGGCATACGCCCCTGAGATTGCAGCAGTCATGTTGCGTCGCCAGCAGGCTGATGCCATTATTCAGGCTCGTGAGAAGATTGTCGAGGGCGCTGTATCCATGGTGAAGATGGCACTCAACAAGCTTTCCGACGAGGAAATTGTAGAACTTGATGACGACAAGAAGGCCGCTATGGTCAGCAATCTGCTTGTCGTACTCTGTGGCGATGATAATGCACAACCCGTTGTTAATACTGGAACACTGAACCACTAATTCATTCTTAACACATAATTAATGGCGGAAAAGAGTAATACCAAGAGCTTTATCCTCCGCGTTGATGCTGACACCATGAATGCGATAGAGGCATGGGCTGCGGACGAATTCCGCAGCACCAACGGTCAGCTACAATGGATTATCACAGAAGCTCTGCGTAAGGCCAAGCGTCTGCCTAAAAAGAAGAAAGACAATGGAACAGGAGAAGTTTGATTTAAAGAAAGTAAAAGTATGCCGTACGCCCGAGGGTACCATCTTCGAGACGACTGCCCTCGTTATCTTGCTGATTGCGTGGATAGTGTCGATAGCCACGCAAAAACTGGCAACTACCGACGATTGGATTGGTATGGGCGTTTTTTCCATTGTCATCATCGTTTGTTTGCTATGTGCCTACTCGCCGAGCCATATCAACCTTTTTAACATTCCCTTGCGAAATATCCGTCAGGTAGAACTGTCTATTCGTATGGTTCGTATCCTTTCTGTCGGATTGGCATTAATGAGCCTTACAGTAGCTATTGTTGGTCCCAACTCGCCTTTGACGAAAGTGTTGTGTATAGGCATTGTGGCAGTAGTTGGCGTCATTGGTTTTGTATTTATTTACCTCATCCAGAAGACAGAATGAAAAAACGATTCTTAACCTTAGCTTTAGCCTGCATTGGTATTACTGCCTCAGCCCAGAACATTCCATAACATGGGTAAAACAACTCAAATAATAAAAAACTATTATGGTAGAACTTAAGAATGAACAGCTGACCATTCGTGTGGCAGAACTGGGAGCTGAGCTCCAGAGTGTGAAAGATAACGAGGGTAGGGAATATATGTGGCAGGCTGGCGAACAGTGGCCTCGCCATTCACCTATTCTGTTCCCTCTTGTTTGCAGTGTGAACGACAATACCTATGTCGTTGATGGAAAGGAATATCATCTGCCTCGTCATGGCTTTGCCCGCGACAAGGAGTTTACGCTGGTAAGTCAGACACAGGAGAAGGTAACCTTTGCCCTTCATGAAAGCGAGGAAACACTGAAGGTCTATCCCTATCACTTCAATCTGGCTGTTACCTATCGTTTGGAGGCTAATAAGGTGCATGTCATCTGGCATGTGGAGAACACGGATACCCGTGAGATTCATTTCCAGATAGGTGGACATCCAGCCTTCAACATGCCCAGCGGAAAGTTAGAGGGTATGATTAAACTCGACAACGAGGAACCCATGGATGCACTGAAGAGTTATGCTGATGGTAGCCACGATATGGTGGACGTGCCCTTGGAGGCTGATATGGGTATCTTGGAAATCAACAATAACTTCTTCCGCAATGACTCCGTGAAGATTCACAATTGCCAAACCCATCGTGCCATGCTGATGGATACCAATGGCGAACCTGCCATTACGGTAGATTACAAGACTCCTGTTTGTGCGTTCTGGAGTCCTTTCGACAAACAGGCTCCCTTTGTCTGCATCGAACCATGGTATGGTATTGGCGACCCACGAGGTTTCAAGGGTGAGTTCAAGGACAAACCCCTCATGAATCACCTCTTGCCAGGTGCCTCGTTCATGTCGAGATATACGATTACGATAGGCGCATAAAAAGAATATCGCGGAGCTTAGTAGGCTTCGCGATATTTGTTTTCGTCCTTGTCGTCTAGCATCGAGAGGTACGATTGATAACGACTCTGGGCAATATAATGCTCTTCCACCGCTTTCAGCACCGCACAGCCTGGTTCGTGGGTGTGAGTGCAGTCTGAGAAGCGACATTGTTTGGAGAATTCAAATATCTCCTTGAAATAACTCGTCAGCTCCTCGCGCTCCATGTCGAAGGTGCCGAAACCCTTGATACCTGGGGTGTCAATGAGCCAAGTTTGGGCGTCGACGGCAGAACCGTCGACTGCAATCATCTCGCTGAAAGTGGTCGTGTGCATACCTGTGTTGTGGGCATCGCTGATCTCAGCAGTACGCTGGTTGGCATGAGGCACAATGCTGTTGATGAGCGTCGATTTTCCCACGCCGCTATTGCCACTGAATAGGGTGATTTTCCCTTCCAGCAGGGGGCGCAGTTCCTCGACCCCTTGTCCTGTTGTCGCTGAGATAGCCCTGCACTCATAGCCAATGGTTTCATACAGGTCTATCATCATCTGCTGGTAGTGCAGTTCCTCGTCAGTGAGCATGTCGCCCTTATTAAATATAAGGTACACGGGCACGCGATAGGCCTCTGCTGATGCCAGGAAACGGTCTATGAATGTCGTGCTGGTTTCAGGCTTGCTGACAGTGACTATCAAGAACGCCTGATCAACGTTAGCAGCCAGGATGTGGCTCTGTTTGGAAAGATTGATAGACTTGCGGATGATATAATTCTTGCGATCCTCAATCTCCGTAATCCAGTTGCCCTCGCCTACAGTAACCCTATCGCCTACAGCCACAGGATTCGTAGAGCGAATTCCCTTGATACGGAAATTGCCCTTCACCTTACAATCAAGGAGCTGGCCATCGTCCGTCAGAACGGTGTACCAGCTTCCTGTATTCTTAATGACGAGACCTTTCACTCTTCACTTTTCACTTTTCACTAGCGAAGCGCTTATACGGTCATAATTTCCTTGTTCTTGGCTTCCATCAGTTCATCAAGCTTCTTGATGTACTTGTCGTGCAACTTCTGCAGGTCGGCCTCGGCATCCTTCTCATTGTCCTCAGAGAGTCCGTCCTTGATAGCCTTCTTCAGCTTTTCCTTGATGTCACCACGCACGTTGCGCACTTCCACCTTAGCCTTTTCGCAAATCTTGTTGCACTGCTTCACCAAGTCGCGACGACGCTCCTCGGTAGGCTGGGGGATACCCAGACGGATAATCTCGCCATTGTTTTCAGGGGTGATACCCACGTCACTATCCATGATAGCTTTCTCAATGTCCTTAATCTGCTTGCGGTCCCAAGGCTTGATAGCAATGGTACGGGCATCGGGAGTTGAGATGTTGGCAACTTGGTTCAAGGGTACTTTAGAACCATAAGACTCTACGCGAACGCCATCGAGGATAGCCACGTTGGCACGTCCGGCACGAACACGGCTCAGTTCCTCTTCCAGGAACATGGCAGCCATCTGCATGCGCTCTTCAGCAGCGTTTAATGTTTGTTTTACGTCTATCATATTCTTCTATATTATAATTTTCTTCCGACAAAGATACGGATTAGTGAGCAAAATACAAAAAAAATTGGGCTTTTTTTGCAAAATACCATGATTGTGGTATGCAGAATGCCCCATTTGTGCTATTTGTGGTATGAAAAAACCGCCGTACCTTTGCAGCAGTTCTTAGAAAATATAGTATTAACAAAAAAATAAGGAGTAAAATTATGAGCAACAAGAAACTTCACTTCGAGACTTTACAATTGCATGTAGGTCAGGAACAGCCCGACCCCGCAACCGACGCACGTGCTGTTCCCATTTATCAGACTACCAGTTATGTGTTCCGCAATTCTCAGCATGCAGCCGACCGTTTCGGTCTGCGCGATGCAGGTAATATCTACGGACGCCTCACCAACTCTACCCAGGGCGTGTTCGAGGATCGTGTAGCTGCCTTGGAAGGTGGTGTGGCAGGTCTTGCCGTAGCCAGTGGTGCTGCAGCTGTTACCTACGCTCTTCAGAATATTGTTTTGGCTGGCGACCATATCGTAGCTGCTGACAACCTCTATGGTGGCTCGTTCAACCTGATTACCCACACTTTGGCTACACAGGGCATTACTAATACGATTGTTAAGGTAAACGACCTCGCTGCTGTTGAGGCTGCCATTCGTCCTAACACCAAGGCCATCTATGCTGAGACTTTCGGCAACCCCAATAGCGATGTCACCAATATCGATGCCTTGGCAGCTTTAGCCCACAAGCATAACATCCCCCTGATTATCGACAACACCTTTGGCACTCCCTATCTGATTCGTCCTATCGAGCATGGTGCTGATGTTGTGGTACATTCTGCCACCAAGTTCATTGGCGGACATGGTTCTTCTCTGGGTGGTGTCATCGTTGACGGAGGCCATTTCGATTGGAAGAAGAATGCTGATAAGTTCCCCACGCTGGGCAAGCCCGATCCCTCTTATCATGGAGCCGTATTTGCTGATGTGGCAGGCGCAGCAGCCTTCGTAACCCGCATTCGTGCCGTCATCCTGCGCGATACCGGTGCTACCATCTCACCCTTCAATGCATTTATCCTGTTGCAGGGCTTGGAGACACTGAGCCTGCGTGTTGAGCGCCATGTGGAGAATGCCCTCAAGGTGGTTGACTTCCTGCAGAACCATCCGAAGGTGGCTAAGGTAAACCATCCCTCGGTAGCTTCCCATCCCGATCATGAGCTATACAAGCAACTCTATCCCAATGGTGCTGGTTCCATCTTCACCTTTGAAATCAAGGGTGGCGAGAAAGAAGCTTGGAAGTTCATCGACTCACTGGAAATCTTCTCGCTGTTGGCTAACGTGGCTGACGTGAAGAGTCTGGTCATCCATCCTTATACCACCACGCACTCACAGATGACTCCTGAGGAGCTGGCTCAGCAGCACATCACTCCATCCACCATCCGCCTGTCTATTGGTACAGAGCATATCGACGACATCATTGACGACCTCAAGCAGGCTTTTGATAAGATTTAAGGAAACAAACAAAAATATAGAAAGGAAAAAATTATGGCAAAGATTGCAAAACAGTTGACCGACCTGATTGGTCACACCCCATTACTTGAACTCAATAAGTTTTCGGCACAGAAGGGTCTGCAGACTCCCGTCATCGCCAAGGTAGAATTCTTCAATCCTGGAGGCAGTGTGAAAGACCGTATTGCATTCGCGATGATTGAGGATGCAGAAAAGAAAGGACTCTTGAAGCCCGGAGCAACCATCATCGAGCCCACCAGTGGTAATACTGGCGTAGGTCTGGCATTGGTATCAGCCGTTCGTGGCTATCACCTCATTCTCACCATGCCTGAGACCATGAGTGTGGAACGTCGCAATTTGGTGAAGGCCTATGGCGCTGAGGTGCGTCTGACCAGTGGCAAGGACGGGATGGCTGGTGCTATCCGTGCTGCTGAGGAGTTGCGCGACTCTATCTCAGGCAGCATCATCCTCCAGCAGTTTGAGAATCCTGCCAACCCTGCCAAGCACTATGCTACCACGGGGGTTGAGATTTGGAACGACACAGATGGTCAGGTCGACATCTTCGTGGCTGGTGTGGGCACTGGTGGTACCGTTTCTGGTATCGGCAAGTATCTGAAGGAGCAGAATCCCAATGTCAAGATCATCGCTGTCGAACCCGCCTCTTCAGCCGTTCTGAACGGTCAGCCCAGCGGTCCTCATAAGATTCAGGGCATCGGTGCCGGCTTTGTGCCCAAGACTTATAATTCCGATGTGATTGACGAGGTGTTCGATGTCGAGAACGACGATGCCATCCGTACAGGTCGTGAGTTGGCACAGCAGGAAGGCCTTCTGGTCGGCATCTCTTCAGGAGCTGCTGCTTTCGCTGCTTCGCAGATAGCCAAGCGCCCTGAAAATGCAGGTAAAAAGATAGTTGTATTACTGCCTGATACAGGCGAGCGCTACCTATCTACTGTGCTCTACGCTTTTGAGGAATATCCCCTCTAAAAGAAAAACATACCAAAAAATTTTGTAGTGTGGCATAAGTTTTATATCTTTGCCACACTATTTTGTATACAATAACTATTAACAACAATGGCTAATAACCTGCTAAACTTCTTTAAACGTCTATTCTTCAACCAGCGCCAGGAGGAGGACATTGACCAGAAGAGTCAGAATTTGCGCCTTGCCATGATTCTAAAGGCCAGTAAACAGCGCATCTGGATTTACGATATGGCTCGGCGCCATTATCTCTATCTCTCCGATTCTGGAAAATATGAAGAAGTGTATAATCTTGTAGAGTTTTCCCGCTTGTTCAATCGTGACGATTATGAAGTGCTTAGTCAGGCTCTTGTCGATGTGAGTGAAGGCAAAGAAGAATCCAGTGTGGTAAGAGTCAGAAGTAATACCCCTGAATCGGAGCGCATCTATGAGATTAATATTTCAGTGGCAGGTCGTGATAAGCGTGGCAATATTAGTAGTATATTGGGCATACAGCACGATATTACCAACGAGGTCCGTAAGCAGCATCAGGTTAACCAGCTGCTTATGCGTTATCATACGGTGTTCAATTCCTCCCTGCTCGACATGGTGTTCTACGACAAGGATGGTGTTGTTCTGGACATAAACGAGAAGGCATGCCAGGCTTTTGGTGTGAAAGACCGCGACCAAGTATTAAGAGACAAGTTCTTATTACAGAACAACCCGATGTACAGTGGTGTCGACTTGCATCTGATGGAGAACACCCGCTCAACTACTTTGGTGGATTTCAGCGACTATCAGGATGCTATTTATCAAACCGAGCGCTTAGGACTGAAGGGAAAGATGTACTACGACTCTACCATCAACCCCATTCGTAATGCCAAAGGTGAATTGGAGGGAGCCTATATGTGCGGTCGTGACATCACGGAGATGGTAGAATCCGTGCATCGCCAGCGCGAAGGTGCTGAGCGTGTGCGTCGAGCCACGCAGCATGTGCAGGCCTATATCGACAACATCAACTATGCCCTGCAGGTCAGTGGCGTCCGCTTCGTGTCCTACTATCCCAAGACCTTTACCTTTGAACTTTCCGACAGCATCAACGAAGCTCGCTTGCGCTTGTCACAGTTGCGCTGCATCCGTTTGGGCACTCCTCGTTTCCGTCGCACCATTTCCAGTGCACTGAACCGCATGGACCACCTCACCCGATACAACATCAAGGAAACCATCGAGACGGAAATCCGCGATGAGAAGGGTCGACAGATTTGGCTCATGTTCAACATGGTGCCCATCCTCGACAAGGAAGGTCAGGTGGAACATTATTTCGGAATCTGTCGTAACTTGACCGATATGGTGGAGACTGAGCGTCGTCTGGCTGTTGAGACCCAGAAGGCTCAGGAAACCGAATTGCTCAAGCAGTCGTTCCTGACCAATATGAGCTATGAGATTCGTACTCCGTTGAATAATGTCGTAGGCTTTGCCGACCTGTTTGAGACAGAGCACGATGCTGCTGACGAGGCTTTCTTCGTTGAACAGATTAAGACGAGTTCGAACACCCTGCTGAGTCTTATCAACGACATCCTGTTCCTCTCTCGTCTGGATGCCAACATGATTGAGTATAACAAGTCAGATGTTGATTTCGCCATGACTTTTGAGAGCCATTGTCAGATGGGCTGGAGCAATATGCCTTCCACCGTGAAGACCGTGGTTGATTGTCCTTACGAGAGTCTGGTGGTCAATATCGACGAATCCAATCTTGGCATGGCTATCGAGCGCTTGTGCTTTGTGGCTACCCAGTTCCTCCATGAAGGCACCATCATTGCCCGTTGCGAGTATCGTCGTGGCGAATTGACCCTCAGTTTTGAAGACAATGGTAAAGGTATCGATGCGGAAACGTTGCCTCACATCTTCAATCGCTTCGTACGTGATAAGAATCAGAAACTAACCGGAACAGGCCTTGATTTGCCCATTGTCCAATTGCTTGTCCAGCAAATGGGAGGAACCATCGAGATAGAGTCCGAGGTTGATAAAGGCGCCACCGTGTGGATATCCATTCCTTGCGAGGCTAAAGTCATTAAACGTCGTGCCAACTAAAATAAATAGTTATGATGTCGTTATTCTCTAATATATTTCGTCGTTTGCGCCGTCAGAAAATCGTGCGTAGACTTACTGCTCACGACTTGATGGAAAAGGCGTTGAAAATCAGTGCCAACAATGTGATTATCTATGATATCCCCCACCAGCATGTCATCAAGGTGAGTGGCAAAATGTTGCCCGACGAGGGCATCAGTGTCGATGGCTTTAAAGAGCATGTCTATCCTGACGACCTTGACTTGGTAGTCAACAGCATCCTGGATCTCAGGGCAGGCAAGGCGCAGAGTCTGGAGTTCGACTATCGCTGGAACTTCGACTATACGGGTGGCGAGCCCCGTTGGGGCTGGCTGCACAACACCAGTGTAGCTGAATATACAGAGGGTGCTCCCCAACCCTTGAGCATCGTCAGTACGTTGATTGATGAAACCAAGCTCCATGAGCAACAGGAGCAGGAAGAGGCGCTTTCTGAACGTTACAAGCAGATTTTCGAGCATTCCATTATCGGACTTTCCTTCTATTCTCCTGAAGGATGGCTGCTGGATGCCAATGCACAGATGCGAGCTATCTGTCATTTCGACAGCGATGAAGAAGATGCCTTCTTCTCCAAGATGAATCTCTTCGATGTGTTCCCCTTCAACGAGGTGCTCGACCGCAATAATATCACCGACTATTGGGGCTGTTCGCAGAGCATCATTCCAGAGCGAAATATGTCCGAATACCTGGAAATCCGACTGCATCCAATTCACGATGATACCGGCAAACTGGTTTATCTGGCCATTGCCACCCGTGATATTACCGAGGAGCGCGAACTTTATCTGCAACAGAAACTGAACGAAGCGCAGATTAAGAAAGCCAATGAGGCCATCCAGATTTACGAAACCGAGCTGCGCTATATGATGGAGAATTGCCAAATGCAGGCTTGGCGCATCAGCATTGACCGCAACATTATCGAGTTCTATAATGGATTGAGCACCGTTGTCCGTTCGTTCTCGCTCGAAGATATGCGTAAAATCTTCGTCAATCAGGACGATGACTTCGTGCGTGCCTTGGACGATCCTTATAAGGCTCTTGACCATCCGTTAATCTATGTCGGACAGATGTATCCCCGTGTCTCACAATCTTCTACCGAACTGCAATGGGTACAAATCAACAGCATCCCCGAGTACGACAAGAATGGCCGTCTGTTGGGAAGCTTCGGCATATGGCGTAACATCAACGACATCATGCAGAAACAGGAACAGCTGAAGCGTGAAACCGAGCGTGCCAACGACTCTGGCCATCAGAAGTCCGTCTTCCTGGCTAATATGACCCATGAGATTCGTACCCCGCTGAATGCCATAGTCGGCTTCTCCGATTTGCTGCAAGCCATCGATTCGCCTGAGGAGAAACGTGAGATGATACGCATCATCCACAACAATTGCGACATGCTGCTCCGTCTTGTCAACGACATCCTCGTGCTGTCCAATGTCGATGCCAATGCCATGCAGATGCGTCCAGAGCAGATTGACTTCGTCGCTGAGTTCAACGACATCTGCAAGTCGCTGGCAGAGCGTGTACAGGAACCCACGGTCCAATTCCAGAGCGAGAGTCCTTGCGAAACTTTGCCCGTCTTCATCGACAAGAGTCGCATCCAGCAGGTCATCACCAACTTCGTCACCAATGCCGTCAAGTACACCCATCAGGGATACATCCGTGTGGGCTACCGCCCTGTGGAGCGCCAAGGTCGCCAAGGTCTCTACGTCTATTGCGAGGACACGGGTGCAGGCATTCCCGAAGACCAGCTCGGTCGCGTCTTCGAACGTTTTGTCAAACTCAACGACTACATCCAGGGCACGGGGCTCGGCCTCTCTATCTGCAAGGCCATCATCGACAAGTGTGAGGGCGAGATAGGCGTCGATAGCGAGTTCGGCAAAGGCTCCACCTTCTGGTTCTGGATACCCACAAATGCAACTAATTATAAACAAATAACAAAGTGATTATGAAAAAGATGATGATTTTCGCTGCCATGATGGTAGCAACACTGAGTGCAAACGCTCAGAACGAAGTTGGTCAGGTAACTCTGAAGCCAACGGTAGGTATGAACATCGCTTCTATGACAAAGGCTGACAATTCGAAGGTTCGTCCAGGCATTGTTGCTGGTATTGAGGCTGAGTTTGGCGTAGCCGAGAATTTTGCTATCACTGCTGGCGTTCTGTACTCTCAGCAGGGTGTAAAGGGTAAGGATGAAGTCAAAGTTGATATCTCTGATCTGGGTCTGGGTGTTGGCATCCTTGACCTTCAGGGTAAGCTTACCTACAAGCTCGACTACATCAACATCCCCATCTTGGCTCAGTTCTATCCTGTTAAGGGTCTTGCTCTCAAGGCAGGTATCCAGCCTGGATTCTGCGTTACCAAGAAGGTGAAGATTGATGGAACCGCTTCTGTAGGCCCTGGCCTTACTGAGCCTTTTACCGAAGATGTCAAACTTGGAGATGCTGTTAAGGACTTTGCTTTTGCTATTCCCGTAGGTGTTTCTTACGAGTATGAGAGTTTCGTCGTTGATGCTCGTTACAACATCGGTGTAACAAAGGCTCTTAAGAATGTTGATTCTCGTCACTCAGTCTTCTCCATCACTCTGGGTTACAAGTTCGCTCTCTAATCTAGTTTGAGCATAACAAACAAAGGCTGCGCCCAATCTGAGCGCAGTCTTTTCTTTTTATGTTTAATAGAGTACAAACGTAGTCACATTTACGGAATGGCAGTTTACGTCCAGAACTCTTGGTCGCCAGTCTGTTCCATTTCTCCCTGACACTTGGGGCAGGTTCGCTTATCCCACAGCCTGATGTTGTCACTGCCACATTGTAAGCACAGACGCCCGACTTCGCTGCGGTAAGAGGGGGCTACATCGGCAATGATGCCACCAACCACAATGTTCTGGATGGTTTTGCAATCAGGACACGACATCGCAGTAATCTCCTGACGAAAGAGTCCACGACCTTCGTATACCTCGGCTTCATAGCCGCACTGCTTACAGCGATATTTCAGTTTCCAAGCCATTCTGTTCGTTCCGTTGGGAGAAAAGAAAGGGGTGCCCAAAATGGGCATCCCTTTATATGTTAAGACTTTCCGGATTAGAAGATGAAGGTCCTTTCGAGCCAGTAGACGAAGATACCTGCCAGATAGCCCACAAAGACAATCCAAGTAATTTTCTTCAGATACCAACCGAAGGTAATCTTCTCCAAGCCCATGACAACAACGCCAGCGGCAGAACCGATGATGAGCATCGAGCCACCGACACCGGCGCAGTAGGCCAGCAGCTGCCAGAAGATACCGTCCACGGCCAGGTCACCAGCGGCCTGAACGGGATACATACCCATGCAGCCCGCCACGAGGGGCACGTTGTCGACAATTGACGACAGCACACCGATGATACCCGTTACGAGGTAGTGGTTACCCTCGAAGGTGGTATCAAGTCCCTTGCCTAACATGGTGAGTACGCCGACTTCCTGCAGTACGGCAACAGCCATCAGAATGCCTAAGAAGAACATGATGGTCGAGAGGTCAATCTTGGTCATGATGTCGCTGACACGCTTGGCCATGGTGTCTTCCTCAGAGGTGTTGTATTGGAATATCTCGGTGGTGGTCCACAGTATGCCGAGTACCAGCAGAATGCCCATAAACGGCGGCAGGTGTGTGATGGTCTTGAAGATAGGCACAAAAATCAGTCCGCCAACACCCAACCAGAAGATGATGTTGCGCTGTGTCTTCGTGAACTGGCTGACACTGCCTGTAACCAAATTCTGCTCCTTGTCGAACTTGCCGTTGAGTTGCGTACTGAGAATGGCGGCAGGGATAATCATCGAGATAAGCGAAGGAACGAAGATTTCGCTGATAACGCCTTGAGTAGTGATGACACCCTTGATCCACAGCATGATGGTGGTAACGTCGCCAATGGGCGAGAAGGCGCCTCCGGAGTTTGCAGCAATAATGACCAGTGCGGCGTAAATCAGACGGTCGGTGCGCTCCTGAACCAGTTTGCGCAACACCATAATCATGACGATGGAAGTCGTCAGGTTGTCGAGGATGGCCGACAGGAAGAAGGTCATGAAGGCCACACGCCACAGCAGTTTGCGCTTAGAGCGCGTCTTCATGGTGTCGCGAACGAAATTGAAACCCCCATTGGAATCAACAATCTCGACAATGGTCATGGCACCCATCAGGAAGAACAGTGTGCCAGCGGCATCGCCCAGATGGTGCTCGATGACTTCGGCAATGTGATGGATAACCTCGCCAGAGGCAATCTCTGGATAATAGGGCGAAGGACCTAGCATGAGCAGTGTCCAGCAGCCCACACACATGAGCAGGGCAATAGCGGCCTTGTTCACACGGGTCAGACTCTCCAGGGCTATGCACATATAGCCGATACAGAAGAGGACAACAATACAAATTGTAAGTGTAGACATGTTTTATTGATAGTTTTTTTATTTGTCGGTGCAAAGGTAGATATTATTCTTCTTATAGCCAAATCTTCAACAGGTTTATTTCGAAAACAGCCTTACTTCGCCATTCAGTCCGCTCTTCACGGGTTGCCATGATTCGTAGGTGGTCTTCTTGTAATTGATGTCTACCACGTTGATTTCTTTCATCTTACGCCAGGGGACGGCACGACGGTCCATGTCGCTGATGCGATTGGCGGGCAGGTTGGTGACCTCGATGCGCAACTCGTTCTTTCCCTTCTTCAAGGTGTTGCGACAATCAAGGATGAAGGGAACGGCCCATGCACAACCGACGAATTGCCCATTGATATAGACGCGAGCCGACTCGCGGACATCGCCCAGGTCGATCATCCAGTGTTGGCGGGCTTGTTGCTTGGTCATCTGGAAGGTGGTGGTATAGACACCCGTGCCCATGGTGATGGCTGCTTCAGGGCTCAGCGCTTCCCAAGTCTGAGGAGTGTCAAGAGTAAAACGCTGGGACACACGGGGGGCTTCTTCGATGAAGGAGAGCGACCAAGGGCCAGCAAGGGCGAAGTCCTGTTTCGTAGGCTGAGGCATTGCCTCAGCGTACTGGACGGAACTGGTTCGCAGGATGCGGCTTTCGCCACTGCGTAGGCTGATAGCCACCTTGCCATTGTTGACTAGGGCAGGGGTGATGTCGCCCGTCATGGGGTCGTACCATGTGGCGCTGTTGAAGGGAACGGCCAGGGCTACGTCCTGACAGATGTCGTTGGGTGTGAGGTTGGCTATGAAGTAATGATAGCCTGTGTCGTTCTGACGACGAATGGAGCGCAGGTGTAATTGCGACTTCATGGGCTCAGCCTTCGCCAAAAGAGCCATGGCAGTGGCATCTTCGCCATAGACTACCAACGATGACCAGCGGGAGAGCAGGGCTTTCAATGCAGGACTGATAGTGGTGCCCGTAGGAATGATGATGCCTTTATAGCGGATGCCTCCCTCTGTGACGAGCAGGTTGTCCTGCAGGGTAACGTTCTCCAATTGGCGATCGCTGATATAGTCGCAGTCGTAGCCTAAGCTGTCAATCCTCAGAATGCTTTGGATGAAGGTGGGCGCATGCTTGTCCATGGCGTGGATGTCAAACTGCATCAGTAACTCCTTGGTGCGCTGTTTCCACATATCGAGTACAGGCAGATAGACCAGGAAGTCGTTGTCGGGCTTGCCCATCTGCAGGAAACTCTGACACCTTTCTATATATTGCATGAGGAAGGGAGCGTCGCGCCAGATGCTGTTGGTAGGACTCATGTCGATGGAAGCATAGAACTTCCACCCTGGCCATGGGTCGTCCTTGGGGGTATAGCAGGAGCCATGGAAGAAGACATGATTGACACCTGCAGCAAACATCAGGTCGAGGTCGGGTTTCATCTGCGACAGCGAGGTGCGGAAGTGTTCCGTCAACCACGTGAACGTCTCGCTGCTGGTAAACGGCTTACCCATGACATGAGCTGCTGAGGGCGCATATTTCAACATGGACAGGTCGCTGTAGTTTTTGCGCGTCATGCCAGGATCGGTGCGCAACCCCTTGATGCCAAACTCAGAGAGTCCGAAGCCTTCAATCTCAGGAATATCGACCGGAGCGTAGAGGTCGAGCAGGTTGGCGGGTGAACCATGAGCCTGGTTGCGAACCTGTACACCATGGCTGTGTGACCAAGCCACCCACTGCAGGGTAAAATTCTCGTAGAGCAGGTCGGAAAGCGTTTCACGATAGTCGCTGAGCACTTGGTTGCCATCGTCCTTGAAACCTAACAGCTCAGGGAGATGGTTGCGCAAATCATAGCCACGACGTTTCAGGAATTCGTCGAAGAGCGTGGGTGTCCAGTTGGCGTGGTACACCTCGTAGCTATCGTTGAAGAACGTATGGGGATAGGGTACGCCCGATGAGGCAAAAGCCTGTTCGAAACGGTCGAGGTAATGTTTGACAGCCTGACGATCGAAGTGGTCGATGACCCAGCCCTCGCCACCAGGAGCAGCACGCTTTACCTTCTGACGGGTGCGAGAGGCATAAACGGCAATGACACGCCACTGGTCCGTTTGTCCTGTTGGGAAGGCCTTGATGCATTGCAGCTTGGCATAAGGGCGCTCCTTTTCAGGAACGGGTAGGGAGATGGTATTCACATCGACGCTCTTGGCATGAATCAAGGTGTCGATGAAGACAGCCTTGCAAGCCGCTTCCTCGATGGGAACCAAAGGGCCCCCAAAGGGCCAGCCAGTGCCACAGTTCATATCCACCTCGATGCCTTTCTCACGAGAAATGTCCTGCACGTCTTTCAGTGCCTGCATCCATTGGGGAGAAAGAAACTGCAACTCATTCTTTTCGTTGCCCTGGACACCATACAGTGGGGTGATTTCCACCGCACCAATGCCTACACGGGCATATTCGCTGAGGTTCCATTCCAGATTGGGCTTGTCAACAGCCGAACCGAGCCACCACCAGCGGGTGCCAGCCTTGGCTTCAGGCAGTGGGGTAGGCCATTGCGCACTCTGTGCGCAAATGAGGAATGAGGAATGAGGAATGAGAAATAATAAATGAAAAATGAGGAATGACATGGGTGTCAGTAGCCTTCTTCGTATCATTAGTCGTCGTTTCATCTTAATAGTTTTGTAGGGTTACCATCCATTTCTCACTTCTCATTTCTCACTTCTCATTTAGGCATAGCCGATAGTATTCGCTTAAGCCTAACAAGTAGCAACCTGTGCCATAGTCTTCAAAGTCGGGCACGCTGTTGAAGGTGACAGGCTGACCTGCGGAGGGTTCCTTGCCTGTGCCTTGGTTCCAACCTAAGAAACCATCGCTGTGCAGACAAGACTTCAGGGCGCCCCATGCCTTGTCGCAAGCGGGACGATAGTCCTTTTCCTTCAGAATACCTTGTTGGATGCCCCACGCCATACCATAGAGGAAGAGGGCTGTTCCTGTCATCTCAGGGGTAGGATAATCGACATCCGATACCAGACTGGCGTGCCAGAATCCATCGGCATGCTGACACTTCAACAAGCCTTCGCTCATCAGGATGAAGTCCTTCTTCAAGGCTTTGTATTCCTTGCTCTTGGGCGAGAGGTCGTTCATACAGCGAACCAAGGCTGCATAGACCCAGCCATTGCCACGACTCCAATAGCAATTCTTGCCATCTTTCTCCTTATAGGGAGGTACATAGTCCTTGTCGCGCCACCAGAGTCCTTCCTTCACATTGAAGCAGCCACCTCCGCAGGTGTTGCGCGTCCAGTTGTAGCTCTTCATGGCATAGTCGAGATACTTCTTATCGTTGGTGATGGCATACATTTTGGTATAGATAGGCATAGCCATTTGGATGGCATCAATCCATGTCCAGTAGTCGATGCGGTTGGTACCTATCTGATAGTCCAGATTCTGACGGGTCAGGTCCAGTGAACCCTCACCCGTCAACTGATGGTATTCGATGTACGTCTGTTCACAGCATTGGTTGTCTGCATTCGTAGCCTGAACACCCCCACGAGCCATCCACTGGTGATGGTCAACCCAGCGCTTAGTGTAGTCGAGGTAGCGCTTATCTGGGTCGATGCCATAAAGCGCCATCAGTCCTTCGTAATAGACGGCACGCGTCCAGAGGTTGCTCTCGCGCATTCGCTTGACAAAGGTGGGAACGGTAGGGTCGCTATACTTTGTCATGAAGTAGTCGTTGGCCTTTTGGGCAGTCTGCAGGACTTCCTGTTGGGCTTGGGCTGCAGAAAAAGTGCAGCATACGAGACATAGAAGAAATAATTTTTTCATCATTGTTTTATTATTGAATTGTTTCTAATCTTGTGATGACATCCTTGAAGGTGCCGGGCTTGGTCTTGAGGGTTATCTTCGAGGGTGTCTTGCCTGCACGCAGAATAACCATCGCACTGCCTTGCCACAATCGACGATGGTTGGTGGTGTTGAGTTCGTCGCTGGTGATGTCGCCATTGGTGACAGCCACAATCTTGGCATCGCCCTCCACTTCGAACGTCAGTTCGTCGTTGCAGGTCCTGACGCGTCTGCCCTTGCTGTCGACAGCAGTCAGTCTTACATGTTGCAAGTCCATACCATCTGCCTTCCAATGTTGGTTGTCTGGCTCAGCGATGATGCGCACGGGTTTGCCACTGGTCTCTAAAGCATGACGAGCCACCACCTTATTATTAATATAGCCTACAGCCTCCAGCTTTCCTTTCTGATAGGCAATGTTTTCCCAAGAAATCTGGTTACGCTGCTGGGCATCCTTCGGATTCATCTTGCGACCGATTCGTTTGCCATTGAGCAACAATTCCACCTCGTCGCAATTGGTGAAGGTCAACAGGTTCACTTTGCTGCCATCCTTGCGATTCCAAAGCTCCGATAGTTGCTGGTTGCCCGTCTGTACGCCATTCCACATCATGTCTGCGTTGCCGTCTTCCTGGATGGCGATATATACCAGGGGCTCTTCCGTAAACAGACTCTTCATCAAGTAGGCTTTGGGCTTGGGTTCCAAGGCGATGTCGAACACCCCTTGTGCCCATCCCTTGGCAGGCCATCCCTGCGATTCGCCTAGGTAGTCGATAGCCCCCCAGTAAGCCAGTCCGATGACCTTGTCGAGGTTCATCTCGAAGAAGTTGGGACCCATATTGCTGATGCTCGCCTCACTCTGGTAGAACGTCATCCAAGGGAAGCGTCGTCCATCGCTGGGGAAATACATATACCTATAATTATAGGCCTGTATGTCTGTCTGCATGGCAAGGTCGCAAGGCAACGAGTCCGTTTCCCAGTTGCGATAGCGAGGATGCATGGCTACCGTAACCAGACGGGTGGAGTCGTAACGTTGCAAAGCCGTTTTCATCATCTTATAGCATGTCACGCCAAAGTCGTTGAAGGGCTGGTCGGCATTCTGTTGCAGTTCGTTGCCCAGACTCCACAGTACAACAGAAGGGGAATTACGATCACGCTTTACCCATTCCGTCACGTCCTGTATCCAGTGATTCATAAAAGGTACGCGACCTCCTGTATGCTGTTGTGTCCACTTGTCGTAGAGCTCGTCGACAACCAGGATGCCATATTGGTCACAAAGCCGGATAAAGTCGCGACTATAGGGATTGTGCGACGTACGGATGTGGTTCAGTCCGAATTGCTTCATCAGTTGGATGCGCTTCTCAATAGCACGAGGATAGGCTGCAGCTCCCAAAGCCCCCAAGGTGTGGTGGTTGGCATAACCCTTCAGCAATACTTTCTTGCCATTCAACTTCAAACCAAAGTCAGGACCAATCTCGATGGTGCGAATGCCAAACTGCTCACTCACCTCGTCAGCCACACTTCCATCTTCACGCATCAAGGTGACTACTGCTGTGTAAAGGTTGGGATGGTCTGTGTCCCAGAGTTGTGGATGGGGAATCTCCACCTCAGTCAGACGAGTCTCCATTGTTCTGGAAGGATTGATGCGTCGACGGGTGTCTATGTTCTCATAAATCAGTTGCCCTTGTGGGTCGTAGATTTTCAGTCCTATGCGGACTGTTCTCGACTTGGTGCGATTGGTCAGTTCTGTGGATACGTTGACGAAGCGGTTGTCACGCGTAGTGATGTACAACGGATGGCGCTCGAAATAGAGGTCGGCCGAAGTCTTGATGAGGTTGACGTTGCGATACAATCCTCCACCTGTGTACCAGCGGGAATTTTTCTCATTCATGGTGGAAGCCTTGACTATCAGCACGTTATCACCCTCCCTCAACTGATTCGTGATGTCAATCTGAAAGCCCACATAGCCATAGTCCGTACCCCCAATGCGCTTGCCATTCAGAAAGACATCGCCCACGAGCATGATGCCTTCGAAATCCAGCAAGACTCGTTTCTCTCTTCCTTCATCCTTCTTCCATCTTATCTCCTTCCTGTACCACCCAGTGCCCATCTCCTTAAAACCTCTGGCTGACAAGCGACTCTTGATGTTGGCTGCAGCATCCGACTGGTCTGCACGCTCGTCAGCAGTAGGAGCCACCCAAGGCTGTTCTATCTGGAAATCGTGAGGGATATCCACTTGGTGGCTATGGGTAAACAGCGAATCGTAGCTGAATTCCCATCCGTAGTTCAGCGAAATGGTATCTTTCGGACTCGCCCCAATACCATTTGCTGCTATCAGTACGGCAATTATCAGTTGTATTCTTTTGATGTTCATTAGTTCCAAGTATCATCTAAAATTGTTCTCTAACCTCTTACCCAGCATTTCAGGGGGCCGTTGCCACTGGCTTTGATACCAGAAGTGGGGTCGCTGACCCATTGTGTCAAATCCCTGGAGGCCTGTGTGCGACTTAGGGTGTTGAGGTTGGCATATTTCATAACGGTAGCCAGCGTGTCGAGCACACCTTTGACGGTGCCCTTGCTGAATGCAGGCGAATAGGAGTTGATGAGCTCCACCACCTTGTCGTAGTCGAACTCGGTATAGACCTGCATCTTGGGGAATGCCTTGCCGTTGCTGCTGTTCATGCCCTCAGGCATTTCCATTACTACATAATTTGCTATAATCGCTATCTTTATTTTCTTGTTCTTAGTGCTATTTTTTATTCCTATACTATGTGTTCCATGTTTCAGGCCTTGGAATATATATTCCAGGTCGTGGAATATATATTTCAGGTCCTGAAATATTAACCAGTTGCAAAGGTAAGCAAATTCCTCCGTCTAAGCAAAAGTTTTTAGGATTATTTATCCCATCCCTCAGTCGCAGATGGAAGTCCGTCAAGGCCTTTATAAGCAGAATGCTGGTTATTAATATCTAAAAAATCATAATTCTTAGTAGGCAAAGCGAATAAAGTTTGAACTCATCATTTATAATTCATAATTATTGTCTATCTTTGCATCACTTATAAAAAAAATAAACTATGGAAAGAACTTGGAGATGGTTTGGCAAGAAAGATAAGATTACACTTGCCCAGTTGAGACAAATCGGAGTAGAAGGTATCGTTACTGCACTGCATGATGTACCCCTTGGTGAAGTATGGACTCGTGAGAAGATTCACGACCTGAAGACTTACATTGAGAGCTATGGTATGCGTTGGAGCGTAGTAGAGAGTCTGCCCGTAGTAGAGACAATCAAGTATGGTGGTCCTGATCGTGATCATCAGATTGAGGTTTACAAGGAGAGTCTGCGCAATCTCGCAGCAGAGGACATCCATTGCATCTGCTATAACTTCATGCCAGTATTGGACTGGGCTCGTACGGATTTGTTCCACGACAACCCCAACGGAGCCACGAACCTGTACTTCAACTATGCCGAATTTGCCTACTTCGACATTTATATCCTGAAACGTCCAGGTGCTCGAGAGGAATGGGAGAAGTTTCAGTTCCCAGAGGGCTGGGGCAAAGGTCGCAGTGTGATTGCTGAGTGCGACGAGTTGGCAAAGACCATGACACCAGAGAAAGACCATAAGCTGGTGGAGAACATCGTCATCAAGACACAGGGCTTTGTCAGTGGTAACTTCAGCGAGAACGATGAGGCTCCTGTGCAGAAGTTCCGCGAGTTCCTCGACCTTTACAAGGGTATCGACAAGAAGCAGCTTCGCGAGAATATGAAGTATTTCCTCGAGGCTATCATGCCAGTTTGCGAGGAGTGCAACATGAACATGTGCGTTCATCCCGATGATCCCCCCATTGAGATTCTCGGCTTGCCACGTATCGTTCGTACCGAGGAAGATATCCAGTGGTTCCTGGATGCAGTGCCCAACAAGCACAATGGCTTGACTTTCTGTGCTGGTTCACTCTCAGCTGGCGCTTATAACAATGTGGTTGATTTGGCCAAGAAGTTTGCATCGCGTACCCACTTCGTACACCTGCGCTCTTGTCATATCTTCCCCAATGGCGACTTCACAGAGGCCAGTCATCTTGGAGGACGTGCCGACCTGATAGAGCTGTGTCGTATCTTCGAGAAGGAGAATCCTGCATTGCCAATGCGTGTGGACCACGGTATGACCTTCACAGATGTGCCTGGTGGTATCATGGACGAGAGCAGTCATGGACATAATGCCGGCTATACACTGCTGGGTCGTATGTTCGCACTGGGTCAGGTACAAGGTATCTTGGCTACTGTCGACAGAGAACTTGGCATTGAATACAAGCAGCCTGGCTTCTTCGATTAATCTTCAAGCGTAATAGCTATGACGATGAGAAAAGTTTTGCTGACATGCTTGTCAATGTTGGTATTGACGGGTATGGCTAAAAGCAAGAAGCAGGTGGTGGAGACATGGCCTGACGGAACGCCGATGGATGCTTGGTTCCAGCAAGCCACGAAGGTGGATGTCAATACGTTGGGTAAGCAATATGTGCTGACAGACTATGGCGTGTTGGCTAACAGCCCTGAGGTACAGACCCAGAAGATTCAGGCTGTCATAGATCGTTGTGCCCAAGAGGGTGGGGGCGTCATCGTGGTTCCTGAGGGAACCTTCATGACGGGTGCCTTGTTCTTTAAGCAAGGAACCCACCTGCACGTTCGTGAGTGTGGCACGTTGAAGGGCTCTGACCGCATCATCGACTTCCCTGTGCTGATGACGCGCATTGAGGGTGAGACCTGCAAGTATTTTGCTGCGCTGATTAATGCTGACGGACTGGATGGATTCTCCATCAGTGGTAAGGGTACGATTGATGGTAACGGATTGTCTTATTGGCAGGAGTTCTGGATTCGTCGTCAGTGGAATCCGCAGTGTACCAACAAGGATGCTCAGCGTCCTCGCTTGACGTATGTGTCGAACTGCAAGAATGTTACCATTCAGGATGTGCACCTCATCAACTCGCCTTTCTGGACGAATCATGTCTATAAGAGTGACCATGTGCGCTATCTGGATTGCTACATCTATGCGCCCATCCACAATGTCTTTGCACCAGAACCAAAGCGTGGCGCTCCTTCGTCAGATGCCATTGATATTGACGTCTGCTCGGATGTGCATGTCAAGGGTTGCTATATGAATGTCAACGACGATGCGGTGGTGCTGAAAGGTGGCAAGGGAACATGGGCAGACAAGGATTCTACCAATGGACCCTGTGAGCGCATCCTGATAGAAGATTGTCATTATGGTATTGTGCATGGTTGTCTGACCTTAGGCTCTGAGTCTGTTCACGACCGTAATGTCATTCTGCGTCGTTGCTATTGCGACAATGTCAATCGCGTGCTGTGGTTGAAGATGCGTACGGATACTCCTCAGCATTACGAATATGTGCTGGTAGAGGATATCCAAGGGAAATGTACGCGTATGCTTTACATCCATCCTTGGTCGCAGTTCTTCAAGCCAGGCGATAGAAAGGACATGCCTTTGTCGCGATGCAACAACATTACGATGCGCAACATCCAAGTGGAGAGTCAGAACATGTTTGACGTGAAGACCTCAGAAAAATACGAGCTGATAGACTTCACTTACGATGGAAAGCCGTTAAATTTCTAAAATAGGCGAGGACGCATTCTGTGCGTCTTCGTCTTTTTAAATAAAAAACAAACTACACATTATTATATATATGGAGAACAAGAAATACTATTTTGCTGTCGACCTGGGTGCTACTAGTGGACGAACCATTCTGGGAACCTTGGTGGGTGGCAAACTGGAACAAGAGGAACTGACCCGCTTTCCCAATAACCTGATAGAGACGGGTGGACATTTCTATTGGGACATCTATGCCCTCTATCTGGAGATGATTAAGGGCTTGCAGATTGTGGGCAAACGAGGCTTCGACCTTTCCTCTATTGGTATAGATACCTGGGGTGTCGACTTCGTATTCATTGGCGACGACGATGCCATCTTGCGCAATCCCATGGCCTATCGCGACCCCCACACCTTTGGGGCGATGGAGGAATACCTGAGCCATGTTGTTCCACAACGTGAGGTTTACGATATCACTGGTATACAGTTTATGAACTTCAATTCGCTGTTCCAATTGTATGCCATGGGCAAGGCCAATAATAGTGCGATGCAGCATTGTAAGAAGGTGCTCTTTATGCCCGATGCATTGAGTTGGATGCTTACGGGCGAGGCTGTCTGCGAATATACCATTGCCTCTACCTCGCAGATGCTTGACCCACGAACGGGCGACCTCTCCGAGAAGCTCATCGAGAGTGTGGGTATGAAGCGCAGTCAGTTTGGGCGCATGGTACAACCAGGAACGCAGATTGGCGTATTGACAGAGGAAGTGCAGAAGATGACGGGCTTAGGTGCTGTTCCAGTCATTGCTGTTGCTGGACATGATACGGGTTCTGCTGTTGCTGCTGTTCCTGCTAAGGACAAGCACTTTGCCTATCTCTCCAGTGGTACGTGGAGTCTGATGGGTATCGAGACCCAGGATGCCATTATCAGTGATCGCAGCTATGAGTTGAACTTCACCAACGAAGGAGGTATCGAGGGAACCACGCGCTTCCTGAAGAACATTTGTGGCATGTGGCTCTATGAGCGTTGTCGCAAGGAGTGGCCTGAGGAGGTGCGTCAATTGTCGCATCCAGAATTGCAAGGCTCAGCCATGCAGGTGGAGGCTTTTCGAAGTATCATCAATCCAGACGATAAGGCTTTTGCCAATCCTCCCTCGATGATTGAGGCTATCCAGCAATATTGTCGTGAAACAAAGCAGGCCGTTCCTGAGACGCCTGCAGAGATTTGTCGCTGCATCTTCGATTCATTGGCTCTGAGGTATCGTCAGGTGTTTGGATGGTTGAAGGAATTTGCCGATTTCAACCTCACTGTACTACACGTTATTGGTGGTGGTTCGTTGAATAAGTATCTTACTCAGTTTACTGCTGATGCTTGTGGCGTTGAGGTGCTGGCTGGTCCTCAGGAGTGTACGGCCATTGGTAACATGATGTTGCAGGCCAAGGCTTCTGGTGACGTCAGCGACATCTGGGCGATGCGCCAAATCATTGCCAATAGCGTTGAAATGGTGCCTTATCATCCTGCTGGCGACAAGGCCGCATGGGACAAGGCTTACGAGAAATATTTAAAAATAACAAATCAAAAATAAAACATTATTATGGCAAAACCATTAGTAGAAACCAAAGCAAAGGTGGGCGTGTTCAGCATAGCGCTGCAGGCATACCTGCCACAATTCCCCCAACTCGTTCCTGAGTTTGAGGCACAGTATGAGGCATTCAAGAAGACGTTGCCCTCAACCATTGAGATTATCGATGGTGGCATGGTAACCACCAAGGAGCAGTCGATGGCTGCAGGCGATAAGTTCCGTGCTGCTGATGTAGACTTGGTCATCCTGCAGATGCTGACCTATTGCACCTCTTATAACATGTTGCCTGCCGTTCGCGACCTCGACGTTCCCGTTGTCATCGTGAACCTGCAGAAGAAGTTGGCTCCCGACTATGCCAAGACCGACATCCCCACATGGCTGGGCGAGCTCTATGCCTGCGGTGCCATTGGTGAGATGGTAGCCGACCTCAACCGTGCTGGCAAGCGCTCTGCAGTGATTACTGGTGTGGTAGAAGGTGGCGACCCAGGTGCTCAGGCTGAGATTGAGGATTGGTGTCGTGCTGCTCAGGTGCGTCGTCGTTTCCGCGATACCAACATCGCACAAATCGGTCGTCCGTATCCAGGTATGATGGACCTCTATATTGACGAGACCAACCTCTATCATCGTATGTTTGTATATACCAAGCAGTTCGATTGGGAGAAGATGTGGGCCATTGCTGATAATATCACCGACGAGACTGCTATCCGTGCCAAGGCTGAGGATATTCTGGCTACCTTCGACATTGAGGGTGGTGGCACCGTTGAGAAGGTATGGGATATGGCCAAGTATGTCGTTGCCTTCGAGCAGTGGGTGAAGGATGAGAAGCTGGGCATGATAGCCTCTCACTACGATGGCTTTGCACAGGGCATTGCCGGCAAGCTCGACTCGATGCTGATTCCTGCTTTCTCGATGCTCATCAAGCAGCATACCGCTTGTGCCGTTGAGGGTGATATGAAGGTGGCTATGGCTATGAGTATCCTGAAGACCATCTCTGGCACGGGAACACTGGCTGAGATGTACTCTATCGACTTCCCCAAGGATATCTGCATCATCGGACATTCTGGCTCTGGCGACTTCGACATCTCGCAGGCCAAGAAACCAACCATGAAGATTGTGCCCGTGTTCCACGGAAAGGCTGGTGGTGGTTATCTCACCCAGTTCTATCCTCCCACGGGTCCTGTCACCTATCTGGCTATCACGCAGGACAAGAACGGTGTATTTAAGTTTGTGGTGGCTGAGGGCATCAACGAGGAAGGCGAAATCTTCACCTTTGGCGATACAAACATGCGCACCAAGTTCTCGCTGTCGTGCCGTGAGTTCGTGAATAAGTGGAGCGAGGCAGGTCCTACCCACCACATGGCTGCTGCTGTGGGTCATCATATCGACACCATCCTGAAGGTGGCCAAGATTTTCAATATTGAATGTGACATAGTTTGCAGATAAGGTTATGGCAAATTCTGGTTCTTTGAAGAGCACCATCGCAGTGTCTCTTACCAATTATCTCGATGCAGGTGCTATTGTGGCTGGTGCATCAGGCTTGACCTTGTGGCAGAACTACCTCGGACTCTCTGAGGTACATCTTGGCTGGCTCAACTTCATCTCTGCCAACTGCCTGGGTGCTGCTATTGGTGCTATCATCGGTGGTTTCCTGGCTGATAAGTATGGACGTAAGTTCATCTTCACCTACAACCTGCTAGTGTATATGACGGGTGTGTTGCTCATCATGTTGAGCATGAACTTCCCCATGCTGCTGGCTGGTTTCCTGGTGACGGGTATCTCTGTGGGTGTGGGTGTTCCAGCCTCATGGACCTATATCTCTGAATCGTCAGAGGTCAACAATCGTGGACGTAACATCTGTATCTCGCAGATGTCGTGGGGCTTCGGACCCATGTGCATCCTCTTGTTTGGTATGCTCTTCGCACCTGGAGGCTATCTCTTTGGCTGGGTGGAAAGTGTGGCTCACCTATTTGGTGGTGCTGACATGCCCGTGGAGGCTGTCAATGCCTTCTCGTCGCGCATCGTTTTCTTCACCCTGTTCGTCGTAGCTTTCATTGCCTGGAACCTACAACGTCAGTTGCAGGAGAGCGCTGAGTTTACTGCACAGAAAGAGTCGGCAGAGAAGACGGGCTTGCTCGATAACATCAAGGTACTGTTCTCCAACAAGATTGCTGTGCGCACCGTTATCTTCCTCGCTGTCATCTATCTTACGTGGAACCTCGTGGCCTCTGTCATGGGATTCTTCCAGCCTCATATCTACGAGACTGCAGGTGGTGTCACCAACGAGCAGGCTAACTGGATGAACTTCATTCAGTGGGCTATCATTGTCAGCATCACGTTTGTTGTTTCCAAGCTCATCGATAAGTCGTCCCACAAGGCTATCTACACCTTCGGACTCTTGGTGGCCATTGCTGCATGGCTCGTCATCGTCACCATCGGTGTCAATGGCATGGTGGGCCTTTGGCTGTTTGCTATCCTCTGGGGTGTGCAGGGTGGATCGTCGCCACAGATATTCTATGCCCTGTGGGGTAGCGAGCTCTTCCCTGCCAAGTTCCGTGCGGGTGCTCAGGGCTTGATGTTCTTCATCGTGCGAGGTCTCTCTGCTGTCTGGGGACTCATCTTCACCTATATCTATGGTGAGAATGGCGAGGGCTTCACCATTGCAGCTTGGTGCATGATTATCCTGCTCGCCATTTCGCTCGTGGTGGGCTTCATCGGAGTTCCCAACACGCGTGGACGTGCCCTCGAGGACATCACGAAGGAACGCTATGGCGACAATTACTAAATGGCTCAATTGAAAAATAAATGGTAAATTGTAAATAGTCAAATTGTAAATATGAAATCGATTTTGGAAGGCCGCGATGGTTTGAAAGCGGTTGTTTATCAGATTGCGGAGGTCACTGGTTACCTCTGGCAGAAAGGATGGGCTGAGCGTAATGGTGGTAACATCACTGTGAACGTTACTGAGTTTATGGACGATGAGTGTAAGGCCATGAAGCCCATCTCAGAAGTGAAGCAGATTGGTATGGTTCTGCCCCAGTTGAAGGGCAAGTATTTCTATTGTAAGGGTACGGGCAAGCGCATGCGCGATCTTGCTAAGGAGCCTATGCAGAATGGTTCTATCATCCGTATTCTTGACGACTGCGCCAGCTATGTGGTGATTGCCGATGAGAACGTGGTGCCTACGTCTGAGTTGCCTACCCACTTGGCTCTGCAGAACTATCTGCTAGAGACGGGTTCGTGCTATAAGGCCACCCTGCACACGCACCCCATCGAGCTCGTAGCGATGAGTCATATCCAGCGTTTCCTGAAGGGCGACGAGATGACGCGCGTGCTTTGGTCTATGATTCCTGAGACGCTGGCTTTTGCTCCTCTGGGCATTGGCATTGTACCTTACGCCCTGCCTTCCAGCGTTGATTTGGCTGAGGCTACCCTTGAGCAAATCAAGACCCACGACGTGGTAATGTGGGAGAAGCATGGAACCGTTGCCGTAGGTACAGACATCATGGATGCCTTCGACCAGACCGATGTGCTTTGCAAGGCTGCCAACATCTACATGTGCGCTCGTGCTATGGGTTCTGAGCCCGATGGCATGACTGCTGAGCAGATGAAGGAAGTGCAGGATGTGTTCAAACTGCCTAAGAAGCGTCCTTGCTAAGAATGACGAAGAAAAAGAATGAGATTCTGGTGCCAGCAGGTGTGCAGCAAGTGTTGCTGCATGCCTGCTGTGCCCCTTGTTCTTCGGCTATTGTGGAGTGGATGTTGCAACACGACGTTCGCCCCACTATCTTTTATTTCAATCCCAACATCTATCCCCTCGAGGAATATACCATTCGCAAGGAGGAAAGCAAGCGACATGCAGAGAGCTTAGGACTCCAATGGATTGATGGCGACTATGACCATCAGTGCTGGCTTGAAGCTGTCCGTGGCTTAGAGGGTGAGCCAGAGCGAGGCAGTCGTTGTCTCCAGTGCTTCTCCTATCGTTTGAAGGTAGCTGCCTTGCAAGCTAAAGCATTGGGGTTGGAGTATTTCACCACCACACTCGCCTCTTCCCGTTGGAAGAGTCTTGAGCAAATCACGGAGGCTGGTCTGCGCGCCCAAGCAGCTGTTCCAGGCACCACCTTCTGGGCACAGAATTGGCGCAAGGGTGGACTTCAGGATCGTCGCAACCAATTGCTCCACGAATATAATTTCTACAATCAGCAATACTGCGGTTGCGAGTTCAGCATGCGCCAATCCGTAGTGTGCTCAACGTTCAGATGTCAGGACCTGAAGCCATAGAGTGGCCTGACCTTGATGTGGATTTTGTGAAAGCATAACGCAACGTATAATGAGAAATCGCTCAAGGATGATTGTCCCTGAGCGATTCTCGTTTCTACGCCATCTTGCCTCAAATCATGATTTTACCAGTCTTTTTGTAGATGGCCTTGGTGGTGCCATTATCTACATAGGTGCCATCCTTGACAACCAGTCCGTCCTTCATCAGTCGGTTGATGCGCTTGCAGGCAGAGTCCGTGCTGTTCAGTCCAAAGCAGTTCTGGGCGACGTTCACAGTGAATGTCTCTGGCAGATTGCTGAACTGCTCGATAGTCTTCTGCTTACGCTGCACATTGCAGGCGGCATCGCGCTCTTTGTCGTCAAAGTACTTTTCAGCCATAGCGCCAAAGTAGTGTTTCTGACAACCGTACTGAATGTCTACCAACAACTCTGCCAATTCCCAGTCGATATCGTCCGTTTCGAACTCTCCGCACCAGTATTCTCCTTCCTGATGCATCTTGTCCCAGTGGCGGACGACAATGAAGGGAGAGGCATTGTTCACAGCATGATAACCACAGCGCCTTGCCAATAGGGCGTCAGCAGGTGAATTGTTAAGCTCGGCATCTTTGATGCGTCGGTCTGTCCATCCTTTCAACTCCATAACGATTTTCTTGATGGTCAGCTCACCCTTCATCTTGTCCAGCTTATAGCCCCACTCCTTCAGTCGCTTGTCGGGTTCCAAATCTATTGTATCTACGACTTCCAAAGTATCAAACATGTCCGTCGGCATAGGGATGCAGGTGTAACGCGTGGCTGCACCAGTAGCGATGCCCTGCGCGCCCGCTTTCTTCTTGAGTGCCAGGGGCGTACCTGTGCTGATGGAGTTCCATGTGACGTTGAAGTTGGTAATAGGGCTATCCACATTAGAGTAAGCCTGTCCGTCTTCTTCATTATGGAATGCTTTCAGCTCAAGCGCCTGCTTTGCAATCCATGTTCCGCCTGCCTGGAAAGCCAGTGTGTTGTCCAACTCCGTGTCAAAAGTCAGCATGTGCAGCTGCATGGGCATTCCGTCAATCATCTCCACACAATTCACCATGTCCTGAATAAACTGGGCATTCGAAGTACGTGCAGGGTGGATGCGCACTTTAGCTTTGGGTTTGGCCGACTTTTTGTCGTTGGCACCAGCCATCTTCATTTCCTCACGATACTTGTTGATTTTCCCTTTCTCAAAGTCATCACACTCTTGGACAGGAGCCATCAGCAGTTTGTAAAGTCGGGAGGCATATGATTTACCCGCAGTAGGGTCACCAATGATCAGCGTCGAGCAGTTCAAACGTCGCAGTTCTTCGGGTCGATGATAGAATCGATAGGTGCATCGAGTCATCAGCGTCATCATAAATGCACTTGCTGTAAACACGGCCGCAGGATACTGATTGCGCTTCAAATCCTTGCAGATGTCGCGCAGAATGGGATAGTGGGGCATCAGTGCCTCAATGTGTTCACCCCATGCTTCCAGCTTTTCTTCTATGTCCGTGTGTCCGTCTGTCCTTGCGCCAGCGGTGATGGGCTTAATTAGTTTCTCCCAACTCTTGCCCGTAACCTCAAGGATAGCAGTCTGCATGTCTTTTGATGGCGACTGCGTGGAATATTTCTTCTCGTTGGTTTTCAGTCGCTCTGCTGCCGACTTCACCGTTTGCTCCACATCCTCATCGCGCTCGTCTACGATTTCCTGTACCCACGACTGACGCATCAGTATGTCAAGTACCAGCTTCTTGTCGCCATCCAGCAGTACCAACAAGTCGGAGGCCAACTTCAGACTCTCTGCGTGTCGATTGGATTTCTCCTTGCAAGGCAGATTCTCCTCATAACGCTTGTCAATGAGCTGCTGCACATCGTAGCCCAGCCACATGATGGTGTCTTGACGCAGAGCCTGCTCTGCGGGTTTCTCTGCCTTCTTCTCCTCGCGTTCAGCATCGTCAAAATGCTGGTTCTGAGGCTGTGTGTTCTTTTCCCTATACGCGGGCGTGTACATTTTATCAAATGTCTCGTCGTAGTAATCGAACAGCAATGCCTCGTTGATGTAGAGGATGTCATCTTCCTTGGGCACAAACGAATTGCGAGTGGCATCAATACAACTCTGGTCGGCCTGATAGCCCAGCCTGCGCGCAAACACAATTTGGTTGTCAGCCAAGTTACCATCCTTGATGTTGGCAGTGAACACGATGCGGATGCCCTTCTTCGAACTGGTTATGTGTACCAGTGCTGTGCGAGCCATCAGCTCTTCGTGCTTCTTCAACTCGTCGAATACAGCCATGGGGTTCTCCACATGGTCGATGTCGAGCATTACCAATCCGTTCAGATGACAATCAGCCAATCGACGATGTCGAAACATGGTGCCCTTGCCGGTCTCCATCTCGTCAAATTCGCGACAACTGAAGATGAATGCTGTCAGATTGTTCTTCAGTTCCTGAGCAAAAGCCATCAGGCGCTCTGCATCCGTTTTCTGGAAGAACTTCTGGCGCGCGGTCTCATTCTTCATGCTACGCTTCCTGCCCAGAAACTTCTGATACTCCACCTCATTCGTCCATGCTTCGATAGCCTTGAGGTCATTGCTCTCTACAGCCTCGAGAATAGCTCGGCGGCTGTCTATTTTCCACTGGTTTGAGGTGTTTCGTACTTCGCCCCAGAAGGTTTCACGGCTGCACTGAATGGCCTGTGAGAAGTGTGTGTTCTGCTGATAGCAGAAACCATTGATTTTTGAATTTTCTTGTAACATACAAATCCTTTCTTTTTGGCGAACCCTTGGGTAAAGCGTGAGGCTTTAGTCAGTGCACTGTTTTCCGGAAACATTTCCTCGTGCTCACCCGCAGGCTCTGGTTTGACAATAAGTAATGAGCAATCCGCACAGAGCGTCCCCTGGTTGGAAGCTCGGTGCAAAGATTCTAAAAAATAATCATTGCCTATCGCATTAATCAAGAAAATCTTTTGGAATATTGTTTATGGTAAGTCGCTGATAATCAGTTATAACCAGCCAAACTTTTGAATAATGTGCCAAAAGTGGCAAATTATTCTAGATTATTCTGGACGCTGTGTGCTCTTCAAAACGCCAATAAAGGTCTGTAGGCATAGCAAATCATCGTCGCTATACTTCTTGCAGCTTAAATAGTTCAGTACGGTGGCAGGATTTTGATAGTCTTCGAAGGCCGGTGTCAGGTCTTTCATCATCAAGTTCTGGTCGTTGATAATCTGCTCTCTAATAACAAAACCAATGAACATGCCCACTTTTGATATCTGCACATTGCCCATGTCGCCACCCAGATAATCGCACAACTTGTCGTAGTGCATTTCCTCCATACGCTCAATGGCTGCACAGAATCGTGTGGCATCTATATTATAAATGTACGCGCTATCGTGCCCGCGCGAGCGTGTATTTATTCTCTTGCCATTCCGCTCTGCTGCTTTCGTCACAATCTTCTTTACCCTGCTGCAGAAATCGTCGAGTTTCAAGATCTTTTTGCTGCCCTTGTCCAGTGTTTTTTCTGACGTAGGAGGCATGGAGAAAGGCTTGCCACCGTGTTTGGTTTTCAGTTGTTGGCAGACACTCCACAATCCCTTTACGTTTGACTGCGACGCAAAGAACATCAGCGACATGAGGTAGGGCATCATTTCAACATCCGACGTGCTGTTTTCAGCCAATTGCAACACCTGCCCAATGGTCATTTCTACACCGTTGTGCATGATGTGTGCCTGCTGCACTCGTTCTGATAGCCTTATTGTTGTTTCCATCCCCATTATTTCACGCCCATCCACTTGTTCAATCGTTCTGCCAGCGATTTCATTTCTTCGCCATGATAGCCAAAGTGGAACATCAGGTCACTGCCCACCACTAGCTGATAGGCTCGCACCTCCAAATGCAGGATATCAAACATCTGCTCTTCGTCGGCTATCTTTGTCCACATCGGAAAGTTGCACGCGAGGGCAAACATCTCGTCATTGCCAAAGCCGCTGACTTCCATCACCGTAGAACGGCAGGCAGGCATCTCGCTGTCCAGTTCCGTCTGTCGAGCCAACACCTGATCATAGACCCCTGACGTTGGGGGCAGGGCTACTTTGATGCCTAAACCTAAGAGTTGGTGGTGCAAATCGAAGGCATATAGCACATCTACCATATCTTCGTCCATCATCGAGTTAAACAAGCGGATGTCAACCAGACGTTCGAAGTCGCGCCACGCCATCACCTTGTCGTCGTCGGTGCAAAGTGTAGTCACTTGGCCCAGTTCTACCTGATCCCAAATCACAACTTTCTTATTCTTGCGGTTATACTTCACCACAGGGTGTATTCCGTTTTCATCCACCTGCGTACCTATCTGCATGGCAACTTCTTTTCCGTAGAAAATGATAGGATAGGGGCGTTGCAGCATTGTATATTCAGCTTGTGCCATATTCACTTGATTTCAATTGGAGTGCAAAGGTACTAAGAAGTAGGCGAAATGCCAAAGGGAAACGGCTTTTTCTTGAAGGATTATGCTGTTGAGCACGGACGGACGCTCGGACGCACGGACACACGGACGTAGCTTTATTGCCGCTGTCAGCCTTGTTATGAAGAATACAATGACAATTAATATGGGTATATTGGTGAATAAATATTAATAAAATATGCAATATTTATGACTCGTTATTGATTTAATGTAATGATACCTACCATTCATTACCGCAGTTACAGCCCCTCTCATTGCTCAAAGTCCGTGCGTCAGGGCGTCCGTGCGTCTGGGTGAATACTGCGCGCGCGGAGCGTATGGAGGGCATGCAAGAAAAGGCTCCGCACCATGTGCCGAGCCTATGCGGACATGATGCGGAGCCTATGCGGACAGGGTGCGCAGGCGCTCGGCACGGGGGGCGAGACGCCTTTACTTTCCCAGCCTTAGTTGACAATTTCGAACTTATAGCCGATGGTTATGGTGAGGACATCGGTGCGCATTTTCCAGTCGCTGTTAGCATCCTTGTTGATGGTGGTCAGGGCTGGAATGTAGCGCAGATCGAGGGTGATGGGGCTCTTGAATTCGTAAGAGACACCAATGGGCAGACCGAGGTTGAAACTCTCGTAGAGGTCGCCCACACTCTCGTTGCCCTCCGTGGCGCTCACTCTGAAGCCCAGTTGCAAACCAAGCTTCACAGCCAAGCCTTTGAGGATATAGTAGTTGACCATCAAGGGCACGTTGATGAAGTTGAGCTTGGTGGTTTGCGGACCACTTCCCTTGGCCATCCATCCCTCCTGGGTGTACAGCAGACCTGCGGTGAGCGAGAGATTGCGGGTGTTGGTGAAGTATTCGCCTTCTGCACCGATGGTCAGACCCGTGCGTGGGTCGTCGCTACGGAAAGAAAAGTTGTTGTATTTGCCTGAAAGGAAGCCTTCAGACACACCAATCATGGGCTGAACGGTGATGTCGCCAGGCAAGTGGCGTGCCTTCTGGGCATTGGCAGTGAGGCAGAGCAGTGCCATCGCTGCCATCATGAGGATTTTCTTCATATATATAAATAGGTGTTATGCAGCCTTCTTGGTTTTCTTGGCTGTAGTTTTCTTTTCGGTATCGGCTTTCTTGATGAAGCGACCCTTTTCGTCACGTGCGGGAGTCGTCTTCTTCGTAGCCTTCTCGGTGTCGGCCTTCTTTACGAAACGGCCTTTCTCGTCGCGTGCGGGAGTAGACTTCTTAGCTGTAGTGGTGGTCTTCTTCTCTGCAGCCTTCTTGGTGTCAGCCTTCTTAGTGGTTGTTTTCTTAGTGTCGGCCTTCTTGGTTGTAGCCTTCTTTTCGGTATCAGCCTTCTTGATGAAGCGTCCTTTTTCGTCGCGAGCAGGTCCTTCAGTTTTCTTCACAGCCTTGGTGGTAGTCTTCTTAGCAGCTGCGGCATTGGTGCCATAGCAGCGAGAGCACTCGTGGCGACCCATCTTCTTGGCTTCGGCAGTTGACACGGCCTTCACGTCCTTGGAATTGGCGAGATAGCTGCACGACTTGCTTTTGTGGTAGGCAACGGCGCCATCACCAGTAGATACATACACACTTTGAGCGCTGGCTGTCATGCTGATAGTTACCAGTGCAACGAATGTCATGAGAAATTTTTTCATAGGGCTTTTATGATTAAATAGTTAAACGTATGTTCTTATTTCACTGTGAAGTCAAAGCCGAAGGGGTGCTCCTTGAATGAATCAGAGCCCAAGCCACCCTTATAGAAGAAACAGTATTCGCCTGGCTCCAGTTCCTTGGGGAAGGTTACCTCGAAGGTGTTGTTGTTAATCTCGTTAATCTCGAAATCGATGATGTTACGATTAGAGGCATTGGTTCCCTCGAAGCCCAGCACGCTGTATGACATCTTTTCTGGGAAGAGACGGCGACCGCCCTTACCATTCTTCTTAGGCTCCTTGACCTGCATCTTGATGCACTGGAACTCGTTGGGGTTCTGGATGTTGCTCATCACAATCTGATACCAGTTGTCTGCAGCCTGTTGGAAACTCTCTGCGTCACGCTTGGGGAAGTAGAAACGGAACACGGGATGGCGACCGTTCTCACCCTCCATCTGCAATTTAGAGGTGGCTCCTGGCAACATAAGTTTCTGGATATCCTTGCCTGTAGACATCATGGCAATGGTTCCTGCAGTGGCAGCAGCAGCTACGCCGCCAGAAGGCTTGTTGCCTGATACGGCAGAACCTACGAGCAGGGCACCAGCACCCATAGCAGCGATAGTTCCAAGGTTAAATCCCTTAGACTCTTTCTCGAACTGGGTACGATACATCTTCTTGGGCTTGCCTCCGTTTGTGGGGTTCCACCAGAGTATGCCTTCATAACCAAAGTCTTGCTTGGCAATCTTCTGGATATAAGTGGTCAGTGCAGCATCGGCACCAGCAGCTTTCAGTTGACGCATGTAATCGATGCTATACTGGATGGTGCGCTCTGTGCTATTCTCAATAGCTCCGATGATTTCCTCAGAACTGAATCCTTCTTTCAACAGGGTCAAGATGGTTTCATTGTTTATTGCCTCGTTCTGGGCAGAGGCTGCCAAGGTCATGATAGCCAACGAAAGGGTCATCATGAATCGTTTGATGTTCGTTTTGATTTTCATTTTGGTAATTTAATGAGTTTGATAATCTTATTCTACGTTGCAAAAATACAAATTGTTTCTGAAAAATCCAAAGTCAGAACAAAAAAAATATGATTTTCGTTTGTTTTTTTCCTTAGTTAATCGTATCTTTGCAAACGAGAAAAGTAGAATAGGCTATGGCACTGAATCTGAACAAGAGCTTGAAATTGTACTACTCCATCAAGGAGGTGGCCGAAATGTTCGGCCTGAACGAGAGTACCCTGCGCTATTGGGAGACGGAGTTTCCTTACCTGAAACCCAAGACCAGCGGGCCTGCGAAGATACGCCAGTATCAGGAGAAGGACATTGAGCAAATCAGGTTGATACACAACTTGGTGAAGGTGCGTGGTTTCAAGTTGGCAGCTGCCAAGAAGATTATCAATAGCAACCGCGATGGCGCTGACAAACGGGCCGAGGTGCTCACGAGGCTACTGGGCGTGCGCGACGAGTTGCAGGCATTGAAAAAACAGATGGACTTCCTTCAGTAAAGCTATAAAAACAGATGGACTACCTCAGTAGCCCATCCTTTTTTTATCCACAAACAACCTTTCTTTGAACGATTACTTTCCAGCAATCTTCAGCATTTCACGGATGGCCGTTTCCAATTGACGGTCATGGCCGTTGATATAGTCTTCAGGCGTGTTGAACACCTCTATATCTGGGAACAACTCCTGATTTTCCATAAACTGATTGTTCTTGTCCCACTTGCCCACCTGCGGAATGCCGAATACGAGGGTGCGGTCCATCAGCGTTTCCCACCATACGGAGGTAGCTGTGCCTGCCACGGGAGTACCAATAAGTTTGCCAATGCCCAGTTCGCGATATACCCAGGGGAATCCGCTGCCGTTAGAATAGCAGTCCTCATTCATCAGCACACACGAGGGCTTCACCCACTTGTTCAAGGGGTCGCGACCCACATATTTATCGTTAGGCATGAAACGGTGATACTCCTTGCCACTCAATAGCGTGCAGAGGTCATCGTGCAACCATCCGCCACCATTGCCACGCTCGTCCACAATGACACCCTCGCGGTTGCGGTTCTTGTCGCTCAGCAGTTCGCTATATACATTGCGGAAGTTCTCGCTGTTCATCGACTTCACGTGCACATAAGCCAAACGACCCTTTGAAAGGCTGTCTACCAAGTGTTCGTTGCGGTCTACCCAGCGCTTGTAAAGCAGATTGTCGAGGGCACTCTGGCTGACGGGCTTGATGATGATGTCGCGACGCTTGCCATCCTTGGGATTGTAAACGGTGACGTGCGTTCGCTTGCCAGCCTTGCCGTCCAGCATATAGTTGTAGTCTTCGCCACGCTTGATGGTTTGTCCGTCTATCTTCTCGATGATATCGCCAGCTTTCACACCCGTGTTGCGCTCAGCAAAGGGTCCACGCTTGATGACTTCCTCGATGCGCAATCCATCGCCATCATATTGCTGGTCAATGAATACACCCAGATGGGCTGTGCGAGGCAGATTGGCGATGGTAGGACGATAGCGGGCACCCGTGTGCGAACCATTCAGTTCGCCCAGCATTTCACTCAACATGTCGCGGAAGTCGTAGTTGTTGTTGATGTAAGGCAGGAAGCGCTCGTAGGTCTTACGATAGCCTGCCCAGTCGACACCATGCAACTTGGAATCATAGAACTTTTCCTTGACCTGACGCCAGATGTGGTCGAACAAATACTGGCGCTCCTTGTAGGGCTGATAGTCGAAGGGAGCCTCGAAACTGACGGTCTCCATCTTGTTCTTGGCAAGGTCTATCTTCTTGATGGTGCGAGCCAAGAGGTAGAGTGTCTTGAACTTGCTGTCGGCCTGCATCTCAGCGCTACCCACATTCTTCAGCACCAATTCGGTCTTATCCTCCAACAGATTATGGCGCCAGAGATCATAGCCATCCTCGAAGGCGGCCTGATAATATAAGGTGTCGCCTCGTGGACTCAGCACGGCATCGCCCAGATGACTGGAGTTAACGGTGAGTCGCACAATGCGGTCTTTGCAGTTCTCAAGGTCGAATACCAAAGGCTTCTTAGCCTCCTTCTTGGCAGTCTCCTTCTTAGCATCATCGCCCTTCTTGGCGTCCTTTTTCTTATCGTCTTTCTTGTCGGCCTCCTTCTTCTCAGCGTCCTTCTTGGCTTTCTTAGCCTCCTTCTCAGCCTCGTCTAAGAGTGCCTTCTCCTCCTTGGTCATCTGAAAACGCTCGTAAGCATCGAGGTCGAAGAACATGAGGTAGACATCGTCCTCAGAACCCCACGAACCATGACTGCGATAGCCTGCACGGTCGCTGGTGAAAATCATACCCTTGCCACCCAGTGCCCATTTGGCATAACCCGTGCTGTAGCCGCTGTTGGTAAGGTTGTAGGGCGCCTTCTTGCCTGAGGCATCTACTAAAGCCACATCAGGACTGTGCCAGCCTCCGACACCAATGTAGCAGGAGAGCAACCAGCGACTGTCTGGGCTCCACTCGAACCACAAATCGCCATCGCTGTAGCTATAGACATACTTGCCGTCCAAAACGGTGCGCACCTGCTTCGACGCAAGATTCATGATGCGCAGGTCGGCACGATTTTCGAAGAAGGCAATCTCCTTGCCATCAGGACTATACTTGGGTTGCATCGACACCTTGTCGCCCTTGGTCAGGCGCTCCTCCGTGATATCGGTGGCATAGGCAAACTGCTTCTCGTCCTTGTTCTTAATGGTAGAACGGTAAATCTGCCAAACACCATTGCGTTCTGACGAATAAACCAGACTGCGCCCATCAGGACTGAAGTCGAGGTTGCGCTCTTGTTCAGGGGTGTTGGTGATGCGCTTGGTAGTCTTATAGTCGATATTGGTGACATAGACATCGCCATGCAGAATGAAGGCTATCTCCTTGTTCTTGGGCGATAGACGAATCTCAGTGGCACCCGTCGTCAGCGTATGGCGCACAAGGTCGCGGTCGCCACGATCGGTAGTGATGCTGATGTTCACCTTCTGTTCCTTGCCATCCTTCCACGTGTAAATCTCGCCATCATAGCCATAGCAGAGTGTTCCATTCTGCGCAATGGTGAGGAAACGGACGGGATTCTTCTGATGGCGCGTAATCTGCTGTTCGCTCTTGCCATCAATGCTTCGCTTCCATACATTGAAGGTACCATCGCGCTCGCTCAGATAGTAGAACGATTGCCCATCAGCAGCCCATACGGGGGTGCGGTCTTCACCACGGAAGTCAGTGAGCTTGGTGAACTTATCGCCTCGCTTCAACCAGATATCACGCGTGATAGCCGACTGATGGTGCTTGCGGAAGAAGTCCTCGTAGCCCTTGTTGTCGTGATAGAGCACATCGCCCTGAGCATTGATGCTGATGTCCTCCATTGAGAGGACAGAGAACATGCGGGGCCTGCCACCCTTGGTGCTGACCTCATAGACCTGAGGAAAGTTGCGCGACGACACGATAGACTGAGCCGTGGGCAGAATCTTCGTGCTGTAGAGCACATGCCCCTTGTCGCTGAAGGTAATGGGGAACTCGTCGTTGCTGTTGGTAGTCAAGCGGGTAGGGGTGCCTCCCTTGCTAGACATAATCCACACATCGAAACCTCCCTCGCGTGTAGAGGCAAAGGCAATCTGCTGTCCATCAGGACTCCAGACGGGATAGGCATCGTAGGCCGAATTGGTGGTTAACTGACGGGCTTCGCCACCCGTAGTAGCAACGGTATAAATGTCGCCTTTGTAGGAAAAGGCAATCTGCTGTCCATCAGGAGAAATGGCGCAAAAGCGCATCCACAACGGATGCTCCTGAGCGGAGAGGCTTAATGTTGTTACCCATGTCAGGGCAATCAAAAAGCATTTTTTCATAGCAAGTATAGTTTGTTATTTGATTTATGGATTCCAAACGTCATTGATAGCGAATACGGCCTCACGCGTAATCTTCTGAGCCTCCTTCTTGGTAAGTTGACGACTCCACGACACACGCTGGTCTTTCTTGGCTCCCTCGCCACGATTATTATACTCCAAGTAGCGACAGGTCTTGTCGGCACCCTCGCGCCACTTGTGCCACCCCTCTGGGCGAATCTGCTTGGGCAGGTCGCAATTCATGAAGAGCGTATAGCCATAGTCGCGCCAAGGACGACCTAAGAACACCTTGTCGACATCGTTGGCTGTGGTGATGCGACAATTGTTGAAGATGTAGCCATAGGGCACATCCTGAGGCGTAGAGGCTGCAGTGATGTACGAGTTGGCCTTGCAGAAGATGTCGCAATCCTCAAACCAAGCCGTTGAGGGACCGAAAATGAAGTCGGTAGTGCCCTCGATATAGCAATGGTCGAAGAAAAGGCGCGTCTTGGCATTGCCCGTATAGATGGTGTCCTGATGACCTAGGAAACAACAATTGACGAACGTCAGCTGGTCGCCCTCGGTATGCAGGGCTACGGCTTGTCCTAAGCGAGCAGAATTGTTCTCGATGGTGATGTTCTTCAGCGTAATCTTGCTGCCCTGAATCTTCAGGGTGAAGGTGCGGAAGGTGCCAATCTTCTGGGCTTCGCCCTTGGCAGTCAGCGGGGTGATGTCAGCACGGATATTGGCATGATCGTCCCATGTGATAATGGTCTTGTCGCGGTCCTCACCACATATCTCGATGTTGGTAAGCCACTGAGGGATAACGAGTTTTTCCTTGTAGGTGCCTTTCTTTACGAAGATAACCTTATGATACTCCATGAAGGCGCGACACACCTCGATAGCGTCAGCAACGTTACGAAACTCGCACGTTCCATCGCGCGACACGAACAGGGTGTCTGGATTGTCATAACTCTTAGCTTGTGCGCTCACCATTCCCAGGAGGGCGCAAACGATGCAGATTAGTTTTTTCATTTTTCTTATAGTAGTTTGAATGTTACATGATTTGCGTTACTTCTTGTAGTCCATCGACGGTCTTCAGCTGATTGACGATTTCTTGAGCGTTGGCTCTATCGTGGACACGCATCTCTATCGTTCCATCGAACACACCATCGTCGCTGGCAACGGTCAACTTGTGGATGTTGACATTCATCTGCGAAGAGATAATCTTTGAAATGTCGAGCAACATACCCACACGGTCGATGCCCTGAATGCGGATGACTGCATCGAAATAGAGCTTCTTCTGCATGTCCCACTTGGCATCGAGGATGCGATTGCCAAAGCTGGCCTTCAACTTGGCAGCAATGGGACAGTCGCGCTTGTGAATCTCTATCTGGTGTTTGCCATCGATGAATCCCAAGACATCATCGCCAGGGATGGGGTGACAGCAATGCTTGAACTTATATTGGTTGATGTTCTCGTCGCTGATATAGATGGGTTTCTTGCGATTGAAGTCCTTGGTGACAACAAACAGCTCCTGACGCTTCTCAGTGGGCTTCTTCTCTTCCTTGCCACGACCTAGGAAGGGAACCAACTTGCGCCATCCACCCTTGTTGGCTTTGTTCTTGCCCTGCAATTCGTCAACGTCTTTTTCGCCCAGCAAGATGGTCTTCTCGGCCAATGCCTGGAAGAAGTATTCGCGATTGCGCACCTCGTGGAATTCAGCCAGCTGGTCAGCAGCATTCAGCGAGTCTTCAATGCCGTTCTTCTTAAGGAACTCATGGAACAGGTCTTCGCCCGCCTTCTGCATTTCACGACTATTGCGACGCAGGATGGCCTGAATCTTTGCCTTGGCCTTCGCTGTGCTGACAAAGCTAATCCATGAGGGTTGCACATGTTGCGACTTAGAGGTGAGAATCTCCACCTGATCGCCACTCTGCAACTTATGACTCAATGGCACCAACTTATGGTTTACCTTGGCTCCGATACAGTGAGAACCCAAGAAGGTGTGGATGCTAAAGGCAAAGTCGAGAGCTGTACAACCCGTAGGCATGGTCTTGATTTCGCCCTTGGGGGTGAACACGAAGATTTCTGAAGCGAAAAGGTTCAGCTTGATGGCATCGAGGAAGTCCATTGCGTCTGGCTGTGGGTCGTCCAGAATCTCCTTGATAGTGCGAAGCCATTCGTTCAGCTCGTTTTCATCCTCTGTATATTCTACATCCTCGCCTTCCTTGTATTTCCAATGGGCAGCAAAACCTTGTTCTGCTATCTCATCCATACGGTCTGAACGAATCTGCACCTCTATCCAGCGTCCTTGTTTCGACATCAGGGTGACGTGCAAAGCCTGATAGCCATTGGCTTTCGGATGACTGAGCCAATCGCGCAAACGGTCTGGGTGGCTCTTGTAAATCTGCGAGATGGCGACATAAATCTTGAAGCATTCGTTGATTTCTTCCTCGCGTTTGTCAGGGGTGAAGATGATGCGAACAGCAAGGATATCGTAAATCTCGTCAAAGGTAACATGCTTGTTCTGCATCTTGCTCCAAATGGAGAAGGGTGTCTTGACACGCTCCTTGATTTCATACTTGATACCCATCTGCTTCAAGGCGTCTTCGATAGGATTGGTAAACTGGTCGAAGAGCTCATGACGAGAGGCTTCTGTAGAAGCTAACTTCGCCTTGATGCTGGCATATTCCTCTGGGTGCTCGTACTGGAAACTCAGGTTCTCGAGCTCCGACTTGATTTTATACAATCCTAAGCGATTGGCCAGAGGGGCATAGATATAGAGCGTTTCGCCTGCTATCTTATACTGCTTGTTGGCAGGTTGCGACTCCAGAGTGCGCATGTTGTGCAAACGGTCGCAAATCTTAATCAAGATAACACGGATGTCATCGCTCATGGTGAGCAACAGCTTCTTGAAGTTCTCAGCCTGCGCAGAGGCTTGTTCGCCAAAGATACCACCACTGATTTTGGTGAGTCCATCGACAATTTGGGCAATCTTCGGCCCAAACATATTCTCGATATCCTCTGTGGTGTAGTCGGTATCTTCCACCACATCATGGAGCAAGGCCGCACAGATACTGGTAGAACCCAGACCCACTTCCTCGCAGGCTATCTGGGCTACCGCAATGGGGTGCATGATATAAGGCTCGCCAGACAATCGGCGCACACCTTTGTGAGCCTGTCGGGCAAAGTTGAATGCCTTGGTGATGAGATCAACCTTCTTGCGGTGGCGTGATGCCAGATAGTTGTCCAGCAATCGTTGAAAGGCGTCATTGATAAGCTTTTCGTCAGCGGCTTCGCGCATCATCTGCTCCTCATCCATAATCAGTGCGTTTTTAGTATCTTAATATTGTTTCTTATCTGCGTAAAACTCGATTCTTGTCTTCGTAAATAGTCGATTGCTATCTGCGTCTCCTTGCCCTTGAACTGCGACGACGTGTGCTCGACTTGCGTTTACGTGCAGAAGACTTACGACTCTTGTATCGTGCAGAACGACGTTTATAGCTACGCTTGCTCTTTTTGTAGTAGGTGGGCACATCGTCCTTGATTTCAACCTCAGAGCGCTTGTTCAGCAGTTCGTCGACCTTATAGTTATAGACAGAGTCTTGCAGTTCGATGAACTTTCCAACTTCTGTCAAGGGGAGTCGGAGAGCGTAAGGCTCTGTGGCTCCAGGAATGATATCGCGACGATACATAGGGTTCAAAGAACGAAGCAAATCGATGTTGATACCTACTACTTCAGCCACCTGCTCCAGATGCACATTCTTGCTGACCATCACAGTGTCTGTCTTGGCAGGCAAACGGGTGCCCATAGGACAGATGTTGTGCAGGGAATAATAGGTCATGATGTAATTGGCTGCAATGAAGGCAGGTACATAACCACGCGTCTCCTTGGGGAGATAGGGATAAATCTGCCAATAGTCCTTCTCGCCATTGTTGCGACGGATGGCCTTGTTGATATTCTCAGGACCGCAATTGTAGGCTGCAATCACCAGGTTCCAGTCGCCAAAGATTTTATAAAGGTCGCTGAGATAGCGTGCAGCAGCATACGATGCCTTGATAGGGTCGCGACGTTCGTCAACCAGCGAGTTGACTTGCAATCCATATTGTTTGCCCGTTCCTATCATAAACTGCCAAAGACCAGCAGCACCAGCGCGAGAGACAGCCTTGGGATTCAGGGCCGACTCGATGATAGGCAGGTATTTCAGTTCAAGAGGAAGTTGATAGGCTTCCAAGGCTTCTTCGAAAATGGGAATATAGAAATTGGAAGCGCCCAACATGTAGCTGATGGAGTGACGAAGGCGTCCGCTATAACGGTCGATGAACTTCTGTACCACGTCGTTGTAAACCATCTCCATGACATTGGGAAGGCGCAGCAAACGGCTGACATACTCTTCCTTGGAATAGACAGGATTGATGTCGCGCATGTTACAGTCTTCCTCCTCCAGATAGGTCTTGGACATATAGAGGTTCAGCAGACTATCCAAATCGTAGGTCATGGCTTCAGGAAATTCAATTACTTCCTCACGACCCTTGTTGTCTGTTACAGTAATCTCGTCTTCATCATCGTCCTCGTCTTCATTATTGTTCACTTGGGCTGACAAGGATAGGGGCAAAAAGGTGAGAAGGCAAAATAACATGAACCATTTTACCATACCTTTTCCCATATTCTTTGTTTTCTTATTCATTCTCTAATTCTCTTTCTTTTTAGTTATTAAAAGGTTATGCAGCAGTTCAGACCATACGAACTGGCTTGCAGCATATTGCCCCCAGAGTGGTTGGGGATGACAACGGGCGACACCTTCAGACTAAGGTCCTTGGAGATGTCAAACTCAGATAGCTCAGCGTCCACGTAAGCATCGACGACAGAGAGCGCATAGACACCCAGCATGACGAAGAAACTCATGTCGCGCCAACGGCGATATTTGTCCTTACGACTCTTGAAGAGCTGCTTATAGCGCTCCTCGTTGGCTTCAGTAATCTGAACGCCTAAGTGCAGGAACTTGTTATAGCTGGCTGTGCCAGGGTCGTCGTCCATGATGTCCAGATAGGCCTGCGAATAGTCCTTATACATCATGTTGTTCCATGTCAACGCATAGATACATCCTATGAATCCTCCATAGATGATGGGCAACTTCCAGAACTTACGATTGTAAATCTGTCCTGCTCCTGGGATGACCAGCGCTAACCAGAGGGCTCGCTGAGGATTGGGCTTCCATGTGTTCCAGTCGCGCTTGGGCTTCTTATCTTTCTTGTTAAGAACTACAACGGATGTGGAGTCTGTGGTTGTTGCCAAGCTGTCGCCAAACAGTATCCTTGAATCAGCTTTGGCTATAGAGTCCATCACTGCCAAGTCCTCCGTCTGGGCCTGGCAGTTGATGCTCGCCACGAGCATGATGATACAGATAACCAACTTACCCATTCGCTCTATCCAGCGCATTCATGATGCGCTCCAGTTGTTCTTCGTTATCAAACTGAATGCTAATCTTTCCTTTTCCCTTGGGCGAACAAGTCATCTGGACCTTTGCCTGGAAGAATTGGGCCAAGCGGTTGCGAAGTACATTGAACTCCTCGGGCAGCTTCTCTTTTGACACAATCTTAGTCTTGGCAGTTACGATGTCTTCTCCACTCTTCAGGGCTTGCACCAACTCTTCCACCTTGCGAACGGAATACTGATGCTGCTGGACTTCCTTGAACAGCTTGATTTGCTGGGAAGGACTCTCAATAGCCAACAAGGCACGAGCATGCCCCATCTCTATCTCGTGGTTCTTCAGTGCAATCTGTACCTGAGCGGGCAACTTCAAAAGTCGCATGTAGTTCGTCACAGCAGCACGACTCTTACCCACACGCTCTGAAATCTTGGTTTGCGTCATCCCAGAGGTGTCTGCCAAATGTTGATAGGCCAATGCTATTTCGATGGCGTTCAGGTCTTCACGCTGAATGTTCTCTACCAAAGCCATCTCCATCGCATTCTGGTCTTCCACAGAGACGATGTAGGCTGGAATTTTGGTTAAGCCTGCCAACTGAGAAGCGCGCCAACGACGCTCACCAGCGATAATCTGATATTTCTGACCTTCTATCTTGCGAAGGGTGATAGGCTGGATGATACCCAACTCATGAATGCTGTTGGCTAACTCCTGGAGTGCCTCTTGGTCGAATTCGCGACGTGGCTGGTTGGGGTTGGGCTCTATCTGTGCTATTTCTATTTCGTTGAGATTAGACGAGCCTTCTGTCTTTACCTCGCTGTGGGTGTCTATCAGAGCGTCCAGTCCGCGACCATTGCCGATATCGTCCAGTCCACGACCCAGTACGCTGCGATCATATTTCTTCTTTACTGCCATGATTCAATTATCGTTTCTCATTCTTTAAAATGATTTCCTTTGCCAATGCCAAGTGGTTCTTGGAACCTGTAGAGTCAGCATCGTAAAGGATAACGGGAAGTCCGTGCGAGGGACTCTCCGAGAGTTTGACATTACGCTGAATAACGGTCTTGAACACCAATTCCTGGAAGTGGCGCTTCACCTCATCGTAAATCTGGTTGGCCAAGCGCAGACGAGAGTCGTACATGGTCAACAGGAAGCCTTCAATCTCCAACTTCGGATTCAACTTGGTCTTGATAATCTTGATGGTGTTCAGCAACTTAGAGATTCCCTCCAATGCGAAATACTCACACTGCACAGGGATAATCACTGAATCCGCAGCAGTCAGTGAGTTGACTGTGATCAGACCCAAAGAGGGTGAGCAGTCAATCAGAATGTAGTCATATTCCTTACGCAGAGGCTCCAAAAGATTGGAGATGATGCGCTCACGGTTCTCCAGATTCAGCATCTCTATCTCAGCACCTACCAAATCGATATGACTGGGTATGATGTCAAGTCCTTCAATATCTGTTGTATAAATAGCGTCGCGAACATCGGCCTTGTCAATGATGCACTCGTATAATGAGCAGTCCACCTGTTTGATGTCTACACCCAGTCCGCTCGACGCATTGGCCTGTGGATCAGCGTCAACAACCAATACCGTCTTCTCCAGCGTAGCCAGTGAAGCCGCTAAATTGATGGTCGTAGTCGTCTTTCCTACACCGCCTTTTTGGTTTGCCAAAGCAATAATCTTTCCCATATTTTATTTCTACTATACTATAATAGAATGCAAAGGTACGCATTTTATATCAAACATACGTGCTAATGAAACAGAATTTAAGCATTTTTTTCCTAAATGGAAAAGAATCAGAACAAAAAAAGACTGATGGAAATGCTTATCCATCAGCCTTTATTGTTGAAAATACTTTATTATCTGAATTATTCTTTGTCGCGATTCTCGGCATCGATAGCCTTAATCTTCTCGCGAACTAACTGCACCTCGTCCTTCAACTTCTGCACCTTGCGATTCATCTCGTCAATCAGGGAGTTGCCCTTCTTCGATGATGCATTGAGGAAGCCCAGATTGTTCTCGTAGGTCTGAACCTCAGCTTTCAGTTGCTCGTATTGACGCATCAAGCGGGCGCGCTCGTTGTCAAGGGCATTCTCACCTCGTCCAGCCACCTGCTTCAGGTTGTCCTTGAACTTAGACAGGCGACGCTTAGCCACTGAGATGTTCAAATCCTTATAGAGCTTGTCGAGGATGGCATGGTATTCCTCATACAATTTGTCCTTCTCTTTGAAAGGTACGTGACCAATGCTCTGGTATTCCTCAACCAGCTTCTGTACACGCTCTTGCAGGTCGTCACCAGTCTCTTCGGCAATAGCTTTCAGACGCTCAATGACATCCAGCTTCTTCTCCAGATTCTGGTGCTCTTCGCCACGCTGTCCTGCGCCTGCAGCATTGCGGGCTTCGAAGAACTTGTTGCAAGCGCCTAAGAACTCTTCCCAAAGCTGGTCGCCCAACTTCTTAGGAACAGCACCAATGGTCTTCCATTCCTTCTGTAAAGCAATGAGCTTGTCGCTGGTTGATTTCCAGTCGGTAGAGTCTTGCAGAGCTTTCGCCTTCTCGATAAGCGCGCGCTTCTTATCAGCATTCTCCTTAAAAGAATCTTTCAGTCCGCGGAAGAATTCTGCCTTGCGTGCAAAGAAGTCGTCACAAGCAGCACGGAAGCGCTCAAATATCTTAACATTCATCTTTTGAGGAGCAAAACCGATGGTTTTCCACTCTGCTTGTACCTCAATAATCTGTTTTGTATGACGCTCCCAATCGCCACTGCCTTTATTCTCCTCAGCAACGATAGCTTCCACTTTCTCGCAGAGGGCTGTCTTCTTGGCCAGATTGTCTTCCTCCTTGGCACGAAGACCTTCAAAATGCTGCTGATGACGCTTGTTGATAACGGTAGAGGCAGCTTTGAAACGAGTCCAAATCTCTTCGCGAAGTTCCTTGCTGACAGGACCTGTCTCGCGATATTCCTGATGCAACTTCTGCAACTGATGGAAAGCGCTGATTACATCGGGCTCTTCAGCCAGTTTCTCTGCAGCTTCACAAAGCTTTGTCTTTAACTCCAGGTTCTTCTTGAAGTCATATTCACGAGCCTCGCTGTTCAATTTCAGCAGGTCGTAGAATTGCTCTACGTACAACTGATAGTTGCGCCACAGCTCATTGGCACGCTCTGCAGGCACGTTCTTAATCTCTTTCCATTCGTCCTGAAGGGCCTTGAATTCCTTATATGACTTGTTGGCTTCCTCTGGTGAGGTAACCATAGCCTTGATCTTTTCGATGATGTCGAGCTTCTTCTGCAGATTCTCCTGCTTCTCCTGCTCTTGCTCTCTGAACAGTTTCTGACGCTTCTCCTTGATAATGCCCATCTCAGCCTTGAAGGCTTCCTCTTCTGAATCGGGCTTTACCTGATACTGCTCTGGGTCGCCGCCATTCTCGGTGTATTCCTTGAATTCAGCTTCACGCTCAGCAAGGTGTATCTTATAGAATATCGTTTTCAGGTATTCTATTTCCTCTTTCTGAGGTACTTCGTCGCTGTGAGCAATCTCACGTACACGTTCTAATACCTCTTTCTTGGTTTGATACTGCTTGCGCTCAGGAACTGTTTCTTCTGAGATTTCAGGAGCTGTTTTTTCTGAGATTTCAGCTGCGGTTTCCACTACGTTCTGTTCTACGTTCTGCTCCTCAATGGGGGCTTTTTCTTGAGAGTCCATCATCATAAAATTTTAGTGAATGACACGATTAGTTCTAACTTATTGGCATGTGACATGTAGAGACGTACACACACAATCAGGGTTCAAAATTATAAAAAAATATTTGAACGACCTAATTTTTTTTAAGAAAAGTGACTAAATCAGTCGTTTGTGACGGAAAACAACCAGTGAAATGACTGAAATGAGCACTGAAATGATGATGGCAACGATAAATCCGAGAGGACTATTCTCCATACCATTGATCAGGTTCATTCCAAAAAATGAAGCGACCAGCGTAGGCAACATCAGGATGATAGTCACTGAAGTCAGCGTACGCATGATGGTGTTCATATTGTTGTTGATAATCGACTGGTAAGTGTCCATCGTCGACTCCAGAATGTTCGAGTAGATGCTGGTTGTCTCACGAGCCTGTGTCATCTCAATGTTTACATCCTCAATGAGGTCGGCATCCAATTCGTCAATCTGCAGTTTGAACTTCAGTTTCGACAATAATACTTCATTGCCACGAATGGACGTGTTGAAGTAAGTCAGCGAATCTTGCAGACGTGACAGACCTATCAGCGATTCGTTGTTCACTTCACGATCCAGATTGCGCTTGGCCTTCTCAATGAGCATCGAAATCTGCTTCAGGCGCTTCAGATACCAGACGGCACTCGACAGGAACAAGCGGAAAATCATGTCCACGTAGTCCGTAAAGCCTTCGCCACGCTTCTGCTGGTAGCTTACAAAGTCAATCATCATGTTTGTTTCATAGTAACAAACCGTGATGGTGACGTCGCGTTTGTGGATGATACCCAAGGGCACAGTAGTATAAGGAGTACGCGAGCGCACCTCTTTTACATAGGGAATACGTAAGATGATGAGCATCCATCCGTCATCATATTCATAACGGGCACGCTCATCAGTATCGCTAATGTCAGATAGGAAGTAGTCAGGAATCTGAAACTTTTCTTCCAGATACTGCTGATCTTCTTCTGTAGGACACGTCAATTGTATCCAGCAATTGGGCTGCCACTCATTGAGCTGGCTCAAGCCCCCTTGGGTGTTCCAGTAAGTCTTCATTGTGCTAATCCTTTTTGAGGTACAACAATAGTTTTTTGGCAAAGGGATTAGCAGCCTTGCCACCTTGATCCCCTGCCTTACGAATTGTAATTATCCGCCGGGTAGTCGTCCATTTTCTTGTTACTATTTTGGTTATTCGCCTGCAAAGGTACAAAAAAAAGTAATAATGCCAAGCATGATGTCGTTTTTTTTTAGTAAATTTGCACCCATGATGACAGTATTATATATAATAATAGGTGTAATTGTGGGTGCAGTGGTCATCTTTCTGCTGATGAATCGGAAGGTGACGGCACTGAATATGGAGTTGGTTCGCAAGGATACAGAGATGAACATGCTGACTCAACAGCATAACGAAGAAGCCAAGCAGCGTGAACAACAGCGTAATGACGAACTGAAGCAGAGAGAACGTCAGTTTGATGAACAAACCAAATTGCGTGAGCAACAATTCAATGAGCAGTTGAAGACTACCAAGGAACAATTGCACGTGATGGCTCAGCAGTTGATGGACGCTCAGGCAAAGCGTTTGAAAGAGGAGAACACAGAGAGTATGGGACACATCACCCAGCCTTTGAAGGATGCTATCAGTGAGATGCGCAAGGCTATCAGCGAAAATACGAAGGATCATACAGCACAATCGGCTTCGCTTCGTGAACAATTACGCATGATGATGGAGTCGAATCGCGAGATTGGCGAGAAGGCAGAGTCGTTGGCTAATGTGTTGCGTCGAGACAATAAGGTGAGTGGTAACATGGGCGAAATAATTCTGGGCGATTTGCTGACTTCGCAAGGCTTGACGGAAGGCATCCATTATGAAGTACAGGCTCGTTTGCGCGATGAACAAGGTCGTCCGTTGAAGAACGATGATACAGGTCGTGAGATGCAGCCTGATGTCATTCTGCACTATCCTCAGGGTCAGGATGTCATCATCGACTCAAAGGTTTCGCTCGTTGCCTATCAGCGTTATGTCAATGCGGAGGCACCAGAGGAGAAGGAGCGTGCTTTGCAGGAACATATCAAGTCTGTCCGTCAGCATGTCACAGAACTATCGCGCAAGGATTATTCCAAATATATCAAAGCACCTCGCGAGAGTGTTGATTTTGTCATCATGTTCGTGCCTTTTGAGTCGTCGTTGCAACTTGCTTTGGTCAACGATCCTACTTTATGGCGCGATGCTTTCGAGCGTAAGGTGTTCATTACAGGCGAGCAGAACCTCTTAGGCATTCTTCACATGATACACATTGCCTGGGTGCAGAACCAGCAGGCTGAGAATCAAGAGAAGGTGTTTGGCATTGCTGAACAGCTATTGGACCGTTTAGGCGATTTCGTTCAGCGATATAATAAGGTGGGAGAACAGATTGAGCAGGCTCGCAAAGCTTTCGAGTTCTCGACAAACAAGCTCAGCGAGGGGCGCCAGAGTGTTGCCCAAAAGGCCAACGAACTGATTTCGTTGGGTGCTAAAGAGAATCCTAATCGTAGAATCCCTAAGGCAGAGAATGGTTTACTTGAATGATGATATTGCCCACTTCGATTGGGAAGCAGCATTGCCTTTGCTCTCAGAACAGCGTCGCGAACAAACGTTGAAGTTCAAACATTTGTTGGGGCGCAAGACGTGTGCTGCAGCCTATCTCTTGTTGTGCGAAGCCTTGCGCAAGGAATATGGCATTACAGAGAAGCCAATTTTTGAATATGGCATACATGGCAAGCCGTTTATCATAGGCTATCCTGACATCCACTTTAACATCAGCCATTGCAGGGAAGCTGTCTTGTGTGTGGTATCTTCCAGACCAGTGGGCGTGGATGTGGAATCCATCCGTTCCTATAAGGATAGCTTGGTGAATTACACCATGAATCCTCAAGAGATAGCCCAGATTCATCAGGCTCCACGTCCTGAGGTGGAGTTCGTCCGTTTTTGGACGATGAAGGAGGCGGTGTTGAAATTGTCTGGCGAAGGCATCAGCAAAGACCTGAAAACGGTGTTGACAGGTCAGGAACAGATAGAAACCCAGGTGAATATGGAGAAAAACTACATATATTCTATCATATATGGATAATTTTTTGTACCTTTGAACGCAAAATGAACCCCTAAATATTAAGACTATGAATCTAGAAGGAAGACGCGAAAGCTCAAATGTAGAAGACCGTCGTGGTATGGGCGGTGGCAAAAAAGCTGGTTTGGCTGGTATTGGTGGTGTGATTATTGCAATGGCAATAGCCTACTTTACTGGTGGCAATCCGTTGGAGGCTGGCATTCAGGCTGCCCAGCAGAATTTTGGCCCCAATACAGAGGTAAGCGAAGAACAGCGTGAGTTTACTGATGAGGAACAGGAACTGGCTACTTTCTCGACTCAGATTCTTGCTGGTACAGAAGATGTGTGGGAAGAAATCTTCAAGGAGAACGAGATGCAGTATGAGCCTCCCACGATGGTGCTCTATACCGATGGCACACAGACAGCCTGTGGACAGGGTTCTGCAGCTATGGGACCGTTCTATTGTTCTGGCGACCAGAAGCTATACATCGACCTCTCGTTCTTCACCACGATGAAGCAACATTTAGGTGCAGATGGCGACTTTGCCTATGCTTATGTCATTGCCCATGAGGTAGGTCATCATGTGGAATATCAGACAGGTATTCTTCAGGATGTGCACGAGAAGATGGCTCGACTCAGTCAGGCTGAGGCCAACAAGTTGAGTGTTCGCTTGGAATTGCTGGCCGATTTCTATGCAGGTGTTTGGGCTCATCATGACAACGAACGCTTTGGCTCACTGGAAGATGGCGACATAGAGGAGGCTATTTATTGTGCTCAAGTTATTGGCGACGACTATCTGCAGAAGAAGGCTCGTGGCTATGCTGTGCCAGAGTCGTTCAATCATGGCACCTCAAAACAGCGCATGAAGTGGTTCAAGCGTGGCTTGGAAACGGGCGATGTGTCACAGGGTAATACCTTCGAATGTTCTGACGATGAGCTTTAAACCTCTTATATTGATTTCAAATGATGATGGTTATCATGCCAAGGGCATTAACTGTCTGATAGAGTGGGTGCGCGACTTTGGCGATGTCATTGTGTGTGCTCCAGAACGGGCACGCAGTGGTTTTGCTTGTGCCTTCTCTGCCACCACTCCGTTGACGCTGAAACAGCGTCGCAAGCAGGATGGGGTAGAGGTGTGGTCGTGCAATGGTACCCCTGTAGATTGTGTAAAGATGGCATTGGCTGAACTATGCCCACGCAAGCCCGACCTTGTGATTGGTGGCATCAATCATGGCGACAATGCCTCTGTCAATATCCATTATAGTGGTACGATGGGCATCACGATGGAGGGTTGCATGAAGTATATTCCCTCTGTGGCCTTCTCGCTTTGTGACTATCGCGACGATGCCGACTTCGAACCCATGCGCCCCTATGTCTGTCAGATGGTGCAGCGTGTGTTGAAAGAAGGTTTGCCCTTGGGCGTTTGCCTGAACATCAACTTCCCCTTGCGTGCTCAGTTCAAGGGCATCAAGGTTTGTCGTATGGCTAAGGGCACATGGAGCAACGAGGTGACTCGCTGCCACCATCCGCGAGGCTACGACTATTGGTGGATGGTGGGCACCTATACGAATGATGAGCCTGACGCAGAAGATACAGACAACTGGGCCTTGAATCATGGATATATAGCCATCACTCCTACGCAGATCGATGTGACTGCCTATGAGATGTTGGCTAAGATGAAAGATTGGGAGCAATGAAGTATTATCTGATAGCAGGCGAGGCGAGTGGCGATCTGCATGCCTCACACTTGATGCAGGCTCTAAAGCAGCAAGACCCTCAGGCGGAGTTCCGCTTCTTTGGGGGCGACCTGATGACTGCTGTTGGGGGCACTCGTGTGAAGCATTATCGCGAATTGGCTTATATGGGTTTCATTCCTGTGCTGTTGCACTTGCGCACCATTCTTCGTAATATGAAGATGTGTAAACAGGACATCAGCCAGTGGAAGCCTGATGTGGTCATCCTCGTCGACTATCCTGGCTTTAACCTGAAGATAGCCCAGTATGTAAAAGCCAACCGTATCTGTCCTGTCTATTATTACATCTCGCCCAAGATATGGGCTTGGAAGGAGTATCGTATCAAGAATATCAAGCGCGATGTGGATGAGCTTTTCTCCATCCTTCCTTTCGAGATCGAGTTCTTCGAACAGAAGCATCACTATCCCATCCACTATGTGGGCAATCCTACAGCACAGGAGGTTATTGCGTTTCTCGCCAATGAGAAATTAGAAATGAGAAATGAGAAATGGGATAAGCCCGTGATTGCCCTTTTGGCTGGTTCACGCAAACAGGAAATCAAGGACAATCTGCCTGCTATGATTCAGGCTACTGCCCACTTGGCTGATCGTTACGACTTGGTGTTGGCAGGTGCGCCTTCTATCGAGCCTGACTATTATGCCCAGTTCCTTGAAGGCAGTGCTGTCCGCTTGGTAATGAACGTGACGTATTCGTTATTGGCTCATGCTACTGCAGCCCTTGTAACCAGTGGTACTGCCACGCTGGAAACCTGCATGTTCCGTGTGCCTCAGGTGGTATGTTATGAGACGCCATTGCCCCAGCTGATAGGATTTCTGAAACGTCATATCCTGAAAGTGAAATATGTGTCGCTGGTTAACCTGATTGCCAATCGTGAGGTGGTTCGCGAATTGGTGGCTGAAACGTTCAGCGTCGATAATATCCGTCGCGAGTTGGAGGCTATCCTTCCCAATGGTGCGAAGCGCCAGCAGATGCTCAGCGACTATGAGGAAGTACATCGCCTTTTGGGTGATAGCAAGGCTGCAGATGAGGCTGCACGACAAATGATAAACCTTTTAAAACATTAATAAACAATGAGAAAATTTATTCTTTCAATCCTGGGTTTGACCTTTGCAACGATGGTCAGTGCACAGAACATCCAGTTGCACTACGACTTTGGTCGTAATATTTACACGGGTGAAGAGGCTGGGCGCGCAAAGGTGACTGTAACCCTCGAGCAGTTCAAGGCTGACAAGTGGGGTTCGTGGTACTATTTCGTAGATGTCGATATGAGTAGTCATTTCGTTGAGAGCGCCTATACGGAGATTTCGCGTGAGTTCAATCTGGGCAAGCAGTCGCCCTTTGCTGCTCATGTTGAGTACGATGGCGGCTTGAGTCGTACGGGTAGTTTCCAGCAGGCAGGTCTTATTGGTGCTGCATATAATGGACACACTGCCGATTTCTCCAAGACATGGTCTGTGCAGGCGCTCTACAAGCAGTTCTTCAAGAGCTACGACAATACCCACTCTTATGCCAGCGCTCAGTTGACGGGTGTGTGGGGCTTAAACTTCTTCAATAACAAACTGCGCTTTGCAGGCTTTATCGATTTCTGGCGAGGCGAGAAAGCCAATGGTCATGGTTGTCTGGTCATCCTCTCTGAGCCTCAGTTGTGGTATAACTTCACAGAGCACTTCAGCGTAGGTACTGAGTGGGAGTTCAGCAACAACTTCGTTTATAATGCAGACCCCACCAGCGACAAGACCTTCTTCTGGAATCCCACGCTGGCTGTGAAGTGGAATTTCTAACATCTACGCTATCTTCATCGTACATCTACGTAATGTTCATCAAACATATACGCTATCTTCATGCAACATAGCCTATATGTTCATCGTCGATATAGGCTTCTCACTTCGTGAGGAGCCTTTACTCATCATGCGAGAAGCCTTTGGAGACGATGTCAAAAGTTACTCCGCTGATTGCTCAGCTGTCACAATTTGCAAAAACTATCCCCCTATACACCAAACACCCCGCAAACCACGATACACAGGGCGTTTGCGCATGGTGTATAGTTTCCGAACTATACACCAACTATACACCATACTATTCACCAAGACCGTGAATCGACTCTAAAAAACTTTGGGTGTAGTGTTGGTGTAGTGATGGTGTAGTGTTTGACCAACTATACACCATCGTCAATCCCTTTATACATCGGCATTTGAAGCCAGTCTGGTGTATAGGGGGATAGTTTCTCGAAAAAACTTTCCTAGCCTATAATTCCTATGACTCCATACTCTTCCTGCGTAACACCGTGCCTTTCACCGTGTGACCCTATTATAATCTTATTGCCCGTTTCATATATGCTCGCGATTTGGGGCAACATGCCAAGCATTTCAAACATGTGATGCAGTTATAAACATCTACTATCTCATCCCTTGAAGCGTTTGTATTCCAGCAAACTCCTTTCAACGCTTTTTGTGGACATACTTCATGGCAAATAGTGCAGCGATTGCATTTCGGCAGCAGGATATTGTTCTTCGTAACCGTTAATGGTGCATTTGTCAGAACAGAACCCAAACATTGTGCAGCTCCAAACTCTTCGGTAATGAAGAGATTACTTTTACCAATATATCCAATACCGCTAAGTGTTGCAATGGTTTTGTGCGGAAGGGCAGATGTTTTTGTCTCAAAATCGAAGGTATTCTCTGTCATTAATCCATTATCAGATTGAGACAATGCCTTATATCCATTTGAAAGAAGACTATTTGCCAACTTGTCAGCAATCAATCCTACCCTACTTTCAGTCTGTGCATATTCATCGTCTATAGTATGTGTATAATTTGGAGTGTTACACACCATCTCAAGAAAATGAGGATTAATGGCAATTCCTATCAGTATGGCAAAAGGGAGTCCTCGGTTTTGCTTTATATCCAACATGGAAATGTCAACGAAATGGATAATATCCACATTCTCGTTTCTTAGTTGTTGCTCAATTTCTATGTTGATGTTACTCATTGAATGTACTTGTATCTTTTAATCTTTCTTATATGTACTCACCAAGTGGTTTGACCTCACAGCCTTTGCTTTCGTAATAGGCTAACATCTCCGGCAACTTCTTCAGATCGTAGCTGGTGACACAGTCGGAGAGGACATGCACCGTGTATCCAGCCTTGCGCATATTGAAACACGTCGATTTCACGCAAGCCGTAGCATCAGCCCCAGCTACGTAGAACTCATTGATACCATTCGCCGTGATGAAAGCAGAAAATGCCTCGCTTGTAAGGGCGTTGCTTTTCGTCTTCACGAAGATATTGTCTGACACGACCTTCATCTCAGGCACCAGTTCCTCGCCTTTGCTACCAGGCTTGAACGTCCGAGTGCCTGCTGTGGTGTTATTATGCTTGATATAGACAATGTGCAGGTGCTCAGCCACAGCCCAATCAATGGCGGCATTGATGTTGCCAATAATGTCTCGATAGTGCCTGGTGATGTCGTTTTGGATGTCGATAACGACAAGTGCTTTATTGTTCATCATTTACTCAATTACAAAACTGCGTGGATAAAAATCGCTATAGAATCGACCATCGGTGGCGGTGAATTTGAGTACGCAGTAATTCGGGTCGGTCACACCACCGGGATAGTACTGCTCGTCGCCATTGCGCCAGATCATCTCCTTAGAGGCAGGGTCGGTTAGTATTTCCATTGTACCACGCAGCATCATGCCTTTGAAACCCTTAGCATCACAGAAATAGATCGAGGCCTTGGGGTTAGCCTTGTATTGAGCCACACGTATTGAGAATGTATTGGTTGTAAAGTAGAAGGTTTTGATACCCTCTCGTTTACGTGGCTTCAGCATGGCCTTGGTCCAAGGAAAACCTTCTTGGTCTACTGACGAGATGTAAGCGATGGGCAGTTTGTCGGCCATCTGTGCAATCAGTTCTTTAACGCCGGCCAAAGCGGGATTAGCATTCATCGCTTCATTGTTATTCACATCCAGCGTTTGGCGCCAACGCTTAAGCTGGGGAAAGTACGTTTTCATCATGCCGATGTATTCCTCTTTGGTAATAGGTTTTTCTAACCCTTCATTTACAGCATTCACAAACTGAGCACAATGCTCAATCATCTCTTCCATCGTACAATCCTGCAAGAACTTACCGTCCTTGTAGCAGTACATGCAATAATCTTCATTCTTACTTCCGTCGGCATTCGTGCCTAGCACATCATCTGTGAGCGGCATTCCGCAACTCTGACAAAATTTCTGTTCCATAATATCTTTATTTGTTACCATAATTCTCAATAATATATCTCCATGAAGCATCCTTGTCGTCGAGGTTGACCTTGATGTCTGGCTCCATGCATTCGTCGTCCACCGAAGCGGCATCGGGACGAGCAAAGAACTTGCAGGAGATACTACCCAGAACACCCGTATTGGGGAGCCTGTAAGGGAGTATTTCGCCATAATGTGAGGGCGAGAAGGTGGATGTTGTGCCGATGATGGTGCCGATATGGTTGTCGCGGGCCAAGGTAAAGAGCATACCCGCACTACTGAAGGTGCGTTTGCCCATGACAAAGACCACCTGACCTTCAAACAACTTTGGTTGCTGGAAATCTGCAGGAATCTTTGGCGCAGGCATCTGATAGAGTTCGTTCTTGTGGCCGTTGTCTTCCCAACTCTTCTTGGCTATGGTTATTCTTGGATTATAGGCTGCCATAAGGTCCGAGAAACGAAGATAAGAGGCAAAATGCTTCATCTTATCCACGGGATAGAGATGCATAAGTAGCGCATCGCAGAGCTGACTGCTACCGCCATTGTTGTACTGTGCATCTACAACCAGTGTTTTGATACCGTTCTCATCCATCTTAGCGAACATATCATCGAGGAACTTAGCGAAAGGATAGTCCTTTGTGTTCACGCACTGGTTGAACTGCAGATAGCAGATGCTTTGGTCCGGGAATAGTTGATAGTCGTAGTTGGAATCATGGTGGCGCATGATATGTTCCATATCGATAGGTCTGGGAACATCAGCTGTCTCGTCTTTCTCATTCACTTTCTGCTTACTCTCTTGCATGCGCTTCATCGTCGTGAGGTCAGTATGCTTGTCGTGGAGTGGTCCTAATACATCGATGAGTGCATCAACAAAGGCCTCATCGGTCTCAACACTCTTGCACTTTTCCAGGAGAGCCTGCTTCTTGGCAAACCATTCAGCACGTCGTTCTTCCTTGACATAATAAGGATGGGTGTCTGCCACCATATCCATAAAAAGGATAGCGTCCTTCTGATATTTGTTGCCAGCCTGATATTCTGTCGTTGTCTGATAGGCAGAATCATTAAGCGTCTTGAACTTGCTCACATTCTGAGCTTGCATTGTCAGACATCCTCCAATGAGGAGAAGCAATGTACATAATGATTTCTTCATTTCCTTTTTCATTTTGTTATTGTTTGACGCTGCAAAATAACGTATAATTGCCGAGACTGCCAAATTATTGGGATAAATTGCATTGAAATGTGACGAATTGCAAGGATTTATTTGGTGGAATCAGTAGAAAGAAGTATTTTTGCAACGTGAAAAGTTATATTCGCGGTCTACGGATATAAGTTCGCAGTGCACGGACATATATTCGCGAACGGCGAACATAAGTTCGCGGAGCATGAACATAAAATTATCCAGCAACGTTCCCTTCTTGGTGACACACTTTAGCCTTCTTGCCAGCCATCCGTCGACTAGGTCGCTGATGCCACAGAGGGCATAGATTATCCAAAACATCACACCCGTCACGTCGCAAAAAAGCAGGCCCATAGAGCCTGCAATCCTAAGCAGCGTTATGATGTTCGGCAACTGAGTCATCTTAGTACTCTTTTAGGACGGAGGTCAAGGATATCCTGCACATTACTGATAACAGTCTTGATACGTACCACTGCCGAAATGGTGGCATCGTACTCTGCACCAGGATTGGTAATCACCTCTACGCTCTGTATCTCCTCCGAGCGCAGTCGTTTCAGTTCGTCCTTATCTCGCATCTTTCTACCATTAATATAAAAGACTGGTGTGCCCTTGCCCAGCACCTCCAGGTCTTCGCCCTTCAG
>Ga0256404_1000178_pt1 | contig 156862 bp, 129 predicted proteins | sample RumenRJG_01DNA_FD_185990 | JGI IMG/M metagenome (GOLD analysis project Ga0256404, IMG submission 185990) | Bovine rumen microbial communities from Lethbridge, Alberta, Canada - RJG_01 | ecosystem: Host-associated > Mammals > Digestive system > Stomach > Rumen | place: Canada: Alberta...
TCTCCTTCGTGGGACAGCTTTAATATTATATCACTATCTCTCAGGTTTGTCAAGCCTTTTTTCAAATTTCTTTCAGAAATTTTTCTTCCGCTTGTCTCTCCTTGTCGGACAGTAAATATATTATAACATTACTTCCACGATTTGTCAAATCGAATTTTACCCAAAGAATCAGCTTCTTTTTGTACGAAATAACGAACTCCCTATAAGCTTTTCGTATTATGGATAATCCAGCCCGAAGCTGCTCTTAAACAGCCTCGGGCTGAAATGTACCTATTTATTTGACAAAAGCTCCTTATAGGTATCGATATACTCCTCGGCAGATGCCGACCAGCTGTGGTCGCATTCCATAGCGCGCCGCATGAGTTCTTCCCATTCGGACTTGTCATAGTAGTCGTTCCACGCACGTTTCACGGCGTCAAGCATATCATTGGCGTTATACGTTTTGAATGTATAGCCGTTGCCGTTTTCACCGCCGTTATCACGGACAGAATCGCGTAGTCCGCCTGTTTCACGTACTACAGGGATAGCTCCGTAACGCATTGCTATCATCTGAGCAAGTCCGCAGGGCTCACTCTGAGACGGCATGAGGAACATATCCGAGCCTGCGTATATCCTGTGAGAAAGCTCAGGGATAAAGCCTATATTCACAGATACTCTCTCGGGATAGCGAGCAGCCATTTCCGTAAAGAAATCCTCATATATCTTCTCGCCGCTTCCGAGGACAGCAAACTTGATACCGTCATGTATCATCTCCTCAAAGACGCAGCGGATAAGGTCAATGCCCTTATGCCTTACAAATCGGGAAACTATACCTATTATAGGTTCATCGCCCTTTGCCAGACCAAGCTCCTCAATGAGAGCCTCCTTGCACTTGGCTTTTCCCGCAAGCTTCTTTGACGAGTAATTAGCCTCTATGTACTTATCCTTGTCGGGATCGTAAAGCTTCGTATCAATACCGTTCATGATACCGCGAAGCTTATACTGCTTTGTCACAAGTATCCTGTCAAGACCATGAGCATACCACGGATCAAGTATCTCCCACGCATAGCTCGGGCTTACCGTGGTTATCATGTCACAGGTCTCGATAGCACCTTTCATCATGTTCACATAGCCGTCGTACTCGATAAGTCCTGCGTTATACATGGGGATACCCATGAGTTCGCTGAGGACTTCCTTTCCGTACTTGCCCTGATATTCAATGTTATGGATAGTGTAAACTATCTTTATGCCGTCATAGCCCTGCTGATACTTGTAATAAACATTATAATATACAGGTATCAGGGCTGTCTGCCAGTCGTTGCAATTGATAATATCAGGTGTGAATTTGATATACTTGAGCATTTCGAGCACTGCCCTGTCAAAGAATACGAATCTCTCGCAGTCGTCATAGAAGCCGTAGAGACCGTCTCTTGAATAGTAGTACTCGTTATCAATGAAGTAGTAGGTTATGCCGTCCTTGATAGTCATAAATATGCCGCAGTACTGCTTGCGCCATGAGACATCTACAGTTATATTGGTAAGGAATACCATTTTCTCGCGCAGCTCTGCACTTATGGATTTGTAGAGAGGGATAACCACTCTGCAATCATGTTTCTTGGACTTTATCGCCTTGGGAAGCGAACCTGCTACATCTGCAAGACCGCCTGAGGCTGCAAAAGGTACAGCCTCGCTGGCAGCAAATAGTATTTTCATATTAAATCACCGCCGTCAGATCTTACCGCCTTTTCCAATATACAGCGGGTATGTTTCCGAGCCTGTAAGCACCTTGTCGTTGCTTATCTCAACATTCTTGTCGGTAATTACCGATGATATGCTGCAGCTCGTACCTACCTTTGTGCCCTGAAACAGAACACAATCCTTTACTACTGAGTCCTTGCCTACTCTTACGCCTCTGAAGAGGATAGAGTTTATAACTGTGCCCTCTACGATACAGCCGTCCGCAATAAGAGAATCCTTTATATTGGACTCAAGACCGTACTTAACAGGACCGTTGTCGCCTATCTTCGTAAGAACAGGCATTCCCTTTGTGAAAAGAGCATTTCTCTTTTCGGCGTCAAGCAGAAGTCTGCTTGAATTGTAATAGTTCTGAATACTGTCTATCCTTGTGAAGAAGCCGTCATGCTTATAGCCCATTATCTTGAACTCGTCCTTCTTTGCCTGCAATATCTCACGGGTGAAGCTGTACTGATTTCTGCTTGCAGCGTCAGCAACTATCTTCTTGAGGAAGTCCTTTGTGATAATGCACATTTCCAGCCAGAGGTTGCACTCTCCTGAGATCTGCGGATCGACCAGCGTATCCTTGAGTCTTCCGTCTTCGTCAAATTCAAGAACAGTAGCGCAGTTGTTCTTCTCGCAGTTATAATATCCTCTGCTGTAGATAAGCGTGATATCAGCTTCTGTTTCCTTGTGCTGCTTGAGCACAGGGTTGAAGTTTATCATAGTTACCACGTCGCAGTTTGACATGATAACATACTTGGCATTTGAATGTTCAACGTATCTCCATATATTATTGAGGGCGTCAAGTCTGCCCTTATAGATGCTGCTCGTATGGCTGTAAGGCGGAAGGAGATGAAGTCCGCCCTTTTTACGGGCAAGATCCCAGTCACGTCCTGATCCGAGGTGATCGAGGAGTGAACCGTAATTAGATTTCGTTATAACGCCTACTTCAGTAACTCCCGAATTAACAAAGCTTGATAACGGGAAGTCGATAAGGCGATAACGTCCCCCGAAAGGTATTGAACCCATTGTTCTCTGTTTTGTCAGCTCGCTGACATATGAATCATGCATACTTGCAAAGACAAGTCCCAAAACATTATAATTAACACTCATAGTACATTCCTCCGTCAGATATTTTCGCCGATTATCTGCTTCGGCTCAACGACCTTGTTTTCCGAAACAGTAACGTTATGTCCGACAACGGCAATGCCCCAGTCATCTCTGTTGTCTACAGATTCGGGACTTGAACCGATACGTGCGTGACTTTCAATAACGCTGTCGCTTCCGACAATGGCGTACTCAACAACAGCTCCCGATTTTATCACCGTACCGGGCATGATGATACTGTAGTTCACAGTAGCACCTGGCTCAATGGTAACGCCCGAGAAAAGTATAGAGAAATCGACTGTTCCGTCGATAGTGCTTCCCTCGGAGATCATGGAGTTCTCAATGCAGGCATTGTCACCCACATACTGAGGCGGATAGTTGTTGTTTCGTGAATATATCTTCCAGTTGGGATCATAAAGATCAAGAGGAACATTAGGACTGAGAAGGTCCATATTAGCCTCCCACAGCGAATCGAGAGTTCCTACGTCCTTCCAGTAGCCTTCAAACTCATATGCAAAGAGTCTCTGCTTGTCGCGGAGCATTGATGTAATGATATCCTTGCCGAAGTCCTTAGACCACGGCTCCCCCTTCTCACGCTTTGCGTTGGCTTCATTCTCGTTATCTATGAGGTACTTTTTCAGCTTTGCCCAGCTGAATACATAGATACCCATTGACGCGAGAGTAGACTTAGGCTCCTTTGGCTTCTCAACGAAGTCTGTTACCTGCTTCTGCTCGTCACATATCATGATACCGAAGCGCGAAGCTTCAGCTTTCGGAACGTCTATTACGGAGATAGTGCAGTCGGCATTGTTCTCTACATGGAAATCCACCATTTTTGAGTAGTCCATTTTATAGATGTGGTCGCCGCCGAGAACTACAACGTACTCGGGATCATAGCGCTCGATAAAGCGTATATTCTGATAGATCGCATTGGCAGTGCCCTCGTACCACGAAGCTCCTGCCTGTGTCTCATATGGCGGAAGCACATGGACTCCGCCGTTCATTTTGTCAAGGTCCCACGGCTGACCGTTGCCGATGTACTCGTTCAGTACAAGAGGCTGGTACTGTGTGAGAACGCCCACTGTATCTATACCTGAGTTGGTACAGTTCGAGAGAGGGAAATCAATAAGGCGATATTTGCCGCCGTATGGAACGGCAGGCTTTGCTACGTTTTTAGTCAGTGCATAAAGTCTGCTGCCCTGACCGCCTGCAAGGAGCATTGCAACGACTCTTTTTTTACTATACATTGTTCTATACCTCCGAGAATCATGTTGTATTTATTATTTTATTCAGTAGGCTTTTTCTTAGCCGATGTTTTCTTGGCAGTTGGAGCAGCTTTTTTCTTTGAAGCTGCCTTTTCAGCAGTTTTTACTGCACTCTCCTCCGTTTTCGGAGCTCTCTTCTTCACAGGTGCGAATTTGAGATATATCACCGACAGCGGAGCAAGCGTCATGGATATGCTGTTGTCAAATCCGTGCATAGGCACCTTGTCCGATTTGAATGATTTCTCGGATATTCCCGAGCCGCCAAATTCAACAGCGTCGGTATTGAAGATAAGCTTATACCTGCCCTTCTGCGGAACGCCTATCCTGTAATCACGGCGCTCAACAGGAACAAAGTTGCACACAGCGATTATCTCCTCACCGTTATCGTCGATACGTCTGAATGAAATGATACTCTGCTTGTAATCGTCGTTTGATATCCAGCTGAAGCCGTTCCATGAATCGTCATTCTGCCAGAGAGGAGCGTTTTCAATATAGAATTTGTTCAGCTTTTCAGAGAACTTCTGCAAATTCCTGTGCGAATCATATTCCATAAGTCCCCAGTCGAGCTGTGACTTGTAATTCCATTCGTTCATCTGACCGAATTCCTGTCCCATAAAGAGCAGCTTCTTGCCCGGGTGAGCCATCATATACGCAAGAAATGCGCGGTATGAAGCAAACTTCTGTTCATACTCGCCCGGCATTTTATTTATCATGGAGCACTTTCCGTGAACTACCTCGTCATGCGAGATAGGCAGGATATAGTTCTCCGAGAATGCATAGAAGAATGAGAATGTGAGCTTATCGTGGTTGAACGCACGATATATAGGATCAAGGGACATATAGCTGAGCATATCGTTCATCCAGCCCATATTCCACTTGAAGTTGAAGCCCAGTCCGCCTATATCTGTCGGCTTTGTAACAAGAGGCCATGCCGTTGATTCCTCGGCTATCATAAGAGCGTCGGGGTGCTTGCTGAATACAGCTTCGTTGAGATGCTTGAGGAACTCTACAGCCTCAAGGTTCTCGTTGCCGCCGTAAATGTTGGCAGCCCACTCACCGTCTCGTCTGTCATAGTCGAGATAAAGCATTGAAGCTACCGCGTCTACTCTCAGACCGTCGATGTGGAACTCGTCAAACCAGTAATTAGCGCTGGAAATGAGGAAAGAGCACACCTCAGCCTTGCCGTAGTCAAATACTCTTGTGCCCCATGCCTTGTGCTCCTTTTTGCGGTCATCCGTGTATTCGTAGCAGCAGGTGCCGTCGAATTCATAGAGACCTGCCTCGTCCTTGGGGAAATGAGCAGGTACCCAGTCAAGGATAACGCCTATCCCGGCCTCATGGAAAAGGTCTATCATCTTTCGCATATCATCAGGAGTTCCATAGCGTGAGGTAGGCGCAAAATAACCTGTTACCTGATATCCCCATGAACCGTCGTAGGGGTACTCCGTAAGGGGCATGAACTCCACATGAGTATACGACATTTTCTTTAGATACGGGATTATCTCCTTTGCAAATGTGACATAATCAAGGTAAACATCGTTGCCGTAGTTCTTCCACGAGCTGAGATGCACCTCGTAGATGTTCACAGGGCTTTTGTAGATGCTTTCGGTGTTTTTCTCCCTGAACCATTTATCATCGCTCCATTCAAAGCTGCTCTCAAATATCTTTGAAGCAGTTCCGGGGCGAGTCTCAAAATGAGCGGCATATGGATCAGCCTTATTGATGATCCTGCCGTCCTTTGTTTCAATGCTGAATTTATATGCGTCAAACTGACTGAGCTTTCCTATCTCAGTCTCCCAGATACCGTCAGAAATAAGCTTCATCGGGTTCTTGGTCCTATCCCATTTATTGAAGTCTCCGACAACAGATACGCTTACAGCATTAGGAGCCCAAACTCTAAAAATAAAAACCTTGCTCCGTCCCTTTTTTATAGAGTGAACGCCAAAAAATTTATATGCCTCGTAGTTTTTTCCCTGGTAAAAAAGGTACATCGGAAATTCGTTTGTATTATTGTTATTTTTGTTTACAGACATGATTCAGCCTCCTTTGCTATAATACATTTTATCAGAATCAGCAGAATTATTCAAGCTTTTTTATGAAATACGCTCAAATTTCATACGTTATGCTAATATTACCATGCCTTATTAGTGCAATTTGACGTATTGTTTCTCGGTTTTATTTGCAGACTCTTGTTAAAATGCACAGCAAATGTCACCAAATCAGCCGCTCAGTATGACATTTGAGTTAATATTTTGTTCACAAAGTTCATATCTTGTTATTATTATGACCTTCTGACTCTGACGCCGATAACCGTCACATCATCGGCGTGTATATTAGGATTGAAAACCGCGGATTTAGCGCATATTTCTTCGACTATATGACGCAGGTCATCGCCTCCTAGAAGGAGCTCTTTGATGAATGGAAAGGAGCTCTCTGATATGCCGTCTGAAAACATGATGACTATATCGCCCTCCTCGAATCCACAGTCCCTGACGAACACCTCAGAGCTCTCGTAAATGCCTATGGGAAAGGTCGGCGAGGTTATTTTCATTACGCTTCCGCGGTGACGGATAAGGGTAGCGGCGGCTCCCGATTTAATGACGGTCAGACCGCACTCATCAAGGTCAATGCGAACTGCGTCAAGAGTCGCAAAGCTTTCGTCATGCGACTTGGTGACCATGACAGAGTTGATAAGTTTTATAGCCGAACCGAAGTCCACACCGCTTGTCACAAGGCGGCGGAAAAGTCCTACTACAAGCCTTGACTGCGCAGCCGCGTCCCTGCCTGTTCCCATGCCGTCGGAAAGCGTTACATACGCCGTTCCCTCTCCGTCACAGAATACCGCATGGGTGTCGCCGTTTTCCTTTGAGTCGTCCGCACATGAAGACGCCGCAGCCACCTCGATAGAGTAAGCAGGCTTTTCAAAAATACGTATCCGTATCTCGTTTTCCGAGCGTATAGGCTCGGTGTGGTCAAGCTGCAAATGCAGCTCGTCTGCGATAAGGTCACATACCCGTGTACTGCTTTCGGGACAGCATTCTGCGGTGAAGTAGACTTCCGCCAGAAGCCTGTTTTTGCTGTTGTAATATGCGATGACATTCTTAGGCTCGATACCGAATTTTTCAAGCTTTTTTCTTATGCTTCGGCTGACGTTCTCTGAGTATCTCACATCTACTCTCTCCCCTGCCGAACGCACAAGCTCTTCGGTAATTTTCAGCTGTTCGTGAAGTATGCTCCTGCTCTCTGAAAAGCGCATTTCCATAAGCCTTGCCGCAGCCTTTTCATGTGAGCTTTTTGCAAAGGCGTCAAGGAGCTCTCCTTTGTGAAGACAATCTGCAAGCTCCGCAGGAAAGCTCTCGGCGGCAAACTCTGTCATCTCCGAAAGCTTTGAAAAGCCGCGGTAGGTATTGCCTTTGTCGGATTTCCAGCAGAAGGGCTTGCGGTAGCACAATGAGCATACCCTCTCGCAGTTTTCTTCTATCTCCTTTTTTCTGTCGCCGCCTACAGACAGCATTTTAGAGATACGCTCGGACTCGGTGCGAAGCTCCTTAACTGTCTTTGAAAGAAAGTCCATTCTTGTTCCGATAATATCCGAAAACGCTGTTTCTTCTACGCCTGTCCTTATCCATTTATCCGAAAAATGCTGTGCCAGAGGAATAAAAGCAATCGCACCGCAGACAATATTCAGCATATTGTCAAAGCTGCTCATTGTAAGCCCCGTCAGAGCCGTCAGGACAAAGCTTATTGCTGTGAATCCCAATGCTGCATTCTGAGGCTTCTGCCTGCGTAGAAAGCCTGTGAGCAATCCTGCGGCAGGCAGAAGAACTATATCCATTCCCACAGTCCTTGAAGCAAGAAATGCTCCGCAGACCGTCAGTGTGCCGCAGAGAACACCGCCTGACTGCTTATAGAAATAAGCTCCCCCGAGAGTGACAGCTGCCCCGAAAATCACGCCGATATTAAGCGCAGGCAGCTTGACTGCGCACAGTGCCGAAATAACGATTATATACACCACGGTACAGGATAATCCTCCCATACCAGACAGGTCGATGACTCGTCGGCGTTTCAGTCCCATTATCATAAGTGCCGCCGAGTACGCCGCAAAGCCTGCTACTGCTCCGTAAAAGGCATAAAACGGCAGCTTGTAAAGCAGCTCGCCTATAACTGCCGAGACTGCCGCTCCCGAAGCAAAAACGCTTACAAATGTGTTGATACCGCACAGCTTCGGATCGTTTTTCGGCTCAAGGAACATTTTTATCATCACGATAAGCGCCAGAGCCGATAGCTTCACAATATTATGTCCGACTGAACCGCTTAGTATACTTCTGACAAGACTTCCCGTAAAAACTGCGGCCGAGGGAACAAGTCCGACAGCTCCTGCCGCCGAAATATCAGCAAAGGATGCAATTCCTGCTATCTTGGCGTCCGACATGAAGAATCCCACGGCAAATGAAACAGAAAAAGCTGCCGCAGTTCCGAAATATTTCCACGATGTTATCTTTTTTAAATTTATCATTTACGTCACCTCACAAAAATATACTATACCATGTGAAAGGTGCATTATCTGTCATTATTCGCCGCGAAAAAGCACAGTTTCGGGGATAATTTGCTGTAAAAAAGAAAAAGCTGTGCATTGCACAGCTTAATACCGTATTTTATTTGTTACCGCCCTTGATATAAACAGGCAGACCGCAGGTGACTCTTATTACATCGTCACTGTTCTTTGCTATGATACAGCCGCATTTTCCTGTTATCTCACGGCGCTTCCGCTCCGCTTTTTCAACAGGGATTATTCCACAGCCTATCTCGTCCAGTATGATTATGGCGTCCTTGTTCTCAGCACACAGACGCTCAGTAAACTGCACACAGTCAACGCCGTGAGCAATAAGCCTTGCAATGAATCTGTGATAGCTCTTTATGCACTTAGCGCTGAACGCTTCTTCAAAATCACAGGTAGAACCATTTGCGATATCTGCGCTCTCAAGACCAAAATGTCTGCATACAAAATCCAGCTTTCCCTGGTATGCTCCGCCTGTTACCATTATCATATCAAATACCTCCACGATGTATTGTTTCGTTTTTTCAGTTTATCAGTCAAGCAGTGCAGAGCCCTTCAAGGCTACGGGAACACTGTAAACACACTCGATGACATTATCTGCAAATGCAGTTATCCTGCGGCTTATCTCACCCATTTCCTTTATGTACTCCATAAGCTCGGGAGAGTAGCTTATACCGTCTCTGCTTATGTCATTAGCTACGATGACAAGCTCCGAAGCCTTTGCGCCTATGAGCTCCAGACCTGAAACTATCTTATCAACGGTGCGGAGTATCCTGCCGTCAACAAACATTTCATTTGCACAGAGCCTGCCTATCTCCTCAACGATAACAGCACTGCCGATAGGGATATCAGCATAGGCGATATCACGGGGACATTCTATAGTCACGTATTTCTTCTGAGTATGCATTTTCATGCGCTTGGCGATGACCTCCTGTGCGTCATCACCTACGGGATTTATCGTGGCGATATAGTATTTAGGACAGCTGAGCCTGTCTATCAGCTTCTCGGCATAGCCGGATTTTCCGCACTTTGTTCCTCCTGTCACAAGGGTTATCATACTCACTCAACACCTTTCAAAAGCCTCAGCTTTTCCTCTCAAAATCAAGAAATACGGGAGCCTCCGCAGCCGCAATACTGATACCGTCAAATTCTTTTTCCTTTATGATAAGCTTTCCGCCGCTTTTCAGAGCAATTTGCTCACATTCAGCTTCGCCGCCGTCAAGCTCAGCGGATCCATATATCTTAAACGGTACACCAAGCTTTTCGCAGAAGCTGCAAAGCTCAGGAACTTCGCCTACAGCAGCGATACAGCTTATGCGTTTTATGCCGATACCGTCAAGAGCGGAAGTCACTGCACTTTCAATAACTTTGGCTGATGTATCGCTTTTACAGCCAATACCGAGAACAACGTTCTTAGGCACAAGATTCACGGTTACATCAAAGGGCTTCACAGCCGTATTTGCGTCAATGCAGATACCTGTTCTGCAAACGCCGAACTCCGTGAGCTCCTCGGGCAGTCCGCTGTGCTTATAATTGCTGAAAAAGCCTATTTTCTCATCGTGCAGTACGGCTGACGATATTTCCTTTGTTGCCTTGCCGTCACATATTATGAGGTCGTTTGCCGCCGCAAAACTCTCCAGTGAAAAGCCGCCTGCTTCGTCCTCGGACGTAGTTATAACAGCAGTGGAACCGAGTGAATCGGCAAGTATCTCCGCAATATGATTTGCACTGCCTATATGTCCCGAAAGGACAGGGATAACGAATCTGCCGCCGTCGTCCATGACTATTATTGCAGGATCATCAGGCTTTGTGCCAAGGTATGGAGCTGCCGCACGGACAGCTATCCCACAGGCGCACACGAAGATAAATACGTCGGAGCGCTCGAAAAGTCGTCCCACCATGCTGCCCATGTTCCAGAAAACTGCCGCATTGTCATCGGTATGCTTGTGGAAGCAATAACGGCTCACTCTGTGCTCTGCGCCGAGAGCCTCAGCTGCCCGCACGGAAATCTGCCTGCCGTTTTCAGTGACAGAAAAAACTGCTATATTCATCTGCTTTCAGCCTTTCTGATTACAGTTTATTTTTGGAGTTCCGCCGAAAGAGCTATGAGCTGCTCCATGTCAAGCTGCTCTATACGGGCAGCCTCAGGAAGTCCAAGACCTTTCAGCGCTGAATATGCTTTTTCTTTTGGTATGCCCATAACAGAGGAGAGCGAGTTCGCAAGAGTCTTTCGGCGCTGTGAGAAGCCTGCCTTGACAACCTTGAAGAAGAAGCGCTCGCTTTCCTCGTCAAGTCGGTGCTCGGTGTTCAGGTCTATCCTGATAACAGCCGAATCAACATTAGGTGCAGGCATGAAGCTGCCCCTTGATACGTCAAAAAGCTTCTTTACCGTGCCGTAGTAGTTTACTCCCACGGTTATAGCACCAGAGTCGCGTGTGCCAACCTTTGCGCAAAGGCGCTGTGCGGCTTCTTTCTGTACCATGACCGTTATGGACTCGATAGGCAGTCTGTTCTCCAATAACATCATGATTATCGGAGATGTGATGTAGTAGGGCAGATTCGCACATACTGCCACACGAAGTCCGCCGAACTCCTCGGCTATAAGCTTATGGAGGTCGCACTTCATCACGTCCTCATTGATTATCTTTACGTTGTCGAATTCCTCCAGCGTCTCCGCCAGTATGGGCAGAAGCCGAGAGTCGATCTCCACAGCCGTTACCTTGTCCGCACGCTTTGCAAGCTCTGCTGTAAGAACTCCGATACCCGTACCAATTTCAAGTACGCCGAAGCCTGCCTGTGCGTTGCCGTTTTCAGCTATCTTAGGGCATATGTCGGGATTGATAATGAAGTTCTGTCCCAGTCCCTTTGAGAAGCTGAAGCCGTGGCGTCCAAGTATATCCTTGACTGTGCCGATATTAGTCAGATTCATTTATTTCTCCTTAGACCTTGTGACGTTCTTTTTCGGAAAACTCCTTCTGCTTTGCGTTGTTGAGCTTTTCCATAGTGTTCACAAGGTAATCAGCCGAGCGGTAGGCTCTCTGAAAATCCATATCCTTGAAGTGTACCTGCAAATCTACAAATTCGCCGTCTATAATGATATCCATTTCACCGATCTGACGTCCGACGTACTTCTGAGAAGCGTACTTTATGTACTCGTCGATCTCGCGTCTGTCCATTTCTCCGCCAATAACATTGATCTTCATATTAAGCCTCCGTTTCAGTTATTATTATTTTTCAAACAAAATTTTTTTAGTTGAGAGTTTAGAGTTATTGTATCGCCTGCGTCGATATTATTTAAATAACGTGAGCGAACACATTAACTCTAAACTATTGCTTCCAGCAATGCTTCTGCGCATTTCATGCCGTCAACTGCCGCGGAAACTATTCCGCCTGCATAGCCTGCACCCTCGCCGCAGGGATAAAGCCCTTTCAGGCTGAGAGACTGCATATCCTCTCCCCTGTTTATCCGCACAGGAGAGCTGCTCCTGCTCTCTATTCCTGTCAGCAACGTGTCGCCGTCATCAAAGCCCTGTATCTTCTTTCCCATTTCTGTTATTCCCATTCTCAGGGATTCGCAGACATAATCGGGAAGATACTCCTCGGGAGCTGCGAACTTCACATCGGGACGGTATGATGGCTTGACTCTGCCAAGCTTTTCACTGACGCGTCCCTCCATGAAATCACGAAGAACTGCCGCAGGTGCATGATAATCGCTGCCGCCGGCTCTGAACGCTTTTTCCTCAAGGTCACGCTGAAACCACATACCAGCCAATGGGTGGTCGCTGCCATAGTCCTCGGGACCTACATTCACAAGGAGAGCGCTGTTGGAGTTCTCCGCGTCACGGGCAAAACAGCTCATGCCGTTGACAGCAAGCCTGCCCTCCTCGGAAGAAGCCGCCACAACATATCCCCCCGGGCACATACAGAATGTGTAGAGAGTGCGCCCGTTGGGAAGATGTACAGCCAGCTTGTAATCGGCTGCTTTCAGCGCCTTATGACCTGCAAATGCGCCGTACATCGCTTTATCGATATCGGTTCGCAGATGTTCCGCACGTACTCCCACAGAAAAGCTTTTCTGCGACAGGTCTATCTTCTCATTGTAGAGAAGCTCGAAAACGTCCCTTGCACTGTGCCCTGTAGCAAGTATGACGCTTTTTGTGTCAATAGTGCAGATTTCCCCGCCTTTTTTGTATTTAGCTGCGGATATCGAACCGTTTTCAGCTTCAAAACCACAGAATTTTGCATTGAATATTACCTCTCCGCCAAAAGATATGACTTTCTCACGAAGCGCCTTGACAGCTCCGCGAAGCTTGTCCGTGCCGATATGGGGCTTTGCAAGGTAAAGTATCTCATCGGGAGCTCCGAACTCCACCAGACGTTCCAGTATCCAGCCTATGCGCTTGTCCTTTATACCTGTTGTCAGCTTGCCGTCGGAAAATGTACCTGCTCCGCCCTCGCCGAACTGCACGTTGCACTCGGTATCAAGCTTTCCGCCTGACTGAAATTCCTCAACTGCCTTTACACGGGAGTCCACATCGCCGCCTCTTTCAAGGACTATGGGCTTTGCTCCTGCCATTGCAAGAACAAGCGCCGCAAACATTCCCGCAGGTCCGAAGCCTACGATAACAGGACGATAAGCCGCATTTTTCACAGTTGGGATACTATACTCGGGCTTTTTGTATTTTACCGCATTTTTCAGCGTTTTAAGAAGCTTTTCCTCGCCTTTCGCCTCAATATCAAGAGATATAAGGAAGTGGACGTCGCTCTTTTTTCTCGCGTCCACGGACTTCTTTGCAAGGCTTACGCTGATAAGCCTGCTTCGTTCGATTCTAAGCTTCTTGGCGCATATATCTTCAAGCCTTGAAAAGTCTGTATCAAGGGATACCCTGATACCGCCGACTCTTATCATAAGAGCGCTCCTCTCAGAGAATTTGCACAGCATCTGCCAGCCATGATACCCGATGACCATGCCCACTGGAGATTGTATCCGCCGCAGTCGCCGTCAACGTCCAGTATCTCGCCGCAGAGGAATATGCCCTTTGCTCCTCTCAGCTGGAGCTGCTCGTCAACGCAGTCACCGCTTATGCCGCCTGATGTGACCTGTGCTTCTTTCCACGGTGCACTGCCGAGGACTTCAAAATCCAGATTCTTTATGAGCTGTGCTATTGTACGCAGGTCGGCTTCCTTTAAAGCTGAAATTGACTCGGTAAGCGGCTTTCCAAGAGCGCGTTTTGTCAGATAAAACGCAAGATTGCGGACGAAAAGTCCTGTGAGAAGCTCCTCTAAGGTACAGCTGCTGCGCTGATACTGTATGATACGGAGATAGCCCACAAGCTGCTCCATATCCATATCCGAGGCAAGGTCAAGACGGAGCGTCAGTTTGCCGTCGTACTGTGATATAAGATGAGCCATATTGAAAACACAGATACCCGACAGAGAGCTCTCCGTAAACTGTATCTCGCCTGTTTCTTCTTTTAGTATCCTGCCTGCGGAAAGAGCCGTGACTTTGCCTTTGGCACGGACTCCCTTTAGCCCCTTGAGAAGCTCGGGACGTACACGCAAAGGCGCTACAGCAGGGCATATCTTCGTGGTGTGACAGCCGTTGCTGCGGAGAAGTCTTATTACGCTGCCGTCAGTTCCGAACTGAGGTGCTGCATAGCCGCCTGCTGCAACGATAACGCGCTTGCAGGGGTACTTCTCGCCCTTTTCCGAGGATATTCTGAAGCAGTCGGGAGTACTCTCGATAAAGTTTGCTTCAAAGCCGCAGCGCTCGATTATGCCGAGCTCCTTTGCACGAAGACGCAGAGCATTCAGCACTGTAGCCGCACTGTTGCTGCGCGGATATATCCTGCCCTTTGAATCAGCAGAGCACACAACGCCGATACTTCCGAAGAATTCCTTGGCTGTGGGAGTACCGTTGATTATGCGCATCACATTCTTCACGCTGCCGTGATAATGATGTGAGCCCATATCCATGTTGCTGAGATTGCATCTGCCGTTGCCTGTAGCAAGAAGCTTCTTGCCTACGCGGTCAAGCTTTTCAAGAATGACTACCCTTGCCTTTGGCATGACGTTTTTGGCTTCGATAGCAGCTGCAAGTCCCGACGCGCCGCCCCCTATAACGGCGATATCTGTGATTTTACTCATATTTTCACCCCTTTGGTCTGATATCCATAATGACTACCTCGGGACGGTTATTGAAACGAACAGGCGCAGGATAAACTCCTATGCCCGAAGTTATGAACATCGTTCCGCCCTCATAGTCAAAGAATCCTTTGTCATATATCTTCTGCTCCTTGTGAAGAAGCTTGGGAAGCCATGTTTTGTTTTCCGAACAGTACAGCGGACCTGCTCCGAACGGGAGCTGTGCCATTTCGCCGTGAGTATCTCCGCACAGGGTAAGGTCTGCGCCGAAATCCGCAAACTTATCATAATTCGGGATATGCGCAAGGAGAACATTATAACAGCTGTCGTCAAGAGAAAATGCTGTATTCAGGTCAAATGTGGGACTGTAATATACATTGTCTATGCCCATTATATGGATTCTGTTTCCCTTTACGTCAATAGTCTCCTCATCATAGCTGAGAACGTGGGCTCCGACCTTTTTCAGCTCCGCGACATAACGCTCATCGGTGTCATGCTCGCCTGTTACGCAGTAAACCGGATAGCCTGCGGAGACTAAATCTGCGGTAAGGTCAATGGGCTTCTGTATCAGCTCCCAGTCGCTCTTTCGCGTGTACATATCGCCGAGGATAAATACGATATCAGGAGAAGCGGCCTTTATTTTCTCAACTATTTTGCTGTTCTTTATACCGTGCTTTGTAGCGTGCTGGTCGCTTATAACGGCGAAACGCACCTTACTGCTCACCTTTGGCGAGGTAATGGAAGTCTTGTTGGTATTCAGCGTATAGTTGCCAAACAGCCACACTATGAAAACCAGTATCCACAGCCATAAATGTGATTTTTTCTTCGGCTTGTCAGTTTCTGTCTTTTTTGTCGGAGCTTTTTTCTGCTTGTTTTCAGCCATTAAACCTTATCCTTTACGTGAATATCCAGCTGTGGGAATGGTATCACGATACCGTTCTCATCAAAGGCAGCCTTTACTGCCTCGGTCATATTATAGCGCTCTGTCAGGTAATCGGCATTGTTTACCCAGACAAGAACATCAATGGAAATTGAACTGCCATTATGTGCGCTCATGCGTACTATCGGCTCGGGAGTCTTTAGTATAAGCTTCTCATTCGAGATTATTTCAAGTATCACATCACGGGCTTTGCCGAAATCAGTGCTGTAGCTGATATCGAAAGTAAGGTCGATACGCCTTGTGGGAGTCTCTGTGTAATTGACTATTTTGGCGTCTGTTACCTTGCCGTTTGGGATAAATACTGTCTTGTTGTCAAATGTAACTATGTTAGTATAGAATATACCGATATCACGGACTGTTCCCACAGAGTCATCAAGCTCTATGATATCTCCCGTAGTAAATGGCTTGGTAAAAAGGATTATGAATCCGCCGCTAAGATTAGAAAGACAGCTTTGCAGTGCCAAGCTGATAGCAAGTCCTGCTGCACCAAGTATGGTGATTATCGACGACATAGGCACATTCAGCACCGAAAGCGCCATGATTACGACTGCGATATAGAGAATTATCTTTATCAGCGACACAAGAAAGCTCTTAGCCGCACCGTTTACATTGGACTTTGAAACCGCCTTGCCGACTATCTTGGCAATGAGTTTTGAGATAAGTATGCCAACTATCAGTATAACAAGAGCGATTATCACCGTCGGGAGTGCTTTCTGTATATAGCCAAGTCCGTCATTGAGAATGCCCGAGGTCTTTTCCACGGATTCCTGTATGCTTCCCATGACCTCATTTGTGGTATCGGCGGAAGCCTCCTCTGTAACTATATCCGAAACCTCTTCGGTAAGGCTGTAAAAAGATGTCAAAATCTCATCATCTCCAGAAAAAATGATTAATCATAATTAATTATAACATAAGATATCAAAAATAGCAAGAAATGAAAAGAAAATTTACAATAAATCTTTACTTTGAAAGCAAAAACTGCACTGAGACAGGATATCTCAGTGCAGTTATCATCAATTATTCGGTTACAGCGTTCTTTTCTCTCTGCATTCTGTTGAACTCCTCGGGAGTTATGAATGTAGGTACCATTTCATGGAGAGCTGATATAGCGACCTCTTCATCATTGAGCTGTGCGGCGTCGCGAAGCTTTTTAAGACGTGAAGCAAAGTGGTCCTCATCTATATCTATCTGCTTGCCGATGAAAATGAGCTTGTTTGAGGTCTTTTGCAGTCCCTCCTCGTCCATAAGAAGCTCTTCCTTTATCTTCTCACCCGGACGAAGTCCTGTGAATACGATAGGTACATCTTTATATGGCACCTTGCCGTACATTCTGATAAGGTTCTCGGCAAGAGTAACTATCTTGACAGGCTGTCCCATATCAAGAACGAATATCTCACCGCCGTGAGCAATGGCAGCTGCCTCCATAACAAGGCTCACAGCCTCGGGGATAGTCATAAAGTACCGGATAATATCCTCATGGGTAACAGTTACAGGCTTGCCCTGCTCTATCTGCTTCTTGAAAAGCGGTATAACAGAGCCGTTTGAGCCGAGTACGTTTCCGAAACGTGTGGTAACGAACTCGGTTCTGCCTTCATGCTGCTGAGAAAGGTACTGAACTATCATCTCGCAGCAGCGCTTTGAAGCGCCCATTGCGTTGGTGGGGTTTACTGCCTTATCGGTGGAAATCATAACGAACTTCTTTACATCATGGAACTGTGCAAGTGAAGCAACGTTAAATGTACCAATAACGTTGTTCTTGATAGCCTCCATAGGAGAAGCCTCCATAAGCGGCACGTGCTTGTGTGCAGCTGCATGGAATACTATCTCGGGCTTGTACTTCTCGAATATCTGGTTCATGCGGTAATAATCGCGAACAGAAGCGATAAGGGTTACAAGGTGGAGATTCTCGCCGTACTCCATTACAAGCTCCTGCTGTATCTCGTAGGCGTTATTCTCGTAGATATCAACGATTATTACCTGCTTAGGGTTATATTTGCAGATCTGGCGAACAAGCTCCGAGCCGATACTTCCGCCGCCGCCTGTTACCATACATCTTTTGCCGCTGATGAAGTTTCTTATGTCCTTGTTGTCAAACTTGATAGGATCGCGTCCGAGGAGCTCCTCGACCTTGATATCGTGTACCTGACCGAGCAGAGTGGCCGAATCATCAAGTATAAGAGTACCGATAAACGGAACAATTTTAAGGGGCAGCTTTGTCTCGTTACAGATATCTATAACAGCCTTGCGCTCGTCCGAAGTAAGTGACGGTATAGCAAGAATGAGCTGCTCTATCTCAAACTCCTTAGCGTACTTAACTATCTCGTTCTCTCTGCCTACGACCTTGACGCCCATTATCTCCTTACCAACCTTATGGCAATCGTTGTCGATAATGCACACAGGGTTGAACTGAGCAGAATACTTATCGTCAGTGTAAGGCGACTTCTGAGCGTTGAATATCTCCTTGAGAAGCATTTCACAGGCAACGCCGCCGCCTATTATCATAGTTCTCTTTGCACACTCGCAGTAATTATTTTCCGAACTCACAATAAACCTCCCTAATTCCGCTTTTCAACGGATACCACAAAAATCATTCCTGAAAATCACATATATATTTTTTTACAGCAGACAGACACTCTTCGAGACTGCCGTTGTTTGAAAAACGTTTTGTAACTCCTGCCTCTCTGAGCTTTTCATCGGAAAAGTCCTCATTGTCAGCAAGGAAACGCCTGCACAGCTCCGCATATTTGGGAGCCGACTGCCTTTTTTCTCTTTCCACAGCCCTGAGGAATCTTATATCGTCGTCTACTTCGATATAGACAGGGATAAGCACCTCATCGCCGAGATATTCCTTTATTTTCAGATAAGACTCCAGCGTACCGATACCGATCCGGTCCCCCCTGTCGGTGCTGATACTGTCCTTTGCGGTAAAATAAGACCATTTGCCGCATTTTGTATCATATGTACGCCATTCTATTACCTCGCCGCTGTCCCTCATGGCATTGAAACGCTCATCATCAACGAAATGATACTCAACGCCCTCGCGCTCGCCTGCACGAATGGGACGGGTAGTGTAGAGAACAATGGGGATAAGCTCTGAATCTTCGAGGATACGGCTGTAAACGGTATCCTTTCCCGAGGAGCTCTTGCCCATAAGATAAAAAATATGGTTCATACCATAACTCCTGTTAATAAAGTAAGCACAGATAATCCATACGAATTTAATTATATCACAACGAAACAAATAAATCAAGTGCACAAATTGCTGAAATATGACATTTCGTGCATATTTTGCGGAAATAGTCTAAATAGCCGAAATATTTTAAGTATAGACTATGAATATGAGCAAAATGCCGTTTTATAGGGACAAATTGTAAATTTTCTATTGCTGCGCTTTACAACAAATATAAAAAGTATTAAAGTATATAGTGGAAAAATTGCAGAAAACGGAGGTTTAAAGCATGAAAAAGAAAAAAATAACTGCTTGCAGAGCTGTTTCGGCTCTTGCTGCTGTCGTTGTTGCGGCAGGCGCTGTATGCCCCGCAGGAATGCAGTTCGCTCCCCTCAACGCGAATGCAGGTCAGCAGCTCGGTCAGACAGACTTTGAAAACGGAGTAGGACTCCCGTGGCACATTGTAGAGTCCGCCCCCGGTGAAATGGACTTCAAGATCGAAAAGGGCGCTTACACCGTGACTATCGTAAATCCGGGCGGAGCTTCGCGAGGCGGCGAGGACCGCTGGGACTGTCAGTTCAGACACAGAGGACTGAAGATAGTTTCGGGACACAAGTACAAGGTATCCTATGAGATAACCCCCTCGGAGAGCGGAAAGTACTACACCAAGATAGGCAACTTAGACGGCGACGTAGAGATCTGGCACAATATGATGGCTGACGGCGGCCCCGACTTCAACAGCACATGGGACTGCATACAGATAGAAAAAAACGAGACAAAAAAGGTAGACCTTACATTTACAGCAGACAAGTCCCTTGATGTTGCGGAATGGGCGTTCCACCTCGGCGGCGACGGTCAGTACACCAACGGCGACTGCTTCCCTGCCGGCACAGAGATAAAATTCGACAATATGTCCCTCATCGACCTCTCAGGCGACGAGAACGACTATCCTTCGGCTGAGGTCTGGGAGCGTGCAGGCATTCTCACCAACCAGGTCTGCTACTTCCCCAAAAGAGCCAAAAAAGCTACTCTCCTAAGCGACTCCTCAAAGCCTGTTGACTTCGAGGTAATTGACGAATCAGGCAAGACCGTATACGAAGGCAAGAGCACTCCCTTTGGTCACGACAAGGACTCAGATGACGAAGTACATATCATCGACTTCACCGACCTTGACAAGGAAGGTACATACCATATCGAAGCAGAGGACGGCTCCGAAAGCCGCGACTTCGAGATATGCGGCTCGGAGACTTATTCCAGCCTGCTTTATGATTCCCTCAACTACTTCTACCAGAACAGAAGCGGTATCGAAATAGAGAGCGATTTCATCTCATCAGGCGAGGCTTCCGAGCTTGCCCGTGCAGCAGGTCACCCCAAGGATATGGCTGAGATAGAGCAGACATGGGGCTACAGCGGCAGCAGCGGCTCTATAGACGTTACAGGCGGCTGGTATGACGCAGGCGACCACGGTAAGTACGTTGTAAACGGCGGCTTCTCCCTCTGGCTCATGCAGAACCAATATGAAACAGCTCTCAAATACGGCTTTGAGGACGCTTACGGCGACGGAACAATGCTTCTTCCCGAAAACACAAACGGCACTCCCGACCTTCTCGACGAAGCCCGCTGGGAAATGGAATGGATGCTGAAAATGATAGTCGAAAGCGGCGAATACAAGGGCATGGCTTACCACAAGGCTCACGACGAGAAGTGGACTGCTCTCGGCATCGCGCCTGCCGACGACGATATGAAGCGTATCGTCAAGCCTCCGACGACTGCAGCAACTCTTAATCTGGCAGCCTGCGGAGCTCAGGCAGCAAGACTGTGGAAAGACTACGACAGCGATTTCGCCGAGCAGTGTCTCACAGCTGCAAAAAATGCATTTGCGGCTGCAAAGAAGCACCCCGAGATGTACGCTCCGCTTGATGAATCCATAGGCGGCGGTGCATACGGCGACACAGACGTTGAAGACGAATTCTGCTGGGCTGCTCTGGAGCTTTTCATCACCACAGGTGACGAGGACTACTACGACGAGGCTACAGAGAACAAGTTCTTCCTCGATGTCCCCCAGACTTTAGGCGGCGGCGAAAGCGTTGATACTGTCGGCAGCTTCGATTGGGGCAATACAGGCGGTCTTGCTACTCTCAGTGCGGCACTCAACACCGATAAATTTGACAAGGGCGACGCTGAGATAATCCAGGAGGCTATCGTTTCCGCAGCTGATAACTTTATTTCCCTTGAAGAGAATCAGGGCTACGGAGTCCCCTACGGTCAGAGCAAGCTCAGCTACAACGACAGCGACGAAGGCTATATCTGGGGCTCTAACTCATTCGTGACCGATAATGCTATCGTTATGGCTTACGCTTATCTGCTCACAAAGGACGAGATCTACCTTGACGGAGCTATCGGCGGTATGGACTATATCCTCGGCAGAAACGCTATGGACTACTCCTATGTTACAGGCTACGGCACTCACGCTATTGAATATCCTCACCACCGCTACTGGGCAAGACAGATCGACGAGACTTTCCCCAAGGCGCCAAACGGCGTAATGTGTGGCGGTCCGAACTCAGGTATGCAGGATCCGTGGGTACAGGGCTCAGGCTGGAAGAAGGGCGAGATACCGCCTCAGAAATGCTATCTTGACAACATCGAGGCATGGTCTGTAAACGAATGTACTATCAACTGGAACGCTTCACTTGCATGGCTGGCAGGCTTTACAGCTCAGGAGGCTACAGACGAGGGAATCGTTGTAACTCCACACACAAACGGCAAAAAGTCCGACAAGGAAGAATCGACAACTACAAAATCCAAGAAAACCAAGACCGAGAAAACAACTGCCAAGACTACAAAAGCGAAAAAGACCGACGATGACAAGGACGACGACAAGAACAGCGGCGGACTCCTCAAGGTAGGTCTTATAGCAGGTGCGGCAGTTATCGCGCTTATCTCGCTGGAGCTTTTCATCTATAAAATGGCTAAGCTCAAGAAAAACGATAAATAAATGAAAAAAGGACGCATTAGCGTCCTTTTTTATTATTTGCAGACAGCGGCGTCCCCTACATTTTACAGTGCCATTACATATATCTGACATGGGTTCGCTTCGTCCCATAAATCGGAAAAAACCTCGAATTCCTTGAATCCGCAGCCTATATAGAACATATTTGTTCTGTCATAATCTTCATATACTCCCATTTTTACAGTTTTTACCTGCATAAATGAATATCCTAAGAATTTAGCGGCTTCTTTTGCTTTATCAACAAGTTCCCTGCCGATGCCTCCGCGGTGATAGGGCTTCAGAACGCCCATAACCGCAAGCTCTACCGTAGCATTGCCCGTTTCTTTAAGGCACAGAAAACCTACATATTCGCCTTTTTCCTCGGCTGCAAAGAATATCCTGTCAGCGCTTTCGGCGATATACTGCTCTCTTGACTCGTCCACCTCGAACCATTCCGTCAGAGCTTCAAGTATTTTGCGTGATATGGCTCTTTTCTCGTTTTTATCGTGTATCTGTACTATCATGATTGTTCCTTTCGTGTGAAGTTTTATTGCAATTTCTGTTATTATAGCACTTCACTGACATATTGTCAATCGAAAAGGTCAAAACTGCTCACGATCAAGCACTTTTCATCATACTTTCACACAAACAGGCATACTATAGCTTGACTTTTTCCGACATCAGTAGTATAATGAATACATAATTATGTACAGGAGAGTGTTTATTACATGAGCAGAGGAAACGGCTTTTTCAGCAATCTGAAAAAATCCACCAAGATAACCCTCGTTTCGTGCGGCTGTTTTATTGCACTTACAGCTGTTATTCTTACTTTTTTTGTTATGTTTCCAATAACTCCGTCGGAGAAGATGATATCCAGCTTTGGACGTGAGAGCATATACAAGCAGGATCCACAGAGTACAAGCCCTACTACAGCTGTTACCACTACAGCTGCAAGCACTGTATCCAAGACAAAGCGTACAACTACAGTCACAAAGGTAAAGAAGTCAGAATACACCATAAGCTTTACCTCGGGCAACGGCTTCTTCAAGGGACAGAAGATCCCGTCAGGCGACTTCTCGGGACAGCTCAACACCTATACTCCCACTACTACAACTTCCGTTGTAAGCGGCTATGCAGGCGGTACAGGTGAACTCACCACATATCCAAACGGTGAAGGAACGACACTTGATCCGAACGGCGGTACAGGTACAGGAACCGAGAATCCCGTAACTCCTCCTGAGGGCGGTACAGGCACAGGTACTGAAAATCCTGTAACTCCACCTGATAACGGCGGCGCAGGCACAGGCGGCGAGACCGCGGCTCCCGCACCGGCAGACGGCGGAGCTGCTGCATCTGAATAAACACAAAAGGCGTGATGATATCACGCCTTTTTTAATGATGAATCACACATAAAAAAGCAGGCTTTAGGCTGCTCTCCTTAGCGGAAAAAAGTGGGCTACCGAGCCGTAAAGTAACGGCTCATATTTGGTAACCTGCGAATCCGCCAAAGGGGGCTCCCCTTCGCCTGCTTTTTTCAAAATACTGCTTTTTTTATCATGTCCAGCTCGTCAAGTGAGATACAATTCGGTATATCCTCATATTTCATTATGGAGAGAAGCTCGTCTATCTCAGCCCAGCATACCTCAGAGACCTCAGATGACTGGAGTACAAGGTCTTCGATATTGATATTCTCACGGCAGATGTAAACTGCCACAAGCTCGTTATCATGTATGCCGTCCTTGTTGAACTCAGCCCTTTTAAGTCCGATAAATTCAAGCTTGCTCCTGTCTATATCAAGTCCCAGCTCCTCATGCACCTCTTTCAGTGCAGTATAACGGAACTCGTCGCCCTGAGATACGTGTCCTGCCGCAGATACATCGTAACAGTCGGGATTGATATCCTTTTCATGAGCGCGTTTCTGCAAAAGAACGAAAACTCCCATATCACGGCGCTTTATCATCCAAATATGTACTGTCGGGTGAAGATCACCGTCCCTGTGGACAAGGCTTCTCGGCTTGCTGTCAGCAGTTATCCTTGCCTTATCATCGATAAGGTTGAGGAACTCATCGGAAATAAACTCAACGCTGATCTCAGGATTTTCCTCGGCAGCCTCTGAAAATACCGACTTTATTTCTTCGATAGTGCTGTTTTCTATATCCTCGTCAGAAATATAGACCTTGTAGGACACAGGAGCGCCCTTTTCGGCAATAGCTCCCGAAAGTGTGAATCTGTCTGTTATATCTGCCGTGCCAAGCTTTTTTGCAGCTTCCTCATAGAGCTTTTTCTCAGGGGCAAGTCTGCTCAGAAAAATTTCAACATCTTCCATAATCTTCTCCATTTTATCTATATTTCTCCCATAAAAACGCCTTTATTCAGCGCTATACATTATATACCTTAGAATGGAAAAAGTCAAGACCTTTTGAAAAATTTAAATATTTCGGGTAAAAAAACAGCTCCCCGACAAATATCGGGGAGCTTACAGCGTCCCAAAGAGGAGTCGAACCTCCGGCCTACTGCTTAGGAGGCAGTCGCTCTATCCTACTGAGCTATTGGGACACATCATGTATAATATTTTACCACATTTAACTGCTCATTGCAAGTCTTATGATATAATTTTATATTTTTACAAACAATCAAGGTTCAATATTTAAAAATACGTGAATTTTTCTTACCGAATGTTGCATTTCAGCAAACTATATGCTATAATATTTTTGTCTGAAACTGAGGGAAGTACGGTGCAAATCCGTCGCAGCAGTCACTGCCGTATAGTCGGATCGCTCGTCAGACAATGGGTAATTACACGTTTTTGGACAGTGAAAAACGTTGCCAGAGAACTCCACAGTATCGCTATGGAGCTGTTTGCTGCGCTTTTTCGCAATGCGGAAAGGCTTTTTTATTGTCCCCGACATTATTTTAAGGAGTAGGTTTTTATGAAAAAAACTATCGCTATGGCAGCTGCTCTGCTTATCTCATGTTCAGCTGTCTGTATGACTTCATTCGCTGCTGACGAGACTAAGGTCTTTGTTACTGTTTCCAACGACAAAAAGGATCTGGTTCTCATTCAGGAGCCTATCACTGTTACCGATATCGACAGCGACGGCAAGCTCACTATCAACGACGCTCTCTATATCGCTCACGAGAATAAGTTCGAGGGCGGCGCTGCAGCAGGCTACAAGTCCTCTGTAGGACAGTGGGGACTCGGTCTTGACAAGCTCTGGGGCGTTGAAAACGGCGGCAGCTACGGCTACTACGTAAATGACAAGATGTCCATGGGACTTGCAGACGAAATAAAGGACGGCGACCAGATACAGGCTTTTATCTATCCCGATCCAAAGGACTATAACTACTATTACAGCTTCTTTAACGCTAAAAAGGGCGAGCCTGTTGCTGTTGATGCAGAGGTTCCGCTGACTCTTACATATTATACATTCGGTGCAAACGGCGATCTTGTTGAAAACAAGCTTGCAAATGCAAAGATCACCTTAAACGGCAAGGCAACCGACTTCGTTACTGACGCTGACGGCAAGGTTACTGTAAAATTCTCAGAAGCAGGCTCTAATTACGTAAGCGCAGCTTCTGACAGTGTAAATATCGTTCCTCCTGTTTATATGGTCGATGTCGATGCTGCACTGACTACTTCCACAACTACAGCTCCATTGACAACAACTACTACCTCTACTACTACCACTACTACTGCAACAACCACAAAGGCAACTACTAAAGCTTCAAGCAACTCTCCGAAGACAGGCGTAAAGGGTGCAGGTATGGCTGTATTCGGTCTTGCAGGCGCTATAGCTACAGCTTTTGCTCTTAGAAGAAAGAATGAGGAATAAGGTACTCACAGGCTTTCTGTGCATTGTACTTACATTGGTTTTATCACTGGGCTGTGTCCCTTTGGGAGCTCAGTGCAGCGAACATACCGCCGAGGAGGTCAGCGACCTTATCGGCGGTATCGTTGATTATAAGCTAAGTCAGTGCGGCGCAGGCAGCGTAGAAGAATGGCTCAGCGGTGAGATAGCCGAGGGCGCAGGAAAGACCTCGGACTGGTACGCTCTCGCCCTCAGTCAGTACGGGTATTCCGACCTTTCTGCCTATGAGCGCTCCCTCACGGACTATCTTTCAAGCAATAATGTACCCTCGGCAACTTCAAGAGAGAAATATGCTCTCGGACTGGCGGCGGCAGGCAGCGATAACAGCTATATCTCTGATATACTGGACAGCTCTATCGGCGAACAGGGCATGATGAGCTGGATATACGGACTTCATGTGCTCAACAACGGCTATACCTGCTCCCGTTTCACAGCAGATTCGGTTGTGGATAGTATACTCTCCATGCAGTATAACGACGGCGGCTGGGCTCTTTTCGGAGACTTCGGCGATATCGACGTAACAGCAATGACTGTTCAGGCTCTTGCTCCCCATAATGACAGGAGCGACGTCTCTGAGGCTGTGGACAGAGCGCTGGACTTCCTGTCGGCAAAGCAGAAGTCAAACGGCGGCTATGAGAGCTTCGGCACGCCAAATCCCGAGAGCACATCTCAGGTACTTGTTGCATTGTCGGCTCTGGGGATAGATTGCAGATACGATGAGCGCTTTATCAAGGACGGTCACGACCTTATCGACGGCATTGCAGAATATCGCCTTGATGACGGCAGCTTCTGTCATACTAAGGGCGGCGGCAACAATCCTACGGCTACGGTACAGGCTTTTTACTCGCTGATAGCTTTCCAACGCATGACCGAGGGAAAGTCTCCCCTGCTTGTGCTGGATAACCGCAGAGTTCACGAAGCTCCACAGCGCGGCACTGAGGGCACACATCAGCAGCAGGAGCATAGTACGACTCAGACTGCGGCTCCTGGTGATGTCAAATCAACAACTTCAAAAACTGTAACTGCAACAACAGCCAAAGCAGGTACAACTCTTGCTAAAACCACTGAAACAAGCACTGAAACTGTTACTGTTTCAGGAACTGTACTGACTTCAGGTGCAAAAGCTACTGTAACGGCTGTGACTGCGCAGAGCAAGGAAGCTCCCAAAGGCAAGAACCACAAGCCGATTATAATTATTATAATAATCGGCGCAGCAGGAGTACTCTCTCTTGTTATTTTCATTCTCGGAAAGAGGAACTGGAAGAACTATCTGTTCATCGTTCTTGTGGCAGGTGCGGCTATAGCTGTTGTGCTTCTTCTGGATATACAGTCCGCCGAGGACTACTACAGCGGCGAAAAGAAGCGTAAGAAAAATATCGCAGGCACTGTAACTATGGAGATACGCTGTGACACTATCGCAGGCAAAGCCGAGCATATCCCTGCGGACGGCGTTATACTGCCGCCTACGGCTTTTGACTTTGAAAGCGGCGAGACAGTTTTCGATATTCTTACAGAAGCTGCGCAGACCTACGGTATTCAAGTCGAAAACAAGGGCAGCGCTGGCAATGCTCACGGTATGGTCTACATAGCAGGCATAAACTATATTTACGAGTATGATTTCGGAGACCTGTCAGGCTGGGTGTATCATGTGAACGGCATTACTCCGTCACGAGGCTGCGGAGAATATGAGCTCTCCAACGGCGATAAAATAGAGTGGCTGTACACCTGCGAGATAGGCCACGACCTTAACGAGGTATATGAGAAATGAGAAGCTTTTCCGAATACAATCCAATAGTCATAGCCGTCTGGTTTCTAAGCGTAACGGGAATAGCTATGTTCTGCAATTATCCCCTGCTTATGTTCATATCTCTGGTGGGAGCTGTTGCATTCTTTGTCATGCGCAACGGTCTGTCCCACGTGAAAACTCATATATTCTTCTTGGTGCTGTTTCTGATACTGGCACTGGCTAATCCTCTTGTGTCACACAACGGAAAAACTGTACTCTTTATCATGAATCACAATCCTGTAACCCTTGAAGCCACGCTGTATGGCTTGAATTCCGCTGCTATGATAATCGGAGTGCTGTACTGGCTTCGTTCATTTACTCAGATAATGACAAGCGAGAAGCTTCTTTACATTACGGGAGCTCTCTCACCGAAACTGTCACTGGTGCTTTCAATGGCGCTTAGATTCGTACCGCTGTTCGGCAGGCAGTCTGCAAAAATAAACGCCGCACAGACGGCAATGGGACTTTACAGGGACGATAATATAATCGACGACATAAAAGGAAAGTCCCGTGTTTTCTCCGTTATGGTCACATGGGCGCTGGAAAACGGCATAATAACCGCCGACAGTATGGAGGCGAGAGGCTTCGGCACAGGCAGACGAACTCAGATGAGAAGATTCAGATTTGCGGCGGCTGATATCGCATTTTTGCTGACAGAACTCGGGCTTCTCGGTATTACCTGTGCAGCTGTAGGAACAAAGTCCCTAAGCTTTGAGTTCTATCCGTCCATAACAGCAAAAGCTCCCGATATGCTTGGAGTTCTTGGACTTATCTCATACGGGCTGATGATACTCATGCCCATGATACTTGAATTGGTGGTGAGCCTTAAATGGAAATACTTGCGGTCAGCGGTCTGACCTTTACATATCCGCAGTGCGCAGAACCTGCTGTCAGCAATATATCCTTTTCTCTTGAACGGGGCGAGTTCGCCGTACTGTGCGGAGCTACGGGCAGCGGCAAGTCTACTCTGCTGCGTATGCTGAAACGTGAGCTCACACCTCTCGGTGAGAAAAATGGCTCGGTAAGCTTCGGCGGTGTGGAGCTGTCACAGCTTCCCGACAGAAGATCTGCTTCTGCGATTGGATTTGTTATGCAGAAGCCCGAACAGCAGGTCGTCACTGACAAGGTCTGGCATGAGCTGGCTTTCGGACTGGAAAACCTCGGGACTCCGCCTGATGAGATATCCCGAAGAATAGCCGAAATGGCAAGCTACTTCGGTATCGGCGACTGGTACGACAGAGATGTTGCGGAGCTTTCGGGCGGACAAAAGCAGCTTCTCAATCTTGCTTCTATCCTTGTTATGCAGCCTGAACTTCTTATTCTCGACGAGCCGACTGCTCAGCTTGATCCGATAGCCGCAGCAGACTTCATTGCAACTCTCAGGCGGCTTTGCAGCGACCTGTCAATTACAATAATTATGGCAGAACACCGCCTTGAGGACGTTGTACCGCTTTGCGACAAACTTCTCGTTATGGATAAAGGTCAGCTGATAGCAAACAGTAAGCCCTCAGAGGTCATATCCGAACTGAAAGAACGTCCTGATATCCTCTGCGGTATGCCTGCGGCGGCTCGGCTTTACGCCGAGCTCAGCGGCAGCAGAAGCTGCCCGCTTACAGTCCGCGAGGGGCGTGACTTCATAGAAAAAGGCTACAATAATACTACTCGCGGACTGCCGCAGGCATTGTATGAACATTCGGACTCCGCGGCTATGGAGTTCAGCGATGTTTTCTTCCGCTATTCACGGGAGGGAAAAGATATACTTGACGGGCTCAGCTTCACTGTATACGAAAAGGAGATATTCTGTATCCTCGGCGGAAACGGCTCGGGAAAGACAACGGCACTCTCCGCAGCAGCTGGACTTCTAAAACCATACAGCGGCAAGATAAAGGTGTTCGGCAAGCGTCTCAAGGATTACAAGAACCGCTCACTCTATCGTGAGTGTCTTGCCATGCTGCCGCAGGACGTTCAGACAGTATTCCTAAAAAGCACGGTCCGTCAGGAGCTCGATGAATGTCACGCTGATATATCGGAACTTCCCTACGATATCAGTCACCTTATGGATAAGCACCCCTATGACCTTTCAGGCGGCGAGCAGCAGCTCACGGCACTGGCAAAGGTGCTGGCTTCAAAGCCGAAATTGCTTCTTCTTGATGAGCCGACAAAAGGTCTGGACGCAGGAGCAAAGCTCAATATAATCGGTGTTCTCCGCATACTGAAAGAAAAAGGTGTTACCGTAGTAATTGTTACTCACGATGTGGAATTTGCCGCTGTATGCGCAGACAGATGTGCTATGTTTTTCGGCGGCAGGATAGTCTCTACAGGGGCGCCCAATGAGTTTTTCAGCAGGAACAGCTTCTACACAACAGCCGTCAGCCGTATGACGCGCGGTTATTACGACAATGCCGTTACTATCGACGACGCAGTAAAGCTCTGCTCACTTAATGGCAGAAAGGAGAAGCCATGCTCCTGATACGAAACGAAAAGCTCAGAAATGCCGTAAAAATAGCTGTTCCCTTTTTTATAATCCCCTCGATAACGATATTGGGAGCACTTGTTTTTGACGGCAAAAGGCACATACTCATCGCTCTTGCAGTTGCCGTGCTTTCTCTGGTGCTGTTTGCGGCAGGCTTTGAGAAAAAGTCCACAGGTACTCGGCGCATGGTCATTGTTGCCGTAATGACGGCTCTCTGCTTTGCAGGACGATTTATCCCATTTTTGAAGCCCGTTGCAGCGCTGACTATAATCACTGGACTGTATCTCGGCGGCGAGGCAGGCTTTCTTGTGGGCTCGCTGTCGGCTGTTCTCTCCAATTTTTACTTCGGGCAGGGACCGTGGACGGCTTTTCAGATGCTTGCATGGGGACTTATCGGACTATTCGCAGGTATGCTCTCAAAGCCTCTGCTAAAAAGCCAAATATTGCTGATTTTATACGGAGCTCTTGCTGGTCTCGGGTACTCATTTTTCATGGATATCTGGACTGTTCTATGGTACAACGAGGGCTTCAGCATAAAGCTCTACGCCGCTGCTCTTGTGTCGGCAATCCCCTACACCGTGTCATATGCAGTGTCCAACGTGCTGTTCCTGTATCTGCTCGCGCCGCCTTTCGGCGAGAAGCTCCGACGCATTAAGGTCAAATACGGAGTATAAACAGCTCTATATTTCAAAAAGGATAGATCAATGTAAGTATTATCTATATGCTCATATCTACAAACTCCTACTGATTTTTATTTGTTTTTGCAGCAGCTTTTTCTCTATCGTATTGACAAAAACGCCTGTTCGGGGTATAATCAAGAATTGATAATATATATCGAAAGAATGATGAATATGAAAAAAATCGTTTCTATACAGGATATTTCCTGCTTCGGAAAATGCTCCCTTACAGTTGCTCTGCCTATAATTTCAGCTATGGGTATCGAAACTGCGGTAATACCAACGGCTGTGCTGTCTACTCACACGGGAGAGGGCTTCAAGAACTATACATTCCGTGACCTTACCAGCGATATCCCTGCCATTGCAAGGCACTGGAAGAGCATGGACCTCAAGTTCGACGCGCTGTACACAGGATATCTCGGCTCTATGGAGCAGGTGCAGATAGTTTCGGACTTCTTTGACGATTTCAGCACTAAGGACAACTATATAATCGTCGATCCCGTACTCGGTGACGCAGGAAAGCTCTATGCAGGCTTTACTCAGGAGTTCGTTTCGGAGATGAAAAAGCTCTGCGCAAAGGCTGATTTCATTATGCCGAATATGACCGAGGTAGCTTTTCTCCTCGGTATCCCCTACACCGAGACCTACGATGAAGCATACGTCAGGGACGTTCTCCGCAGACTTGCTTCTCTCGGCTGCAAGGTGCCTGTTATTACGGGAGTTCACTTTGACGACAAGCAGCAGGGCGCTGCCGCATATGACTCGGCTAACGATAAGTATTACTTCTCCTTTGACAAGAACGTGAATATGCGTTTTCACGGTACGGGAGACATTTTCAGCAGCGTTTTCTCGGGAGCCTGCGCTCTCGGCATGGATATACAGCAATGTCTCGATATCGCAGTTAAATTCACCCTTGACTGCATTGAAGCTACTGTTCCCAATATGCAGGAAACATGGTACGGAAGCTGCTTCGAGCTATGTCTCGGAAAACTGATAGAATACGTAAATAAATGATTATATGAGAGCAGCTTCGGCTGCTTTTTCTTTTTATTCCAGTTATTCCCTGTGATTACCTTGTACAGAAACGGCAATAATATCCTCGTAATCTTTTACGGAGGATATGGCTCATGGCATACAATAAAGTCGTTATCGCAGGGATAAACACCTCGGAGCTGACAGTGCTCAAGGAAGAGGAAAAAATAGCCCTGCTTAAAGAAATAAGAGCTACGGGCAGCAAGGCTGCACGGGACAAGCTCATAAACGGTAATCTCAGGCTTGTACTCAGCGTGATACAGCGCTTCACAGGGCGGGGCGAGGATATCGACGACCTTTTTCAGATTGGCGTTATCGGGCTTATAAAAGCTATCAACAACTTTGACCTTTCAAAGGAAGTCCGCTTCTCCACTTACTGCGTACCAATGATAAGCGGAGAGCTCCGCCGCTATCTCCGCGACAGCAGTCACGTTAAGGTGAGCCGCTCCCTCCGTGACCTTGCCTACAAGGCTATACAGGCTAAGGAACGGCTGACCATAAAGCTCCAGCGCGAGCCCAAAATGGAGGAAATCGCCGAGGAGATAGGCGAAAAGCGTTCAGATGTGGTAATAGCGCTGGAAAGCATAAGTGATCCCGTATCGCTATATGAGCCTGTTTATTCCGACTCAGAGGACAATCTCTACATCATGGATCAGATAAGCGACATGAACGACGTTGAAAGCCGCATGGACGAGCTAACTATCCGCGACGCTATCCACGACCTCGGTGAACGGGAGCGGAATATCCTCTATCTGCGGTTTTTCCGCGGCAAAACACAGGTTGAAGTGGCTGGCGAGATAGGCATATCGCAGGCGCAGGTCTCACGCCTTGAAAAAAACGCCATTGAACGCATAAAAAACAGCGTATAAACTCCGCTCTCCCTCGGGAGAGCTTTTTGTTATATTCTGACATTTTTCTATTGATTTCGAGAGGATTATAGTGTATAATTAAATATATCAGTTTTATAGAGAAGAATCCAAAAAGTCATTATATTAGAGTTTGAGGTCTGAGAGTATGAAAAAACTTTTCAAAGCCGCAGCCTTGTGCTGCGCAGTTACGCTCTCCGCCTGTTCAAGCAGAAAAACCAACTCTGTTACGCCTCCCGACGGCAGGCTGGATAAGTGCAGCCTGCGCTTTTCGTGGTGGGGCGGCGATGACAGACACAAAGCAACTCTGGACGCTATCGGCCTCTGGAACAAGAAGCACCCCGATATCACCATAACCCCCGAATACGGCGGCTGGGACGGGTGGACGGAAAAGGTCTCCGCACAGATGAGAAGCGGCACAGAGCCCGACATCATGCAGATAAACTACGACTGGCTCATATCCATGTCCGAAAACGGAAGCAGATTCTACGACCTTGACAGTCTTGACAGCTTTCTTGACCTGTCAGGCTATGATGATGAGATACTGTCATTCGGACGAATCGACGGCAGACTAAGTGCCCTTACCGTATCAGTAAGCGGCAGAAGTCTGTTCTACAATTCCGAGGTGTTCGGCTCTCTGGGAGCTGAGTACCCTAAAACGTGGACAGAGCTTACAGCCCTTGGAAAGAGCTTCGGAGCGGAAGGTCTCTATCCTCTTGACCTCGATATCCAGTCAGGAGGAACTGCGTGGTATCTTGCGGTAGTGTATGTTCAGCAGAAAACAGGCAAGGAGTTCATAACCCATGACGGAAAGCTTGGCTTTACCGTCGATGACATCAGTGACGCACTCAAATTTTATAAAAGCCTTGAAGACAGCCATGTTATCAGAACTGTCCGAGCACGTACCGATGAGGACGGAAATGCCGCCCTTTATCAGTCCTCTGAGTTCATTGACGGCAGAGTGGCAGGCGTTCTCGAATGGGGCAGCGCAGTTGGAAAATACGAATCAGTTCTCCCCGAGGGCGTTCTGGAGGCAGGTCCCCTTCTTGCCGACGAAAGCGGCAATACAGGGGGCTGGCTCATAAAGCCTACCCTGCTTTACGCTGTTTCGGGCAATACAAAATACCCCGACGAAGCCGCAGCATTCATCGACTTTCTTGTAAACGATGAAGAATGTGCGGAGCTTCTCGGCACTACACGCGGCATTCCAGCTTCAAAAAAAGCAGCGTCAGCTCTCGAAAAGAGCGGCAAGCTGTCAGGACTTGCAAAGGAATGCAGTGATATCCTTGCGGCTGCCGATACTGTCACCATAAGCCCCTATATGGAGCTGCCGCGCATGAAGGATTTTTACAATACCGCCATTGAATCAGTATCCTACGGCACTGCCGACGCGGATACTGCCGCCCGTCAGATGTACGGCTCTATCACCGACTATCTGGAGAAGATAAGAAAATGAATACCCGAAAATACCGCAATCCCGTGGGTGTCAGCAAGTACACAGGCCTCGCGCTTATATCGCCGTTTATTATCGGCGCTGTGCTGTTCATAGTCTATCCCTTTATTTGCTCATTTGTTGTCGGACTTACCGACAGCGGCAGCTTCGTTGGCTTTGAAAATTTCCGCGAAATGTTCAGCAGCAAGGACTTCGGACAGGCGGCAGGCGTTACTCTGAAGTACGCACTGATACTCGTTCCACTGAAGCTCATAGTGTCACTATTGGTCGCTTTGCTCCTCAATATGGAGCTGAAGCACATAGGCATATTCCGCACTGCATTTTACATACCGTCTATATTGGGAGCAAACCTTGCCGTAATAATCATGTGGCAGTATCTTTTCACCGCGGACGGTCTTGTAAATCAGCTTCTTGAAGCTGTAGGGCTCTCCCCTGTTAGCTGGTACGGAGAACCAAACGCAGCTATATTCATAATAGTTTTGCTTAGGCTGTGGGAATTCGGCTCAACTATGGTCATATTTCTTGCGGCTCTCCGCGATATTCCCCGTGAGCTCTATGACGCTGCAAAAGTTGACGGCTGCGGAGGGGTAAGAGCATTTTTCGCTGTGACTCTCCCACAGATAAAGAATGTAATCTTCGTCAATCTCATATTGCAGACTATCGCGGCTATGCAGGAGTTCAACGCACCATATATGCTCACAGGCGGCGGTCCTCTTGGAAAGACACGAACTATCGGTATGCTCATATACGAGGAGATGTTCACCTACGGCAGCGAGGGTATGGCAAATGCGGTATCATGGGTGCTTTTCGTTATAATCGCCGCAGTTGTGGCTCTCATGTATAAGCTTACTGGCAAAGCAAGGAGGGACGCATAGTGAAAAAGCTGTTTCTCTATCTGCTGCTGACAGCTGTGGGAGCTGTAATGCTCTATCCCCTGCTCTGGCTGGTAGGAGCTTCTTTCAAGACCAATGAAGAAATTTTTTCCTCAATATGGTTCATGCCGAAAAGCTTCTGCACGGACTCCTACAAAAATGCGTGGGAGACCGTTACTCCATACAACATGGGGCACTATTTTCTCAATACCTTTGCGATTATAATCCCAAAGACCGTTTTCGCCGTTGTTTCCTCAGTGACAGTTGCATACGGTTTTGCAAGATTTGATTTCCCGTTTAAAAAGTTCTTTTTCGCCCTGCTGATATGCGGTATGCTTATGCCCTCTATCGTGACTGTCATGCCGCGGTATCTCATGTGGAGCAAGCTTGGACTTCTTGATACATATATACCGCTTACGCTCCCCTCGCTGTTTGCCGAGGAGGGAATGTTCGTATTCATACTGGTGCAGTTTTTCAAAGGCGTACCCCGTGAATTCGACGAAGCGGCAAGGATAGACGGCTGCGGAACGCTTAAAACGCTGTTTTTTGTGCTTCTGCCATGCATAAGACCTGCCGTCATATCCATAGCGGTATTCACATTTTTATGGACCATGAACGATTTCCTTGAATCGCTGATAATGATACAGTCAGTGGAAAAATACCCTCTGTCTCTTGCTCTGAGACTGTCCGTGGACAGCACGGGACAGGGCTATGAGCAGCGCAAGGTCATTGCAATGTCTGTCATTGGTCTTATACCCTCTATAGCAGTGTTCGCACTTGCTCAGAAAAAATTTGTCAGCGGTATCACCGCAGGAGGTCTCACAGGATGACTAAAGCTGAAAGCATCGTTTCAAAATATATCGATAATCTCATAATCCCCTCAGATCCTCTTTCTCCGAAATGGAACAAGGAGAACGAGCTTCTGGACAAGGCTCCGAAATGGAACTATATCGACAACTGCATGATAACAGCCGTCCTTATGATGTATGAGCTTACAAATGATGAGGATCTTCTGGAATATTCCATAAGGTTCATAAATACCTATGTTGCCGAGGACGGCAATATCCCCACTCTTAACTATGCCGACTATAACCTTGACAATATAAACGGCGCAAAAAATCTGTTCAAACTCTGGCGCATAACCGACGAAGAACGCTACAGACTTGGCTTTGAACGCTTCTGGACGGAACAGCTCGTGCGTCAGCCACGACTTGACTGCGGAAGCTTCTGGCACAAGAGCATTTACCCCGACCAGATATGGCTGGACGGCTCATACATGGCTCTGCCGTTTCTCATAGAATACGGCATTCTCCATAAGTCACGGGGTATAATCGACGACGCTATCCGTCAGCTATGGGATATGCGAAGAATACTCCGCGATCCTGATACAGGACTGTTCCATCACGGCTACGACGACACAAACACAATGTGCTGGGCTGACAGGATAACGGGACTTTCTCAGGAATTCTGGCTCCGCTCAAACGGCTGGATGTGCGCGGCTCTTGCCGACAGCTGTGAACTGCTCCCCCAAAACGAACTCCTCAAAAGAGAACTGTCAGAGATTCTTACCGCTCTCTCAAAATACTGCATGGAGGACGGTATGCTTTTACAGCTGCCGACACGCTCCGAGCTGGAAAACAACTATCCCGAGACCAGCGGCTCGCTGCTCTTTGCCTACTCTGCTCTGAAAGCAGCCCGTCTCGGCATATGCGGAGACGATATGCGTAAGGCAGGTCAGCGCACATTCGATACCGTCACCGAGAAATACATTGACGACAGCGGTGACGTACCCGTGCTGAAAAACATCTGCCTTTTGGGCGGTCTTGGCGGCGAGAATGACCGTGACGGCTCCGCGGAATACTATCTCAGTGAAAAAATAGTAGAAAATGATGCAAAGGGCATTGCTCCTTATATAATGGCATATACAGAAATGAAAAAGCTGTCCTGATTATACTCTGCGGACAGAAAAATATGTCGAAATACTGCGGTTTATACTTGAAAAGTTCACACTTTTATGTTATAATATTTGCTGTAGGGATTACTACAAATATTATGTGAAAGGGGGAGCTCGTTTTGAATGTACTGTTCTGGGCAATAGCCGTTATCGCTTTCGTTATAGCCGAGGTCGTTACCGTGCAGCTGGTGTCTATCTGGTTCGCGGCAGGCTCTTTTATAACGATGATAGCCTGCTATTTCTACGACCTGTCTACTATGGAGCAGCTGGGATTGTTCATAGTCTCGTCAGTGCTGTTCCTGCTGGTAAGCCTGCCGTTCATCAAACGGCGAAAACAGCAGATAAAGGTCGCAACAAATGCCGAGCTTGACGTTGGCAAACACGCCACTGTCATCGAGGTCATCGACGCAGACAAGGGTACGGGGCGAGTCACTTTAAACGGGGTAAACTGGAGTGCCGTTCCCGAAAACGAGAACGAAATAATACCCGAGGGTACTATCGTTATCGTAAAAAAAGTAATGGGCGCCAAGCTTTTGGTGACACCTGAAAACTGAATCTGCAATATTATTTCACAACATTATCGGAGGTAAATCATTATGGACACACTTGGAATCATTGTTTTGATCGTTATCATCATTCTTCTTTTCCTTTTCATCAGATGCTTCAGGATAGTTCCTCAGGCACACGTTTTTGTTATCGAGCGTCTCGGTTCTTTCCACGCTCAGTGGGAAACAGGACTTCATATCCTTGTTCCTTTCATCGACAGGATCGCAGGCAAGGTATCACTCAAGGAAAAGGTAGTAGACTTCAAGCCGCAGCCCGTTATCACAAAGGATAACGTTACAATGCAGATAGATACCGTTGTATTCTATCAGGTAACAGACGCTAAGCAGTACATCTACGGCGTTGAAAGACCTCTGGCAGCTATTGAGAATCTGTCGGCTACAACACTTCGTAACATCATCGGTGAGATGGAGCTGGACGCTACTCTCACATCAAGAGACGTTATCAATACAAAGATCACTTCTATTCTCGATCAGGCTACTGACCGCTGGGGTATCAAGGTAAACCGCGTAGAGCTCAAGAATATTCTCCCTCCTCGTGAGATCCAGGACGCTATGGAGAAGCAGATGAAGGCTGAGCGTGAGCGCCGTGAGAAGATACTTCAGGCAGAGGGTGACAAGAAGTCTCAGATCCTCGTTGCAGAAGGTGAAAAGGAGTCACAGATACTCCGCGCACAGGCTAAGAAGGAAGCTCAGATCCTCGAAGCTGAGGCTCAGAAGCAGGCAATGGTCCTCAGAGCTGACGCTGTAAGAGAGCAGAAGATACTGGAAGCTACCGGTGAAGCAAAAGCTATCGAAATGGTACAGCAAGCCCTCGCTGAAAGTATCGTAAAGCTCAATAACGCTAATCCGAACGAGAGAGTTATCCAGCTCAAGTCGCTGGAGTCCTTTGCTAAGGCTGCTGACGGCAAGGCTACAAAGATCATTATCCCAAGCGAGATACAGGGACTTGCAGGTCTTGCAACAGGTCTAAAGGCTATCGTTGAAAAGGATACTGCTCCTGCTGCTCCTGCTGCCAACAACAGCAGCGCAGGCTATCAGGGCTATAACGCAAACTAAAATATCGCAGATACTCCCCGATTTTTCGGGGAGTATTTTTTTGTGTCAAAAAACTGTTCAGTATATGCTGATTTTTTGTGTTTTGATACGATTTTTGCAAAAAGCTCCCGAAAAATAAAAAACAGCCGTATTTTTGCTTGCAATTAAGCGCTTTTTGTTGTATAATAATCTATAAAGATTTCAATTACAATGCTTTTTTATTTTATTTTCTCCGTCAGTCTTTAAGCGGTAAAGCTACAGATATATAATTCATTCCTGCAAGGCGGTAGAACAATGGTTTTTTCGAGACTTTTCTTTATATACATCTTTCTCCCCGTATGCCTTTTGTGCTATGCACTGGCAAGAGGGACGAAAGCAAAAAATCTGGTGTTGATAGTTTTCTCGCTTATTTTTTACGCTTGGGGCGAACCCGTCTATATTTTCCTTATGCTGACAACTGCCGCTGTGAACTACGGCGCAGGTCTGGTAATCGGAAAATATCAGGGACAAAGGGGCGATACTGCCGCAACTGTCATTGCGGTGACGTATGACCTGCTCATGCTGGGCGTATTCAAATACAGCGGCTTCATTGTTGAAAACATCAACGCCCTTTTTTCATCTTCAATACCTGTTCCCGATATAAGACTTCCTATCGGTATCAGCTTTTACACATTCCAGACTATCTCTTACATCATAGACTGCCACTGGGAAAAGGTCAAGCCTCAGAAAAGCTTTGGAAAGTATCTGCTTTTCCTGACACTGTTCCCACAGCTTGTAGCTGGACCTATAGTCCGCTACAGCACTATCGAAAAAGAAATCAATGACCGTAAAATTGAGCTCAGCGACATTTCCTACGGACTCAACCGCGTGGCTCTCGGTCTTGGCAAAAAGGTGCTGCTTGCCAATCAGCTGAGCATAATCGCTGACAGCTTTCTCGGCAATATCGGTAGCTCCACCATGTTCGGAGCTTGGTACGGAGCTATAGCCTACGGCTTGCAGATATACTTTGACTTCTCAGGCTATTCCGATATCGCAATAGGTCTGGGACGTATCTTCGGATTCCATTTCGATGAGAACTTCGACCACCCGTTCATATGCAGGGACATCACGGAATTCTGGCAGCGCTGGCATATCTCCCTCAGCACATTCTTCCGCGACTATGTCCTCTATATCCCTATATTCGGCAAGCGCAGGAAGTACGGCGGACTTTTTCTCGTATGGCTCTGCACGGGCATATGGCACGGCGCAAGCTGGAACTTCATCATATGGGGGCTTTACTACGGTATTTTCGTATTCATCGAAATGCTCATCGGCAAGAAGCGCATGAAGAAGATACCCGTTGTTATCCGCCATATCTACAGCAAGCTTGTTATAATCATCGGCTTCGGCATATTCTATTTTGAGAAGCTGGGCAAGCTCGGCACATTCTTCAAAACTGCTTTCGGCTTCGGCGAAAACGGATTCCTTGCAGTTCAGGACAAGATATCCGTCATCAACAATATGTATCTGCTGACTGTAGCCGTTATATGCTGCTTCCCTGTCATCAAATGGGTAAAGCAGACAGCGGACAAGCATTTTGTCACAAAAGCCGCAGTTTCCTCAGCAGCTGCCGTTGCAGCGGCTCTTCTGCTCATAGTTACAAGCATTATGCTGGTAGCTTCTACTGCAAATCCATTCCTTTATTTCAGATTCTGACGAGGCAAACCCATGACCGATAACCAAAACAAAGACAGCCGTTCCCTGCCTGCTATCTCAATAGAGGCATCGGACCGTGCTAAAACCACCATAGATGTGCCTATTAAGGCAAAAAAACTGAGAAAACAGCAGCGAAAAAAGGCTCTTAACTTCATTTCGCTGGCTAATGTTATAACTATAAGTGCGATCTTCGCAGGCGGCTTCGTTTATGTAACGCTTCTGCCCCACGAGACAAAAGCCGACGACGAGAACCGCTATCTCACAAAGTTCCCCGAGTTTTCCGCAAAAAGCTATGCAAGCGGAAAATTTACCGAGGGCGTTGCTGACTACTTCGACGATACTGTCCACGACAGAGCTCATATCAAGGAGTTCATCTCCGACTACATCATGCAGCTCAAAGGCAGAAAATACGGCGCTGACGGCGAAGAAGCCGAGCTTTTCGGCAGCGGCTTCGAGAAAAAAACAGCCGTAACCACTTCAGCTCCTGTAACTACTGCTGCTGCTTCAGTATCTACATCAGTTACAGCTGCCGTACCCGAGACGACAACTGCTCCAGTGGAAGAGGCTCCTGCTGACGGCGAGCTCACAAACAATATCCTCATCGTCAACAAGCGCGGTGTAACTCTTTACGGCGGCGCATGGGGCGCAGAACAGGAGTACGCTTCATATGTGAGTCTGTACAAGGAAAAGCTGCCCGATGTAAACGTTTACTCAATGGTACTGCCAACGTCCAGCTCATTCTATCTTCCCGAAAAATACCAGAACCTCGCCTACAGCGAGAAAGAGGACTTCGACAGGCTTGACGCGGCTCTCCATAACGTGATCCCTATCGACGCCTACAGCATACTCGGCGCTCACAAGGACGAGGCTATTTACTCCCGTACCGACCACCACTGGCAGCCTCTGGGCGCTTACTATGCCGCACAGCAATTCGCTCTAACGGCAGGCGTCCCCTATCCCGAGTTGTCGGAATACGAGACAGTCACACTGCCGGGCTACGTCGGCACCCTTTATATGTACACACAGAGCGCAACCCTCATGAATAATCCCGAGGACTTCGTTTATTACAAGCCCAAAACACCCGTAACAGTCACACAGTACAACACACGCTTTGAAAACCCTGTTGCCGCAAATCTTCTTCTCGATCCGTCATATATGGCTAATTCAGGCTATTATATGGTTTTCGGAGCTGACGAGAGGATAGTTCACGTAAATACAGAATGCAAAAACGGAAGAACTCTTGTCATATTCAAGGACAGCTACGGAAATGCCCTGCTGCCAATGCTGACAGGCTCTTTTGAGAACATATATCTCTGCGATATACGTTATTTCGACCTTAACGCCGTCGATTTCATAAACAGAGTCGGCGCAACGGACCTCCTTTTTGCCATGTGTTCATTCTCCGCAGTAGGCGACAACAGAAACTGTATATACAACAATCTGACAAAATAGGTGATATTATGAGAGAACTCAACTTTCCATTCGACGGCAAGGATATAATCCGCAGACGACTTGCGCTTCGCAAGCAGCTGCTTGCGGACGGCTGCGTCCGCGTAAAGAAGAGGATCGCTGTGCTGGGGGGCTCAACGACCAATCACATTGTATCCGCACTTGAGCTTTTTCTGCTGAATTTCGGCATAGAGCCCGAATTCTATCTGTCAGAATACAATAAGTTCTATGAAGACGCCGTTTTCGGCAATCCCGAGCTGGACAGCTTCGATCCCGACGTTATCTATATCCATACTACATCGCGCAATCTCACTATGCTCCCTGAGAGCCCTGCCGAGACTGCCGAGACAGTGGAGCAGAAGCTCAACGACCAGTTCGCATACTTCAAGCAGGTGTGGGACAGCCTTAAACAGCACTTCTCATGCCCTGTCATACAAAACAACTTCGAGCTGCCGCTGTTCAGACGCACAGGCAGCTACGACGGCTGGAGCACGGCAGGTCATGCCGCGTTCATTCAGCGCATGAACGTCATGCTTTCGGACTACGCCCGAAACACCCGCGGTCTGTATATCCATGATATCAATTATCTCTCCGCGGTCTGCGGACTGGCTAACTGGCACGACGCCGAAGCATGGTATCTTTACAAGTATGCCATGAGCACCAATGTTATCCCAGACTTTGCCTACAGCCTTGCCTGCATAATCAAGTCAATTTACGGCAAGAACCACAAGGTCATCGACCTTGACCTTGACAACACCCTATGGGGCGGAGTCATCGGCGACGACGGTCAGGAGGGCATTGAGATAGGTCAGGAAACCGCCGTGGGACAGGCTTTCAGCGAGTTCCAGAGCTTTATCAAGGGCTACAAGGACTACGGCGTGCTTCTTGCAGTATGCTCCAAAAATGACGAAGAAAACGCACTTCTCGGACTGAATCACCCCTGCGGTGTCCTCAAATCCACAGATTTTGTTTCCATTAAGGCTAACTGGGAGCCAAAGGACAGAAATATCGCCGAAACTGCCGCTGACCTCAGTCTGGGACTGGACAGCTTCGTATTCATCGACGACAATCCTGCTGAATGTGCTATTATAGAGGGACAGCTCCCTATGGTGCAGACCATAAACCTCAGCACTGTCCACGAAGCAATGTACAAGCTTACAAGAAGCGGCTTCTTTGAGGTAACAGCCGTTTCCGACGACGATATGCACCGCTCGGAGATGTACGCCGCAAACGCTCAGAGAGCGGCACAGCTGAGAAGATTCGAGAGCTATGAGGACTATCTGCTGAGCCTTGATATGCACGCTGTCATCTGCGGTTTTGAGCCTGTCTATATACAGCGTATAACTCAGCTCACCAACAAGAGCAACCAGTTCAATCTCACTACTCGCCGCTATAACGAGGACGAGATACAGAAGGTCAGCACAAGTCCCGACCATATATGTATCTGCGGAAGACTGCTGGACAAATTCGGTGATAACGGCATAGTTTCCGTAGTTATAGGCAGGTGCAGGAACAGAGAGCTCGATATCGAGCTGTGGCTCATGAGCTGCCGAGTGCTGAAAAGAGATATGGAGCTCGCCATGCTGGACGAGCTTGTCCGCCGCGCAAAGGACAAGGGCATAACCCGTATAAACGGCTTCTATTACAAAACCCACAAGAACAGCATGGTAGCGGAGCTTTACAGCTCATTCGGCTTCACGCTTGATAAAAAACTGGATAACGGAGATTCCGAGTGGCATCTCGACATAGAAGGCTATGAAAACAAGAATAAGGTAATAAAAATACGTGATAAGGAGAATCCTGAATGAATAATAATGAAATACTCCCCCGTCTGAATGAGGTATTCAGAGACGTTTTCGGCGACTCGTCACTTTCGGTGAATGAAAATACCACATCTGCCGATATTGAGGACTGGGACAGCCTTGAGCATATCAATCTCATTGCCGCAGTTGAAAACGAATTCGGTCTGCGCTTCAAGATGCGCGAGGTATCAGGCATGAAAAATGTAGGCGAGATGCTTGCAATTATCGCTGAAAGAGGAAAATAATGTCAAAAAAAGTGAAAAAACGGCTTGTAATTGCCGCTGTCTTTGCAATTTTATGCGGTCTCAGCGCATGGGGCTTCGCAATGAAGCCTATAAACTACAGCGTCAGCACTAAAAAGCTTGACAAGGGCATGAGAATTGTTTTTATTTCCGACCTGCACAACTGCTTTTACGGAAATACCGACAATTCAAAGCTCATAGACGAGGTTCACAAGGCTGAGCCCGATATGGTTGTATTCGGCGGCGACGTCATAGATATGTGGGGCGGCACAGAATACGCCCTGAACCTTATGTCTGCTCTCAGCGCGGAATATCCCTGTGTTTACACTCCAGGAAATCACGAGGGAATGCGGGACGACACCGAGGAATTCTATGAAAAAGTACGCAGTATTTGTCCCGTACTCATGGGCGATATGAAAGAATTCAGCATAAACGGTCAGGATATCCGCTTTTACGGTGTTGTGGACTCTGTCCAGTGGGGAAAGAAAAAAACTCAGCTTGAGGAATGCATTGACGAGCTTGACGATAAATATTACAATATACTGCTTCTTCATCAGCCCGAGCAGATAGACGACTGTTTCGGCAGTGACGGCAAGGGCTTTGATCTTGTCCTTTCGGGACACGCTCACGGCGGTCAGTGGAGACTGCCCAAAATACTGGAACAGGGACTTTACGCCCCCGATCAGGGTATATTCCCAAAGTATACCACAGGTATCTACCATATTGATGATACAACTCACATAATCAGCCGCGGACTGGCAAGACCTATGCGTATGATATTCATACCACGTATTTTCAACCGGCCCGAGCTCTCAATAATAGATATAAACAACTAATAATGCTGATATATAGCAATTTTATGCGAAAAGGTACTTGTAATTTCAATTCATTGATGATATAATAAATTTGTATGCAATAACAGCCCTCAGGCGGTTATTGCCCTGAACTATGTTCAGAGGGCGCAAATTCTTTATAAAAAACAGGATTTTCGCAGACATTGATCGATTATCAGAAACAAATACAGAACAAAAGGAGCATGAGCGTTTCGCGCTCGCTGTCAAATATGGAAAAAGAGAAAAATATCAAGGAAATGCCGCAGAATATGATCTGCGGACGTAATCCCGTCATAGAGGCACTGAAATCGGGAGCTAATCTCGATACGGTCTATATCGACGGAAACGGCGGCAGTCTAAGTGTTATCCGCCGTCTTGCAAAGGAAAACGGCGTCGTAGTCAAGGACGCTGACGATAAAAAGCTCTCACGCCTGTCAGGCGGCGCTTCTCATCAGGGAGTAGTTGCCGAGGGCGCCTGCGGAGAATATGTTACGGTAGAGGATATCATTGCCGTTTCGCAGAAAAAGGGCACAAAGCCTTTCATCATCATCTGCGACGAGATCGAGGATCCTCATAATTTGGGAGCTATCATACGTACTGCCGAAACATCGGGCGCTGACGGTGTCATTATCCCAAAGCGCAGGAGCGCTTCGCTGAACGCTACTGTCTTTAAGACATCAGCAGGCGCGGCAAGTTATGTGCCTGTGGCAAGAGTTTCAAATCTTGCCTCCTGTATTGACACCCTCAAGGACAACGGCGTGTGGATATACGGCACCGACGCTTCGGGCACGGACTACTCCGAGACCGACTTCACAGGTGGAGTTGCCCTTGTTATCGGCTCAGAGGGCTTCGGCATGAGCAAGCTGATACAGAAAAAATGCGATTTCATGATAAAGCTCCCGATGCTTGGAAAGATAAATTCACTCAATGCCTCCGTGGCGGCAGGTATCTTCATGTACGAGGTACTGCGCCAGCGCAGAGGCTCTGAATAAGGAGATAGATATGTCAGAACAGAAACCGTCGCTGGAGGCTATTCTTGACGAATACTCTCCCGACTCTCTTGAACCTAATAAAGTGGGCAGAGTTGACGCCCAGAAAATAATAAATTCTACGGTAGACGCTCCTGAATTCGTTGAAAGACCTAAGTCAAGGCCGCCTATCTCACATGAAAAATCCGCTCTATTCGATAATGCACACCGAAATGAATCTCCTGCCGACGAGGTAAAACCTGCCGACCTTTCAAGACATAAGGTGGCTGTGGTAAGCTCCGACGCCATGAGCGAGATACGCACCAATCCTCAGCGAAAGGTCATACCATCGGGCACTATCACTCCCGTGCAGATGAATCCCGATGAAGCACCTAAGATAAGGCGTATGAGCGAGTCCACCCGTGCCAAAGAGATAGAGAACAAAAAGAACAAGAAAACACGCCGCGGCAAAAAGGATAATTATACCTACGCAAGAGAAACTCCCGAGGGAGAGTATATGTATACTCCTCCTGAGTTCAAGAAGAAAAAGCGAAGCCGCATTCAGATAATCAACGAAGCTGAGAGCCCCGAGGGCAGAAAGCAGATAACGGACATCGTCCCCTCGCCTGCCGCCGTCGAAGCCGCAAAGCCTGTTGAGCCTGCTCCGAGAGCTGAGCTCACAAGCATAAATCTCAGCGAAAAGGCTGATATCGACGCAAATCAGCTGGACGTACATATCACTCAGGGCGCTGACGAATATATGTCGGTGCACTCCAAGAACAAGCGTACAAAGCGTATCGTTGACTTCAACTACTACGGCGATGTCGAGGACGTCGGACGAGATATCTACGAGCTGAAAAGCACTATCTCAGTACGTGTTGTGATACTTGCGATGACTGCTTTCCTCAGCCTTTTTATGACGCTGGCTAATCAGTTCGATGTGCCCACGCTGGATATTTTCAGTATGTCAAATATCAAGTCATATCTGACTGTCCACCTTATACTGGGTACTGTTTCAATTATTTCGTCCATTGCGGTCATAACAAAGGGACTGCGAAAACTTCTGAGCTTCAAGGCAGACGGTGACTCCATGACGGCTATCACCGCACTATCCTGCCTGATAGCTATTATCCCCGCTTTCCTAAGTCCCGACCTTGTAAGCTCGGAAAACATACACATTTATATGCCTGTAGGCATACTTGCACTTCTCATAAATGCGCTGGGCAAGCACCTTATCATAAGGCGAGCCGCGCGAAACTTCAAGTTCGTGTCGAAAAACTTTGACCGTCATGGCGTTACCTACGTCAGAGACGAGGACAGAGCGGAACGTATAACCCGTGGAACTCTCGGAGACTTCCCTATCCTTGCTTCAATGCGCAAGACGGACTTCCTCACGGATTTCCTGCGGTATACCTATTCGTCGGATATGACCGACGATTTTTGCAGAAAGGCTTCGCCGCTGTGCCTGTTCGCCTCAATAGTTGTTGCACTGTTCCTCACCATATTCTGCAAGGGAACTATCGCAAGCCTTGACGCGGCGGCATTCGGCTTCTCCATTTTCAGTATGCTGATATGCGCTACTTCCTGTATCGCAATGCCTTTTGTAGTAAATATCCCTCTTGAGAACGTTTCCAAGAGCGCTATCCAGAACAAGGGCATAATGCTTGGCTATCAGAGCGTTGACGACTTCTACGATACAAACTCCATACTCATTGACGCTTCTACTCTCTTCCCTGATGGAACTGTCAGACTGGACGGTATCAAGGTATTCTCAAATACAAAGCTGGACGAGGCTTTCCTGGAAGCCGCAAGCCTTACAGCTACATCGGGAAGTATCATGTCACAGCTCTTCACCGACGTCATAGCAGGCAGAAACGGTGCGCTCTATCCTATTGAGAACTACTCCTACGAGGAGGGCATGGGAATGTGCGGCTGGATAAACAACAAGCGTGTGCTCTTCGGCAACCGCGAACTCATGACCAGCCATAACATCGAGGGCGTTCCCACCAAAACTCAGGAGGCTGAGTTCGTTGAGGAAGGCAAGGACGCTCTTTACCTTTCAATATCAGGAAACCTTGCGGCAATGTTCGTTGTTGACATCGTTGCAGACAGATATGTGAAGAAATGGGCGAAAAAGCTCTGCAAGAACAAGATATGTATGTTCATCAAGAGCATTGATCCCTGTATAACACTGAAAAAGCTAAACAAGCTCTTTGGTATCCCCGAGGAAATGATAAGGATACTGCCTAAGAAGCTTCACGAGGACTTCTACGAGGAGACTAAAAAGGCAGTCCGTCTCAGCTCATCAATGGCTACAACGGGTAAGTTTTCTTCCCTTGCCGAGCTTCTCATCGGCACAAAGGTAGTTCATTCCTCGGCTATAATCGGACTTATCTTACAGACAGCTTCAATACTTCTCGGCTTTGTGCTGTGTATGATGCTGATACTTTCAAAAGCATTCCGCTCAAATTACGTATATATGTCAGCTACAGCCCTTATCGTTTATAATGCGGCATGGACGGTGCTCACATATATAGCCGTAAGTCTCAAAAAAACATGACGTAACAAGAACCTGTGTCAGCTATGATACGGGTTCTTCAAACATTGAAAGGAGCTTCACAATGCCAAACAGATATAATGGCAGAGACGAGGACAACATTCCAAACACTGATAATCAGGAAACTATGCTGCTCCCCAACGGAGTAAGCGGCTACACCGCTCCGCCAAAGCAGGAGCTTCCGCCGCTGAGAAGAGTAAACCGCAGAGCTGCATCACAGTCAGGCAGCAGTGCTCCGCAGCAGCAGGCTCCCCGCTTTCCGCAGTCGGGACAGCCGCCGCAGTTCCCACATTCCGAGCAGCCGCCGCAGTTTCCCCACTCTGCTCCCCCACCGCAGCCAAACTACAGCGAACCTCAGTATTATGACTATAATCAGCAGTCACCGCAGGAATACAGCGGCTACAGCGACGGCGGATATTATCCGCCTCCTGCTGCTCCACAAGCAGCACCGCCTCCGCCGCCAAGACCGCCGCAGAAACGCAAAAGACCTGCCGCTCCTCAGCCTGACCATGAGGAACGCCCCAAAAAGAAAAAGCGCCGTCACAAGTCCCTGCTCCGCAGGATAGTCGGCAGATTATTCAAGACAGTCCTTGTACTTTTCCTGCTTCTTTTCGGACTTTACTCCTGCACCTCGGTATCTCTCATAAAGAAAATGGAGTACAAGCCCTCAGAGAGCCGAAATCATTATGCTGACAGCCTCGGCAGAGGTCATGTCCGCAGTATACTCGTTATCGGTACCGACGGCAGAACAGCCGACGAGGTAGGACGTTCAGATTCAATGATACTGGTATCTCTCAACAGCAAGACAAATGAGATAATCATGACATCGTTCATGCGCGACTGCTACGTTGAGATACCGAATAACGGCTGGAACAAGCTCAATGCGGCTTACGCATTCGGCGGAGCTGACCTGCTTATGGACACTATCGAGCTCAACTTCGATGTGCGTATCGACGATTATGTTTCCGTTGATTTCGCTTCATTCGTATCCGTTGTGGATTCAGTCGGCGGCATAGATATCGAGGTAAGCGACGCAGAAGCTCAGGAGATAAATGTTATCCTCATCTCCGAGGTAAACGGTCTCATGGGCGATCCTCCCGACGCAGACCTGCTCAGCGGCGGCGGAAAGCTCCACCTCAACGGCAAGCAGGCTCTCTCCTATTCGCGTATACGTAAGGTAGGCAACAGCGACTTTGAGCGAACAGAGCGCCAGCGCAGAGTAATGTCACTTATCATCGCTAAGATGAAGACATTCAAGCCCTCTATCTTCAAGAACCTTGCTTCGGACGTTATTCCCGATGTTGCTACAAATATGTCCACACCAAAGGCATATCTCCTCTCTCTGAGAGCACCGTTTGCTCTTAAATACAAGACAAAGCAGATACAGATACCTGCCGAGGGAACCTTCACAGGTGCAGATGTAGACGTAGGAAACGTATTACAGGTAGACTTCGGCGCAAACCGAGAAGTCATCGACAAGGAAGTTTTTTCTAAAGATTAAAGGCAAAAGCCCACAGCATTAAGCTGTGGGCTTTTTTCGGGATATACACCTCTTTAGGTTTTAAAGAGAGGACTTGATACCAAGTAGGAAAAGCTGTATCTCAAGGGCGTCGCCGCTGGTGAGACCGTCATTGCCGCCTGCTACGTCACCGTTATCTGCTCCCTCACGGGTGATATGGTGCTCGTCTGTGCCGCTCTCGCCGAATCTGTTTGGATTTGCAAGAGACTGCATTATCAGCACAACATCGGACATATCAACATTGCCGTCGCAGTTTGCGTCGCCCTTTTTGCCAGCCTTTGGAGCTGTAGTTGTTGTAGAAGTAACAGGCTCGGCAGTTGTTGTTACACTGGTGGTAGATGTGATTGTCTCGGCTGTAGTAGTTACAGTTGTTGTAGTTGTTGCAGTAGTTGTAGTTGTTGTCTCAGCAGGAGCCTTTGGCTTGAAGCCTGATATCTCGTTGAGAAGCTTTCTGAGCTCCTGATCTTCCATTTTGCAGGTCTCGCGGTTATAGTGTCCGCCTGGAGTTGACCAGAGTACAGGACAAAGTCCGCGCTCATATGCTGCCTTACAAACAGAGCTGATGAAAAGTCTTACCGAATCAGGCTCCTTGCCCTTTGTAGGACAGCCGTACTCGCCTACGATAACGGGTATGCCCTTGTCAATAAAGCCATTTTTCATCATGTCCATGTTCGCATTGAGCTCCTTGTAATCCTCGTCTGTACCCCATGTTGCACGAGCCTTTGCCCATGTTTCGTCCTTATCCTCAAGGATAGCAAAGCCTGCGGGAGTATAGTAGTGAACTGATACTGCCATGCGGTTTGCAGGATCGCTCGGCATTTTGAAGAGAGGATCGCAGGTGCGGTCGAATCCCGTATTGTATCCTGATATCAGCAGATGACGCTTCGGATTGTTACCGCCTGATTTGCGGATAACGTCAACGAACTTCTGATTTATCTCATTTACAAGAGCGTAAGACTCAGCCTTGCCCTCTGTGCCGCCCCATGGGTTCCAGACCTTTTCCCAGCCCAGCTCCTCGTTCTGTGACTCGAACATCAGCTTGTCGCCGTAGTCCTTGAAGCTGTCGGATATCTGCTCCCACATTGTCTGATAGCGCTTCATGCACTCGTCCTTATTGTCAGGGAAAGTGTTTACCCAGCCGTTATCCCAGTGGATATTGATGATGCAGTACATATCCGCGTCGATAACCCAGTCAACTATCTCGTGAACACGAGCGTCAAGGTCCTTGTTTATCTTATAGTTGTCCTCCATGAGGTTTGACCACGCTACAGGCACACGTACAACGCCGAAGCCCTCGTCAGCCATGCCCTGAATCATTTTCTGAGTAACAACAGGACTTCCCCATGCTGTTTCGTACTCCTCAACAGTGAGAACTCCGTCGCCCCACTCTGCGTCGACCTCGGCTATCCAGTCGCCGCAAGCCTCCATAGTATTGCCGAGATTGATACCTACGCCCATTTCCTTTACAAGGTCCATAGTCGAGATATCACGCATAGTGCTGTCTGCGGCAAATGCTTTTTTCTCGCCCTGACCAAAAGGCTGAACTGTCGCCCCGAGCACCATAAGTGCCAGAGCAGTGCTGATGATCTGTTTTTTCATAATTATTCCTCCTAAATATTAATGTCCCGTGAACAACTTTTATATTCTGTATCAATTATAGCACAATAAGTCATGCTTGACAACAGTATTTTGATATTTTTAAAAAATTACGGTATTAAAATTACTATTTAGCCATTTTCAAATGCGTTTTATGCACTCAAAGTGCAAAAACCAACGCAGAAGAATATGCACCGCAGGTTAAAAATTCGTATTCTATTTGTATAAAAAAGCGCTCCCGATAAACGAAAGCGCTGTAATATTATTTTGCATATTGCTTTGAGATAGAAAGCTTGCCTGCGGCGATCTTCTGTCTTAGCTCCTCAAGCGGCAGAGGCTTGCTGAACAGGTAGCCCTGTGCGCGGTTACAGCCGATATTCGCAAGGAAATCGAACTGCTCCTTAGTCTCAACGCCCTCGGTAAGCGATACCATACTGAGCTGTTTGGTCAGGTCTACGATATTTTCAAGGATAGGTCTGGTCTTTTCGTTGCTGTCAAAGCCTCTGAGGAACTTCATATCTATCTTGAGAACATCAAAATGGTAATCTTTAAGTACATTCAGCGATGAATAGCCGCTTCCGAAGTCGTCCAGCCAAACCTTGTAGCCCATTTCCCTGAGGCTCTTTATTGCATTCGGCAGGAAATCCTGCTGATCGGTAAGAGCGCTCTCGGTAACTTCCACATCTATAAATTCCTTTGGAACGTTGTACTTCTCGACGATCTCGCAGAGATTTCCGACGATGTCGCAAAGTTCGAAATCAAGTCTTGAGAAGTTGAGCGAAACAGGAACGAAGGCTTTTCCGCTGTCAACAGACTCGCGGTAATCTCTGCAAACCGATTCCACCATGCAGAGGTCAAGCTTGTATATCTGGCGGTATTCTTCAAGTATCTCGATGAATGCGCCCGGAGGAAGAAGTCCGTAATTCGGATCCTGCCACCTTGCGAGAGCTTCAAGACCACAGATAGAGCCGTCAGAAGTATCCACAACAGGCTGGTAGAATACCTTTATCCAGCCGTTTTCAATAGCCGTGTCAATATTATTGACGATGTACTGCTTCTGCTGGAATTTATCCTCAAGGGACTTATCGTAAAAACGCAGAGTGCGGTCATAGTGCTTCTTGATACTGTTGCAGGCAAAACGAGCTCTGTCGCAGGCCTGACTTATGTCAGACTTATCGTCTGTAGGCTTATAAGCGCCGCATTTCAGTTCAAGGTGGACTTCCTTCTGGAGCTTCTTTATCTCCCCTGAAAGCTGTCCTATCTTATTCTGAGCTCCGTCAACACTGGTAAGAACTACGAAATGGTCGTCGGAAAAACGCGAAACGAGCGAGCCTTCAAATTCATCTTCTATCATATGAGCTATCTTTTTAAGAAGCTCATTTCCTGCCTGAAAACTGTACTTTTCGTTGTAGGACTTAAAGTTTTCGATATCAAAGAACAGGAAAAGGATATTTTCCTTATTGGTCGTTACATAATTCAGAAGCTTTTCGCCCTCCGAGCGGAAATATACCATGTTGTGAATGCCTGTCAGTTCGTCCTCTACGGATATCTTTGAGAGATATGCGTTTATCTTCTCAAGATTCTCATCCTTGATAGCCTGCAAACGCGTGTTGTTATAATTTGCAACACATACCATCATTGTTGATATCCACATGGTGAAGAAGTTTATCTGCGTTGCAATAGTAGTACCTTGCTCTCCCGTATTAACTGCCACCATATCATTTATGCGCAGGAAGAAGTAAAGATAAGAGCCGCCTGAGATAAGAAACGCCGCCAAAGGCTTCCACGTAAGCAGACACATGGAGAAAAGCTCCATAGTAAGGAAAGTAAGTATCTGCTCGCCCTTTGCATAGTCGTTAATGGATATCTTTATGCCGAAATAGATACATATGAAGGTAAATACCCATTTTATGCACTGTCCGAGAGCATGATTCTTGGTCTTTCCCCTGATATACCTCTGCGAAAACAGGAGCATAAGTACGCCCGAAACCAGAAGAATTATATAGTTGATGTAATACTTCTCGAAATAATGCTTGAAATTGCTCTGGAGATGATTTTCAAATATGGTATTGGTCATACGTATTATCATCCATATTTCAAGAACTATTACAACAACAGACATATATATGCTGGCACGCATATTAGCTCTGAAAAAATACTCGTTTACATATTTGCTTTGCTTCTCAAAACCGAGACCGTCCGCCACCCATTTCATAACCTTTTTCATATATAGTCCCCCCGTAGTGAAAAAAATGAAACAGTGATATAATCAAGCTGTGCAGAAAAAAGCTAAATAAAAAACCGCTTTTTGGTCAGAAACATATCTTTTATACGCAATTCATTTAAACTAAAGTTATTGAATACAAAATTATTATAACACACCTATATTAAATTGTCAATGGTTTACAAAAAATTCACGAATTTCTCAACACAAGCTATATCGCAGAAAATCCCCTATCACTTGAAAGAAAAACAGCTCTGTGGTATAATAATAATATCATTTTCTAAAGGAGGGATACCGTGAAAAGGTCATCGCTGAAAAATATCACCGAAGCCGCAAAAATCGTTCTAAACAGCACATTATCTGACGATACGCTCCGATTTGAAGCCTTTTTCCGCGGAGCTGCCCTCCGATACATTGCCGCCAATAAACTGCAAACAGATAAAACGGCACTCAGCGAAGCTTTTCCCGATATATTCCCGAGGCTTACCGCCGAAAACGCCGTTATATCGGCTTCTGAAAGGGTATATCAGGTACTTGGCGATATCCCAGACGCAACGTGGAAAAGCAACGTTCAGCTAATAGGCAGGCTATATCAGTACTTCAACAGCGACGCAAAAGAGGCTGCACTCAGCGGCTTGAAGCGCAATGTCAAGGTAGGCGCTGAAAACATCTCAGCCGCTACGCAGATTTTCACTCCACACTGGATAGTTCGCTATATGACGGAAAATACTCTTGGTCAGGCCTTTTCGTCAGCCTGCGGATTTGATACATCAAAGCTTCCATATCATATCCGCAGAGATACCGAAATGCTCCCATGCGCTCCCGAGGATATCACATTTCTCGATCCATGCATGGGCAGCGGAAATATCCTCGCAGCCGCTCTCGATCTGTTCATGGAGCTGTATATCTCCCGCGGCTATGACCGCCTTGAAGCCGCAAAGCTCGCTCTTACGCGGAATATCTTCGGTCTGGATATCGACAGCCGTATGCGCAGAATGTCGCACTTTGCGCTGATAATGAAAGCAGCGGACTATGCGCCCGAAATACTCAGCTGTAATATTGAGCTGAATCTCTGTGATACGGAGAATTTGGCAGGTGAGGACAATTTTTCGCGGCAGTTTGAAGGGTCCGAGCTCTTCGGCAGTCTTCTCAGACCGACCATTCCGCCAGAAAAACAGAACACAAAAGCGGCAAAGGTGTATGAACTGCTCACACGCAAATACGACGCTGTGGTGACGAATCCGCCATACCTAAGCTGCGGAAATATGAGTTCTCAGCTTCTCGGCTTCATCAAGGCTAATTATCCCGACAGCCGCGCTGACCTGTTTTCGGCTTTTATACAGCGCTGCACCGAGCTTGCAAAGCCCGAGGGCTATCTTGGTTTCCTCACGCCCTTTGTCTGGCTGTTCATTCAGAGCTACGAAAAGCTCCGCCGAATGATGTTCACCCAGCGCACTCTCGAAAGCCTTGTGCAGTTCGAGTATTCCGCCTTTGAGGAGGCTACCGTGCCTGTATGCGCCTTTACAATGCGCAACTGCAAAATCAAGTGCAAGGGTGTTTACTTCCGTCTGACGGATTTCCGCGGCGGTCTTGAAGTTCAGCGTGAAAAGCTTCTTGAAGGTATAGCTTCTCCTGAATGCGATTACGTGTTCAAGGCTGACGCCGAGGACTTCAACAAGCTGCCAAATGCTCCTGCGGCATACTGGCTTAGCGACAGCGTCCGCGGACTTTTCACGAAATATCCCCCTCTGGGAAGTATCGCAGCTCCCCGAAAGGGCAACTCCACCTCTGATAACGACAGATTCCTGAGACTTTGGTTCGAGGTGGACAAAAACAAGCTCAATCTTGACAGCAACTCTATCAACAGGGCTGAAACTCTCGAAAAGCGCTGGTTTCCTTATAATAAGGGCGGCGGCTATCGGAAGTGGTACGGATTCAACGACTATGTCATCGACTGGTTTGACGACGGTGCAGAGATAAGAGCTATCCCCACCGCTGTTGTTGCGAATTACCGCTATTTCACCAAGGCAGGTCTTACATGGTCTACCCTCACCAGCGGCAAATTCAGTATCCGTGAGTTTGGGAACGGCTATATCTTCGATAACGGCGGCTGCTGTATATTTGACCTTGATGACAAAAAGCACTTCATCTGCGCACTTCTCAATTCCAAGGTCTTTGCCTATATCTTCGGTCAGCTTAACCCTACTCTGAATTTTCAGTCGGGAGAGGTGGCAAAATTCCCCGTAATATATAAAAAGTCCGCCGAAGTCGATGAGCTTGCGGCGGAATGTGTGGAAATATCCAAGACTGAGTACGATTTCTTCGAGACCAGCCGTGATTTCAAAAAGCACCCGCTGATATGAGGCATCACCTCATTATCTGCGAGTGCTTTTTCTTGTTTTTGAAGAAATAGGGTTGTTTCTTTCAAGGTCTATAGTGCGCCTGCGCCAGTCGTTCGTAGCCATGGAATAGGCTTCGTTGAAGTAGTTCTCAGCCTGCTCCGTTCTGCCCATGCGCATATAACAGCGTCCCTTGTCAAGCAGATATCCGAATCTCAGTTCCTCGTTGTCCTTGTATTTCTCAAGGAGCTTATCAGCGGTTTCGTACTGCTCATGCACTAAAAGGGACTCGAAATAAGCCGTATCTATAAGATAGTTCATCATTTCGCTCTTATCACGGTATAATGCGAATACCTTTTCGCCGCTGGCTACACGCTCCTCAGTCAGCTTTATATCGCCGCTTACGGCGGCAAGCTGAACTCTCAGCACATGAATAAGCAGGATATTCCGCTGTAATGATATGGTGTTTGTGCCGCGGAGCTCGCTTTTCATGAACTCATAGTCCACACAGCCAAGCTTCTCCTCGGCAAGCTCATACTCATGGAGCGACATATAAGCTTCGGTGAGGAACATTGCGTACTGATTCCTGTATGTAGCGTAGCTTGTAGGCATAGTCATACAGAACTGGAGCTGAGCCTCCATATCCTTTATTACCGCGTCGGAATAGCCCTCGTCGGATATCCTTGACACTATTTTCCGGAATATCCGAAACTGCTTATTAACTCGCGGTATCACTAAGAAATACACTATAAACGTTATCGGAACTGCGGACAGTGCCGAAAAAGCCGCACGGAACATCATCGCCCTGCCGATACCTGTACCTTTCCATGCCGATGAAAGCAGGTCTATGACCGTTGTGGCTGAAAAGATAATGGAAAATCCCAGTATCCACCAAGCCGCAAGGGCTCGCAGTATCATCAGATTATCCTTTGGTTTCTGGAAATCATTTTTCATAATATCCTTTCTCCGTTTCTGTAAAGCCCTTTACTGGTGGTGTACACAGTGAAAAAGGCTCTGATAGACGATGTGAGAGCCTTTTTCACCTTTTAACTGTAAGAAAATGAATGATATAACGCGTTATTTAACTTTACCTGCAATGAGCAGTTTTCTCATGAAAACGATATCGAACGAATCTGTATTGCCGTCGCCGTTAGCGTCGCAGGAATGCTGAGGCTTTATCTTGCCGATAACTGTTCCCTGACAATATACAAGGTCTGCAACATTTACCTCGCCGTCCTGATTAAGGTCGCCTATAAGTGGTTTTGGCGACGCAGTTGTTGTCGTAGTCGTTGTAGTAGTTGTGGTCGTTGTCGGCTTAGCCGTTGTGGTGGTTGTTGTGGTTGTTGGCTTAGCCGTTGTAGTCGTTGTGGTAGTTGTTGTGGTTGTTGGCTTAGCGGTCGTAGTAGTCGTTGTAGTTGTTGTAGTCGGCTTTGTTGTGGTAGTTGTCAATGTAGTCGTTGTTGTGGTCGGCTTTTTTGTGGTTGTAGTAGTCGTAGTGGTGGTAGAAGTTGTTGTAGTCGGCTTCTTTGTTGTAGTGGTAGTAGTTGTTGTGGTGGTGGTTGTTGTTGTAGTCTGCTTTGGTCCTGTAGTCAGGACATAATCTGTTTCCGAAAGCTCGGGGTACTCAAAATGAGTTATTTTATAATCTGACTCGGGAGTATGCTTCTCAGAGAAGCTCTTTGAACCTCTCAGGAAATAATCATACTTGACTTCCCTGCCGTACTTGCCGTCAAGATCGTCCCATGTTACGTCCATAGCGTACCATATGCCGTCTTCCATTTTGACGTAATTCCACATATGTCCCGTATTGTCCTCCTCGATGAGGTTTCCGAATACGCATACGCATGGGATATCCAGTCTGTCGCACATGAGCTTGAACGCCTCGGCATAGCCCTCACAGACAACACCGGGTTCAACAACAGCGCCCAGAGCAGAGCTGCTGAACCTTGCTTTAAGGTCGTAATTTGTAAATTTAGCTATGTAGTCATGTATGCTTTTGAGCTGCTCATATCTGTTTGAGCCCTCAATTGACACCTTGTCCAGTCCCTCTTCAAGGAGAGCGCCATAGCTCTTAGCCTCCTCAAGTGAGCTGAAGCCTTCAAGATAGGCAGGTGTTATTTCAAGAGACCTTATCTTCAGAGTATAGCCGCCTGTCCAGAAGCTTGAAGTAACGCCTGTATCTTCGCCAAGTCCGATATTTATGCCCGAAGGCTCTATCCAGTATATCTCGGGGCAGTCAAAAAGCGCAGCGTCGATACCGGGCTTACAGGCACCGAATACAGCCAGCTGGAAATTCTCCTGATCCTCTTCGGTGAAACGCGCTGAATTAGGCAGCGCAGACACTTTAAGAGTCACAGTCTCGGGCAGTTTGACATTGATAGGTGTGAGGTCTGGAACAGTGAGCTTAACAAACTCATTGTAGACCGCCGTATTGTTGGCATCAAGCTGGTCTCCGTAGTTAAAAGAGCCGCTTTTATAGTTGGACTCAGCCTTTGGAGAAGCAGGAAGTGTCAGCGAACCGAAGTCAGCGTCGCCTAAAGTCACTTCAAATCCTGAGACATCTTCCGAATTATCAACTGCACATACCACGCCTGCTGTGCCTGCACCCATGGTCAAGGCTAATGATGTCAATAATGAAATTGTCGATGAGATTAATCTTTTCATACAGAACCCTCCTATTGAAACTATTAATGCCCATCCCCTTAGTTTATCTGTATAATTATATTATATATAAACTGCCCATAAAAGTCAATAGTTATCACCTGATTTTCATTTAAAATTAACATTGGGTTTTTAGTGCAATTTGCTATTCCAAAAGAGAATATCGCTATATATAGGCGAATAATGCCGAAACTGCCAAAAAAAGGAGCTATCTCTCAGTATAATTTGTTATATTGACACTTGCAAATGTCCGGTCGCTGTGATATACTGTTATGTGGAGATTTTGTGCATATTACTGCACTTATTAATTATTTGAAAGGTGAGATCCCGATAATGAATTTATCCCAGATGACAAAAGAAGAGCTTGCTTCGTTCAAAAGCGAAAACGAAAAGCTGTACAATGACTTCAAGAGTCAGGGACTCTGCCTCAATATGTCAAGAGGCAATCCATGCAGCGAACAGCTCGCCCTCAGTCTTGATATGCTCAAGGCTTTCGACGACGGAAACTTTATGAGCGAATGCGGCAATGATGTCCGCAATTACGGTGTACCTGACGGTATCCCAGAAGCAAAAAAACTCTTTTCTGAAATGATCGGCGTAAACACCGACGAGATCATCATCTTCGGTAATTCAAGCCTCAACGCTATGTTCTTCGCTGTTCAGTGCGCTTTCAACAAGGGTATCCTCGGCAGCAAGCCATGGTCGGAGTACGACAAGGTAAAGTTCCTATGTCCTGTTCCAGGCTATGACAGACACTTCAAGGTAACTCAGTTCTTCGGCGTTGAGATGATAAATATCCCTATGACTCCTACAGGTCCTGACATGGACATGATAGAGGAACTCGTAAAGAACGACGAGACTGTCAAGGGTATCTGGTGCGTTCCTCAGTACTCCAACCCTGACGGCATATGCTACAGCGACGAGACTGTAAAGCGTTTCGCAGCTCTCAAGCCTGCCGCTAAGGACTTCCGTATTTTCTGGGATAACGCTTATTGTATTCACCACCTCACCGACTCACCTAAATATATCCTCAATATCCTCGATGAAGCAAAGAAGGTCGGCAACGAGAACATCGTTTACGTTTTCGGCTCGACTTCAAAGGTTACTTTCCCAGGCGCAGGCGTTGCAGTTATGGGCGGCAGCAAGGAAAATATCGACGAGCTCAAGAAGTATCTCGGCATCAGCATTATCAGCCACGATAAGATGAATCAGCTCCGTCATGTTAAGTTCTTCGGCACATTCAAGAATATGCAGGAGCACATGAAGAAGCACATGAGCATTATCGCTCCTAAGTTCAACCTCGTTTGCGATAAGCTCGAAAAGGAGCTTGCTCCTCTCGGTATAGGTCAGTGGACAACTCCAAAGGGCGGCTACTTCATCTCGTTCAACGCTCCTAACGGCTGCGCAAAGAGAATAGTTTCACTTTGCAGTGAAGCAGGCGTAACACTTACAGGCGCAGGCGCTACATTCCCATACGGTATTGATCCCGATGACAAGAACATCAGACTTGCTCCTACATATCCTCCGATAGAGGACCTCAGCAAGGCAATGGACCTCTTTGTTATCTGCGTAAAGATTGCAGCTGCTGAAAAGCTTTTGGCTGAATAATAAAAATATCGCCCTTTCGGTTAAACCGAAAGGGCTTTTCATTGATTTGAATCTTAGTATAAATCATAATTTAACGCATTTACTTGCCGAGCCCATGAACGGGATTCCAAAGGGACCGTGTTCCTTTGGCGGAGTGACTCCCCATAAAATGGGGAGATGTCGCGAAGCGACAGAGGGGACGTACCTGTTAGGTCAGAGGCGGCGCCTCTGGTGGGGTGTGGGGCAAAGCCCCACAGTTACGAAGGCGCTTCGCAAGGCGTCCCTAAATGGGACGTCGAGGACGCCGTCCCCTACATTTTCCAACGGGCGGATAATATCCGCCCCTACATCGGGACGCCGAGGGCGGCGTCCCCTACAAATAATAATTTATTATTCAACTATAATTGTTGCTGTCACTTTTTTATTTGCCGCAGAGAGCTCCGCTTCGTCGCTGAGATTCAGCACAGGATCGCCGTTTCCGTCAAACACAACTCGCTTGATTCGGGTATGTCTGCACGGATCATACAGCGGATCCTTGTTATATGTTCCGCAGCCCTGTGAAGCATGGCTGTCGGGACGCGCATGGTAAACTATCAGCAGATTTCCTTTTTCATCAGTCACAAAGCTGTTATGTCCAGGACCTGACTTGCCCTTGACATCGGCTGTTGAAAGCACAGGCTCTGTCAGCTTCTTCCAGCTCTTTGTATCCATAAGATTTGAATCAATATCCGCTTCAAGCCTGCCTACACAATACTCCGAGCCTGTTCCCGAAGCCGAGAAGAATACATACACTTTTTTATCCGTTTTCAGAACTGCCGCGCCCTCGTTTACACGATTATTCACAAGCTCCCACTTGTACTCGGGCTTGGTAAGGAGTATGGGCTTGGATATGAGCTTCCACGGCTCGTCGGGACTTATCTCAGCCATAAACAGTGAAGAATCGCCCTTTATTTCTGCCCATATAACATAGTGCTTACCGTTGTTTTCAAAATATGTCATATCGAGGGAGAAGTTCGCAAAGGATTCGCTGTCCCCTGCACTCGCCTGCATTTGTCCGCACTCCGTCCAGTTTCCCGTGTAAGGATCGCCGTCACATTTCAGTACGTATGGACGTATCGCCCATATATCTCCGCTGGCGCCTGCTGCAAAGAACATATACCACGAATTCCCTATCTTTTGCATTTCGGGAGCCCATATGTGCTTGGCAAGTATGCCGCTGGAGTGTGCTTTCCAAATGGTCTTTTCCTCAGCGGCGGCAAGTCCGCCAACAGTGTTGCTCCTGCGGAGGATTATGCGGTCGTAGCCCTTATCCACGCTGCCGTAAGCAGGATAAGAAGCCGTAAAATAGAAATATCCGTCGCCGCCGTCCACCACATAGGGATCGGCTCTTTCTTTTATAAATGGATCGGCGTATAGCTCCGCACTTGACTTTACTGTGCCGCTTACGGTATAAGTCCCAGCCTTTTCAGTGTTGATATTACTGACAGCAGAGCTGTCCCAGTCAACGCTGAGCTCTCCCCTGCCGCCGCCTGTATAAGTTGCCGTGACAGTCTCAGGCATTTTCAGCGGCTCGCCAGCCCTTACATTTACGGTAGGATTCTTTATCCCCGTGTTTATGGGAGTAAGTCCTGCCGAGGGATATGCGCTGATAAGCGCGTTGTACTGGTCTCCGTTTATAGGGATAACATATCCGTGACGGGGCGTAAAGTTGAAGCTGTAGCTGTTTCGGCTGACAGTTTTGAAGTTCTTAAGGTCAGTGGTCTCCTGCATTACGTAATAGCCGTTGCCGTATGCGTCGGACATCATCAGCCACTTGTCGGTTCCGATAAGATTATAGATATTCGGTCCCTCAACGCCGATATCTCCCTCAGAGACCTGCTTTATCTCGCTGTAAGGACCGCTTGCGTGGTCGGCTGTGGCAAGATAAATACGCTTGTTTGTCTCGTTCTTGTAGTACATATAATACTTGCCCTTCTGATAAATGATATCGGAGTCGATAGCATCGTTGCCGTTCTTTGGAGCAAACAGTAGCGCTGGCTCAGTATCGAGGTGCTTCATGTCCTTGCTGTAGGCGTAATACATGATAGTCCTGTCATCGCGTCCCGGAACTCTCGCCGCAAAGTATATCATGTAGGATTCCTTTTCAGGATCGTATATAGCCTGCGGAGCCCAAGCACGGTCAGCTCCCTGCATGAGAGGATATTTGTTGGCTATCTCAATGCTTGTCTCGTCGAACCAGTGTACAAGGTCGGTAGACTTGGCACTGAGAAGATTACGGTTGCTGTTCCAGCCAAGTGAGGACTTCATATCCGTGGCAAGCATATAATATAAGCCGTCCTCGCCCTTGAAAATATAGGGATCGCGGAGACATTCAGTGCCTACGCTGGACTTCCATACAGCTCCGCCGCCGTTGAGTGCCTTGAAGTTGTAGCCGTCAGTGCTGACCGCGTAGGAAAGGCGCTCCTGCTCGGGAGCATTGCCTAGGAAGTATGCAAAAAGATACGCCACATCGGGCTTTTCGGTGGAAATAGTGCTGTAGGTCTGTATATCGGCTTGTTTGCCGAGGATATAGCTTGTGAGAAGGACTAAATCCGCAGTATTCACTGCTCCGTCGCCGTTCATATCCGCAATTGCAGACATGGTATCATCGAAGCTGCTGATAAGTCCGCGCTGCATTATGATACGGTCAAAGCTGTCCACTGCTCCGTCAAAATTAAGGTCGCCGCGGACGAACCTGAAATCGCCGCCAACAGGACGGATATAGAACTTCTGCCCCTCACCCTTCCAGTAGTCCCACTGGTCAATGTTAGCGCCGTTTTCATAGCTTATGTCATAGACGTCCAGTGCCGCGTTGCCCGAGCACTCCGCTGTGATATAATATGCGTCGTCAGTGCGGTGGAGTATGAAATGCTGAGCCGCCGTATCCTTGTACTCCGAAAGATAGATGTTGTTTCCGTTGGTGGAGTCGCCGTTTTCCACGGTCAGCGCAAGCTTTCTGTCCTTGCCCGAAAGTATGCAGCATTTCCCGTTACCTGCACTCTCGATATGCCAGACCTGTGAATCGTCGCCTAACTTCTCCCACTGGTGGACATTTCCGTCATTTGCGGCTGTTACATACTTGCCGCTAAGCCGAACCATGATAGTGTAGTCCGCTCCGCTGATGACTTCGCCGTATTCGTCGGCAAAGTCCGCCGTCACTGCCGCCTGCGCGGAAACAGGACAAGCTGCAAATGCAAGCGCAGCGGCGCTTGCAGCTGCAAGCAGCCTTTTCAGTCTGTTCATTCCCTAAACCTCCTCTATTTACTTTTTTTCTTAGGCAATGGCAGTTCGTTTACCATTGACTCAAATAATTCTTTAAGAAAAGCCTTGTTCTCAATATTCTCCACAAGAAGCATTTCCTTTGCGCCCTCATAGGGAAGCTCAAGGGACACATCAGGCATAAGTGCTCTTGCAGTTTTTGTGTTCTTCACAAGAAATCTGTCATCGTAGATCCCGCCGATGACTCTGCCCTGATAGTAGATGATGTATTCCCCCATCATAGCCCTATAAGAAATATCATTGAGCTCGGATAACTGTTCAAGCACATATTCAAGGTATTCTTTTGTTGATGCCATATGCTCTCCTATGCCTTCTTAACAATTTATCAATAATATTCTATACTATTTTCTCCTAAAAATCAATAGTTTTTTGTGCTTTCTACTATAATTTGCAACAAAAAAAGCTCCGACACACGATCGGAGCTTTTAATGTTGAATTTTACTTGATGAGACCTATGCCCCAGATTGTGAAGCTGCCGCTTCCTGTGATTGAAACATCAAGGTCTCCCGTAGTATTCTGATAGTAGCCAAGCTCTGCGTCAGGACCACCCCATGTGTACTGCTTGTTGCCGTTGATCTTGGTAGTCTTGCCGTTTACAGTAACATTGATGCTGCCCATACCCGAGCTGTTAGCCTTGAATACAACTATGAAGCCCTTACCCTGTGTCTTGAATGTCATAGGACTTCCGCCATTAAGAGTGTAGGAGTATGGCAGTGAGTTATAGCCTGTTCCTGCCTTCCATGAACCCGCATTGAAGTTTGTGAGTGTCTTCGGATCAACATTTACGCATGAAGCGTACTCTGCCCCGTAAACGTACTTTGTAGGCTGTGTGTAGCCTGCGGACTGATTCTCAGTCTTTAAAGCCTGACGAACATAATATGCCATACAATCTGCTACAAGCTGTCCGCCCTTCTGGTGTGGGTGGTACTCGTCTGTGTAGTAGTCGCTTGCCTGGAGGAATTTGCTGTTGAACGCCTTTGTAAGTGCGTCGTCCATGCTGATTACAGGGATATCGAAGTTCTTGCCGATAGGATACATCTGTGCCTGACTTGAGAAGCCGCCCTTTGAACGTGTGATAACGATACCAACAGCAGGCTCGTTAGGCATATCAAGGAACTTCTTGATACAGCTCTCAAAGCACTTCTTGTACATGATATCCTCATGGTCATTTACGGAGAATTCAAGGAAAATGATATCGGGCTTCTGCTCGACTATCTGCTTCTCGCTGCGGACCAGTCCTACAACGGAAGATGTTCCCGAAAGACCTGCGTTTATCTCCTTGAAGCTGCCCTTTGCAAATGTTGTCCTGAGGTAGTTGGAGAATGGTGTTGTGTAGTTCTTGCCCTCAGTGATAGAACCGCCGAGGTAAGCTACTGTAAGAGACTCGCCGTTTTCAGCTGCTGCCAGCTTCTGTGTAAGTCGGTATGTGTTGCCCATATGCTTTATTGAGCTCTTGTAGAAGTCGATATACTGAGCAGAAGCTGTCTCCTTGTAGTTATCCCACTTGGAGGTATCATAATCAGGCTTCTCTGGCTCAGGCGGCTCGGGCCATTCGCTTATCTTGCCGATAACAAAGGACTGGATAAGAACAAGGTCAGCTGTTTCAAGCTTGCCGTTCTGATCAACATCGGCAGCTTTAAGGTCTGAACCGCTTGCAGTTCCTGCAAGGATAGCCTTTCTTGCTGCTACAAGGTCGAATGAGTTTACAGCGCCGTCGAAGTTAGCATCACCGAGGATAACTACCTTCGGACCGTCTGCTCCCTTTATCTCTGTGCCGCTCTTTGCACCTATTGCTTCGTCGATATAGAAATCTATATCGGTATCAACTGTCTCAACATAAAGCTGGAGGTCTGTTGCACCAGCAGGGATAGTATAGCTCGGATTTGCAAGCTGTACCCAGTCGCCTGCTGTTGTAGAAGCAGAAGCTACCTCGCTGTACTGTGCGCCTGTACCGTCATTGTACTGAAGAGTAAGCTTGAACTTCTCCTCAGAGCCGCCGCTCTTGTACATAGCGTTTACAGCAAAGCTGTAGGTCTCGCCGGGCTTGAATGTTGAAGTATCAAGAGCCTTTACAGCGCCGTTCCAGTTAGCTGTTCTGCCTGATACGCTCAGTGAGCCTGTACCTGCGAACTTCTCAGAAGTGGTCGCATCAACTGTGGCTGCACCTCTGCCTGCCCAGTCGCCAACGCCGCTGTCAAAGGTATCGTTGAAGTAGTAGCCGTTCTCATCAGGCTCTACAGCTGTCTTTGGCTGCTCCTCAGATGTGCCGGGATCGGGATTATCTCCGCCGTCATCGTAATTCTCGTAAACTCTTACGCTCTTTACGTTAGCTAAGCCGTTGGACCTGTAGCCCTCGATATTGAGAGATACTTCATAAAGAGTGCCCGACATATCAAGTCCTGCCTTTGACCATGCGTCAAAATGCTTGCTTACATGGATAGTGCCCTTCATATTATTCTGAACATTATCTCTTGAGCCGCTGGTCTGACGAACGCTCCAGTACTGAGGGAATGTCTGGGTACCGTCCAGCGAAGGCTGATTATAGCGCATTGTCTTGGCAATGTCATAGGTATTTCCGTCGAGAGTTACCGTGCCTTTTCTCTCTGCGTCACCTGCGATAGGTCTCCAGCTGCCCCAGCCCTCAACGATGTAGTACTCCATGAGAGGCTTTCTTGTCCAGCCGTAAACGCACATATAGGAATTTCCTCTCGGCGAATACTCAACATCATAGGTAAGGACGATATTATTGCCTATGTCCTTGTAATTGAGCTTCTTGCTGTCGTAGTTCTTTCCCATACGAGCAAGGAAGTTCTCAATGTTGCTCCATGAACAGGTAAAGGAGCCTGCGCTTGGTTTCATTGACGCCTGTCCTGTACCGTTCTGATTCCACATTTCGTAGTCGTAGCCGCCTATGTTGCCTCTGTCCTGCGCATCGGCAGCCTTAGCGGTCATTGTGCCTATTTCGGGGAAAGCTGTGTTGCCTACCAACAGCAATGCAGACGCTGTAACAGCAGAAAGCATTTTCCCGAAGATTTTTGAATGCTTCATTAGTATCACTCCTTTAAAAAATGCAAATTTCTCCAATCATATTATACTTCAACTAATATGATAAGACAACCTACTATTTACATATATGGTGGACATTTCAAAGATTGAACGTGAATTTCAGCGATTTACACATCACTCATCTGATATTTTTGTGCAAAAAGCAAAGCCGCGTTCCCTGCGCAAAGCTCCGGGAACACGGCTGATAATTATTTATTTTTGCCCACAGCAAGCTCAACGGCGCGGTATGCTCCGTTGTAAACTCCTGCTTTTTTGGCGGTGAGAATATATCCGCACATCTTCTCGATGATGTCCCTGCCATGCTGGATCATGTCTATCATGGCAGCAGTCTCCGCAGGCGTTGAACACTCATATGTACCGTCGCCTATCTCGGCAGCGCGGATAGCTCCCCATGCCTCATGACCGCCTACACGCTTTATCATAAGCTTGGGTATGGGATAAAACGCAAGCTCACTGGGCTTTGTGATAAGGACGTCGCTGCACCTCATAAGCAGATTCGTTGAGTAAACTGCGGCAAATATATCGGAATGACAGAAAGCGTGGATACCGCTGACCTCGCCGCTGTAAGCTCCCTCACAGAAGCTTGCGGTCTCGTCAAAATCGTCGAAATGCTCACGGAGAAACGGCTTCATCTGCGGAACTGCCGCAATAAGCTCATGCCATACCTTTGAATGGTCGCCCACATTTATGAAAAGCACAGCTTTTCTCGCCTTTATAGCAGGAAGAAGCTTTCGGATAACTGCAATGAATATCTCCTTCTGAGCGCCTGCTCCGCCTACGGACATGAGCCAGCGTACAGGCTTTTTGCTGTTGACTCTGTCGATACGCTTCTGGCAGTCAGCCTCGATATTGCTTACAAGCTCATGGTCGATATAGTGACCTGTGTAAACTATGGCGTCCTTGGGCATAGGCTTGAGCTGACGCTTCTTGTCCATTCCGCGGAGAGCTCTGTAGCCAAGGTAAGCCGACGGAGTCTGCACCGCATGGACAGCGCCCTCGGAAAGATGAAGTCCCATGGGCCAGTTATCGGGGATAGCGTTTACAACATGGGTGAGCCCTGCGTGGACTGCCGCCTGTGACGGCCATACATGAGTTGCCACATAAGGGATATCCTTCGGGAGCTCTTTGAATACAGCAGTCATAAGCTCCGCTGTTTTCTGGTCGGAGCTGTTATAGGTCAGCTTGCGGAATCCCTCACTGTTGAGAGGCTCCCATACTATTTTATTGAAAAGTGCAAAGCGCTGAGACAGGCGCGAGCCAAGGGAATACAGCTCGTTCTGCTGAGCGATTATCTTGCCGCAGGACGCCTCCTTGAATGAGTGCAGGTCGAACCAATAAGGCGTATAGCCCATAGCATGAGCAGCCGAAGCTATGGCCATGGATATCCTGTAGTGTCCGAAGCCCATACGGATATTGCCTATAACAAGGCTCTTGTCGTCAAATTTGCAGGTGCTCTCCTTACCGATGACTATTTTGCGGACTCCCAGCGGCTTTCCTACAGCAGGAGCTTCAACCTCGGCAAGGTGATATACAGCGTCGGAATCGTCGCCGTATTTATCAATGAATTTTTCTTTTGTCTTAACTGCCTTTTTGTAAGCTTTTCGGGATATTTCATTGCCAAAGATAAATTTTGATCTGTCCATAAAAATACCTCCAAGGTCTTGACAAAATGCGTAAAATATGATACAATTAATTTAACAATGATAGACTGTCTATCATCTGATATATAGTCTATCACAAAAAAGGAGGTTTGTCAAGTGGAAAACGCATTTTCGCAGGATAATTTGAAAAATCAACGATTCGACAAGGCTGTAGAAGTCAGCGCTCAGCTCTTTCTCAAAAACGGTATCGAAGCTGTCAAGATGACCGATATCGCTGAGGAAAGCGGCGTGGGCGTAGCTACTCTTTATCGCTATTTCGGCACAAAAAACGGTATCACTATCGCTGCCATGACCTATATGTGGAACGAGCTCAACAAGATGTTCAGCGGTATCTTTGAATCCGATGTCTTTCTTGCTCAGTCAGGCATTAAGCAGGTCAATGACCTGATGAGAATGTTCATAGTTCTCTACGAGGCACACCCGGGTTTTATGAAGCTTCTCTCGGAGTTCGACCTCATGCTCATGTCAGGAGATATTCCCAAGCAGGATCTGAAAAACTACGAGAAGTCTATCATAAACTTCTACCCCGTTTTTGAAAACGCTTATCTTACGGGACTGTATGACGGTACGGTCCGCGAGATACCGAATATACGCCTATTCTACCTTTCCTACGCACACACTCTTATGGAGCTCAGCAAGAAGCTCATTCAGGGAGAGCTTCTCCCGGGCGATGACTTCTCTCACGCTGTTGACGAGCTCGGGACGATCATTGAGACAGCCGTTTTCTTCCTTAGAAAGGAGTGAACCTTATGGAGAACAGAAAAGTTGCGACAAACAAGATATTATGGATATTTGCAATAGGTCAGCTTGGCTGGTCGCTGCTTTCGGGAATCATCGCCAACTGGCTCGTATTCTTCTATCAGCCAAGTCAGGAGGAGCTTGCAAAAGGTCAGCTCCAGTTCATACCCAAGGGCACTTTCATAGGTCTCACCGCTATCGGTATCATCACAGCTTTCGGACGTATCTTTGACGCTGTGACCGATCCCCTTGTTGCCGGAAAATCCGACTCATTGAAGCACAAATGGGGCAGACGTATCCCCTTTATGCGCTTTGCGGCTATCCCCTTTGGCGCAGTAACAGTTCTTATGTTCATATCGCCCTTTGAGGCAGGCAGCTTCGGAAACGCTGCTACTCTCTTTGTATTTGCAATGATGTTCTACTTCTGCATGACCTGCTACTGTACGCCATATAACGCTCTTATACCTGAGCTGGGCAGCACACAGAACGCAAGAATAAATCTTTCCACATTTATCTCAGTTACTTATTTCTTCGGCACTGCCGTTGCATACCTCGTTCCGAATATCGCAGGTATGTTCCTCGAAAGCATGGGCTATGCCAACAGCTACCGCGTAACTATAGCTATACTCGCGGCTGTAGCCGTTATCTGTATGCTGGTCCCTGCATTCCTTATCGACGAAAACCAGTACGCAGACACTACTCCCAGCAAGAGCTCGGCATTCAGCTCACTTCTTGCCACCTTTAAAAACAAGGACTTCCGCATATTTGTATGCTCTGATATTCTCTACTGGGTAGGTCTTACACTGTTCCAGACAGGACTTTCATTCTATATAACAGTTCTTCTTGGACTTGATTCGGGCATGACATTCCCACTGTTTGCAATAATGACAGTTGTTTCACTGGCGTTTTATCCGCTGGTAAACATCTTCTCAAAGAAGCTGGGCAAAAAGAAGCTCATAGCATTCGCTTTCCTGTTCTTCTCATTTGCCTTTCTCGTTACCGCAGCCGCTGGTATACTCGCTATACCGCCGTTTGTATACGGAGTTATCATAGCTGTTCTTGCAGCTGTGCCAATGGCGATACTTGGCATACTCCCACAGGCTGTAGTTGCTGATATATCAGAAGCAGACAAGCTCGACACAGGCGAGAGCAGACAGGGTATGTTCTATGCTGCACGTACCTTTGCATTCAAGCTGGGACAGTCCCTTGCTATGCTCATGTTCACAAGTATCGCTCTTATCGGCGGCGATGTTGAAAAGGGCGAGTCGGGCTACGGTCTCGGATACCGTCTTACAGCTCTGTTAGCGGCAGGTCTCTGCCTGCTTGGCGGAATAGTTTTCCTCAAATACAACGAAAAGAAGGTCATAGACCGTATCGAGGGAGGACAGAAAAATGCTTAGATTCAAATCCCTGCAATTTCTTTATAATGACGGAGAAAACGACTTTATGGCAATAACGTCCAGCTCTGTGTGCAACGAGCGCATGAAGCTTGAGATAAATACCGACGGCGATGTTTTCACCGTAAAGCTCAAAGCAAACGACGAAATAACCATTCAGAAGCTGTGCGCGGAGTTTGAATACGACTTCAGAGACAATGATAAGATATTCCTAAACGGCTATCAGTCGTGGACAGACTCGGTGGAGCGTCCTGTTGACGGAAAAATGCGCGGTATCGGACATATTCCCTGCGCTATCCGTGAAAAATACGCCTTTTCACAGTACGGCGACTATAATTTTGCGGATTACGGCGATGATATGCACGGCTGGTCATACGGCTATATCCGCAATGATACAAACTATATCTTTATCGGTTCTCTTGCCGAAAATACAGGCTTCACACAGCTCATCACCCATGTTGACAAGGGACTTGTCTCCCTGAAAAAGGACTGTTCGGGAGTTACAATAAACGGTGAATGGTGCGCCTTGAAGGTCCTTCTCACCGAGGGCGGCGAAGCCGAGGTCTTTTACAGATATTTCTCGGAGCTTGGAGTAAAGCCAAGGGCTGCAAAGCCGATTTTCGGCTATACAAGCTGGTATAACCACTATCAGGATATAAATGAAAAAACTATACTTGACGACCTCAATGGTCTGGACGCTCTCACCTGCAAGGCTGACGTTTTCCAGATAGACAACGGCTGGCAGACCGCAGTCGGAGACTGGCTGTCCGTTGATGATAAAAAATTCCCCGAGGGCATGAAAAAGACCGCTGACGATATAACCGCCGCAGGTCTTATCCCGGGAATATGGCTTGCTCCATTCGTCTGTGAGGAAAGCTCCGATATTTTCCGCAATAACAAGGAGTGGCTGCTTCTTGACGACAAGCAGGAATACATCAGGGGCGGCTCAAACTGGAGCGGCTTCTATGCGCTGGATATCTATAATCCCGAGGTTTGGGAATACATCAAATACGCTATCGAGACCATAGTCAAGGAATGGGGCTACAAGCTGCTGAAGCTTGACTTCCTCTATGCCGCCTGCATAGTACCGCGGCGTGATAAAACACGCGGACAGATAATGGCTGAGGCTATGGACTTCCTCCGCGAATGTGCAGGAGACGCCATGATACTGGGCTGCGGAGTTCCGCTGGCTTCGGCATTCGGGAAGGTTGAATACTGCCGTATCGGCTGTGATGTAAGTCTTGACTGGAACGACAAGCCTCACATGAGACTAATGCACCGCGAGCGTGTCAGCACAAGGAATACTATCCTCAACACAGTGTTCCGCAGACAGCTTGACGGACGGGCTTTCCTGAACGATCCCGACGTTTTCCTGCTCCGCCCCTGCAATAACTCCCTTTCTGCCGAGCAGAAAAAGTGTCTTGCAGAAGTCAATGCCCTTATGGGAAGCGTACTTTTCACCTCTGATAACTTCTTCGACTACACCGAGGAAGAAACAAAGGAGCTCTCGAAAATACTGAAAATAAGGGACGCTGAGATAATTTCAGCCGACCTTGACGACGATACTCTTACCCTGAGATTCAGGATAGGCGAAAAAAAGTACATAAAACGGTACGATATGTGACAGAACAGGCTGACCTTCCACGGAAAGTCAGCCTGTATCCATAGCCGCGATTTGTCGTTTTTTGTCGTAAATTGTCGATAAAGCAGTATAAGAGAGGTGATATTCTTGAAAAGAGACGCTTCCACGATAAAATATCTGCTCTTTTTGCTTTTATCAGCCGCAGTTATCGGCGCTGCTGTATTTTTCTTTCATATCACCGACAAGCCCGAAAACACACGAAATACTGTAACAATAATACCAAAGACAGAAGATATATCCACAGAATACACCCGAACTTCAAGAATATCGACCACATCAAGATCAAAGACTACGACACGCAAAACCACTTCTCATACTTCAAGGACTACAGCTGTTCCGACTACTGCCGAATTTGTCAGACTTGATATCAATTCCGCTGACGCTGATGAGCTGACAAAGCTAAAGGGCATTGGAGAAGTCCTTGCACAGGAGATAATAAGCTACCGCGAAAACAGCGGCGGTTTCAGAAATATCGAGGAGATAATGAACGTAAAGGGCATAGGCGAGAGCATTTTCGCTGATATCCGAGACCATATCTACGTTATTGATCCGATTTATGATGAGCCCGAGGAAGAACCTGTCATCGGCGATACTCCCGATGTTGAACAGGAGACGGAACACGTTCCCACACTTGAAGAGGTATCTCCCGTAAATATAAACACAGCAGAGCGTGATATCCTCATGCTTCTGCCCCATGTGGACGAGGAAATCGCCGACAGGATAATAGATTTCAGAGAGCGTGCAGGCGGATTCCGTAACGAATATGAGCTTCTGCTCATAGACGGGCTATCACGAAGCGATGCTGCTGAAATTATGGAATATATAACTATTGGATACGATGAAAAAGCCCCTTGACCTGATATCAAGGGGCATTAATGTGTATGCAGAGTAAGCCACTTATAAAAAGTAAGCGAGCCTGCGAGCGCCAACGTGATCGGGCGCACAGGCTCTGTGCGGATACGCCTGACTGGAATCGAACCAGCGCACACCGCGTCGGAGGCGGATGCTCTATCCACTGAGCTACAGGCGCATAAATAATAATACTATAATATTATATCAAAAACTCTTGAAATTTGCAAGCATTTGTGCTATAATTATAAAAAATAAATTAGGAGGGAACGTTTTGGGGAACTACATTTATTTGATAGTTGCACAAACAGGCACCAGACCTGCAAGGTTCTTCAAATTTTTCACCAAAAAGCCTTATAATCACGTTTCTCTTTCATGCGATATAGAACTTTCCGAGATGTACAGCTTCTGCCGTACTTACCGTCCTTTTCCGCTTCCTGCTACCTTTAACAAGGAAATAGTCGGTCAGGGCACTCTTGGACAGTACCACAATATACCATGTGAGATATATCGCATCAGCGTTACTGACGAACAAAAGGAAGCATATAACAAGATAATCCACCATTTTGAAGAATACCGCAAGGTATATTCGTACAATCTGCTTGGTCTCCTTGCAGTTTACTTCAATATCGAATGGAAACGCGAGCGGAGCTTCGTCTGTTCGCAGTTCGTAGCCTATACGATGGATAAGATAGGAATACCGCTGGAAAAGGCGTTCAGCCTGTATAAACCCGATGATTTCAGGAGTTTCCCCGGTGCAGACCTTATCTATACGGGAGAGCTGAACACCTTCTACTATACAAGACAATCCAAGCTATATACATAATGATATGACATATGCCGCCGCTCTCACCTCGTCGGGTGAGAGAAGATAAGCTCCGCAGTAAGCCTTGCTTTCGGGAGCTATCCCCGATATGCTGAACTGTGCGCTGTGGTCGAGGAGCTCCACTGAGGCTTGTCCGCCGCTTATTACAGCTCCCGCAGGTCGGATATCTTCACCGCTGAGCCTGTTGTAGGAATTGGCATAACAATTGATAAACATCCATGAGCCGCCGCTCAGAAGCAGATATATAAAAACTGCTTTGAGGGCGGTATTTTTACTTTTTCTGCGCATATTATCTCCTTTTCATGGAATTGAGAAGCTGTCCCAGCGACCTGCCGAAAAGCTGTCCTGCGAACTGCACCTGCCCGAGAGTATTGCCGTGAGAGCCTACCTCTATGAGGAGACTTCCGTTGGTGAGGTCCTGGTTATAATGCCTGTAATCAAATAATATGGGACGTGTAAAGCCCTTGTGGTCGGACTCAAGCTTGCTTTGCAGAGCGCAGGCAAAGTGAAAATTCTCCATATAATTCGGCATACCGAGAGTACCGTCGTCACAGCCCGATATTATCATTATCTGCGCGGCTTCTTTGCCGTCCACTTCGATAAACGGCTGATAGGCAACTCCGTCACCGCCGATAGCGTCCCTGTGAATGTCGAGAACTACCTTTATGCTCGGGTACTGCTCCAGAATCGGCGTTATAGTATCACGGCTCCTGCCGTATGAGCCGTTATATGAGGGATAATCGTGTATCTCCCTTGCATGGATAACGCCTATCCCCTGCGCTTCAAGCTCCGCCTGTATGGCGTCCCCAACCATGACAGCGTTTTTCGTAGGATCGGTAGTCCTGTAGTTGAATGATGTATCGTAATTATCGCGCACAAACGGTTCAAAGCTCTCGGTAGTATGAGTGTGATATATCAGCACCAGCGGCTCATCGGTATCCTTTACCGTGAAATTGGGGAGATAGCCGCTCTCCTGCATAAGAGTTTCGTTTGGGATATCGGTCTTATTATTGACCTGTCCGCCGCCTTCTAAGTCAAAAAAGGAGTTGCCGCTGTACTCTCCGTAGGTCGTGCGTATTATCTCACCGTCACTGCCCCAGCTCTTGGGATAGGGCTTTGCTCCAGCGTCATCGGCACGGGTGTCTCTCGGATCGGGCAGTCGAAGATACTCCTGATTCTCAGCCTTTTCATCGCACACTCCGTAGCCCTCCGAAAGAGTCATCTTCCCCTCCAGAAGCTCGTCTTCACGGACGATACGGCTGATAGTTTCGCTGTCTGCTTTATGAGGAGCTGCCGCGGTTTCCGTATGAGTAATCAGCTCCTTTGACGAAAACAAGCTGTCTCTAATGCCGAATGCTCCGTGAACAGCCGCTGCCGCCGCAACAGGCAGCATTACCGCCGCTATGCACCTTACAGTACCGCTTTTTCTTCTGCGCTTATGACGTTTCATACACTCACCTCACTTTTTCATCTGAGATAAGTATATTCTCCTATCGGCTCGAGTATGTCCGTAAATCGCCGTCATTTTCCGCACTTTTTCGGCATATTATGCAAAGAGGTGATATTCATGTACAGATGTCTGCGGCTTGGAAAGCTTTTTCGCCGATTTATCGAGACAGGACTGCTTATTGGATTCTTTGTCATAGGCTCACGCATATCGCTTGCAGCTGCCGAAAAAAGCCGGGAAGCACCAATATCGCTCCCTGTGATAATGTACCACAGCGTATGCGAAAAAACTCCTGCAGACTACATAGTCTCGCCCTCACAGCTTGACGCAGACCTTGAATGGCTGAAAGGTCACGGCTTCACGGCAGTCAGTGCACAGCAGCTCATAGCTTATACCAACGGCAAGGGCAGTCTGCCGAAAAAGCCCGTACTTATAACCTTTGACGACGGCTTTTACAATAATCTGTCAATTGCTCTGCCGCTCCTTGAAAAGCACGATATGTGCGCCGTTGTATCTATTGTTGGCAGATATACCGACGATTATGCAGCCGCCGATCCTCATGCGGACTGTTACTCTTATCTCACATGGGCTGATATCTCGGAGCTTGCCGCCTCAGGACGCGTTGAGATAGGCAGTCACACCTATGATATGCATTCCCGAAGCGGACTGCGTCAGGGCTGCGCGAAGCTCCCTGAGGAAAGCAATGATGATTACACATCAATGCTGCGCACAGATATAGGACTGCTGAAAACCGAGCTTCATGATAACTGCGGCATAGTGCCTGCGGTATTTGCATACCCTTTCGGAGCTCTCAGCAAAGAGAGCCTGCCTGTGCTCCGTGACAGCGGAATACTCATGACTCTCACCTGCCGCGAGGGCATGAATACTATCACCCGCGAGCCTGACTGCCTTTACGGGATATTTCGCTATAACAGGAGCGGACTCCTCACCACTGAGGAATACATGGAACGGATAACAAAAGAGCTCCCCGTGTAATATCGGGGAGCAGTGTTTACTATGCAAAAACGGGCGAGAATGTCAGTGTAAGGTCGTCTATACTTCCGCCTGAGGACTTTCTCGACGATGAGCTTCTTGACGAAGAACGGGAAGATGAAGATGAACCAATTCTGCTGCGGTTCTTCTCGATTATCTCCTTGCCGAAGAATTCATCAAAGCTGTCGTAGCCGCTGTTCTTCCAGTACTTATCGTACTTAGGATCGCGGTATTTCTCGAATCTTTCGGGTATAGTGCCGTCTCTGTCGTAATCCTCGGTTATCTGCTGCTGATGCTCTGTAAAGTACATAGCGTCGGGCATTATCTTGTACATGATGAAGCCGTAGTACGCAAAGAATATTCCTGCAAGCACCGAAAGCACGATACCGATTATAGCAAAGGCTGTGCCCTTTCTCTTCTGCACAAGGGATATGATAGCAAAAATGATACAAAGGGGAACTGTGATTATGCTAAGGCAGGTGCAGCATGGTATAATATTGACAAGCGCCATAACAAAGGAAGCGATAGCAAATCCGCCGCCCTTGCGCTCGTCACGGGGCATATTATAATTGCTGTTATAATTGCCGTACTGATTATTGTTCTGATATCCGCCGCCGTAGCCGTTGTTATTGTAGCCGTTATTGTATCCGTCGTTGTTATAGCCGTTATTATATTGGTTATTTCCGTAATTATTGTCCATTTAAACTTCTCCTTTACAGACTTGTCTCCCAGTTCCAGTTGCGCACTTCAAGCTCCTCAAGATTATAGGGAGTTTTCTGATATACGCAGTAATTCAGCCAGTTCGAGAACATAAGGTTTGCAGTACATCTCCATGAGAATACAGGCATATTATTCGGATCATCATTCGGGAAATAATTATAGGGTATCTGTATGTCAATGCCCTTTTCCACATCTCTCCTGTACTCGTTGGCAATAGTGTCCCTGTCATACTCGGAATGACCTGTGATGAAGTACTGTCTGCCGTTTTTATTGGCAACGATATGAACTCCCGATATCTCCGACGAGGTCAGTATCTCCAGCTGTGGTATACGCTCGATATCCTCTCTGCGGACCTCGGTATTGCGCGAATGAGGAACATAGAAGATATCGTCGAAGCCTCTCAGGAGCTGACAGTTGCTCACCTCAGCCCTGTGAGGAAAAATACCGAACATCTTCTGGTCGAGAGTATATTTCGGGATACCGTAATGATAGTAAAGTCCTGCCTGAGCCGCCCAGCAGATATAGATAGTGGAGAAAACATGAGTCTTTGACCACTCCATGATATTGGTTATTTCCTTCCAGTAATCCACCTGCTCGAAGTCAAGGAGCTCCACGGGAGCGCCTGTGATTATCATTCCGTCGTATCGGTTGTCGCTTATCTCATCAAATGTCTTGTAGAAAGAATCCAGATGATGACTTGATGTATTCCTCGAAACATGAGAAGCCATTTGCAGAAGCTCAACATCCACCTGTAAAGGCGTATTACTGAGCAGTCTCATGAGCTGGCTCTCGGTCTCTATTTTTTTGGGCATTATATTGAGTATAATCACCCTGAGTGGACGGATATCCTGATGCTCCGCCCTTTCCTTGGACATTACGAAGATATTTTCTTCTCCAAGAGTCTTGAATGCTGGCAGCTCTGACGAGATCCTTATCGGCATTCAAAATCCTTCCTTTCATACATTATCTTTCTTATTTTTGCAGCTCTGACAGCCGTTCATGAAGCTGTCAAGGTCGCCGCACTGTCTGCTGTCTCCGCTTATGAAGCGCAGCTTTTTAAGATTGTCGAACTTACTGTCGTCGGAGAGCTCGAATAGCATATGCTTTATGCCCTTGAGAACGCTTTTCAGCATGACGGAGCGCACCATTCCGTCGCAGAGCATAAGGTCTCCGCCGTCGTCATAGTCATAGACAACAGTCTTTTCAGCGCCGTAGGAATATGCGATGAATCCGATGACCTCTCCCCTGTCAAGCGCCTCTGTGATGTGGAGCTCAGCGCTGCCTGCACGCTCTGCAAGCTTCTCGTAGCCGACAGTGTCGAACCTTTCCTGTATCTCCAGCATATTACTTCTCCTTGCCGATAGCGTTTCGTATAGCTCGAAGCTCCTCGGCAGTAAGCTCGCGGTAGGTACCGGGCTTCAGCATACCCAGTTTAAGAGGTCCTATGCTGATACGGCGAAGTCTTGCGACTTCAAGTCCCACAGCCTCGCACATCTTACGAATCTGGCGGTTTCTGCCCTCTTTTATAGTCATAAGCAGAACTACCCTGCCCTCAGCCTTGTCCTTGACAACTACCGTAGCAGGCAGAGTTTTTCTGCCGTCTATCTCAACGCCTTCGGACAGCTTTATAAGCTGGTCGTCGGTGATGTCGGGACGTACAGTTACGCGGTAGGTCTTGGAAATATGCCTGCTTGGGTGCATTATGCTGTTGGCAAATTCGCCGTCGTTTGTAAAGAGCAGAAGTCCCTCGGAGTTCCTGTCAAGACGTCCGACAGGATATACACGCTCCTCAACATCTTCAAGGAGGTCCATGACGCAGCGTCTGTCAAGCTCGTCGGAAACTGTAGTAACATAGCCTCTGGGCTTGTTCATCATAAGGTAAACGAAGCTCCTCTTGCGAGGCATATAGATACGCTCACCGTCAACGGTGATGATATCCTTGAAGCCGCACTTGTCTCCCAGCTTTACGGGGTGACCGTTGAGCTTTACCCTGCCCTTAGTTATGAGCTCTTCAGCCTTTCTGCGGGAACAAACTCCGCAGTCGGCTATCATTTTCTGTATTCTTATCTTTTCCACTGTAATCCTATCCTTAAAGGGAGAAAAATCTCCAGATTTTTTCTTTTATTTTCGCAAACAGACCTTTTCTGTCTGCGGACTTGTTATTATCAAAGGCTATATCCTCGTCGGCATATAGAGGAACTGTCCTGACCTCGCGCCCCATGAAGCTTATACGGAGCTTTCCTGCCTCGTCTCCTGCACTTACGGGAGCGTACTGAAAAGGCTGACCGATGACCGTGAATTCAAAGTCGCTGATATCACCAGCCGCTGTAGTCACGGAAATGGTGCTCTCTTTCGCTGAAAGATGAAGATTTTCCCTGCTTCCGCCCACTATATCTGCGGAAATATCCGCAGGGAGCGGAACTTCCAGAGTTCTTGCGGTCTGAAAGCTATAGTCATAAAGCGCCATATGGTCGTTCCAGTCGTTGCGGTCATTGAGCGTCACGCAGATAAGGTCTTTTCCGTCACGCTCACAGGCGGACACAAGACACCTGCCTGCTTCATCGGTAAATCCCGTTTTAACGCCGTAAACTCCGTCGCACATGGTCAGCAGCTTATTGGTGTTTTTCAGCCACCGCTCATATGGTGGATTCCCGAATCTCAGCTTCAGACTCGTCTGGGAGCATATCTCGCGGAAGATATCGTTTTTCAGAGCTTCACGGGCAAGGAGCGCCATATCCGCCGCCGATGAGCCATGTTCCTCACCCTCAAGTCCCGAGGGTGTGACGAAATAGGTCTTGGAAAGCCCCATTTCACGGGCGCGTTTGTTCATAAGCTCCGCGAATTTTTCGATACTTCCCGATATTTTCACAGCAGCCGCATTAGCAGCGTCGTTGCCCGACGGCAGAAGCATACCGCAGCAGAGAGCATACTTTGTGACGGTATCTCCCTCACGAAGTCCCATGGACGAGCCCTCAACCTTTATGGCTTCGCTGTCCACGGTAAATTCATCGTAAAGACCGCCGCTTTCAAGGCACAGCAGAGTTGTCATTATCTTGGTCGTGCTCGCCATAGGCAGCTTTTCAGCCGCATTATGAGCATATATGACCTCTCCCGTATCGGCGGAGATGACTACAGCCGCCTTTGCCGATATTTCGGGAGGCTCAGCACCGCAGGCAGTGATACTGCCAAGTGCTCTGCCCACTATGATAAATGATATAAAAACTGCAACCGACCTTTTCACAGGCACACCTCCGCACAAAAGCTATGCTAAAGGATATGCCGATATATCAGGTTTTATTCTCAGTTGAGAGGTACGGAATCGTCTGTGATGCCGCCGTCGCTTATCTCAGTTGTGCCGCCGCTCTTTTTCTTGTTGATGAAGCCGCTTACCTTGTCGATAATTGCAGGCACTTTCTCGATAGCGTTGCTGATAGGATCGTTAGAGCCCTCCATATTGACCATTTTAGCAGAACCGTCGGGAGAGATAACGAGGAATCCCTCTGGCTTTATGGAAACGCCTGCTCCTGCTCCGCCGCCGAAAAGGTCCTTATCGTACTTTGAAGGCAGGTCTGAGCCGCCCGAAGCAAAGCCGTAGCTTACCTTGGAAACGGGAATGATAGTTGTGCCGTCGGGGAGCTTTATAGGCTCGCCGATAATAGCGTTGACGTCAGCCATTTCCTTGATCTTCTCGATAGAAATTCCTAAAAGTTCGCTTACAGGTGTGTTTTTTGCACTCATTGTATATACCTCACTTCTGCCTTGCGGCTGATTTTTTCATTTTGCATTTTCTGAGCTTATCAGGGATAAATGTCCTGAAAATATATGTCAGCAGGAACCATGCTCCTGCGATGACTGCTGTACCGAGTCGGAAAGAAAGCTTTCCCGATGTGTCCCAGCGTCCCTTTGATACGCCGAACTGCGGACGGACATCAATAGTTTTCAGCCTTACGGTAAAGAGCTGGCTGAAAAAGGCAATGCCGTTAAATATCAGAGTAGAATATCTTCCGTATTTGAGGGCGCAGTCATAGGCGTCCTCGTCGGCGATTATGAAGTCGATGTAGAAGTCCTTGAGCTTGAAGCCCTTGAATATTTTCAGCATGGGGCGCTGAGCGCTCTCCCATATTCCCACAAGGAACTCAACCTTGTCGCTGAGGGACTTCTTTTCCTCGTCATTTTCCTTATCGTCATCATCTGACTCGAATGGATCGTCATCGGCTTCGTCTTTTTTCTTTTTATCGTCTTCCTTAGGAGCTTCATCGGTATGCGCCGCAACTCCCGAAGAACTGTTTTCAGCAGTTTCCGTATGGGCTCCGCTGTCCGAATTCTCCGTGACCGCAGGCACCATATCTGCCTCGGGATCGTTTACGGGGATATCGTCCAGTTCCTTTTCCCATTCGTACTTTTCACGCTGTTTTTTCTTCTTTTTGGACTTCTTTTCCTTTACAGGCTTGGGCTTTTTTTCTTTTTTTGGCTTCTTCGGCTTGTCTTTCTTATTGGCTTTGCGCTTTTTCCACCAGCCGTAAAGACCTCCGCCCTCTGAATCCATAAGATTTATTATCCAAAGCCTGACTTTATATCTGAATTTGCCGTCGATATAGCTGAACTCTCCCCCCGCAGGAGTTATGAGCACGACTAATATCAAAGCCAATACGGCAAGAAGTATATACAGCAGAATTTTGAGAATTATCATTCCTGCCGCTCCTTTACGTTTATTTTATTCCTGATTTGACTCGGAAAGCTCTCTTTCCACGAATTCGTCCTCTGTTTCCAGCACGAGGTCTCCCTGACCGGGTAACGGCGGAAGATCGGCGACTGAGCTGAGTCCGAAGCTTCTCAGGAATACCGATGTTGTCCTGTAGACTATGGGCTTTCCGGGGACGTCAAGACGTCCTGCTTCTTCAACAAGTCCCTTTTCCACAAGGTTGTTGATTACAGACGAGCTGTCTATGCCGCGGACGTTTTCCACGAACCCCTTTGAAACAGGCTGATTATAGGCAATTATGGTAAGAGCCTCCATAGCCGCATTTGAAAGGGGCGCAGACCTCTTTGTTTCAAGAGCCGCCCTCACCTGCTCGCCGAACTCCTCACGGGTACACATCTGATAGCTGCTGTCAAATTTCTTGATGCAGATACCGCTGCTGTAGTCCTCATAGCGCTCATTGAGCAGTCTTATCATTGACGGCAGTGTACCTGCGTCAACGCCGCTTGCCTCCGAAAGGCGATATATCTCGATTGGCTCGCCGCTTGCAAAGAGGATAGCCTCTATTGCTCCGAGCTTTTCTTTGATCTCCAAGCTTTTCTCACTCCGTTCTTATTTCCCTTGAAGTATATCATCATATTATCTTCACTGATGGTGATACGTCCGTGTCTGGTGAGCTCCAGAACTGCAAGGAATGTCGCCACTCTTGCGGAGCGGTCAGTTACCCCCTCATAGAGCTTATCCATGTACACCTCGCCCGATTCATAGAGCTGTCTGAGAATATGTACCACCTTGGTCATTACCGAAACGATACGGCGCTTCACTACCGAGTTTATCTTGTTTTCAACGTGGAGCTTTGCGTGCTCGGACTTGATATTTTTAAGGGATATAGCGCTGTATGCAAGTGCAAGTCTCTCAGGCTCATGGACAAGGGTATATGTCATATCAGCCTTTATCTTCATGGGCTCGCGGACGAATATATTACCGCCAACGTAAGCCTCGGCAAGCTTCTGAGCCGCTATCTTGCAGAGAGAATACTCGATAAGAGCCCCCTCCAGCTCGCGCTTCATCTGCTCAGCCTCCTCTGGCTGTGGCAGCAGAAATGCTGTTTTTATGTATATGAGCCTTGCAGCCATTTCAAGAAATTTGCCTGCAAGCTCTAAATTCTGCTCATGTGCCTGATCTATATAGATGAGGTACTGCTCCAGCAGCTTGGATATCTCGATATCGCAGATATTCAGCTTATGCTTGGCAATAAGGCTCAGCAGCAGGTCGAGAGGTCCCTCAAAGACCTCCAGCTTGAATGAAATACTTTCCATATTATCCTCTGATCGTTTTGATTATAAAGCGAAAAGCTTTGGTATCCACATAACAGAGAGCCAAAGCAGCTCCTCAACTTTTTCCCTTACAAAGATATACGGCATCATAAGCTCAGGGATACGCAGCGATAGAAGCAGCAATACGATAAATGCTGTGTTGATAGCCCTGAAATTCCTGAATACCCACATATCGAACTTCGCAGGCATAAAGGAACGAATTATATTGAAGCCGTCCAGCGGCGGAAGCGGTATCAGGTTGAATACAGCAAGGCTGATATTTATATAGGCGAAGGAATACAGCAGTGTTCCCGCTATCTGCGCTGCCGATGTTTTGGTGGATATCTCAAGAGTTTCCACATTTGTTACAACCGCAGCACACGTTAAAACCATGTATAGCGCCATTCCGATAAAAGCAGCGAGGAGGTTCGACAGCGGTCCTGCAAGGGATACCATTGCCATGCCCAGACGTCTTTTCTTGAACTTTGAGGGATTCACAGGAACCGGCTTAGCCCAGCCTACTCCCAGAATGAGCATGAGCACAAAGCCTGCGATATCCAGATGAGCAAAGGGATTAAGTGTTATTCTTCCTGCTTCCTTTGCCGTATCATCGCCGAACCAGTGTGCAACAAGTCCGTGAGCTGATTCGTGTAAAGGGACAATAAGCAGAAATACCGCCGTTCTTACAACAGCAGTAAGCAAAATTTCGCTTATACCTGTTTCAAACATATTTATCCTTTCAAAACACAGGGCAAAACCGCCCCGATATAGTTATACAATATATATTATACTACATAGCGGTATATATTTCAAGTAAAAAAAGCAAATTAAGTGCCTCAAAAAAATTTTTTTCATTTTTTTTGAAAAAACACTTGCTTTTTTTCTGATTATGTGTTAGAATAATCATGTTATATTTTTACAGGTTAGTTAAGGAGGTGCAACCTAATGGCAAAATGTGATATCTGCGGAAAGGGCGTAACCTTTGGTATCAAGGTTTCCCACTCACACAGACGTTCCAACAGAACATGGAAGCCTAACGTAAAGCGCGTAAAGGCTATCGTCAAGGGTACTCCTTGTCATATCTATGCTTGCTCAAGATGTCTGCGTTCAGGCAAGGTTGAGAGAGCTTGATCATGTAACGGTAAATTAAGAGCGTTCCTTTGCGGAACGCTCTTTTTTTAAATATCTGACTTAAATAACAAGGAGCCACTATGAACAGCGAGCTGATAAAAAATATTGACAAGCTTCACACCACAGAGCTGGGAGAAGTACGCATAAAGCGAAATCTCTCCCTTGAATGTGACGATACGGTCAAATGGTGCAGAGACATGATACTCTCTCCCGAAGCCGTTATCGGGCGCCGCGGAAAGAACTGGTACGTGACCGTGAACGGAGCTGTCATAACCGTAAATGCCTACAGCTATACCATAATCACTGCACATAAACTCAGAAAGGAGAAATAAAATGAACATAAGACGATTTAAAGAATCAGACGCGGCCGCAGTTTCGGCTGTTGTTATAAAAACTATAAGAATATCCAACGTTAAGGACTACCCTGCCGAACTCATGGAGGAGATAGTGAAGTCAATGCAGCCTCAGAATATCCTCGAACGCGCCGGCTGGACGCACTTTTATGTAGTCGAGGATAACGGACAGATAATAGGCTGCGGTTCAATAGGTCCTTTCTGGGGCAAGGAGGATGAGAGCGGTCTGTTCACTATATTTGTACTCCCCGAGTATCAGGGAAAAGGCGTGGGCAGGCTCATCATGGAAACTCTCGAAAATGACGAGTTCTTCCTCCGTGCAAAGCGTATAGAGATACCTGCTTCCATTACAGGCTGTCAGTTCTACAGAAAGTTCGGCTACGACTACAAGAACGGCAAAGCGGAGCTCGACGAGGAAAGGCTCTACCGTCTTGAAAAGTTCAGAACTCCTGCGATAACTGCAATAAAAGCCATAGCAAGAAATAATATTCCAGAATGTACGAAAGTCATAAGAACGAGCTTTATGACCGTTGCCGATGAGTTCGGCTTCACTGTGGAAAATGCTCCCAGATTTGTTGCCTTTGCAACGACTGATGATAAACTGTACTCGCAGTTTGACAGCGAGCACCGTCCAATGTACGGCTATTTTTCCGAAAGCGGAAGAATTATCGGATATTATTCCCTGCTTCTGCTCGAAAACAATGACTGCGAGCTGAATAATCTCTGCGTTCTTCCCGAATACAGGCATAAAAACATTGGCAGTGCTTTGTTCGCCGACGCCTGTGCAAAAGCAAAGGATAAAGGCTGCGAAAAGCTTGTATTCGGCATAGTTGAAGAAAATGAGAAGCTCCGCAAATGGTACGAAAAACAGGGAGCTGTACATACAGACACGAAAAAATACGATTTCTTCCCGTTTACCTGCGGATACATGGAAAAATCACTATAAGAAGGAGTAAACTATGTCCGACCGTTTTTCAAGAACCGAGCTTCTTTTCGGCGAAGAAGCAATGAAAATCCTTGCAGCCTCCCGTGTGGCAGTTTTCGGCGTAGGCGGCGTGGGCGGCTATGCCGTTGAAGCTCTTGCGCGTTCGGGAGTTGGAGCACTTGACCTCATTGACGACGACAAGGTCTGCGTTACCAATATAAACCGCCAGATAATAGCCCTTGACAGCACTGTCGGTATGTATAAAGTGGACGCGGCTGCTCAGCGCATACATGAGATAAATCCCGACTGCAAGGTGAGCTGCCACAAGATGTTCTATATGCCTGAAACTGCCGATAAACTTGATTTTTCCCAGTACGACTATGTCATTGACGCTATCGACACGGTCACAGGCAAGATAGAGATAATCATGCAGGCTAAACAAGCAGGAGTTCCCGTTATAAGCTCAATGGGTGCAGGAAACAAGCTCGATCCTACGCGGTTTGAGGTCACAGATATTTACAAGACCTCCGTATGTCCTCTCGCTAAGGTCATGCGTTATCAGCTTAAACGCCGCGGCGTCAAGAAGCTAAAAGTCGTCTATTCAAAGGAAGAACCCATTACTCCACAGGGACAGGCTGTTGACGACGGCTCGGGCAAGACTGATATGCGAAGCGGCTCTGCAAGGCGCTCCACGCCTGCTTCTGTGGCATTTGTGCCCTCGGTTGTGGGACTTATCATCGCAGGCGAGGTCATCAAGGATATAGTGAAAAAAGCCGCAAAGGAGAATGATACATGAAAATAACAGCCGCTGCGGAATCGGACTTTCAGACCGTTAAAGATATAACTCAGCAGACTATAAAGGCTGTCTATACCCACTATTACCCCAAGGGCGCTGTGGACTTCTTTCTCGCTCACCACAGTGATGAAAAAATAATGCACGATATCCGAAACGGCGATGTTTTTCTGCTCTATACCGACAACAATGAAGCGGCAGGCACTGTTACCACCGAGAAAAATGAGATAAACCGACTTTTCGTGCTTCCCGAGTATCAGGGACAGGGCTTCGGCGGAGCTCTCCTGCTCTTTGCCGAGGAGCGTATCGCCGAGAATTATGATATTGCAGAGCTTTCCGTATCTCTGCCTGCAAAGGCTATTTATCTCAAAAAAGGCTATGTTTTTAAGGAATACTGCGCGATCAAGACCGAAAACGGCGATTATCTGTGCTTTGACAATATGGAGAAGCCCATGTTAAAACAAAAATAAATATCCCAAGGACTTGATTTATGTCCGTTTTTTTGTTATAATATTTTAGTGAGTTTTTGGGGTATAGCCAAGCGGTAAGGCACAGGACTTTGACTCCTGCATTCGTGGGTTCAAATCCCGCTGCCCCAACCACAAGCTGAGCCACTTGACCGCGTCCACGTTGTCGCTTGCAAGCTTGCTCACTCTAAAAAGAAATGCTGCTTGTACATCGCTTACAGCACTATTGCGCCCTGTTTTTTCAGGGCGTTTTTTATTCATTTAAGAAATAATATATCAATTGCGGGACGCCGAGGGCGGCGTCCCCTACAGACTACTAAGCACTAATCACTTACAAATCCAAACTAATTGACTTTTTCAGCGAGATATGCTATTATAAATTATCATTTACGAATAATTCCGAGGTGAAAACAATGAAAAGAACCGATTACATAAGCTGGGACGAGTATTTCATGGGCATTGCAATGCTCTCCGCACAGCGCAGCAAGGATAACTCCACACAGGTAGGCGCTTGTATCGTCAACGACCAGCACAAGATAGTTTCCGTAGGCTACAACGGTATGCCAACAGGCTGTAACGATGACGATATGCCATGGGAACGCAGTGCCGAGTCCACTCTCGATACCAAGTACCCATTCGTATGCCACGCAGAGCTCAACGCTATCCTCAACAGCAGCTTCGGAAGCCTCAGCGGCTGCACTCTCTATGTAACACTTTTCCCATGCAACGAGTGCGCCAAGGCTATCATACAGTCGGGTATCAAACGCGTGGTCTACTACAGCAATAAGTACGCAGATACCGACGGCGTCAAGGCTTCGTGCATACTTTTCGACAAGTGCGGAGTCAAGACCGAGGAATACAAGCCCAGCGGCAAGAATATAACTCTTTCAGTCTGAGGTGAAAATCATGGTGATAAAACGAATTAACTGCTCGGTGCAGTAATAAAGGGAACGTCCCACCGAGTAAGAATAGTTCCCATACTGCGCCCATATTTGAAAAATAATATTAAAGGAGCAGTTATTATGAATGAATATGTAAATCTTGAAAGAATAGAATTTGTAGTTACAATAGGCTGTACAGGCAGGTGCAGACATTGCAGCGAGGGCAGCCACGATTTCGGCGGCGAGCACATCGACGGCTCAGCGGCTGCAAAAGCCGTTGCCGAGGTCTGCCGGCACTACGACATAAAGTCGCTGATGACCTTCGGCGGAGAGCCTCTCCTATACCCCGAGGCCGTCTGCGCTATCCACAGCGCCGCAAGAGCTTCGGGAATACCTCAGCGTGATATAATAACCAACGGCTATTTCAGCAAAAAAGAAAGCAGGATACGTGAAGTCGCTGAAATGCTTTCAGAAAGCGGCGTGAACTGCATTTTGCTGTCCGTTGACGCCTTTCATCAGGAGACTATCCCTCTTGAGCCTGTGACGCTGTTTGCAGAAGCTGTGAGAAATATGGGAGTTCCCATTTTTCTCAGTCCTGCGTGGCTGAGAAGTCCCGATGACAACAATCCCTACAACAACGAGACTCACAGGCTGCTGAAGATATTCACGGACAAGGGCTTCGGAGTTTCTCAGGGAAACATAATATTCCCACAGGGCAACGCAAAGGTGCTTCTTGCGGAGTACTTCGACGAGGATAATACTATCGCAAATCCCTATGAGGACGATCCGAGGAATATCCGTGCTCTGTGTTTTGAACCCGACGGCAGCGTTCTCGGCGGAAATATCTATGAGATGGATATACTCGAAATAATCAGAAACTACAAACCATAAGAAAAAGCGGTCCAATGGACCGCTTTTTTATGTCTTCTTATTTTTTAGCGCTTGGATCAAGATATGCTATCTTTCCGAGAAGGAACTCCTGTATTCTCAGAGCGTCATTAGAGGTAATGCCCTTTACAGTCACATCAACATCACCGTTGAGCTGTCCCTTTGCGGTAATATGGCTGTCATCAGAACCGTTCAAGCCGTATTTATTTGGATTTGCAAGGCTCTGCATAATCAGAACCACATCTGACATATCCACACTGCCGTCGCAGTTCGCGTCGCCATACTTCACATCTGTCGGCAGCGGAGCTGTTGTAGTTGTTGTTGTGACTACAGGCTTTGATGTAGTTGTAGCCGATGATGTGGAAGGCTCAGAGCTGCCCTTGTAAAGGTCCTTCGGGAGTTCGGATAACGAGATACAGAAATCACTGTTGTAGAGTGCCTTTACTGCGTCTGCGTCCTGATAATCCTTGCCGCAGAGGAAGTGAGCCTGCTCCGAATCATACCATGGGCAGAAATACAGCCAGTAAGCGTGTTCCACCTGCATATTGTTAAGTCCGGGGATAGAGTCATTCTCAGGCATAGACACCATTTTATTGCCCTTTACGAACTTGTTGAGAGTATAGAAGATACCTGCCTCGGCGTCCTCGTTAGGAACGCCCTGCTGCTTGCCGTCGTGACGGTTGTACTGGCAGTTGTACTTGTCAAAGCCAACGATATCAACCTTATCATCGCCTGAGTACCACTTAGCGGAGTTGTCAGACCACGCATAGAGGTTCTGCTCCCAGATAAGGTTATGGAGACCGTACTCGTTGGTGAGAGTGTCCTGTAGGAAAGCCCAGAGCTGATTGTAAACTACAGCGCCCTCCTTCGACCACCAGAACCATGCTCCCGAACCGTCTATAGGATCGTCGGTATGGCTGGGGTTGCCCTCTGCCTCATGGAAGGGACGGAAGATAACAGGAACACCTGCGTCCTGAAGCTTTTTGAGCTCGGCTGCAAGGTTCTTCATACAGAGCTGGAAGTAATCGTACTCCATAGTGCCCTTCTTCATGCAGTTTGCAGTTACGAAGTCTGTATTCTGGGTGTATGTTGTTTTTGCGAAATCAAGAGGCTCGCCGAGAGTATAGTCAGCCTTCTGAGTAGGTACGTTTACGTGCCATGAAGCTGTACAGATACCGTTTTTCTTGGTCGCCCAGTCTATCATACGCTGTGCAACGCCGTCGTCCCATGCATAGCACGGACAGTAGCTTCCGAAGTCAAAGCCGCGGATAGCAGGCTCCTCGCCTGTGAGCTCCTTGAGGTATCTCACCTCGAAATCATAGTCGTTATATGTGTAGTTGCGGTTCTGAGTGCTGTATGTATAGACCTGTCCGTCGGGACCTGTGCAGTGCCACGGGAACTTCTCGCCCTGCTCCGTCTTATCCCAGCTCTCCTCGTCGATGACGTACTCAACGCCTTTCTGGTCAACGCACTTATTTGCGTTTGCGTCATAGCGGATAGTGGTCTCAACAGCATGACCGCCGCCGTATATCTCCTGCTGACCTGAGAGGATATGCTTGCCGTAAACGCTCTTGAGGTACTTCATGAGAGCCTTTGTCTCGGGAGTAGCCTTAGCATCAACAGGCGTATCGCTTGCCTTTGAAAGGTCGGGGAATGAAGCGTGGTCTACGGTTACGGTATCAATAGCCATATAGCCGTACTCGTTGATGAATTCGATAGTATTCACGCCCTTGTTCATACGCACCATTCCAAAGTCATAGTCTATCCACTTATCGGAATAAGCAGCCTGTGTGGTGTACTTTACACCGTTTATCTTGATTGCCTGCTGTCTGCCCTCCTTATTGAGTATCTGTGCGCCGTGAACAACGATAGAATACATACCGTCCTCGGGAACATTCACCTCAAATGAGCCGGGTTTAGCAGTGAGATAGTAGAAGCCCTTTCCTGAGTATCCGGGTATTTCTGTCTGATAGATACTTGTCCAGAGCTCTGCGCCCTCCATGTCCTCGCCCTCGATAGTGTAAGGGAACTTTGTTGCAGCAGACGCCTCACCTGCTGCAAAGGAATTGAAAAACGAGAGGGAGCTGCACTGTACTGCCGCCATAACGCCCGCAGCCGCCAGTACCAATGATTTTTTAAGCATATTTTTCATGTTTTCCTCCTTTATGGGAATGCCTATAATTTACCGACTTTATTATACTATCTTTTAAGTCCGATGTCAATACAAAAAGCCCATTTAATATGTAAATAATCTGTGATTATTTAAGTAATCTGCTTAAATAATGAAAAAAGGAACTTATGGGGGGCATAGTTCCTTTTTTCACGTCATTATATTAGAGAGAACCCAAATCTATCAGGATTCGGGGAGAGCTGGCACGAGTCCGAGAAGATATCTCTGAATAGAAAGTGCGTCGGCGTTGGTTATGCCGTTGCCCCTGCGCTCAACGTCAGCATTATCGTGGTTTTCGGGAGCGATAGTGTACTTGTTCGGATTTGCAAGAGACTGCATGATAAGTACAACGTCGGACATATCTACCTGACCGTCGCCGTTTGCGTCGCCTGCCTTGCCGACAGGTGCAGGAGCTGTGGTCGTAGTAGTTGTTGTCACAGCAGTAGTAGTTGTTGTGGTTGTTGTCGTCGTTGTAGTTGCCGCAGAAGTTGTAGTCTCAACAGGAGTAAGGTCTACATCATATGGATTCGGAGCAGCAGTCTGTGAAACTCCGCCGCTCATGTGGTAGCCAATGCTCTTGTACTGGCTTGAACCAGATGTCTCGGCAAAGCCGTTCGGCTTCGGAGAACCGTCTGCGTTTCTCCACTGCTTGTGGAAATCAGTTCCCAGACCGCCTACATTGAGGCTGATGAAATCGCTGTCAGCAGGAGTGATTATATCTCCAAGCTTAGCACCGTTTGTCATAGTTGTATTTGACTTCGCAAAGTAGTATTTGCTGTTGTAGTAAATGGAATTGCTCATATTTCCTACGAACTTGTCGTTGGAGACCTTGATACCTGCCGCATTGGTCTTTGTTACCTTGCCTGTGTTGATGTAGGACATCATACCGTTGAAGGTAGCCGAAGTATCACAGCGGTATACCATATAGTTAGCCTTGCCCTTGCCGCCGATACCGTTGTTGTATGCTGTACAGTTCTTCATATCGCCGAACTTGGGGTTGTTATTGTCTGTGAAGCCGCAGTTGAGGTTCTCGAAAGCGAGGCAGTTCTCAACATAGTGACGGGTACCTACTCCGCCGCCGCCAAGCTTGAAGCCGTTTCCGTCGCAGTCGCCGTAGCCCTTGCCATCCTCGGTAAAGCCGTTGCGGAATGCGATACAGTTCTTGATAGTTACCTTGCCTATAGGACCTGTTGCCTCCTTTGCGTAGAGATCCCAGCCGTCATCGGAATTACAGTAAGCGATACAGCCGTCGAATACGTTGCCCTCGCCGCAGGTGAGCTTTGCAGCAAAGCCGTCGGCGTTCTCCATAGTTGCATCGTCGCAGTTGTTCCGCGATGTGCAGTTCTTGACAAGGTTGTTTGTAGGCCACTGTGCCACTGTATTGTAGGAGCCGTTATATCTTGATATCTGGAGACCTGTATCCTGATTGCGGTCGAATATCATCATCTCGATGATATTATTGTCGCCCGAAAGGAGCATACCGTTGTCGCCTGCGTGTGATATCTCGAAGCCGTAGAAATGCCAGTAAGAGCCGTCCAGTACGAAGCCGCGGTTTGCGCCGTCAACAGCCTGTCCTGTGAAATCGAACTTTACTGTAGCATTCGGAGCAGCTGCAATTGTCTTGTAAGCGCCTGCCTTACCCGAATTGCTCTCCTCGATCATGATAGTTGAGGTATACTTGTATGTACCGCCGAGAAGGAAAATAGTTCCGCCCGCCGGTACTGACTTTATAGCTGTAAGAACGTCTGTAGGCGAATTCTCGGTCTTTCCGTCACCGCCGCCGTTAGGTGAAGCATATATCACCTTTCCGCCTGCAACGGGAGTTATCACGTGAGCAGCTGTAGTAGTTGTTGCCGCAGGCTGCTGTACAGTTGTAGTTACAGCAGTTGTTGTGATATCGGTAACAATCGGCTGAGTTACGGTAGTAGTTGTAACTGTAGGCGCAGGAGCGTTGTCCTCCTTGAAACCGCTGCCGATAGCTGTTACAGTGCCCTTGTATGAGGTAAGCGCGGATTTGAGTCCCTGATTTACAGCATAGCTCTCGTCGTCAACAGCGTTGTTGAACTGCCACTTGAAATCGCCGCCGTCAACACGGCCTGCCTTTGCAGTAACTATAGCAGGAACGTCGCTTGCCTTATCGGGAGTATAACTGTACATCACGCTTGATGTATCGAAGTTATTATAAGCAGTTCCGCCGCTTTTAGCCTTAACGTCGCCGCCCAGCTTCTCTGTTCTCGAAGAAGCCTCGTAAGCGTCGAAATCTGTCTTGTTCTGCTGATATGTAGTGTATGCCTTCTGACCTGTCATGAAATTGCCGAAGGACTTGATAACGCCGCCTGCTTCACCTGAGAAAGTTCCGCCTGTGATATCGTCTGAGCCCTGCATGGAGATGAGCATAGGATATTTGCAGTTGCGGAAGTAGTTGTTCTCAACGAAACATGAAGCGCCCATTGTTACGCCAACGCCGTACTTTGCATTGCCGTCGAAATAGTTATTGTAGCAGTGTACCGAGCAGGTCCTTATTCTGGGGTGGCGTGAGTCTGAGTGGTCATACCAGTTGTGGTGGTATGTTATATAGTTCTCTGTAGACTCAGACTTCATACCCTGCAAGTTACACTTGCCGTTGTCCCAGAAATGATTGTAAGAGTGAGTAATATAAGTAGAGGTCTTGGTATCAAGTGAACCGTCGCCCTTTGCCTGATCGGCGTCGGAGCCTGCGTCGCCGTAGAAGAAGTCGCAGTTATGCACCCAGATATGATTATTGTTCTGCTGGAGTCCGCAGTCGTCGCCCTCATTGCTGTTGCAGTTCATAAAGCCGAGGTTCCTTACCTCAACATTTGAGCAGTTCTTCAGTACAAGACCGAAGCCGTTGAGAGTAGCGTCGTTTCCGATACCCTCGACAGTGAGACCAGCCTTTACCGAATCGACCATGAGGTCGCCCTTTGTCAGAACAGAGGGATCTGTAATGTTTCCTATAAATCTGATATTGAGAGGTCTTGATTCTTTCCCTTTCTTGTAGCCTGTGATGATATTCTGAACGCCTGTAAGAGTCTCTGCACCTTTACCTGTGGCGTCGATACTTGCCGTAACGCTGTCCTTGTTTCCGTTGGTAACGTATACGACTATTGCATTGCTTTTGAGTGTACCGTCGGCATTATAAGCTCCGTTTGAATTTCCGTTCACGAAGCCGAAGCCGCTTCTGTCATGGGCATAGGCATTTGCCTTTGCCTCGGCAGCCTTGGAGCCGTCCTCCTTGCCGCCGATAACGGGAACTATCTTCATTGTGTGACTGCCTGCCTTGAGACCTACGGCGTCTGCTCTCATATAGCCGCTGTACTGTCTTATAAGCATTGTATCTATCTTTGTGCCGTCCACATAAACGTTGTAGCCCGAAGCTCCCGAAACAGAAGACCATGTGGCGTACATACCCTCGCCGAAGCCTGCGCTGCTGAGCACCTTTACGCTGCTTTCAGCTGCATAAACTGTGATGACAGACGAGCTCAAACCAGTGCCGAACATTGAGGCCGTTGTTCCCACAGCAGCAGAAACAGTCATCATTGCAGCAGCTGCAACGGAAGCTGCTTTTAACTTCATCACATTATTTCTCATGACGATCCCTCCAGATTTTAATATCCTCTGAAAACGCACCTATCGTGCGCTCTTCTTTTTACTGACTATATTATATATCCCTGCGGAACACTTTTCAATGACATATAGTACTTATAAGCTGACACTTTATGCTATTATGTTCAAAATATCATACACAATCAGTCAATTACGCTTATATAAAAACATATATGTGAATAACCGAGCAAATCTCATATGCTGATTTAGTCATTCCTACAAAGTATTGATAAAGTATGAGAGTTTTTGAGTGCTCAAACGTCTAATAAATAGAAACATATTTTGAATCAACAGAGGGTTTATCCAATGGCGATGTGAACGGCGGCGGAATAACCGTTCAGGACGCAGAACTGATACAGGAAAAGCTTCTCGGAAAAAATTGATCTGTCATGATATAGCAGAAATGCTCCCCGTTTGGGGAGCATTTCTTATAAAACACAAAAAGCTCCGCATAAAGCGGAGCTTTCATAATTCTTAGAAAAGATCAAAATCGCCAAGGATATCGCCGTTGACAACATAGTAAACCTTGTTTACCTCAGGTCTTACATAAACGTCAACCTTCTTGACAGTCTTAGCGCCTGAAGCCTTAGTAGCCTTAGCAATAAGCTCAGCTGTGTTTACCTCTGAACCCATAGCCTGAATAACTACCTTGCTGTCTACAGCAGCTGCAGCTGTTTTCTTAGCAGCGGGCTTCTTAGCAGCTGTAGCCTTCTTCTCAGCAGGCTTCTTAGCAGCAGTTGCCTTCTTCTCAGCAGGCTTCTTTGCAGCAGCAGCCTTCTTCTCAGCAGGCTTCTTAGCGGCAGTTGCCTTCTTCTCAGCAGGCTTCTTTGCAGCAGGCTTCTTCTCCTCAGCAGGAGCAGCAGCTGTTACCTCTACCTTTGTTTCTGCAGTCTTCTTATCTGGCATGATAGTATCCTCCTCGAATTACTTGTTTACAGCGTTCTTGAGAGCCTGACCAGCCTTGAAAGCAGGAGCCTTTGAAGCAGGAGCAGTCATCATCTTCTTTGTCTGAGGGTTGATAACCTGCTTCTCCTTACGGTCACGAACTTCAAAAGTACCAAAGCCAACGATTGATACCTTCTCACCGCTTGCGAGAGCGTCTGTGATTGTTGCAATGATAGCATTTACAGCAGTCTCAGCGTTCTTCTTTGTGAAGTCAGCCTTCTCAGCAACTGCACTGATTAATTCGGTCTTTGTCATAGTTTTATCCTCCATAAAATAGATTTTACAATTGAATTATATACCCTTTATAACAATTTGTCAAGAAATTTCCGAAAAAATGACAAATCGACGTATATTACGCCATTTGCGGCCCCGTTTTTATACAAAACAAACATAGTTTAGGGCTATTTTCCGTTCCAACGGGCAGAAGGTCCTACCAATTTTTATTACTTGCAGTATAATATACCTGATATATTCCGAAAAATAGAATGTTTTTCGGAATAAAAAAGCCTGCAAAAAACGACTGACGTTCATTTTTACAGGCTTTTTTCATAAAATTTTCAGTTTTTATATTTTTACATTAGGATTTGTGTACTGTCCGTGCTTTTTTGTTGCGCCGTTCCAGAACTGGATAGCGAACTCAGGACAGTGGTGCAGACATCTGAAACACAGCGCACATCTGTCCCGAACCCATACGGGCTTGCCGTCCTTTATCCTGATGGCCTTTACGGGACATTTCTCGGCACAGAGACCGCAGCCGATACAGCTGTCCTCCACGGAGAGATTCTTTGTGCTTCTCACCTTTGCAAAAACCTTATCCGTAAGCGGATAGATAGCATAAGGCGTTTTCAGATTCATATAATTGCCCTTTTTTCTGTGGAGTATCTTGGCTATAGTCCTGTCGATGTTGACCTCAGCCTTTTCGTTCTGTCTTGCAACCTTTTTCGGATTGGACAGGTCAAAGGTCACAGTCCAGTTATCTGGCATTTTAATATTGTAAGCCGCACTCAGCCTTATCCCCTTTTCTTTCAGCAGTCTGCGAGTCTCCTCACCGCTGCACCCGGGCGTCGTTCCATAAGTAGAAACCACAAAGACGTAGTGTCTGCCGCTTCTTTTTAAATTGAGCTTTTTAAGAAAGGCTCTCACAGGTATAGGCAGTGCCCACCAGTGAGTAGGCGTAACTATGCCGAAGTGCTCGTCCTCCTCAAGAGTTATATCAAAGACGCCCTCCTCGATAGACATGGTCTTTTCACCTAAAGCCTCGGCAATGCGCTGTGCCGCATACTTACTGTTTCCTGTTGCCGAAAAATAAACGATCATATAGATATCCCCCTATACGTTATTATGTCATATTTATTTCTGTCAGGTTGTTTTCTCGAACTGGTCTGCGCCCACACCGCATATAGGGCAGATATAGTCGGCAGGCACCTCGTCACCGATGTACTCGTATCCGCAGACCATACATCTCCATACAGTTTCGCCGCTTTCGGTCTTTCCAACAGGTACAGCATCATGTCCGCCGTCCGATACCTTTTCAAAATCAGCCTTGCCGTGCTTGCATATAGGACAGACAAAGTCATCGGGGACTTCCTCACCTACGTACTCATAACCGCAGATAACACACCTCCAGATAGTCTGACCGTCGGAGGTCTTTCCAACAACCTCGGGCTTTGGCTTTATATTGTTCTGATAGTATTCATAGGTAGCAGAAGGAGTATCGCTGAGGACCTCCATATCCGTAACATTACCGATAAACATTGTATGTGTGCCAAGGTCTATGCTGTGCCATACAGAGCATGAGATATAGGCATTTGTGCCCTTTGTTACAATAAGTGTGCCGTTTTCAGCACGTTTGCAGTCGGTAAAGTCCGCAAACTTGTCCACATCGTGTCCCGACTGGAAGCCGAAGTGCTTGAACAGTGAGAAATCTGCGTCTGTACTTATTACAGAAGCTGTGAATCTTCCTGTAGACATTATCATATCATGAGTAAGATTGTTCTTGGCAACGGTAAGGCTTACCTTATTGGGAGTTGATGTCACCTGCGCAAGAGTATTTGTGATACAGCCGTTGTCTTTGCCGTCACAGCATGCTGTAACAACGAAAAGTCCGTAGCTTATTTTGTACATAGCTTTCTTGTCCATATATGATACCTCCGATTATATAAAAATTTGCACCTACTATTCGCACTATCTTATATTATAATTTTACCAAAACATTTTCGTGCAGTCAAGTATATTTTGTGAACATTTTAGTTCCTTGACATTTAGCTGAAAAGTGGTATAATAAATATGAAAAAGGGAGCTTGTGTAACAGGCTGAGAGGGAGTTTCAAACTCCGACCTAACCTGATTTGGATAATGCCAACGTAGGGAAATACTTATGAAAAATAGGTGTGTCTCTATGCGGACACACTCTTTTTATTTTTCGAGCTTATGCTCGAAAAAGTTGAGAGCTGAAAGATGAAAGTTCAGAGCTATTGTATGCCATTACAGACAAAGATTTGAAAAAATCTTCAAATAACTCTCAATTCTCAACTCTAAACTCTCAACTGCAAAGCTTTGCTTTGCAGAGGGACATCGGGGGCACCACTTTGTCTCGCTATACAAAATTAATGCTGGGGCATTCGCCCAAAACGATCACAAAGGAGAAATGAATATGAGAACAGCATTAACGATCGCAGGAAGCGACTCCTGCGGAGGCGCCGGCATTCAGGCGGACATGAAGACCATGACCATGAATGGTGTTTTTGCCATGAGCGCGATAACCGCTCTCACTGCGCAGAACACGACCGGCGTAACAGGTATTATGGAGGTATCGCCTGAATTCTTAGCCATGCAGCTTGACGCTGTGTTCACGGACATTCGTCCCGACGCAGTAAAGACAGGCATGGTATCCTCCGACAAGCTAATCCGCACCATAGCTGCAAAGCTCCGCGAATACAAGGCGGAGAACATAGTTGTGGATCCTGTAATGGTAGCTACCAGCGGTTCAAAGCTCATTGCTGATGAAGCCGTGGAGACTCTGAAATCGGAGCTTCTGCCTATCGCCGCTGTAGTAACGCCAAATATCCCCGAGGCTGAGATACTTGCGGATATGAAGATAGCTTCACAGGACGACATGATAAAGGCTGCTCAGATAATCGGCGAAAAGTACGGCTGTGCAGTACTCTGCAAGGGCGGTCACAGTCTCAGCGACGCTAACGACCTGCTCTGGGACAAGGGCAGCACAAAATGGTTCAACGGCAGACGTATCGACAACCCAAACACTCACGGTACGGGCTGCACTCTTTCAAGCGCTATCGCTTCAAACCTTGCTAAGGGCTTCACACTGGAGAAGTCCGTTGAACGTGCAAAGGACTACATCTCAGGCGCTCTCGCAGCAATGCTCGACCTCGGCAAGGGCAGCGGTCCTATGAACCACGCATTCGCTCTTACAGGCGAGTTCGCCAAGGAGGCAGAATAATGGAACAGAAGCGCACCTCAGTTTACGAAAACGGACTTATATGGTTCGGCGCAGGCGTTTCAATTGCCGAGATAATCACGGGTACTTACTTTGCACCTCTCGGCTTCGGAAAAGGTCTTCTCGCCGTAATAATCGGTCATATCATCGGCTGCACTATGCTTTTCCTTGCCGGTCTTATCGGCGGCAGGACTCGCAGGAGCGCTATGGAGACCGTAAAAATGAGCTTCGGCAGCAAGGGCGGTATCTTCTTTTCGATACTCAACGTGCTTCAGCTGGTGGGCTGGACCGCGATAATGATATACGACGGCTCACTGGCTGCAAACGGTATCTTTGACGCAGGAAAATGGGTATGGTGTCTCGTTATCGGCGGACTCATTATCCTCTGGATACTCATCGGTATCAAGAATCTCGGCAAGATAAATACTGTGGCTATGGCTGCACTTTTCATACTTACACTGATACTGTGCAAGGTCATCTTCTTTGACGGCAGCGAGCTGCCTGTTTCAGAGGAGAGCATGAGCTTCGGCGCTGCTGTGGAGCTCTCGGTAGCAATGCCTCTTTCATGGCTGCCTCTCATCAGCGACTACACAAGAGAAGCCGAAAAGCCCGTGGCTGCAACCGCTGCAAGTGCTGTAGTTTACGGTATAATCAGCTGCTGGATGTACGCTATCGGCATGGGAGCCGCTATTTTCACCGCTGAATCCGATATCGCTCAGATAATGGTAAAGGCAGGTCTTGGCATAGCAGGTCTCCTTATCGTGGTATTCTCAACAGTTACAACTACATTCCTTGACGCTTACTCGGCAGGTATCTCAGGAGAATCCATACTTGCAAAGCTCAAGGGCAAATGGGTGGCTGTTGCAGCTGCCGTTATCGGTACAGCAGGAGCTATACTCTTCCCCATGGAGGATATAACAAACTTCCTCTATCTCATAGGCTCGGTATTCGCACCTATGATAGCTGTTCAGATAGCAGACCATTTCATACTCAAAAAAGACAGCTCCGACAAGAGCTTCGACATAATAAGCTGTATCGTATGGGTACTGGGCTTTGCCCTTTACAGATTCCTTATGACCAAGGATATCCCCGTGGGCAATACACTGCCCGATATGGCTGTAACTATTATCATCTGCGTTGCCGCAAAGAAAATATTTGCAGGAAACGCAAAATCACTCAAGGCTAAAACAGAATAAATGCTAAACAGGAGAATTATATTATGAGAAATTATCATACACAGATGGAAGCAGCTAAAAAGGGCATAATCACACCCGAAATGGAAATAGTTGCCAAGAAAGAATATATCACACCCGAGGACCTCCGCGCTCTCGTTGCAAAGGGCGAGGTTTGTATCCCCTGCAACATCAACCACAAGTCCATATCCCCCGAGGGTATCGGCACTAAAATGCGCACCAAGATCAACGTAAACCTCGGTATCTCAGGTGACGCCAAGAACTACGACGTGGAAATGGAAAAGGTAGACATGGCGCTGAAATTCGGCGCTGAGGCTATCATGGACCTCTCCAACTACGGCAAGACAAACACATTCCGCAAGGCGCTCGTTGAGAAGTCCCCTGCTATGATAGGAACTGTTCCTATGTACGACGCTATCGGCTATCTTGAAAAGGACCTCCTCGAAATAACCGCTGAGGACTTCCTCAGAGTTGTACGTGCTCACGCAGAAGAGGGCGTTGACTTCATGACTATACATGCAGGTATCAACCGCCGTGCTGTTGAGGCTTTTCGCAGAGAGGGACGTAAAATGAACATCGTCTCACGCGGCGGCTCACTGCTCTTCGCATGGATGATGATGACAGGCAACGAGAACCCGTTCTATGAGCATTACGACGAAGTCCTCGACATTCTCCGTGAATTCGACTGCACTATCTCTCTCGGCGACGCACTCCGCCCCGGATGTATCGACGACTCTACAGACGCAGGTCAGATTTCCGAGCTTATCGAGCTTGGCGCTCTTACAGAAAGAGCATGGGCAAAGGACGTTCAGGTAATGGTCGAAGGTCCCGGTCACATGGCAATGAACGAGATAGCTGCAAATATGAAGATACAGAAGCGTATCTGCCACAACGCTCCCTTCTATGTTCTCGGACCTCTTGTAACTGACATATTCCCCGGCTATGACCACATCACATCTGCTATCGGCGGTGCTATTGCAGCTGCAAGCGGTGCAGATTTCCTCTGCTATGTTACTCCTGCCGAGCACCTCAGACTGCCTGATACAAACGACGTTAAGGAGGGTATCATCGCAAGCCTTATCGCAGCTCACGCAGCTGATATCGCAAAGGGCATACCACACGCTACAGACCGCGACAACGCTATGGCTGAGGCTCGTCATGCAGTTGACTGGGAGAAGATGTTCGAGATAGCTGTTGACGGTGAAAAGGCTCGCGCATACTTCGAGAGCACTCCCCCTGCTGACAGACACACCTGCTCAATGTGCGGCAAGATGTGCGCCGTAAGGACTACAAATATGATACTCAACGGTGAAAAGGTCGAGTTCTGCACTGAAAAGTAATACACAAGGCGCACATAAAGTGCGCCTTTTTAGTTATTAGTGATTAGTGCATAGTGATTAGTGAGTAGAAATATCTACTCCGAATTTACTCGCTGATAGTATGAACGGGATTCCTAAGGGACGTGTTCCTTAGGCGGAGTGACTCCCCATAAAATGGGGAGATGTCCGTAGGACAGAGGGGACGTACCGGTAAGGTCAGAGGCAGAGCCTCTGGCGGGTTTGGGCAGAGCCCATGATACGAAGGCGCTCCTAACAGGAGCGAGTCCCCTCTGTCAGCTACGCTGACATCTCCCTGTACTACAGGGAGTCACCGCAAGGGTGAATCCCGAAAACAATCCAGTGAATTGTTTTCGGGAGAGGGTGACTCCCCACAGTGTGGGGAGATGTCGCAACGCGACAGAGGGGACGGACCCGATTAGGGGGACCTGCAAGTGAGGGCGTCCCCTGACGGGCGGCGAAACGCCGCCCCTACAGTCTTAGTTCTTAGCTCTTAGTTCTGACAATTTTGTATATATGCACAAATCAGACTGTGTACTCCTGTTGATTATGCACTTTTTTTGGACAGAGCCGAAAAATTCGTCGTTTCTCTTGATTATTATTTTTATATGTGATATAATGTACTTTATAGTATGGCTAATTTTACTTATTTGAATAAAAGAAAAAAATTTCTCGGAATGGTGAGAGTTTTTTCTTTCCCATACGTCTAATTATTATAAAGCATTTTTCGGAGCTCGCCGCTCCGTGGAAGGGAAAAGGTAATACATCATGAAAAAAGTCATTATCATCGGCGCAGGACCTGCCGGTCTTACCGCTGCATATGAGCTTCTGAAGGACGGCTCGGGAGAGTACGACGTTACCGTCCTTGAGGAAACTACCGCTATCGGCGGTATCTCCAAAACTGTAAACTACAAGGGCAACCGTATGGATATGGGCGGTCACCGCTTCTTCTCCAAGATCCCCGAGGTAAATCAGTGGTGGAGCAATATGCTCCCTATGCAGGGCGCACCGTCATCGGACGACAAATTTCTCAAAAGACACGTAAACGTTGAAGCAGGCGGTCCCGATCCTCAGAAGGAAAACCGCGTAATGCTCAAGAGACGCAGAGTATCACGTATCCTTTTCAACGACAAGTTCTATGATTACCCTGTTTCACTGAAGCCCGAAACTATCAAGAACTTCGGATTCTTCACCACGATGAAGGTCGGCTTCAGCTACCTCAAGGCTGCTATCCACAAGCGCCCTGAGACAAATCTTGAAAACTTCTACATCAACTGCTTCGGTAAGGAGCTCTACTCCATGTTCTTCGAGTACTACACCGAGAATCTCTGGGGCAGACACCCCAGCGAGATAGACGCTTCATGGGGCGCTCAGCGTACAAAGGGACTCTCTATCGTAGGTATCATCAAGGACTTCTTCGGAAAGCTCTTCAAGGTAAAGAACCGTAAGGTAAATACATCTCTTATCGAGGAATTCAAGTACCCTAAGCTCGGTCCCGGACAGCTCTGGGAAGTAACAGCTGACGAAGTTCAGAAGCTCGGCGGTCACATCATCATGGAGGCTGCTGTCAAGAAGCTTCACAAGAACTCCGACAACGTCCTCACAGGCGTTACCTACATCAAGGACGGTCAGGAAGTTGAGCTCAGCGGCGACGTTGTTATCTCATCAATGCCTGTAAAGGACCTCGTTGCTGGAATGAACGATGTTCCCGAGGACGCTTCACGTATCGCAGCAGGTCTTCCCTACCGTGACTACATGACACTCGGTGTTCTCGTTCCCAAGCTCAAGCTCAAGAACAAGACTACTATGAAGACTGTGGGCAATATCGTGCCTGACTGCTGGGTTTACGTTCAGGACAGACGTGTTAAAATGGGACGTTTCCAGATATACAACAACTGGTCTCCTTACATGGTAAAGGACCTCGGACATACTGTATGGGTAGGTCTTGAGTACTTCGTAACAGAGGGCGATAAGTTCTGGAACATGACTGAGGAGCAGTTCTCTGACTTCTGCGTTAAGGAAATGGTAAAGCTCGGTCTTATCGACAGCGCAGACGAGGTCATCGACACGCATATGGAAAAGGTCAAGAAGGCTTATCCTGCTTACTTCGATACATACGAGGAAATGGACAAGCTCATCAGCTACCTCGATACTATCCCGAACCTTTTCTGTGTAGGACGTAACGGTCAGCACAGATATAACAATATCGACCACTCTATGGTAACCTCCTTTGAGGCTGTAAAGGCTATCAAGAACGGCAGCACAGACAAGTCTGCTATCTGGAACGTTAATACCGAAAAGGAATATCACGAGGAGAAGCAGAAGTAATGGACGAGATTAAGCAGATATTCCGCGACAAGCAGTTCAAGAAGCTGTTTGTCGGTGATACGGATAATACGCTGATACAGTTCTTCCGCTACCTTTTCGTCGGCGGACTTGCATTTGTCGTTGACTTCGCATTATCCTATATACTGTTCAGATTTGCTTTCGGAGAACAGAAGGAATTCGGCTGGATAGCCAATTCCCTGTCATTTATCGCAGGTCTTGCAGTAAACTATGTTATAAGCACATTCTGGATATTCAAAAACTCAAAGGTAGAGAACAAGTTTGTTGAGTTTATCAGCTTTGCCGCTATCGGTGTTGTGGGACTTCTCATAACCATTGGCATTACCAAGCTTTTCGAGATATGGCTTGGCGATACAACAAGCCTCTTCCAGATAATCGCAAAGGTAGTTTCAACTGCGGTATCGTTCCTCTGGAACTTCTTCGCAAGAAAAATACTCCTTTATACCAAAAAGGAAGACAAGAACTGAAATTAATTATTATAGGCGGATAGTATCCGCCTATAAAATTCTAAGGAGTTGATATCATTGTCAAAGAATAATAAAAACAGCGCCGCAGAAAACACAGAAGACGCTGTTAAAAAGGCTGCCGAAGCCGCACAGGAGGTCAGTGAAAATGCTGAAAAGGCGGCAGAAACCGCTGAGGAGACTGCTTCCGACGTCATAGACCTTACAGAAGACGCAGCTGACGCAACCGAGAATATCCTCGACCTTACAGAGGACTCCGACGAAAAGGCAGATGAAGCCGAGGAAGCTCCCGAAAAGGCTGACGAAAAAGTAGCCGAGGATGAAAAAACTGAGGAAAGCAACGAAGCTGAGGGAACTGAAAAGGCTCCTGTTTCTCTCCGCGAGAAGTATCACTTCGACCTGCTCAGCAAGATAATCATCTGGGTAGTCGCAGGCGTCATTTTCCTCGGAGCTGTATGCGTTACTATATACTACGTAACTACTGCTCAGAAAGCAGAGTTCCACGCAGACTGCACAGATACTATCATGTGGGCTAACGCTACCGCAGAGAGCGGTCATGTATACGATCAGGAGTTCAGCTATGCCTGCTTCCTGCCGTTCAGCACAAGCACTATCATGTATCCCCTGCTCCACTTCTTCGGACTCTCAATGACTGCACATATCGTCGGCATGATGTGCTTCTTTGTACTGCTGACTGTATTCCTTGTATTCATGATACATGAGATGACAGGCAGCTACCCCATGTCACTTGTGGCAACGGCTATTTTCCTTTCCATTACGCTTTCTACTCAGAAAATGAGAGAGATCTTCTGGGGACATACCATTTACTACAGCTTAGGTATCCTCTTCCTTGTAATAGGCGCATTCATGTATTTCCGATACCTTACTGTCAGCAGCAAGGCAAGAACCCTCAAAAAAGACGGCAAGAACAATAAAAAGACAATTATCCACAAGCTCGTTATCTTCCTCTGTATCTGCTTATTCATGCTTCTTACAGGTACGGACGGCATCACAGGCTTTACTCTGTTCGCTCTCCCATTCGCAGGAGCTATCTTCGCAGAGCAGTTCGTGAACACCAAGCACCCGATACTCAGCGGCAAGACATTTTCCGTCGCTTTCAGATGTGTGGTATTCCTCGGTATGGCTGTCGCAGGAAACGCTATAAACAACAAGCTCCTCGGAGGTATGACAGCAGGCTATCAGGATGCAAATTCAAACTTCTCACCTATGGAGGAATGGCTGGAACATTTCCATAATCTCCCGTTTGCATGGATGAGACTTCTCGGCGTAAAGAGCTTACAGTATGTAAAGTTCACAAGCGAAGAGGGTATCCCGAATATGATATTCCTTATGGCTGCTGTCCTTATCGCTGTTATCCCTGTAATCGCTACCTGCTATTACAAGAAGTTCGGCGATGACCGCAGAGCTAAGATGCTACGTATCTGGATATGGATGCACTGGGCTGTTACAGCTGTAAACATCATGGGATATGTTTTCGGCGTTCTTGCAGCAGCAGACTGGCGTATTATCCCTATGATAGGCACTGCCCTTATAGTAAGCATCCTCTTCCTTTCATGGTCTGTCACAAGAAGCGCAGATGTTTCGAGAATTACTGTAATACTCTTCGTGCCTATATTCATGGCAGGAGTGCTCCACTGCAACGACGTCAGAAAGATGAAGAAGGACGAGTACAAACACAATACTCAGTATATGATCGCTGATTTCCTTGAGGACGAAGGCGTAAACAGAGGCTACGCTACTTTCTGGAATGCTAACTCGGTAACTGTTATCACAGGCGAGAGCATAAAGGTAAGCGATGTAGACGTAAACGAAAGAGGCGTATTCATGCGTCACTATCAATCCTCTAAGAGATGGTATGAGACTGATCCTGAGCAGGGCGAATACTTCCTGCTTCTTTCAGGCTATGAAATGGATCAGATGAATCTCTCAGACTTCCCGATGTACCATGAGCCGATACGTACAGCTTATAGAAATATCAACGGAACTGATTTCAATCTGCTGGTATACGACCACAATATAGTTACTCCATAACGAAAAATGGCACCCGAAAGGGTGCCATTGATTTTATATGCTATTATTCAGCAAGCTTCTGGTTGATAGCGTTTACAAGCTCGTCTGCGTTTACTCCGTGGACCATTGCTGCTTCCTCGATGGACTCGCCCTGTGATGCAGGACATCCGAGGCAGTGCATTCCGATACTGAAAAGAATTGGTGATACGTCCTTATCAAGCTGGAGAAGCTCGCCTATCTTTGTTTCCTTTGTAACCTGTGCCATATTGTGACCTCCGTTTTTTTATTCAGGGCTTGACAAATGTCCAGCCTGTTGTTATAATATTATCATAGTCTTTGACATTTGTCAAGGAGCTACCGTCAACTTTTACAAAGCGAGGTATTTTGTCCATGTATAAAGGCAGCAATAAATCCGCTCTCCTGTCTCAGAAGCTTATCTCAGAAGCGCTTCTGCGGCTTCTTGAAACAATGCCATTCAATGATATAAGCGTAAGTGACCTATGCCGCGAGGCTCAGGTATCACGCCAGACCTTCTATTCCCTTTTCGGCACAAAGGAAAACGTCGTAGTATATGAGCTGAGCCATAACTGCTGCTTTCTTCCCGATAAAAACTCCCCTACCTGTCATTCTGCGGCATTTCGCTCATTCTGCGAGGGCTACAGCAGATATATCGTGGATAACAGCCATATCATAGAGCTTCTGGTGCGAAACGATATGATACACTTTCTCTATGATGTACAGTATAAGTCGCTCCTCGAATGCGAGCATTTCATCGGGGACGTTTCCGACGATGACCGCGTATTTATCGTGGACTTCATAGCCAGCGGCATGAACAGCATCGCAAAGAACTATGTTCTTCAGGGCAGCAAGGCTGACGTAGCATTTCTCACAAGGCTGATGTTCAGTCTCTTCGGAGGACTGTATTTCAAGAATTACGGCAAAAAAAAGGACGTCTGAGACGTCCTTTTTCTTATGTATTACTGAGCAGCAACAGTTTCCTGTACGGGAGCTTCTGCGTTTTCATCAGACTGTATATCTGTTCTGCCGTTTACCAGCTCGATTATCCTGTCGCCGTATGAAGCACACTTGTGGGAATGTGTTACCTGAAGGATAGTTATGCCTTTCTCCTTGTTTATCTCAGAGAACAGCTTCATTATCTCGGCGCCTGCATTTGAGTCAAGGTTACCTGTGGGCTCGTCTGCAAGGATTATCTCGGGATTACCGATGACTGCTCTTGCGATAGCTACTCTCTGCTGCTGACCGCCTGAAAGCTCTGAGGGCTTTGCCTTGCGCTTTTCGGTAAGTCCTGTTATACGGAGTATCTCGTCGAGCTGATCTTTCATCTCAGCCTTGCTCTTGCCCTTTACGCTTGATGGAAGAAGGATATTGTCCTCAACGTTGAGATTCTGGACAAGATTGTAGAACTGGAAGATAAAGCCTATCTTATCCAGTCTCATCTTGGAAAGGTCTTTCTCCTTCATCTTGCCGATATCGTTTCCGCACACATTGATCGTTCCGTTGAAGTATCTGTCAAGTCCGCCTATGAGATACAGAAGCGTTGATTTGCCGCTTCCCGAAGCTCCCATAAGTGATACGAACTCGCCCTTTTCAACGCTCAGCGAAGCTCCTGACAGTACCTTTGTCATGCTCTCGCCCTTGCCGAATGCTTTATATACATTGTTTACTTCTATTACATTTGCCATTGTACTCTCTCCTTTATTCGTATTTCAGCTGTGAAACTACGTCCATTTTCTTCAGTGCTCTTATGGGGAAAAGCGATACCAGTGTGAATACCGCAAACAGGAATATTGCATAGAATATGCACTTGATCACAGGTATGCGGACAGGCATTACCTGCTCCAGAATGTCCATTATCCTGCCAAATTCATAGGACATGAATATTCCCACAGGCACTGCGAACAGAAGCGCTGTTCCCGATGATATCATATTTTCGATGAGGAACATCTTTGAAAGCTTCTTTCTCGGCATAGCCACCGAGGTCATTACAGCGCACTCACGCTTTCTGCCCTCAAGTCCGATAAGCTGATTGCTTACAACTCCCGCAAAGGTAAGTCCTACGCCAATGAGAATAAGGATATTGAGTATCATCTTTATTGCAGCTCTTGTAAGAGCGATATTAAGATCATATTCGCTCTTTGTGTAGGCTATCTGTATAAAGTCTCCCGAATGATCCTGTATGGTCTTTTTAAGAGCCTTTGCGTCATCGCCGCGCACAAGCATGAACTGCGGGAAGTCGTTGTATATCTCCTTGTATACTTCCTCGCTTACGATAACGGAGGTTCCTGTTGCCGCCATATAGTCTATCTTGACCTTAGCCTTGATAGTGAACTCTCTTACGATAGGAAGATAGCCCTTATCCATAAAGGTTATCTTTACCTTGTCGCCCTCTTTATAGCCATACTTTTTCATGAGCATTCTGTCGAGGCAGACCTCGTCCTTTTCAAGATGGTCAGCGTCAAGGTCAAATGCAGATAAAAGCTCTGCTCCCTCATTGTTGAAGCCGTAAACATAGCAGTCAACCTTTTCGTTGTCAAGCTTGAGATCATCAACGGTAAGATAGAAGTATTCTACCTTGTCGACTCCGTCAAGCTGCTCGACATAGGATAACAGATCGGATTTGCAGCCGCTGAGAGTACAGATAACATCACAGTTGAATGCTGCGTGGTCGTACATTGAAGCAAGTGAATTTGAGAAAATATAGATAACGATAGCAAGTGCAGCAGCTGTTACGCACAGTACCGAGCTTCCTACGGTGCTCTTTTTGTTGCCTGCCTCTACTGCCGCAAGGTGTGCGATAGGGAAATTGCGCTTTGCAAAGAGCTTTGCAAGAAGTCCTGCGATACCTCTTTCCACATAGTTGAAAAGCATTGCAACGCTTGCTATAAAGCAAACAAAACAGGTCATACTGAGCACGAAGCTGTCCTTGAAGAAGAATGTCACAACAGATACTGCCAAAAGGATAATGCCTATTACAGTAAATACTCTGCTTGGACGGTATTCTGTTTCCTTTGTATTGAAGATAATATCGCGGATAGGAGTTTTTATCGCCTTTATAGCCTCCTTTATGGGGCAAAGGCACTCGATGAGCATTGCGCCGATAATAACCGCCGCGATAAGATACCACTTCGGCATAGGCACGGGAGGCTTGATAGCGTCAGTACCGCCTATCACGAAAGCGCTGTCAAAGAAAGGCTTCTTGATAAGACAGTAAGCTATGATACCTATGATACTGCCTACAAGACCGTACAGTGCGTTCTCGAACATGAGAGCAAAGGTAGTCTTCTTAGCTGAGATACCAAGGCTTCGGAATGTTCCTACAACTGACATCTTATCTACTATCATACGCTCGGAAACGGAGATAGTTACAAAGATAACAAGAAGCATACATACTGCAAAAAGCACAACAAATAATCTTGTTACGCTTTTGATAGCGTCGGTCACTTCCTTGCTTTCAAGGAAATTCGTTACCTCAGCTGTAGGATACTTTTTCTTGAAGAACTTCTCGGCTTCGGCTACACGGGCGTCGTCCTTGACGTCAATGAGAACGTCTGTTATTTCAAGCTCGCCGCTGAGAGTAAGCTCCTTCATATCCTCATAGCTGATAACGGCTATCTCGCCCATATTGAAGATACCCTGCTTCTTTTCGATGCTTCCCACGGTAAACTCTACAGGCTTATCCTGCTCGCCGTGGAAAACTATCTTGTCGCCTTCCTTGTATCCGAATTCGTCAGCAAAGCTCTCGGAAATAGCCGCCTTTTTGCCGCTGAGGTCTGTTCCCTCGCGGATAAGGCTCATCTTCTTGGCTGTATCCTCGTCAAAGCCGAATACTGATATCATTGAACGGTTTACATATGAGCTGTCAAAATCAATATGTCTGTCAAATGCGCTGCCCATTACAGCCATTTTTATAATATTACAGTCGGGAGCACCCTCGCCGAAGCTGTCGTCTACAGGAGACTTTGTCTCAACCTCAATATCCGAGGTTCCAAGGGTATTTGATAATACGCCCTTTATCATTCCGTTCAGCGAGCCGCTCATATCAAAGCTTATCATTGCAGTAAAGCTGCACACGGCTATAATAAGTATGAGCAGGACAGTTCTGAGCTTATGCGCCCATATATTTTTGAATAAATGCTTAAATACCAATCTCATCGCTTACCACCTGCTTACCCTTTCCTCGGGAGCTACGTACATTCCGTCGCCCTCTTTCAGATCGTATACCTCGTTGAACTTTTTGTTCGAGGCAAGGACAGCATTGACTCTGGTCTTGGCAGGACTGTGGGGATCGAGTTTAAGTGAGCTTATAGCGTCGGAATCCACCATTAATGTACACCATGCCTGAGCATAAGCCTTGAAGAGCTTCTTGAGCTCCTCCTCGTCGTCAACAAGATTGGTAACGCACTCGATACCGCTGAGATCGGCATAGTTCTCGCCGTTGGTGAGTTTGCCGTCTACGTGATAGACCTCCATAATGGTAAACTTGCTGTAGTACTCGGCAAGAGCGTCTGCACGCTCCTTGAGCACCTGTTTATCGGTATCGTTTATCCAGCTCGGATCGTACTTTCCGTCAGCATTGTAGTTTATGCAGGTAGAGTCAAAGGCATGACCTATCTCATGTCCAACGACACTGCCCAGTGCGCCAAGATTCTCGGCGTTATCGCCCTTTGGATCAAACATAGGCTTCTGCATGATAGCCACTGTGATATTTATACAGTTGCTTGGAAGATACTGAGCATTGAAATCAGCCGCAGACATATCTACCTCGTCAAGGCTTACCACCTTGTCAAGCTTTGCAATCTTGTCATCTGTGAGCTTTTTCTTGATACTTATAACTGAATGATAAAGATCAGCACCTATGACCTTTGCGTCCTTGGGATCTACCTTGTGAGGCGTAGGCGTTGTAAGAAGCTTTATCCCGTGAAGCTTTTTAAGAAGAGCATTTCTTGTCTCGGCAGTCAGCCAGTCAGCCTTGTTGATAAGGTTGTCGTAGCTTTCTATTATCTCGTCGAACAGGTCATGTATGCCCTTGTCCAGCTCGGGAGTATAAAAGCGCTCTGCATAGAGCTCGCTAATAGGAGTTCTAAGGTAATTCTCTACCAATAAAGCTGCAACCTTTTCGTCCTTTTCCTTGCTCTCGGGATTGTAATCCCTGAGGATAGAGTTGCTTTCGGGAATATATGCACCCATTTCCTTTAAATAGCCTGCAAATATGTATGAACGCCATTTTTCAAGGTTTTCATCGGTAATAAGGTCGTTTATAGCCTTGAGCTGGTCGGGATCGTATATGTAAACTCCGTCTGTTTTGCTTACTGCGCCGCCCAGGAACATCTCAACAACAGAGCCGTCAAGATTGCTCATTATGCTGTCAAGCTCGTCAAACGAGCTCTTTGGAGTAGCAAGCATCTCATCTAAGGTCATATTATGCTCGGTATCAGTTGCATTTGCAATATCTATCGCAAGATATACCATTTGCTTGCCCTTTTCATCGGCAGTCTCGTAATCGTCCCCCATTACTCTGTGCATATCTCTTGCAACAGCATTAGCCGCAGAGCAGTTGCTGGAAAGATCCTTTATATCTTTAAGTGGCGTACCGAGGAAATTATCAGCACCGTAAAGCTCGATACAATAGCGTGTACCGTCGTTGTAATCTCTGCCGATAGTAAAATTGAAAATAGGCTGAGTGCCATAGTTTATGCAAAGATCGCCCCATATCTTAAAGAGCTCCTGAATATCCTTTGCGGCAAGTATCCTGTCGCAGTTGCCCATTATGGTCTTTACTATATCGTCGTTTTCCTTGTAGTCGATAGCCTGCTTATAAAGGTCATGAACAAGCTGTTCATTTGAGCCGTCAGCAAACTTCTCGTTTGAAGTGCCTATCTCAATTATCATGTTCTCGATAACATCCTGAACCTCTTCGCCTGCGAAATACGAAGCCGCGGACTGCCCGTAGGCAATCTCCATGTCCTTGAGCTTATCGTAGTTGATGTAGTCGTAAAAGTCGTCCTGAGGACGTCTTTCCTTCTTGGACTCCTTGTCCCCGTCACTTTTTTCGTCCTTTGCTCCGTCAGAATCCTCTGCTTCGGCCTTTTCACTGCCCGACGAGTCGTCCTTAGTCTGCATGGAACAGCCGCAGACATTGACCGTCAGCATTCCTGCAAGCAGAAGCGGGAGCAGCCTGTGTTTTTTCTTCATTTTGATCCTCCAATAATTATTGTGACATATAATAATAATATATGTCAATAGTAATTATACATCAATACGCAGCAGATGTCAATTATTGTCTGCCAGATATTGCCGCGCAAGTGTATATATACATTATACACATTGGCGGCAAGTTTGTCAAGTATTTAACGAAAATTTTTGAAAAACAGGAAACAATAAAAACAGGCATAAAGGATAACCATAGTGCTTATACAGAAGTTTTATGCTTATTATTGAGAGAACCCCTTTTGAAAAAGGGGCTTCTCTCAAACTCTCTCCCTAAAACTTTCAGTTTTATTTTTTCTCATATAGGGCTCGCTCTGTATTATTACAGGGCTTTTTTATTTTAGGCGAGCCCTATATGAGAAAAAATCAGCTAAAAAAGTCTTTGGAAAGGGGTATGGGGGAAAGCCTTTCTTCAGAAAGGTTTCCCCCCATAATTAACTATAAGCTTCTATATGAGTATTGCGGTTACTCTTTATGCCTGTTTTTATTTGAGCTTTAATTATTCGCCGCAGGCGAAACCATAACTCTCAACTCTACACTCTCAACTCTCAACTTTCATATGTGCGATATAATAAGCTGTGTTCCCAGCAGAAGCACCAGAAGCGTCACGTTCACCAGTGTGAATACGCCCATATACTTGCCTGTCTGAGCTCGTTCAGAGCCGCGGTATATCTGAAATGCGATAAGACTCGCCATTGAAGCGATGATAGTTCCGAAACCGCCGATATCAACTCCGAGGAGGAGCTGTGTGCCGTTGTCCGTGAACTCCGCAAGCATTACTGCCGCAGGTACATTGCTGATAACCTGTGAAAGAAGCGCCGATACTATCAGCTCCCTGCCCGTAAGGATACCCGAGAAGAACTCGCTTACCGCATCGATACGGGCGATATTACCTACGAAAACAAAGAAGCAGACGAATGTTGCAAGAAGTATGTAATCTATTTTCAGAAGAAGCTTCACGTCACAGATAAGCGCCGCCGCTATTACCGCTATTAGGCAAACCCAGTCTGGAACAAGCCTGAATACTGCCGCGATACACAACACGAATACGCCTGTATATACTGCTGCCTTTATCACAGGAAGCTTTGCTTCGCTGCGCTTTGGAGCTTCGCATTTGTCCTTTGGCAGGAACAGTGTCAGCAGAAGCACCGCCGCAAGACCAAGAGCTCCGACGGGGAGCATGGTTTTCACAAAGGTCATAGCCGTGAGCCCGTATTTATCGTAAAGGAAAAGATTTTGCGGATTGCCGACAGGAGTCATCATGCTGCCCAGATTAGCCGCCGCCGATTCAAGAACAATGGTAAGGATAAGGCTCTTGTCGTCCTTGATGTTGCTGTAGATAAGAAGCGTCAGCGGTACAAATGTAATGAGAGCCACGTCGTTGGTGACCAGCATTGCGCTGAAAAAACATATGAGTATCATAACTGCGCCAAGTCGGCGGACTGTGCCCGTCTTTTGCAGTATCACTCTCGTCGCCGTGTCGAATATGCCTATGCTGCGCAGTCCCGCTACAGCCGCCATAAGGGCGAACAGCTCGATAAGCACCGTCCTATTGCAGTAGCCGATGTACTCCCTGTCAGGCGGAACGATGAACATTGTCGCCACAGCAAGAATGAACGCGATGACCAGTACAGGCTGTGCCTTTATAAACTTCCAGACCTTCTCCATAAAACCGTCCTTCCAAATTTTCATGCCTATTGATTATACCACGTTTTTCGACACACGTCAACAGATTTATTGAGCAATGCCGTCCCGTCGTCCGCTTTAAAACATCGCCGCACAAATTGCTGCCTAATTGAAAAAGGGCGGATAACTCCGCCCTTTCATAAAACTAATTAAAATGACTTTATCTCGCCGAGAATGAACTTCTTGAGCAATACAAGATCTTCACCGTCGATAACGTCGTCAGCGTTGATATCAGCCGCCTCGAAGCGCTCTGCGTCGCCCTCAACTGCCGCTCTTCTCATCTGACACATATCAAAGCTGTCAACAACTCCGTCGCCGTTAAGGTCGCCGAGAATAACTTCAGCGGCAGGAGTATTCGGCTTCCACCAGTTCAGATTGAAGAGGTAGCTCTCTCCGCCTTTGAATACCAGATATACATCATGCTTGCCTGAGGTCGACTCGATAGTGCAGGTCTTGGTCGTCCAGTCCTGCCAGCCGCCTGTGCTTCCAACCTCTGCCTTGCCTATGAGCTTGCCGTCAGCGCTGTCAAGTCTTACCTCGATATTGCCGCCCGAGCCGTTTGAAGCTACGCGGAAGTCTGCCTTATCTGCGCCTGTAAGGTCAATGTTCTTGAAGCCGATATAGTCGCCGTCCTCGATGTAGCCCACGTCTGTGCCGTCCTCTGAGCAGGTCTCAGTTTCGATACCCGACTTGTAATCGCAGGATTCAGCCTCGATAACGCCCTCAGCCTCAGCACTTCCTGTGCCCTTGAGTCGGAGAAGGTGTCCTGATTTGCTCAGTACCTTGCCGCTTGCGTCAAGAACGTATATCCTGTACTCGCCCTCCTTGGACGGAGTCTTGATAGTGCCTGCCGTACCTCTTGCCTTGGTCATGTCAGCTCCTGCTGTGAAGCTTGTAGTGCCGTCGGGAGCTATCCATACTGTGCCGTCTACCTTTCTTATGGGGAGCTTGCTGCTGCAAGTCGTTGCACAGCTTGCAGGGAACGCATAGTCCGCAGCCGATTTCAGCCATGTAGGCATCATCTTGCGGTAGTCGTCACCAATACCAGAGTTAAGGCATATCTTGTACTGTGCGAATGGCCACACATTATCGGAAACAACGATAGGAGTGTCAATATCGCTTGTGGGAGGATTCTTGCCCATTTTATTGACTGTTGCATATGTGCGCTTGATAGTGAGATCGTGCTTCTGACCATAGTCCTCACAGTTGATGGTATAGGTAACGTTAGGGCTTATTTCAAGGACGTTGTCAAGCTCCTTGATGTAAGCCGTGCCCTCGTCATTATGGAGACCGTATGTAGGCCAGCCGGGACCGCCTGCCGGTATACCCTGAACGTAGTTCTCGTTGATTATAGTTCCGGGCATCTGTCCGATAGTGTAGATACCGCCGCTGTCGTGAAGACGGTTAAGCGAGTTTATAACTCTGTTATAGCATATCTGGTTGTCACGGCAGGTAGAGCTGTCCTTGAAGTTGCACCAGCCCCAGCCGAGGTGGATACCGTTGTATGCTGTCTTTTCGATAGTGTTGTTGAGAATCTTCACGGAGTCAACAAAGTATGCAGTAATGGCTGCACAGCCGCCGAAGCCGTGAACAACACTTATATCATAGAGAAGGTTCTCGGTGATGAGGTCGTTTTTGCATAAGCCCTCAACGCCCTTAGGGAATTTCTCCTTGTTATTGCCTGCTGCGTCCCCGATATAGATATGCTGCGGATGACCGACAGTAATACCGCTTGAGGTGATGTCGGTAACAAAATTGCCGCGTACCTCAGAATCCACAACGTCATTGGTCATAGAGATACCGTCTGCACCTGTGTGCTTTACAACATTGCCTGTGAGCTTGATGTTGCTGCTGCTTGTGATGTGGATAGCCGCAGGAAGGGTATCCGCCATTTCATACTTCATGTTATGCCAGTTTGAATCAGCGAAAGCAGTATATGTCTGAGCTGCCTGACAGGTAGCCTTTCCGTGAGAGCCTGCAACGTCTGTGAGCTGATAGTCAGTATTGGCAAAGGTTATGCCGCTGAAGCTGATATTCTTTACACGCTCTGATGTGGACTTGCCTGCTATCCTGATAAGTCCGTCAGCAACAGGAGCTTCAACATCTGCCGTTGTCATATCCTCGCCACTGCGCGGATAATAATAAAGCGTTTTAGCAGTCTTGTCAAAATAGAATTCTCCCTCGCTGTCAACAAATGAAAAAGCATTGTATATTGTATGAGTACCGCCTGTCGAGAAGCCTGCACCCCAGCCCGGAGTCTGAGCTATAGCGCCGTAGGGCTGCTGCATGAGGAATATCATGCTTCCGCCTTCGTACTTTATATTACGGGAACATACGATATTCTCATTCCATGTTGTGCCGTTTACTACCTCAAGGTCATCAAAGTTTGATGTGACCTTAGGCATTGAGCCTGCATCGTACTTGATACCGTCGCTCTTTTTGCCCGATACCCATGCCCAGCTCGCCTGACCTGCTGTAATACTGTAATCTCCATAGCCGCCCTTAGCCTGCACCTGAACGCTGCCCATATTGGCACGTCGGTCATTAACGTAGAGATTGCGGAGCTTATAGTCTCTATCCAGAGGGGCAGCCCACAGCTTGTCGTTGTACTTCTTCCAGCCTGTGACCTGTGTAGCTCCGTTGATAACGGGAGTCTCTCCCTGATACGCCTCATAGCGTATGGTGTAATCGCCCTTTCCCGAGTCCCTTGTGTCGAACTCAACAGGCTTTGTGATACGGTAATCGCCTCCGCGGAGATAAACAACGATGTCGCCTGTCATCGAGCTGTTTATCTTTCGCACCTCGTCTCGCGCCTTTTCGAGAGTAGCAAAGGGCGAGCCGATAGAACCGTCACCGCTGTCGCTTCCGTCGGGAGCAACATAGAATACAGCCTGCACGTCAGCCGCTGTAGCTGTACTCTGCGGCACTGCAATATCAAACACAGACATTGCAGCTGCCATGCTGACAACAAGTGCTAAAGCTCTTTTTGTCATATTCATAAGTATTCCTCCTTTTCGGCTCAACAAACTCAGCCTTTGCCTAAAAGACTGTTTTCTTGTTATTAAGGCTGAGTCCGAAAAAGCCAATTTTAATTCCCCTGCTATCATCCACCTCATTTGTGCATGATAGACTAATTTTAACATAATTTTATTATAATATATCATCACAATTTATAATACAAAAATCATGATTTTTATGGTAATTTCCTATCATTTCATGGCAATTTTCCTCCTATACTCCGTTATTTTCACTAAAGCAGGAACTGCTTTTTCGTCAATTTAAAATAAATGAAAAAAATTATTCATTTTCCTTGCATTTTTGAAAAATATCCCTTATAATATAATCTGTGTTTAAAACACGGAAAAATATAGAAATAAGAGGTAATGGGTATGAAAAAAATGATTTCTTGTCTCACAGCACTTACTCTTTTTGCGACTATGCCTACAGCAGCAGTTTTTGCAGCTGATACGACAACAGCCGCATCAACAGCGGCAAGCAGCGTGAGCGAAACAGCTGTTGCAAAGCTCAAGGATATGAATACTATCCTCAGTCTTACTGACGGCGCTGACAGCACACTTAATGACTTCGTCAAGGTCGAGGATTCACGCTTCAAGACTATCGCAAGCGTAAAGGCATTTATCACCGACACCTGCACAGGCGACCTCAAGGAAATGTTTCTCGCAAGCTGCGCAAACTGCCTGAAGGAAGAAAACGGCGCTCTTTACAAAAGAAGCTCGGGACGTTTCTTCTATACATTTCTTACGGACAACGGCGTTGTCATCACAGATCAGACCGATAAGTCATTCAGAGCCGTAACTCAGAAAAGCGACGAGATGAATGATTACGGCAGAGCTGCATTTGCCCTCGAGGACGGCAAATGGAAGATCAACGACTATGAATTCGGCTACTTCACTGCCAACAAGTCCACAGAAGACCTTGCAGACGCTGCATATGTAAGAATGTTCCACCTGCAGAGCATACTCGAAACTCTCGCATACGGTGCTCCTGCTGATTCAAAGGATACAATAACAGTCAACGGCAAGAAATACGGCAAAGCAAGCGACAATATGCAGAGCTTCTCGATGTACCTTTTCAAGGAATACATCACCGAGCAATGCACAGGCGAGCTACGCGACAGCCTTATAAAGCAGGCTGAAGACCGTTTCGTTGAAAAAGACGATGTTGTTTACGCCGCTATTGGTGCAAGAGGAGCATACAGCTTTAATATCAACGAAGGCGTGACCGTTTCAAATGTTACTGCAAACGGATTTACAGCAACTACCGCTGAAAAGAGCGACAAGGACGGCTACGGCAGAATAAATCTTGTTGCCGAAGACGGCAGATGGCTCGTAAAGAGCTACGACTTCGCCGAGACCAACACCGCTCCGAGCTATAACTTGGGAGATGTAAATAGCGACAGCAAGATCGACGCAGTTGACGCCTCAGCTGTACTCAGCTATTATGCAATGGTATCCACCAAAAAGGACGGCGGATTCAACGAAGCTCAGAAGCTTGCCGGAGACGTGGATAAAAACGGTACGATAAACGCAGTTGACGCCTCAAATATCCTTTCCTACTATGCTTATACAGCAACAACAAAGGAAAAAGTAAAGACCTTTGAGGAATTCCTCGCAAAGTAATAATAAATGATACGAAAAACACCGCAGCTAAGCTATTGCTGCGGTGCTTTTCTTTGAGGAAGTTAAAATGTATGGTAAGTATTCAATTATGCCTTGAAAGCCGCACGCACAAAGTTATAAATATGAGCATGGATAGAGTTATCGCCGTGATAACCGCCGTTTACGTAGTGCCAGATGTGAGGAACACCGTTCTTTGTAAAGCTGTCGTGATAGCCGTTAGGTGTTGTATAAACGACCTCGTCATTGCTTCCTGCTGTAATGAACAGAAGATTAGGCTCTTCGCCGCTCTTCCACTTGAAATCGCCTGTTACACCGGGTGCAGGGCAGATAGCTCCGATATATCCGAAGAGGTCGGGGCGCTTCATGCCGATAAGGAGAGTCTCGCGTCCGCCCATTGAGAAGCCTGTGATAGCAGTATTGTCTCTGCCTGTCTTTACGCTGTAATTCTTCTCGATGTAGGGCATGAGGTCCTTTGTGAGGTCATTGATGAAGTTGTCGTATGCACGGTTATTATTGTCGTCCATACCTGAGCAGTCCTTCTGTGTTGCACTTGAATAGATATACGGGAATACGCATATCATTTCCTCTGCCTCGCCCTCAGCGATAGCATTGCCGATTATCTGGCGTGTGTACATAGTACCGTTGCCCTTGATTATCATTCTGTTCTGATTTTCATAGTAGCCGTGCATGATGTACATTACAGGATACTTCTTATTCGGATCATAGTTTGCGGGAAGCAGGATATTGAAAGGCTTCTCTCGATTGCAGGTAGTTGAAAAATACTTGTCGCTCTTTACTGTGCCGTACTGAACTCCGCCCTTTTCCTGACGTGCGGAATCAGGCTCCTTGTTTGCGACCTTTGGCTCCACAAGCTTGGTTTACTCAGCCACTGTATACTTTGTAGCCGCAGTCTGTTCTTCTACTTGTCCGCCGCTACTGGCACTTTGGGAGTCGGACTTGCCGAACTCCGAGATCTTGCCCAGTACAAAGCTCTGAATCTGAACCAGATCACTCATCTCTACCTTGCCGTTCTTGTCAACGTCAGCTGCTCTCTTAGCTCTGTCATCAGCGAACTTCTCCGAGAGCAAGCCTTTTCTTGCAGCAACGATATCGAAGCTGTTGATAACTTCGTCGCCGTTTACATCACCGAGGATAACGCTTACTGCCTTTGGTCCGTCTACTACAGTTCCTGCAACACCGCCTACAGCCTCGTCAACATAGAAGCTGTAATCGTCGGAATCTGTCTCAACGTACATCTGTAAATTAGAAGCACCCTCAGGTATCTTATAGTTTGTATTTGCCAGCTGAACCCACTCGCCCTTTGGCAGCTCGTCAACTGTAGCTATCTTGTCGTAGTTTACATCGCCGTTTGCTTCATACTGGAGAGTGAGGTAGAACTTCTGAGAAGCAGGTCCTTCTGTGTACTTTACAACAGTGCTGAAGCTGTACTCCTCGCCTGCCTTGAATACGCTGGAGGAAAGTGACTTTGAAGCGCCGTTCCAGCTTGCATTTCTGCCTGTACAAGCAAGAGAGCCCGAGCCGTCGTAAGCCTCTGTCTTATCCACAGCAACGCTTGCAGAGCCTCTGCCTGTCCATGATTCTGTGCCGCTCTCGAATGTATTATGGAAGTAGTAGCCGTTCTCGTCGGGCTCGATGATAACGGGAGTGCCGCTGAGGACCTTGCTGCCGTTACAGCCGTTCCATGTCTGACGGTCATACTCAAAGAAGTCGATATCAGCATATCCTCCTGTGGACTTTGTAGGATAGCTGTAGATACCGCTGCGGTAGCCTGTGAAGAGCTTGAGGTCGTAGGACATTGAGAGCTCCTGACCAAGCTTGTTCCAGTTCTGACCGTCGTATGAATAATAGAAATTAGCCTTGTCTATGTTGTTTGAGGAGCTGCCGTCAGAATTAACGTTAGCGAACTTGAAGTCGACCTTGAGGTAAACCTCGTTGCCGTTCATATTCTGCTCTGCAACTATCTTGTTGGAGCTCGTCGGAACATCGCTGCCGGTATTAACAGACATATAGACCTTCTTATTGCCGCTGTCGTCAACGCGGACACCGATACAGCCGTATTTCAGCTGGAATGCCGAAAGACCTGCGTAGTCTCCTGGCTTCATATTTGAAGCGTCAAGCTTGATATAGCTGCTGCAGGCAGGTCCCTCTGTACGCATTGTGAGGGTATTTCTTGCATTGAGCAGATGTGACGCCATATTCTTGTTTTTAAGACGGAGCCAGCCCGGACGCTCAGTAACTGACCATGCTGTATTGTCGGGATTGTGGTTCCATGACCACTCAAGAGCGAGGTCGTTTGTGGTGTAGTCGAAGCTGTCGTCGCCTGCCACATCAGTACCCTTTGTTGTACCGAGGTCAAGAGTGAGAGGCGCCTTGCCGTTTACGCCCATCATCGGCCAGTCATTCTGCCAGTTTACGGGAACAAGGACAGGGATACGTCCGACAGCGCCGTGGTCCTGGAAAAGAAGTCCGTACCACTTGCCGTCAGGAGTATCAACGATACCGCCCTGAGCACAGCCGCTTCCGTATGAGCCAAGTCCTGAGTCAAGAATAGTCTTGCTCTCCCAGTTTCCTGTAAGGCTCTTTGAACGGTATACGAACTCAAGTCTGCCGTGACCTGACGGCCATGCGATACCGAATATATAATAATAGCCGTTTATCTTCTGGATATGCCAGCCCTCACCTGCAAGGTTGTTGAAATTGGTCTTGAAGAGCTGCTTTTCAAGTCCGCCGGACTTCCAGCCTGTCATCTCCGAGTTGAACTCCTTGATGCTGCAAGTGCCGCCTGCGCCTGAAACGAGGTAATTTCTTCCGTCGTCATCAAAGAGAATCGAAGCATCGTGGTACATACCATTGAGCTCAACCCTTGACCACTCGCCGTGTTCGATATCGTCTGTAGAGCATATGTATGACTTGTTCGAGCCGTAGCTTCCGAAGAAAGCATAGTACTTGCCCTTCTTCTCATTGTAGCGAAGGCTTGTAGCCCACTGTCCGTGAGAATAGTCATGCTTGCCGTTTTTCAGATTCTGCACATCGCCGTTAGCGTAAGTATCGAAGACGTAGTTGCATATCTCCCAGTTAGCCAGATCCTTTGACTTCATAATAGGAGCACCCGGGCTGAAGAACATGGTCGTGCTGACCATATAATATGTGTCGCCAACTCTGATGATGTCATCATCGGGGACGTCAGCCCAGATGATAGGGTTGTTAATTGTGGACGCTGCCGATACAGGTGTACTGATAAGGCTTGACGAAGCCGTTATCGACGGCAGAGCAACAGCTGCTGCTACAAGAACAGATGCGGCAGCTCTCCTGAGTTTTGATTGTTTCATGAGAATTCCTCCTTCAATTTTAATATCCCACTTTTCATTAATACCAATTTGTATTCAATGACAAAAACTTTTCTAAGATACGTCATTATAAACGTATAATATTACTCCAATTTTAATTAATTCTAACATTTTGTTCAAAAAATCGCAACCGAATAAATGCGGATTAGGTGGACAAAACGAATATAATAGCGCAATATAAATAATTTATAACATGATTTTTTTATTATGTTCGGAATATTGACATTATTACATATATATTTTTATATCAATACTTTAGCAGAAAAGCAGCATATCAGTATTTGTGAAATCACATGAATATAAAAAAAACTGCGGAACAGGTTATCCCATTCCGCAGCTGTGTGCTTTTTGACTATTACTTCTTTTCAGGCTCGTCTTCTGCCTTGTCCTCGAAGTCCTCGATAGTAAGATCGTCGTAATCAAACTCAAGGAGCTCATCACAGTTAGGGCAGTTCATGGAGCCCTCTTCGATCATGCCCTCGTCAAGGAGAATAGTATCTCCGCAGGTAGGACATGTGATCTCATAAAGCTCATCGTCATCATCGTCGAAGTCAAATTCGTCGTCATCGTCCCAATCATCATCTTCGTCGCACTCATCGCAGTCGTCGCAGTCATAGTCGTCATCATAGAAATCGTCCTCAACTGCGCCAAGATCCTCATCAAGGATATCGCAGAGCTCTGTGAGCTCGTCCACCTGTGACTGAAGGTCCTCAACGTAGAGCACCAGCTCTGACATTACCTCGGACATCTGGATAAGAGCCTTTCCCTCCTTAGTGGAAGAATCGATCTCAAGACCGTCGATAAGTCCCTGTAAATATGACATTTTCTCGGTAAGCTTCATAGCAAGCTCCTCCTCTCGAATTATAGTATAGAAAATATATTTCCGAGCTTATGCTCTTGACATATACTCGCCTGTTCTTGTATCAACCTGAATGATCTCGCCCTCGTCGATAAAGAGAGGAACCTTGATCTCTGCACCTGTCTCAAGTGTAGCAGGCTTTGTAGCGTTTGTAGCTGTATCGCCCTTGAAGCCCGGATCAGTCTGTGTAACCTTGAGCTCTACGAAGTTAGGCGGCTCAACGCCGAATACGTTGCCCTTGTATGAAAGGATCTTACAGATCATCTCTTCCTTAACGAACTTGAAGCTGTCGCCGAGGATAGAAGCGCTGATCGGAACCTGCTCATATGTCTCAAGGTCCATGAAGTAGTAAAGGTCGCCGTCGTTGTAGCTGTACTGCATATCCTTTCTCTCAACGTAAGCTGTAGGGAACTTAGCTGTTGGGTTGAAAGAAGTTTCAACAACTGAACCTGTGATAACGTTCTTATATTTTGTTCTTACAAAAGCAGCACCCTTACCAGGCTTAACGTGCTGGAATTCGATGACCTGAACTACCTGTCCGTCAAGCTCAAAGGTAACGCCGTTTCTGAAATCTCCTGCTGAAATCATTATAAATACCTCCGTATTTTTCAAATTAATATGATACTTTATTTTATCACATTTTCGGGATTTTTGCAATACCTAATGTGATATTATTATAAAGATATGAGAGTTTTTGCCGTTTTTGTCAAGTTTTCACAGCCGTTTTCAGTCAAAATGACAAAATCTTCTATTCTCACACCAAACTTGCCTGCGATATAGATACCGGGCTCTACGGTAACTACTGCTCCCTCATTGAGAGGCAGCTTGTAATTCGGCGAAGCATTGGGCTTTTCGTGTATCTCCATGCCAACTCCATGACCGAGAGAATGTCCGAAACAGCTTCCATAGCCTGCCTGCTCGATGATATCACGGGATACCTTGTCAAGGTCGCTGCCCATTATGCCTGCCTTAGCAGCTTCAATGCCTGCAAGCTGAGCATTAAGGACGATATCATAGACCTTTTTCATCTCGTCATCGGGCTCGCCAACGCAGACAGTTCTTGTCATATCGCTGTGGTATCCGTTATACACAGCACCGAAGTCCATGAGCACGAACTCGCCGCTCTCAACCTTTTTGTCCGAAGGCACTCCATGAGGCATGGAGGTGTTTGCTCCTGCGAGAACAATGGTGTCAAATGAAAGGTCCTCTGCGCCGTAAGCATACAGCAAGCGGTTAAGCTCCAGAGCTATCTCACGCTCGGTAACGCCGACCTTGATGAAGCCTAAGAGCTCGTCAAAGGCTTTCTCGGCAATTGCCTGAGCCTTTCTGATACAATCTATCTCCTCGGCGTCCTTGGTCATTCTGAGTGTTGCTATTGCATTGCTCAGGGATTCATTCTGAATAAACTCAAACTCCGTGAAGAAATGCTCATAGGCGTGGAGTTCCTTGACAGTCATTGTCTCGGACTCGATAGCGATAGTCTTTGCGCCGTGATTTTTCAAAAGCTCCATAAGCTGTGGATAGAGCTTCTTCATCTCGATTACCTCGGCATCTTTCACTGTAGCTCTCGCCTTTTCGATATAGCGGAAATCAATGAGCAGATACGCCTTTTCGGGAAAAGCAAGAACTACTCCAGCTGAGGACTTCATGCCTGTGAAATATCTGCGGTTTATGTCAGATGTTATGAGTACGCAGTCAGCTCCCTCAAACACCTCAAAAAGCTTTTCAAATCTGGTCATTTCGCACCTCTCAGAGCTCCGCAAGAGCCTGAACTGCAAGGTAGTAGCTTCCGAAGCCAAAGCCGCTTATGCTGCCCTTGCATACAGGTGCGATAACGGAATTGGAGCGGAATTCGTCGCGTGCGAAAACATTGCTGATATGTACTTCTATAACGGGTATCTTGATAGCTGCGATAGCGTCGCGGATAGCGTAGCTGTAGTGTGTGTAAGCTCCTGCATTGAGGATAACGCCGTCGAATGTCTTTCTTGCGGCGTGAAGCTTGTCGATGATAGCTCCCTCATGGTTGGACTGGAATATCTCACACTCCAGCCCCTGTTCCTTTGCACGGTCGATTATGTTGCTGTTGAGAGTATCGATGTTTGCGTTTCCGTAAACACCGGGCTCGCGCTCTCCCAGCAGATTAAGGTTAGGACCGTGTATAACAAGTATTTTCTTTATCATAATTTCTCCTTTGTATCGTCGGCAAATTTTTTGGGAAGAAATGGCTTTTCAAGAACTCTCTTGAAGCGTATGAATCGCTTGGACTTTGGTTCAAGCTCCATAGGCTCGACGTAGAGCATTTTCACTCCTGCGAAGTTGGCTCCCCACACGTCGGTAAAGAGCTGGTCGCCTACTGCGGCTGTCTCCGCGGCGGTAAGTCCCATTTTCTCCATGGCTGCCTTGTATCCCCTTTTCAGCGGCTTGCCGCTGTCGCTTACGAAGTCCAGTCCCAGCGGCTCCGCAAAGGGCTTGACTCTTTCAGCGCTGTTATTCGATACTATTATAAGCTTTATGCCGTTATTTTTCATATTTTCCAGCCACTCCCTGATCCCCTTTGCAGGTACGGGGTGGTCGTGTGTCGTGAGCGTGTTGTCGACATCGAGTATGAGTCCCTTAACGCCATGCTTCTTCAGAAAATCGGGAGTGATATTTACCGTTTTCCTGAACGCAAAATCCACGTCGGTCCTTGTAATTTTGTGTTTGAATCCCAAGCTTTTTGTCAACTCCGTTCAACAAATGAAAAAGCGAGCCGCAGCCCGCTTTTATCAACATTAATAATTCCGCAAGATCAATACTTACGCTTACGAGCTGCCTCAGACTTCTTCTTACGCTTAACTGAAGGCTTTTCGTAGTGTTCTCTCTTACGAACCTCAGCAATTACGCCGTCCTTTGCACATGATCTCTTAAATCTCTTAAGAGCTGTGTCTAAAGACTCGTTTTTGCCAACACGAACTTCTGCCACTAAATTTCCCTCCCTTGTTCAGAGGTTGCTCGGAGCAGTGCTCCAAAGCTCTATACTAAGCACCAAAAGGTGTTAGTCATCATATACCCCACCGTACAGCAGATTTACTTAAATTAATATAAAAGAATATAGTATAAGTTTACCACATTTTCTGCTCGTTGTCAAGCATTTTTTCTTTTACTTAAAAATTCGTTATTTTGCAACAATATTAACAAGTTTATTTGGTACATATATCTGCTTGACTATGGTCTTTCCGTCGATAGACTCCTTGACCTTTTCATCAGACATAGCCATTTCCATTACGGAATCCTTGTCAGCGTCAACAGCGATGTTCAGCTTTGCCTTTACCTTGCCGTTTATCTGGACAACTATCTCGATAGTATCCTCCTTGCAGAGCTCCTCGTCGTAAACAGGCCACTGCTCAAAGGCGATAGTATCATTGTGTCCCATAATGCTCCAAATTTCCTCGCCCATGTGAGGTGTGATACAGGACAGCATCTTGATAAGTCCCTCGGCGTACTCCTTGGGGCACTTGCCGTTCTTGTATACAGCATTTACGAATATCATCATCTGGCTGATAGCTGTATTGAAGGCAAGCTTCTCGTAGTCGTCGGTAACCTTCTTGACTGTCTGGTGGTATACCTTTGTGAGACTGCCGTCGTTGTCATCGGTGAGGTTCTCAGCCTCTGTGAAGAAGTTCCATACTCTCTGGATAAATCTCTTAGCGCCCTCAACGCCGTTCTTGCTCCATGGCTTGCTTACCTCGAGAGGTCCCATGAACATCTCGTAAAGGCGGAGAGTATCTGCGCCGTAGTCTCTTACGATATCGGAAGGATTTACAACGAACTCAGGGAAACGCTTACCCATTTTGATGCCGTTCTCGCCAAGTATCATGCCCTGATGAACCAGCTTCTTGAAAGGCTCCTTTGTAGGTGCCAGTCCCTTATCGTAGAGGTATCTGTTCCAGATACGTGAGTAGATAAGGTGTCCTACAGCGTGTTCCGGACCGCCTATGTAGAGGTCTACAGGCATCCAGTGCTTCAGGAGCTCCTGATTTGCGAACTCCTTGTCGTTGTGTGGATCGATATATCTGAAGTAGTACCAGCTCGAACCTGCACTTCCGGGCATAGTTGAGGTCTCGCGTGTACCCTTTATGCCGTTCCTGTCGTACTTTTTCCACTCAGTTGCATTTTCAAGAGGAGCCTTGCCGTTCTTGCCCTTGTAGTCGTCAAGCTCGGGAAGAATGAGCGGCAGTTCTTCGTCGTCAAGAACGTGTATCTCGCCGTCCTCACCGTGAACTATCGGAACAGGCTCGCCCCAGTAGCGCTGACGTGCGAATATCCACTCACGGAAGTGATAGTTGACAGTGCGCTTAGCTCTGCCCATTTTTTCAAGCTTCTGTGTGATAGCTTCCTTGGCTTCCTCAACGGTAAGACCTGTGAACTCCTCGGAGTTGATGAGCTTGTAGCCCTTGCCGAGGTATTCTGTCTTTTCCATAGCGGCTTCGGAAACGTCGATGTGACCGTCCTTGCCGTCGATTACCTGAATCATGTCAATATTATGTGCAATGGCATACTCAAAGTCACGCTGGTCGTGGCTCGGAACAGCCATAACTGCGCCTGTACCGTAGCTTGCAAGGACGAAGTCGCCGATAAACATACGGACTTCCTTGCCGTTTACGGGATTTATACAAGTTACGCCCTTGAGCTCACAGCCAGACTTGGTCTTGTTGAGCTCTGTTCGGTCCATGTCGTTCTTCTTCTTGGTCTCAGCAATGTAAGCCTCGACCTCTTCCCTGTTCTGAACACGGTCAAGGAGGCTCTCTGTGATAGCTCCGTCGGGAGCGAGAACCATGAATGTGATACCGTAGATAGTCTCGATACAGGTGGTGAAAATAGAGAACTTTCCGCCGCCGACGATATCGAATTCTACCTCGACGCCTGTGGACTTGCCTATCCAGTTGCGCTGTATAGCCTTTGTGGACTCAGGCCAGTCTATCTCGTCAAGTCCCTCAAGGAGCTTCTCGGCGAATGCAGGCTGGTCGATTACCCACTGCTTCATGTTCTTTCTTACTACAGGGAAGCCGCCGCGCTCGGACTTGCCGTCGATTACCTCGTCATTGGAGAGAACTGTTCCCAGCTCCTCGCACCAGTTTACAGGCATATCGATGTACTTTGCGTAGCCGTCCTTGTAGAGCTGCTTGAATATCCACTGAGTCCACTTGTAGAACTCGGGATCTGATGTAGCTATCATCTTTGACCAGTCATAGTCAAAGCCCAGCTCCTTGAGCTGCTTTGAAAAGGTCTTGATATTCTCCTGAGTAAAGCCGTTGGGGTGGTTGCCTGTGTTTACGGCATACTGCTCTGCGGGAAGTCCGAATGAGTCATAGCCCATTGGGTGAAGGACATTGTAGCCCTGCATACGCTTCATACGTGAAACTATATCGGTAGCGGTATAGCCCTCAGGGTGTCCTGCGTGGAGACCTACTCCCGACGGATAAGGGAACATATCCAGCGCATAGAACTTAGGCTTGCTGAAATCCCATACATCAGTCTTGAAGGTCTCGTGTTCTTCCCAGTATTTCTGCCATTTGGCTTCAACAGATGTGAAATCATATCTGCTCATTGTAATATCATTCCTTTATAATATAATTAATAATTTACTGATCTGTAGAATACGCTCTTGACATCGCGGTTAAAGCACAGCAGAGCTGCACAGCCGAGGTCGATAACGCCCTCTAAAAGATAGATCCAGTTACTGCCGATATTGGCTATATTCTGCGGCAGATAAACTATCGCGATAAGCGCGAGGACTGCGGCAAGAACGTAGTTCACATACTTGAACCTTGCAAAGAACAAAGCCGCCTCTGCAAGGGCTATAACTAAAGTAAGAAGCACAAAATGCTTCGCCAGTATCATGTTAAGCACAGCCTTTGCGACAACGTATGCCGCCATAGCTATGCATATCTTGTTTCCTTTTTCCTTCTGATCGAACAAATAACTCACTCCTTGGTGATAAGGCTGCTGATATCCATCTGCTCGCCGTCAGCCCACAAGCCCTCCAGCTTGTAGAAATTACGGGTATCCTTATAGAATACATGAACGATTATATCAGCATAATCAAGGATTATCCATGTGTTTCCCGTATCAGCCTCACGGCGCTGAGGCTCAATGCCCTTCTGTGAAAGGACGAACTCGACCTCGTCTGCAAGTGTTCTTGCGTGAGTATTGCTGGTACCGTTTACTATTACGAAATAATCGGCAAGTATGGTGAGATCGGCTATCTTTATTGCCTGTATGTCCTCGCCTCTTTTGCTGTCGAGAGTTTTTATTATAAGTTCAAGCTTTTCCTGTTCGGTCATTTATTCTTCATACTCCTTCCATGCAGGTCTCATTTCGGGATTTCTCATAGGCTCGGTAGCTGTTTCAAGCTCCTCAAAGGTCATTCCCGTATCGTCGTACAATTCGTACTCATATTCATATTCGCTTACATATTCAACGATGTTGCTGTCAGACAGAAGCATAGGTCTCTGATATGGTCTGAAGTTCTCATTGAGCTTATCTATGGTAGCTCTCTTGTGTATTGAGTAAATACTGTACACCTGACCGTTATAGGCAATGTATTCAGCGCCCTCACCCGGCACCATATCAACCTTTACGTTTTCCATTTGCAGTGTCGAGCCGAAATCAGCAAGCTTGCTGAGATCCTCGACGCTCATATTCGTAGCTATCCACTTGTTCTTGTAGATAGTATTGAGATAGCTGTAAAGCTTCATCTTACCCTCGTTCTTGACAATATCAAGAAGCTTCTTCATAGCAGCCCGCATGAAGCGGCGCTGGTTCTGTACACGTCCGATATCGCCCTGGAGCCACTCGTGACGGAAGCGGACGAACCATTCAGCCTGATTACCGTCAAGTACAACATCTCCTGCAGGGATACGCTTGTCAGCCTCATAGATTATCTCGTTGTCGAGATGGATCGGGATTCCGCCGATAAGGTCAACGATATCAACGATATCAAAGCAGGCAGTCGTTATATATGCGTCTATCGGTATACCGAAGTTTTCCTGTACACAGTTTACGACGCGCTGTATCTTGCTTATCTCGGGATCACCGCAGCTGTATACGCTGTTTATCTTGGTGGTCTCGTTGCTTGTATAGTTTGGAACTGCGCAGTCACGGGGAACCTGTAATATATTGAGCTTTCCGCCTCCGATATCGAACTGGCATATCCAGATAACGTCTGTATTCTCAACGTCCTCGTCAAAGCCGAGGAAAAGCACGGTATACTGTCCCTCAACAAGCTGAGGAAGATCAAGTCCGTCTGTGAAGTCATCCTTTACGATATCAGTATCAACATTGAGGTCCATCTGGGGCTTTTCAAGCTCTCCCTCGATGTCAACAGTAGGCTGCCAGCGCTTGAAATAGGTCATTATGGACACTCTCTCATCGGGCTGACCGCTCTTTTTATACCAGAGTATGGGCATATTCAGGAAAAGAGCGATTATAGCTGCGATACTCAGCAGAATGGACGTAAGCTTTATGAGCGCGTCCTTTTTGCTCTTTTTCTTTTTCGGCTCGTCGTCAAAGTCGTCGAGATCGTCATCATAATCTGCCGATTCCACGTATCTTTCCCTGCCCTTTTCGTGGAGCCCGTGATACTGCTGCTCTCTTATCTGCGGTCTCGGAGGCTCTTCCCCCTCGATCCTTATATCTATTGAAGGAGCCTCGTGCAATCCGTGATACACGGGCTCTGTCGGTCTATGGTCATCAACTCTTTTGAGCTTGCGAAGAGGTTTTACCTGCCTCGGAGCTCCGTTTGTTCTGCTAAATAACTCCTCATTACGTTCTTCTCGGTTCATTTGAGTCCTCTTTTCAAATTCCCAGTATTTTTATTTCTCTGCTTTTGAAAGTCGGGTATAAAAATTATATCCCTCTGCGGTACAAATAGGTATTACTCCGCCTTTTTTTATAACCGATTTCATGGAAAACGCAAAAGCCTCCAGCATAGCCGCGTTAAGGTCGGTATATGCCAGTTTGCGCATTTTATCCACGTCTTTGTAGTCTCTTTCGGCTGAAATGAGGTCGCCGATATAAACTATCTCCTCAAGTCGGGACATTCCTGCCCGTCCAACTGTATGAAATCTGATGGAATTAAGGATATCTATATCCTCTATCCCAAACTCTTTCTTAATAAAATATGCTCCTGCAATGCCATGAAGCAGTGAGCGTGTTTCAAGCTCCTCGCGGCATACCGTGTAGCCGCTCTCCTCTACAAGAGCTCTCTGCTGATCGTCGGGCATTTCCTTGCAGATATCATGAAGAAGTCCTGCAAAATATGCCTTTTCTGGATCCTCTCCGTACTTTTCCGCAAGCTTTCTGCACTCGTCGGCAACATTCAGAGAATGTGTATATCTTTTCACTGATAAATTAGCTTTCAGATATTTCTTTTTATCGTCTGCATCGTAATGCAATTTTCCTTCACCTCTGACTGAATATAATCCCTTCGATCTTATATATTGTACTACATTTTCGTCAAGATAGCAAGCGAAATCCTTATTTTTTGCAATTTTTTTTCTGATCTCGGTGCTTGAAATCACCGTAGGATCAGCCTCGGATACCAGTATCTTGCCGAATTTGCTGAGTTCCTCTGCCTTTGCTCTCAGAGCAGGCAGGTCTCCGCTCTCACGGGATACGACACATAATGTTACCTGCGCCAGTATCTCCTCAAAGCGGTGCCATGTATCGAAGCACATGAGCATATCGCTTCCCACCATGAGGAAAAGCTCTGCCTCGGGAAATTCGGCGCGGAAGTGCTCCACTGTGTATATAGTATAGCTCACGCGGTCACTTTTTATCTCATAATCGCTGACAAAAAGCCTTTCGTCCGTCTTGCAGGCAAGTCTGAGCATTTCAAGTCTGTCCTCGTCGGGAGCGTACTCCGCAATGGAGCGGTGGGGAGACTTCTTCGACGGCACCAAATAAAGCCTGTTGAGAGAAAAATCGCGGAGCGCCGTCTGCGCAAGATGTATATGACCGTTATGTACGGGATTGAAGCTTCCGCCGTATATTCCTATGCGCATTTCATCACTCCATTCATTTCCACGGACGCTTGCCTTCTGTCCAGCCCTTTTCCTTCCAGTAGTCCACGTCGGCTTTGTTCCAGCCGTTTTTCTGCAAAAGGCTCATTATCTTGAAAAATCCCTTTGTTTTCAGTGAAACAGGCACTTTTCCCTGCCTTTTCAGTATCTTTTTTGCGATACTGTCGGCTTTTTTATTGATATCGTCCTTTATCTTGGGCTTTACGCTCTGCCAGTCAACTGCCGCAACTGCTCTGCCCAGCTTATAGGTCTGAGGTATGCCCCAGAAGAAGCAGCTGTCCGCCATGTCCTTCATAGTGGACTTCACTCCTGCTCCCGCAGCTGTTGCAACCACTACCGCCTGCTTGCTGAACATTTTCTCCTCGGGGCGGTGCGCCATCCAGCGCCAGCCGTAATGGTCGAGGAGCGCTTTCATCTGTCCTGTGCAGTGGTAAACGTACACGGGAGATGTAAGTATAAGCACATCTGATGCGTCTATAAGCTCGGTTATGGGCTTCAGCTTTTCGGCATGGGGGCAAAGCTCCTCGTTTTTCTCGAAACAGTTTGTGCAGCCATAGCAGAACTCGTCAAAGTCACGTGGCAGGAACACCTCGCTGATATCCTCGGGCTTGGTCAGCTTCTCAGCCATGATACGCCCGCTATTGTAGGTTGAGCCCTTGTGGTTTGTGCCGCTTATTATAAGAACCTTCATGACTTACTTAGCCTTTGGGATATTCTCGATAACAGGTTCTTTCTCGTTTCGCTTGAAAAGCACGAACTTGCTGCCGATGACCTGTACTACATCGGCGCCTGTCTGCTCTGCGATAGCGTCGGCAGCCTCTCTTGCTGTCCAGCCCGAATTGTCAAGAACTCTCAGCTTTATAAGCTCTCTTTTTGTAAGAGCAGCTTCGATGTCCTTGCACATAGCCTCGGTAACGCCGCCCTTACCTACCTGATAGATAGTCTCATATGTGGAAGCGATACCGCGCAGGTACGCTCTCTGTTTGCTTGTAAGCATATCATTCACCAAATCTTTCTTTCAGATACTTGTACAGCTCCCTGAGAGCCGCACCTCTGTGGCTTATAGCGTTCTTTTCATCTGCGGTGAGCTCCGCCATTGTGCGCTCGCCTACCATGAAAACGGGATCGTAGCCAAAGCCGTTGGTGCCGCGCTGCTCATGTCCGATAGCGCCTCTGCACTCCCCTGTCATGGTGTGGCTGCCGCTTTCGTCGATGTACGCGATAGTACACTCGAATGCAGCTCCGCGCTTGCCGTCGGGAACGTTCTTCATTTCCTCAAGGAGCTTCGCGCAGTGCTGTCCCTCGGGAGCATATCTTGCGGAGTACACTCCGGGTCTGCCGTCCATAGCGTCAACGCATAGACCGCTGTCGTCTGCGATAGTCGGGAGCTTTACAGCTTCGTAAACTGCTTTTGCCTTGATAAGTGCGTTCTCGGCAAAGGTAGCGCCGTTTTCCTCGGGATCGCAGTTTGCTCCTGCTTCACGCTGTGAGAGGACCTCTATCCCGAGAGGCGCAAGTATCTCTCTTGCCTCACGGAGCTTGTTTGCGTTGTTTGTAGCCATTACAAGCTGCTTAATCATTGTCCTTCCCTCCGAACAGTCTGCTGAAGAAGCCGCGCTTTTTCTTCTTTTCGGGCTCGGCAGCAGTCTCTGTTTCTTCCTCAGCTGTCTCTTCTTCATCAGCTTCGTCAGTATCCTCGTCGTTATCGGACTCTTCCTTATCGGACTCATAATCTGCTCCCTCAGTCAGCTCGCTTTCCTCGGCCTCTGTGTCCTCATCAGCTTCAGCCTCGTCCTCGGTATTGTCCTCAGACTCAGCCTCTTCGCTCTCGGTTTCTTCGTCGGACTCCTCTTCCTCGTACTCAGGCTCTGCTTCATCGGGTTCTTCGTCTTCCTCATAGGCAACGAATGCGCCGTACTCGTTGTAATAGCCCTTTACGCCGTCTACCTCAACGGTATCCTCGTCCTCTTCGTGCTCGGTATCCTCAGTGTAGCCCTCGGACTCGTTCTCCTCGTCCTCCTCAGCGGCAAGCTCTTCAAGCTGCTCGGGACTTGCAAAGAGAGCGTCAACGAACATATTGCTGTCAAATGGCTGTAAGTCGTCTATCTTCTCGCCTACGCCAATGAGCTTTACAGGTATGCCCAGCTCGTTCTTTATGGAGATAACGATACCGCCCTTAGCTGTACCGTCAAGCTTTGTGAGAACTATACCCGTGATAGGTGCAGTCTCGCTGAAAAGCTTAGCCTGATTTACCGCATTCTGTCCTGTTGTAGCGTCAAGTACAAGGAGCACCTCACGAGAGCAGTCCCCTGCCTTTGTGTCGATGATACGGTTTATCTTTTTGAGCTCCTCCATAAGGTTCTTCTTGTTGTGGAGACGTCCTGCGGTGTCGATAACTACAACGTCGCACTCTCTTGCCTTTGCAGCTTCGAGAGCGTCGTATACTACCGCACCCGGATCTGAGCCCTCGGCGTGCTTTACGATGTCAACTCCTGCTCTCTGCGTCCATACCTCAAGCTGGTCGATAGCTGCTGCACGGAATGTATCCGCGGCGGCAACAAGGACTTTTTTTCCCTCCTGCTTGAACTGGTGGCAGAGCTTGCCGATAGTTGTGGTCTTGCCTGCGCCGTTTACGCCGATGACCATGATAACTGCGGGAGATACAGACAGGTCAAGTCCTGTGTCGTTGCCCATTATCTCAGAGATGACCTCATGGATAAGTCCCATTATCTCCTTTGGATCGGTGATACCGCGCTCCTTTATCTTCTTGCGGAGCCTGTCGCATATCTCCTCGGAGGTCTCAACGCCGATATCGCTCATTATCATCTGCTCCTCGAGCTCGTCGAAGAGGTCTTCGTCAATGACGGTAAACTGATTCAGTACCCTCTGGATACCGCCGAAAAGAAAATCCTTGGTCTTTTTGAGACCGCTGGCAATTTTAGAAAAAAGTCCCATTATATCCTCCAAACATGGTCTATTATACATATCGAAATGAAAAACGAATTTGTGACAAAAAAATTATTGAATATCCGCAACGTCCTCCTGGAAGTCCACCTGCTCCATTTTCAGAAGCTTGGAAATACCGTCCTCCTGCATGGTGACACCGTAGAGAACGTTGGCTTCTTCCATAGCGCTTCGTCTGTGGGTAACAAGCACGAACTGAGTGGTATCAGTGAACTTTTTGAGATACTGTGCGTACTTTCTTACGTTTACCTCATCGAGAGCCGCGTCTATCTCGTCAAGAATACAGAAAGGCGCAGGTCTCAGCTTGAGTATAGCGAAATAGATAGCTATAGCTACGAAGGACTGCTCTCCTCCCGACAGTGAGATAAGGTTCTTGATGACCTTACCGGGAGGCGCTACGCTTATCTCGATACCCGATTCCAGAACGTTCTCGGGATCGGTGAGTATCAGCTCAGCCTTGCCGCCGCCAAAGAGCTCCACGAATATGCTCTTGAAGTTTGAATTTATTATCTCAAAGCTCTCGGAGAATATCCTGCACATTTCCGACGTAAGGTCTGTGATTATCTTTTCCAGCTCTGTCTTAGACTTCTGAACGTCGGCTATCTGCTCGGACATGAACTGATAACGCTCGGATACTTCCTTGTACTCCTCAATAGCGTCAACGTTTACGCTTCCGAGGGCGCGTATCTTGTTCTTTATAGTAGTGAGCTCAGCCTGTGCGGCTATCATATCGTCTATCTTCTCAGCCATGGCAACAGCCTCGGAGCGCGTCAGCTCGTAGACCTCCATGAGCTGTCTGATGATATTGTCGGTATCGCGGCAGACAGTCTCCTTGCGCTCTTCAAGACGGGTGATATCTGCTGACAGCTTTTCCTTTGCTTCGTTGATAGTTTTCAAGCCATTCTGCATCTCGTTTACGAGACGGTTCTGCTCTGTATGAGTTGCGTGACAGCGCTGTATCTCGGCATTGTATGTCTCGGTATTGTCCTTGAAATCGGAGAGCTGTTTTTTCAGTTCCTCTATCTCAGCCTGCTTCTGTGAGATTATCTCCTTCTGGCGGAATATCTCCTCCTCGAAGCGGTGAGCGCCGTATTTCAGCTCTTCCTCTCTGCGGTCTATACGTGAGAGCTCCAGCTCCTGTGCCTGCACGTCCTTTGCAAGCTCCATACCCTTTATCTTCAGCTCTGACAGCTTATCGGACAGCTCCGCACGCTGTAATCTCAGCTTTTCACGGATATCCTGTCCCTGTGCAAGCTTTTCCTCAGCCGCCTTTATCTCGGCGTCGGTATCGGCAAGAGCCTTTTCAGAATCGACTATGCTCTGCTTTGCGGCAGCTATGCGCTGCTGTATCTCTGCTGCTGCTTTCTCGGAGTTCTCCGACTGTGCGCGGAACTGCTCCTCCAGTGAAGCAAGACTGTTGAGCTCTGCTCCAATGCGGACTCTATCAGCCTCACACTGTGCCTGTTCTTCCTTTGCAGCCTCCGTATCAAAGCGGAGCTTCTCGGATTCGGCGCGGAGCTTCTCTGCTCTTTCGCGGAGAGCGTCACGCTCTGATTCCAGCTTTACTATCTCGGCGTCGAGAGTGTCTATCTCGTTCTTACGGGTTATGATACCGCCAGAACGCTGTGCGGAACCGCCTGTGAAGGAACCGCCTGCGTTGATGACCTGTCCGTCGAGAGTTACTATCTTGAACTTGTAGCCATATTTCTTGGCTATAAGAGTTGCTGTGTCGATATCCTCTGCAATTACTATACGTCCCAGAAGTGAAGCGATAATGCCGCTGAATTTCTGGTCATAGCTCACTATCTTGTTGGCATTTGCCACGAAGCCCTCGCAGTTTTCAAGCCCCTGCTCGCGGAGCTCGTAGCCCTTTACAGATGTGATAGGCAGGAATGTTGCACGTCCGCCCTTCTGCTCTTTAAGGAAACGGATACAGCGCTTTGCGATGTCCTCGTTTTCGACGATGATGTTCTGCATTGCGCCGCCAAGAGCAGTCTCAACTGCTACTGCGTACTTTGGCTCAACGCCTATATTCTGAGCTACAGTGCCCATTACTCCGCCGATTCGTCCCTGCTTGGAGGCTTTCAGCACCTGCTTTACGCTTCCTGCAAAGCCCTCCATATTGTTTTCAAGGTCGGTGAGTATCTTGCGTCGCTGCTGCTTGTCTTTCAGCTCATATAGCGCCCGCTCGAAGTCGTTCTTAGCCTGCTCGAAGCCCTCGCGGCGCGACTTGTAAAGCCTTTCAAGTCCGCTGAGCTTGTTGCGGAGCTCCTCGGCTCTCGCTGCGTTCTTTTCCTTTTCTGCCTTTATCTCGGCAGCCTGACTCTGATACTCGCTGAGCTTGCGGCTGATATCGCCGCTGCTCTCGCGGAGCTCGGCAAGACGGGCGGTCTGCTCCTCTATGGTAGACTTTGAGGACTCGATAGTGAAGCGGTGCTCGCTCTGCCTGATGTACATAGCGTTTATCTCGCTGCCTGCCTTGTCAACTGAGTCGCCCAGCTTTGAGCTCTCGCTCTCGGCTTTCTCGAAGCTCTCCTCGGCAGCCTTTATCTCGGCTTCAAGAGCCTTTTTCTTTGCTTCAAGCTCTGCAAGTCCGTCAAGAGCAGCCTTGCGCTCCTGCTCCAGAGCTTTCTTGGCTTCTTCTGAGCTGTCGATGTTCTTCTGAGCAGCTTCAACTGCCTCGTTGCAGTGCTTTATATCATTTTCGAGAACGGCGATACCAGACTTCATTTCAGATGAGGTCTGCTCCTCCTCCAGCATTTTGCGGCGGAGCTCGTCAGCACGCATGGTGCTCTCCTGCATCTTTCTGATACCGTCTGCTATCTTCTGCTCCTCGCGCTGGATATCGTTCTCGATATTCTCGTACTCGTTCTTGCTGACGAGTATCTTGCTCTCTATCTCGTCAAGCTTTACCTTCATCTCGTCCAGCTTTGTCACCCAGACGGAAATTTCCAGCTTCTTGCGCTCCTCGGCAAGCTTTATGAACTTCTCAGCCTTTTGCGACTGTATGCGGAGGGGCTCAACTCTGCCCTCCAATTCCGACAGGATATCCGTCAGACGAAGCAGGTTTTCCTGTGCGGCGGTGAGCTTTCTCTCAGCCTCCAGTTTCTTGTAGCGGAACTTTGAGATACCTGCCGCTTCTTCAAAGATGTCACGGCGCTCGGAGCTCTTTGCGCCGACTATCTCGGCGATACGTCCCTGTCCGATAATGGAGTAGCCGTCACGTCCAAGACCTGTGTCCATGAAGAGCTCGTTTATATCCTTGAGTCGGCAGGGCTTGCCGCATATCATGTACTCGCTCTCGCCGCTTCGGTAGAGCTTACGGGTGATAGCCACCTCGTCGTCCATGTCGGGAAGAGTCTTGTCGGAGTTGTCGATATTCAGCGTAACTGCCGCAAAGCCCATTGGCTTTCTCGCAACAGTACCCGAGAAGATGACGTCCTCCATTTTGTTGCCTCGGAGCGTTTTGGTGGACTGCTCGCCCAGTACCCAGCGCACTGAGTCGCCGATATTGCTCTTGCCGCTTCCGTTAGGACCGACAACTGCGGTAAGTCCCTTGTCAAAGGTCAGACTTATCTTATCGGGAAAGGACTTAAAGCCCTGTATTTCCAGTGATTTCAGGTACATTCGCTCACCTCCTCAGCATACATCTGTATTTCGGGACGCTTTCGTCTCCGATTATCTTGATATCTGTTCCAAGATTCTTGAAATAGATGATATTTGACTTTTTCTGTCCTGTTGCCTTGCTGATACAGGACGGATTCACCGCAATTACAGCGTTTTTTGGCATTTCCCCTATGCTTTTCAGCTCAAATTCCATATTATGGCGGTATATCAGCGCTTCACACAGCTCTCTGAAAGCAGGGTGGTAAAATCCGCCCACCATGTCATGCTCCACGAATTCGCTGGCGTGAAGTCCGCATTTGATGACTCTTATGCCGCTGTCCTCGAACATAGCCATTGCAGAAGCGGCCATCTCCACCGCCTTGTCAAAGCTGAAAGGCTTGTATTCTCCCGACAGCAGAAGCTCCCCCAGACGGGTGTTTCTCAGCACAACTACGGGATAGATACGGACCGTATCGGGGCTGAGAGCAATTATACGCTCAATGGTCGCCCACTCCTTTTCTGGAGTGCTGCCGTAGAGCCCTATCATCATCTGCAAGCCCAGCTCAAAGCCGAATGCTCTTATAAGCTGGCAGGCGTCCTCAACGTCCTGTGCGGTGTGTCCGCGCTCGTTAAGGGTAAGCACCTCGTCGTCCAGTGATTGAGCTCCCAGCTCTATGGCGGTGACGCCGTACTCTTTTAGGAGCTGCAAAACTTCAAAATCTATGCAGTCAGGACGTGTGGAACAGCGTATACCGCCGAACTTTCCCTCGCCTATAAACTCATGAGCCGCTTCAAGGAGCTCCACCATATAATCACGGGAAATTGCGGTGAAGCTGCCGCCGAAAAAGGCTATCTCAGCGTTTTCGGGCTCTTTTACCTCACGGACAGCCCTTTCGCATATCTCCCTGACCTCGTCTCCTGTGGGAGCGTGCTGTGCTCCGCTGATAGTGCGCTGGTCGCAGAAGCTGCACATATGAGGGCAGCCGATATGGGGAATGAATATGGAAATATTACTGTGCTTCATAGCCCATAAGCTCAAGCGCTTCCTTTGCTGCAAGCTGCTCGGCTTCCTTTTTGCTCTTGCCTCTGCCCTTGCCTATGACCTGATCGTTGAGACATACCTCGACCACAAAGCTTTTATTGTGGTCGGGACCTTCCTCGCCGATGAGGACGTACTCCACCTTTTCCTCGGGATTCTGCTGGACTATCTCCTGCAAAACTGTCTTGAAGTCGTTGAAAACAGGCTTCTTTGCGTGCTGTATATCCTTTGGCATGAAGCGAAGTATGTGCTTTGAAGCAGGCTCTATGCCGCCGTCAAGATATATAGCAGCGATAACTGCTTCAAAGGCGTCTGCAAGTATTGAGGGACGCTGACGTCCGCCTGTGTTCTCCTCGCCCTTGCCGAGGAGCAGATAATCTCCCAGTCCTATCTGCTGTGCGAAGATATGCAGTGACTTCTCACATACCAGAGAGGCTCTCATTTTTGTGAGCTCGCCCTCTGCAACATTGAGGTTTTTGTATAAAAAGTCAGATACTACAATTGACAGCACACTGTCACCGAGAAATTCAAGGCGCTCATTGCTGCCGTTGGGACGCTTTCTTTCATTTGCATATGACGAGTGAGACAAAGCCTGCTTGAGCAGCTCGATATCCTTGAATTTATATCCTAAAACTTCTTCAAAACTTGAAAGGTCTTTCATTTTAATCACTCCTTGTCTGCGGCTGACATACGGGCAACATAGCCCTCTATTACGCCTGCGACATTGCCGTCCACACAGCGTTTCGCCTGTCTTACGGCATTGAAGAACGCCGTACCGTCAGAGCTGCCGTGTGCTTTTATAACGGGCTTTCTTACGCCTAAAAGCGCTGAACCGCCCACTTCCTTGTAATCCATTTGCTTTCGGAATGTGTTTATCTTGCTCATTGCAAAAAGAGCGCCTATCCTGCCTGCTCCCGAGAAGAACCATTTCAGCTTCTTTGAGAAGAAGCTGCCCATGCCCTCGTAGAGTTTAAGTGCGATATTGCCTGTGAATCCGTCGGTAACGACTACCTGCACCTCGCCCTTCGGCATATCTCTTGCCTCGATATTGCCTGCGAAATTAAGCTCGGACTCCTGTAAGAGCTTATATGCTTCTATCTCCAAGTCTCTGCCCTTGGTCTCCTCAGCTCCGATATTCAGCAGTGCTACCTTGGGAGACTTTACTCCCATGACCTTTTCCATGTAAGCGCTGCCCATAATGGCAAATTGCAGCAGCATATCCGCACGGCACTCGGTATTTGCACCTGCGTCCACAAGCACGAAGCTGCCCTTGTCGGCAGGCATAACAGGTGACGGAGCTATACGCTTGATACCTTTGATACGCTTGACAATGAAGGAGGCTCCCATAACGAGAGCGCCTGTGCTGCCTGCGGATACAAAGGCATCGCCCTTGCCCTCTGCCAGCAGACTGAGACCAACAGCCATGGAAGTATTCTTCCCTGACTTGATTATCTCCTTCGGTTCCTCATGTATATCAAAAATATCATCGGTATGAACTATCTCCATGCCGTCAAGGCTGAGTCCGTTCTTCTCTGCACAAGCCCTTATCTCGGGCTCTCTGCCTGTGAGCACTATGCTCACGCCAAGCTCTCTGACTGCTCTTTCACATCCTCGGATAACCTCCAGAGGAGCGTTATCTCCTCCGAAGGCGTCAACTATAACTCTTACAGCCAATTCTTTCAAGCTCTCCTCTCAGCGAGTTTACTGCACGCTGGGCATATGCGCCGTAGCGTTCCTTTTTGTCCTTTATCCTAACGCCGATGTCGGGTAATATACCCATATTCGCACCCATAGGCTGGAAGCTGCCGCTGTTGAACGGATCGCTTATATAGCCTGAAAGAGCGCCTGTCATCGTATCTCTCGGGAGCTTCAGCGGCTCCAGTCCTTTCAGCTTTCTTGCAGCGGCGATACCTGCTATAAGTCCGCTTGCCGCCGATTCCATGTAGCCCTCAACGCCTGTTATCTGTCCTGCGAAGTATATCTCGGGACGGCTCCTCATGGAGAAATCGGAGTTGAGAAGCTCGGGGCTGTTGATAAAGGTATTTCTGTGCATTACGCCGTAGCGCATGAACTCGGCGTTTTCAAGTCCCGTTATCATTGAGAATACACGCTTCTGCTCTCCGAATTTCAGATTTGTCTGGAATCCTACAAGGTTGAAAAGCGTACCCTCGCGGTTCTCCTTGCGGAGCTGTACAACTGCATACGGTCTTCTGCCTGTTCGTGGATCGTCGATACCCACGGGCTTCATAGGTCCGAAGCGCATGGTGTCCACACCTCGGGAGGCAAGCTCCTCGATAGGCATACAGCCCTCGTATACACTGAATGGGTGAGTCTCGAAGTCCTTCAGCTGCACCTTTTCAGCGCCGATAAGCGCCTCATAGAATGCAAGGTATTCTTCTTTGTTCATGGGACAGTTGACGTAATCTGCGTCGCCTCTGTCATAGCGCGAAGCATAGAAGGCTCTATCCATATCTATGCTCTCGGCAGTAACAATAGGCGCAGCCGCGTCATAAAAGCTTAGTCCCTCGCCGCAGAGCTCCTTTATTATATCAGCCATAGCTCCCTGTGTAAGAGGACCTGTAGCGATAATGGTCGTACCCTCGGGCAGCTCGGTCACCTCGCCGCCTATCACTTCAATAAGGGGGTGGCTCTTTATCTTTTCCGTAACTGCGTCGGAGAACTTCTCACGGTCTACTGCAAGAGCGCCGCCTGCTTCAACAGCGTTTGCCTTAGCGCAGGGCACTGTCAGCGAACCGAGAAGCTCCATTTCGTATTTCAGAAGTCCCGCAGCAGATTCAAGTCTTGCGGCTTTCAGCGAATTGGAGCACACAAGCTCCGCAAATCCGCCGTATTTATGGGCAGGTGAAAACTTCTCGGGCTTCATCTCATAAAGCCTTACGTTTATGCCTGCTTCGGCAACAGCCCATGCGGCTTCACAGCCTGCAAGTCCTGCGCCGATAACGTTTACTATCATTTTTTCAGCTCTCTTTCATAGCCGCAGCCCTCGCTCTCACAAACGAGCTTGCCTGATTTTCCGCCCTTCATAAAGAGGCTCTTGCCGCACTGTGGACAAAGCTCCTTTGTTGGGACGTTCCATGTCATGAAGCTGCAATCGGGGAAGCCCTCGCAGCCGTAGAAGCTTCTGCCCTTCTTGGACTTTTTGAGGAGCATTTTCTTGCCGCATCTCGGGCAGCTGCCCTCAGTCTCGGTAACTATCTTCTTGGTGTTCTTGCACTCGGGAAATCCCGGGCAGGCAAGGAATTTTCCGTACTTGCTGTACTTGATGACCATGTTCCTGCCGCAGAGCTCGCAGACCACGTCGGTCTCCTCGTCGGGTACCTTTACGCGCTTGCCGTCCATAGCCTCCTCGGCTTTTTTCAGCGTTTCGGAAAAGTCATCGTAGAACTCGCGGAGAGTGCTTACCCAGTCCTTTTCGCCGTGCTCGACTTCATCGAGATTGTTTTCCATTTCCGCTGTGAACTTTGCGTCAACTATCTTCTTGAAGTGGTCCTTCATAAGCTCGGTAATGACCTCGCCGAGATTTGTTGGCTTGAGAGCCTTACCCTCATGCTCCACATAGCGGCGTGAAGTAATGGTTGTTATTGTAGGAGCATAGGTACTTGGTCTGCCTATGCCATTTTCTTCAAGAGCCTTGATAAGTGAAGCCTCTGTGTATCGCGGAGGTGGCTGTGTAAAGTGCTGATTGCCTGCTATAGACTTTAATTTGAGCTTGTCGTCGTTTTTTAGCTCGGGCAGCATCTTCTTGCTGCCGTCCTCGGAGTCTGTAGACTCAACATACAGTGCCATAAAGCCGTCGAACTTTACAGAATATCCCGAAGCTCTGAATGTACAGCCGTTTGCTTCGATATCGGCAGAGACTGTATCAAGGAGAGCGTTTGCCATCTGACTTGCAATGAAGCGCTCCCAGATTAGCTTGTAGAGCTTATACTGGTCGGAGCTGAGACTGGACTTTACTCTTTCGGGAGTGAGCTCGGGAGTTGACGGACGAATAGCTTCGTGGGCGTCCTGAGCGTTGCTCTTGGTCTTGAAGTTTCTTGGCTCGGGCGGCAGATAATCGCTGCCGTAAACAGTTCCGATATATTCAGCGGCAGCCTTTTTAGCCTCGTCGGATATACGCAGGCTGTCGGTTCTCATGTATGTGATAAGACCTACTGCACCTACGCCCTGTACGTCAACACCTTCGTAAAGCTCCTGTGCAGCCTTCATGGTGCGCTTTGCGCTGAAGCTGAGCTTACGTGAGGCTTCCTGCTGCAATGTTGATGTAATGAAAGGAGGTGCAGGCTGCTTCTTGGTAACACGCTTCTTTACAGAGGTTACTGTGTATTCGGCGTTCTCCAGTCTTTTCAGAAGCCCGTCTGCTTCTGCCTGATTGGGTATCTCCAGCTTTTCGCCGTCAACGGCTACCAGCGCTGCGTCGAATACCTTTCTCGACGACGGAGCTGTGAACTTGGCGTCGATAGACCAGTATTCCTTGGGAACGAAAGCTCTTATCTCGTTCTCGCGGTCAACTACAAGACGTACAGCAACTGACTGGACACGGCCAGCGGACAGACCTCTCTTGACCTTTTTCCACAGGAAAGGACTGAGCTCGTAGCCTACCAGACGGTCAAGGATACGGCGAGCCTGCTGAGCGTTCACAAGGTCAACGTCTATCTTGTGAGGGTGGCTCATGCCGTTCTTTACGCCTGTTTTTGTAATTTCATTGAATGCCACGCGGTTGTCGTCGTTCATATCCAACTTCAGCATCTGTGCTATATGCCATGATATAGCTTCTCCCTCGCGGTCAGGGTCGGTTGCGAGATATATCTTGTCGCACTTCTTGGCGCGTTTTTTCAGTTCTCTGATAACGTCTTCCTTGCCCTTCATATCGGTGTACTGAGGCTTGAAATCGTTATCTTTGTCCACGCCCATTTTGGACTTTGGCAGGTCGCGGACGTGTCCCATGGAGGCTATTACCTCATAGCCCTGTCCAAGGTATTTCTGAATAGTTTTTGCCTTTGCAGGCGACTCTACTATAACTAAATCTGACATTTATAGTTCCCCTTATCTGATAAGTTCATACATTTTTCCGGGGAGCGAACGGACGATACCGAATATCTCCAGCTCTGTGAGCTCCGTCATAAGCTCCGAGGAATCTATTTCAAGGCGTGCAGCAAGCTCGTCTGCGTGCATAGCGCCGCTGAGAAGTTCTTCCGAAATACGCCTCTGCTGCTCGGTCAGGTCGTTGGGCAGCTCAAAATCATCATCTGAGGCTTTTTCCTCACGGACATCGTCCGCGAAAATATTAAGGTGTTCCATAGCCGAAGCTATCTCGGCTTCACTGATATCCGCCTGTATCTCAGGCTTTTCAGCTTCTCTTTTCACTACAGGCACAGGCGCTGAAACAGCCTTTTTGCCCGTTATGCATTCTATGACATCGGAAGCGTCATACATTGGCACAGCGCCGTCGCGGAGCAGCTTTATATTGCCTGCATAATCGCCGCTGAATATATCGGCAGGCGGCAGACACAGTACGTCTCTCCCCTGTCCTGCGGCAAGATTAGCGGTTATCAGCGAACCGCTCTTGGCTCCTGCCTGAAATACTACCGCAGCCTTTCCAAGTGCTGCAAGTATTCGGTTTCGCTTTGGAAAATTAGGCGAATTAGGCGGAGTTGCAGGCGGAAATTCTGATATAAACACTCCTCCTGCGGATATTATTGCGTCTCTGTAGGCAAAATTCTGTTTCGGATAGTCCACGTCCACACCGCAGCCCATTACGCATACTGTGGGACGTCCCATATCAACGGCAGCCATACTGCAAGCCAAGTCGATACCAACTGCAAAGCCGCTGATTATAACAGCTCCACGAGCGGAAAGCTCCGAGCATATCTCCTTTGCGGCTTTAAGGCTGTAGGCAGAAGCCTTTCGCGTACCGACAGCCGTAACAGTCAGCTCAGTTTGCAGGCAGCCGATATTGCCCTTGTAATACAGCACCGACGGCGGATTATATATATGCCGCAGCTGCTCGGGATATTCGGGACTTGTTATGGATATGACTCCGATACCGCGCTTGGAGCAGTTGGCAAGGAATACCTCTGCATGGCGCAGCTGTACCGAGTGGACATTTTTATTTTCGTTCTCGTTGAGACTCACTACGGAGCTGTCCGTACTCAGTGAAAGATACGCCTTTTCAGCCGTGCGGAAAAAGCTCATTATCTCCCAGATACGATGATTTCCAGTGCCGAATACCATATTCAGCCACACCCAGTATTTAGTCTCCTCCATAGCAAAGCCCCCCTTTTGCAAAAACGTCAAATAAAATTTACTTGCTGAGCTCCCACATAAGAATACCTGCCGCCATAGCAGCGTTGAGGGAGTTAATATTTCCGTGCATAGGTATGATAACGCGGCGCGTACAGCGCTGTGCGATATCGGCAGGAAGTCCGTTGCCCTCGTTGCCGATGAATACTGCCTGAGTGCCGTCAAAGCTGCAATCAGTAACAGGCTGCGCGTCCTTGTCAATCACAGCGGCAGATGTAACGGCTCCTGCCGAATCGAGCTCCTCAAAGAGCACATCTGCGTCGTTTTCAACAGCTATTTTCATTCTGAAAACCGAGCCCATAGTCGAGCGTATCACCTTTGGACTGTACAGGTCGCAGCTGCCAGACATGATAACGCCGTCTATGCCGAGAGCGTCGGCAGTTCTTATCATCATGCCCACATTTCCCGGGTCCTGCAAGCCGAAAAGCACAAGATACTTTCCACTGCTTTTCATTATGCTGCCGACATTCCGTGCCGCAGGTATCCTGCACATGGCGAATACTCCCTGAGTGGTGTCTGTAGAAGCGATTTTGTTACCAAGCTCATTTGAAATGACAATTGTCCTTGTGTTTCTCAAATCAGCCTGCAAAAGCTCCTCGCCGAAACGCTCCTGCGCTTTCTGGGTAAGTATCAGCTGTGTTATGCCGCTGTCCTCACGGAGTGCGTCTGTGACTATCCTGAGCCCCTCCAACACGAATAAGCCGTACTGAAGCCTTTCTTTTTTCGATGAGGAAAGCTTCTGATACAGCTTGACTGTGGGATTATCTTTTGAAGTGATGATGTTTTCCAATAGCACAACACCGCCTGTTCAGACCGTATGTATGCGGTCAGAGCGCGAAGCGCCGCCGCATATCACGGATCACGAATTAACAAAAACACGCTCTTAATGTAATTAAGAAGCGTGTTTATTTTCTTGAATTAAAGAGCAGCTTTTGCCTTGTCAGCAATTGCTGTGAAACCAGCTGCGTCTGTGATAGCGATCTCGGAGAGCATCTTTCTGTTGAGAGAGATACCAGCCTTCTTGCAGCCGTTCATGAATGTTGAGTAGTTCATGCCGTTGAGCTTAGCAGCAGCTGAGATTCTTGTGATCCAGAGCTGTCTGAACTGTCTCTTCTTCTGCTTTCTTCCGATGTATGCATAGTTGCCTGACTTCATTACAGCCTGCTTAGCCATCTTGAAGTGCTTGCTCTTTGAACCCCAGTAGCCCTTAGCAAGCTTTAAAGTCTTGTTTCTTCTCTTACGAGTCATCATTGCACCTTTAATACGTGCCATAGTCTTTTACCTCCAAATATTAAAATTACGGGAATTAGCTCAAAACTTTGCGGATACACCGCACAGATTACATATAAGGAACGAGCTTCTTGATTGTAGGTGCATTTGTGCAGTCAGCAACACCTGCGTTACGAGCGATTCTCTTGCGCTTTGTATCCTTCTGAGTAAGTCTGTGTCTCTTATTGGTGTGCTGGTACTTTACCTTACCGCTTCCTGTAATCTTAAAACGCTTCTTAGCGCCCGAATGAGTTTTAACCTTTACCTTTGCCATTATATTATCCTCCTTACTTAGCGGCCTTTGGGGAAACGAACATTACAATGCTGCGTCCCTCCATTTTAGCCGGCTTATCCACAGTGCCTGCCGCAGAAACTGCCTCCTTGAAGCGATCAAGAAGTTCGTTGCCAAGTTCGGGATGTGCAATAGCTCTTTTACGGAATCTTACGGATACCTTGAGCTTGTCGCCGCCCTCTAAAAATTTGACAGCCTGATTTACCTTCGTCTCAAAATCGTGAGTGTCGATAGTGGAGAACATTCTGATCTCCTTGATAGAAACGACCTTCTGATTTTTTCTTGCTTCCTTCTCACGCTTAGCCTGCTCGAAGCAATACTTACCGTAGTCCATGATGCGGCATACGGGCGGTGTTGCCTGCGGAGCGATCTTTACGAGATCCAGATCCTGATCGAATGCAATCTGCTGAGCCTCTTTGGCGGACAGTACGCCGAGCTTTTTTCCGTCAGCGTCGATTACGAGAACTTCCTTGTCTCTTATCTCTTCGTTGATCTGCAGTTCCTGTTTGCTAATAGTCAAGCACCTCCAAGCAATATAATTTAAAAACAAAAATGAGTGCAGAAATTATCCGCACTCACCAATACACACTGATATATCACAGCTGCCGCAAGAACAGCCCGATTACCGATACATATTGACCGTTTCAGCATAGCCCGACGGTGAGAACGCATAGTTCTGCTTTGTTTACTCAAATATTATATACCCTTTTCCTGTAATTGTCAAGGCGTCTCTTCATTTTTGGCATTTTGCACATCATCATCGCCAATAATACTTTTTATTTTGTCCCAAATTGCAAATCTCACCTTGTATTTCCTCGGTTTGTGAAGTATATCCAGTTCTTTTTCATCGAAATTCGCCTCTGCGGCGGACTCGTCCTCGCCTACCTCGTTCTCTGATTCGCAGGCGGCAGGCAGACACAGCGGCGGATACATGACACACCACCAGTTATGTCCCTCTGCGCTTCCTATTTTAATACGCAGAGCACGGTATCTCCCCGCAGGCATAGTGATATCGCCGTATGTCCTTTCGCCGAAATCAACGTCCGCAAGCTCCGCAGTAACCTTGTCAGTGCAATCATTCTCGCGTAGAACTCCCTCAGCAATGTCGGTTATCTTATCAAGCTTTTCCTCTGCTATAGCTTCGGCTTCGGAAAGGCTGTCCGCCGACTCGAACAAGCCGCTTTCCAGCAGTCTGTCGCGCACCATGAGCTTCAGCCGCTGGTCGTATTCGCTGTCGGAATTGGCAAGGATATGCAGTCGGAGCACACTCCCACGAAGCTGGTCAAGTTTGCGCCCGTCGCTGATAAAACTGCCGATATTAGAAATAAGTATAGCCAGTATAAGACCTGCCGCCATGACAGCTCCCACCTGTTTTCTCATAAATATCACCTCAGGAGCTATAATTGGCAGATACTATCCTGATTATACAGCAATTGCGGCTTTTTTGTCAAGTATCGCCATAAACTCCTCGCCTGTTATGGTCTCGCGTTCAAGAAGATACTGCGCAAGCTCATGTAGCTTTTCCCTGTTGTCGGACAGTATTTTCAGAGCTTTTTCATGAGCGCTTCTGATAATATTATTTACCTCTTCGTCCACCATTGCCGCAGTCTCCGCAGAGCACACAAGTGAAGTATCACCGCCTAAATATCGGTTGTTCAGCGTTTCAAGCGCCGTCATATCAAAGCGCTCGCTCATTCCGTAGCGCGTCACCATTGCACGGGCAAGCTTGGTCGCCTTTTCGATGTCGTTTGCCGCTCCCGTTGTACAGGTGTTGAAAACAAGCTCCTCCGCAGAGCGTCCGCCCGTAAGAACAGCTATTTTCGCAAGAGCCTCCTCCTTTGACAGCAGGAACCGCTCATTCTCGTCGACTTGCATGGTGTAGCCCAGAGCTCCCGATGTTCTGGGGATTATGGTTATCTTATGTACCGGTGCAGAGTCCTTCTGCATTGCCGCTACAAGTGCGTGTCCTATCTCGTGATAGGCTATGAGCTCCTTTTCCTTTGGGGATATGACTGCGTTTTTACGCTGATAACCTGCTATTACTACTTCAACGCTCTCCTCGAGGTCGGACTGCTCCACAGAGCTCCGCCCACAGCGGACAGCTCTCAGCGCCGCTTCATTTATAATGTTGGCAAGCTCAGCACCAGAAGCTCCTGCGGTAGCCCTTGCAATGGCGTTAAAATCGATATCACCGCTCAGCTTCACCTTTTGGGCGTGAACGCGAAGAATAGCTTCCCTGCCTGCAAGGTCGGGGAGCTCCACAGGTATCCGCCTGTCAAAACGCCCGGGGCGCAGCAGCGCAGCATCGAGGGAATCGGAACGATTTGTCGCAGCCAGTATCACCACGCCCTTGTTGCCGTCAAAGCCGTCCATTTCCGTGAGAAGCTGGTTCAGCGTCTGCTCGCGCTCGTCGCTGCTGCCAGACTGTCCGCTGCGCTTCTTGCCGATAGTATCTATCTCGTCGATAAACACGATACACGGAGCCTTTTCTGCAGCCTGTCTGAACAGGTCACGAACCTTTGCCGCCCCAACTCCCACGAACATTTCCACGAACTCAGAGCCCGATATGGAGAAAAACGGCACATTCGCCTCCCCTGCCACAGCCTGCGCAAGGAGTGTCTTCCCTGTGCCCGGAGGTCCCACGAGGAGAGCTCCCTTGGGCAGCTTCGCGCCGATATCTGCGTATTTTTCGGGACAGTGGAGAAAGTCCACTATCTCCGCAAGAGCCTCTTTCGCCTCGTCCTGCCCTGCCACATCGGCAAATGTCCTGCCCGTCTGAGCCTTGACGTATATCTTCGCACTGCTTTTTCCGAAAGCCATGGCATTGCCGAAGCTCCCGAACAAGCCGTATCTTCTGTTTTTCATGTATGCTCAACTCCTTTATGGATTACGGTAAAATTATAACATACACAAAAATCGAAAACAACAAGTAAATGTTGGCATAAAAAAAGCTGCACTTTTCAGTGCAGCTTTCGGTATTTTACAGAGTTTTTACCTTGCCGAGAAGGAATTCCTGTATCATAAGAGCGTCGTTTGCTGTAAGTCCCTTTACCTTTGTGTCAACATCTGCATTTGCAGAGCCCTGCTCGGTAAGGCGCTTCTTTTCGCTGCCCTCAAGACCGTACTTGTTGGGGTTTGCAAGAGCCTGCATGATAAGAACAACATCTGACATATCTACCTGTCCGTCGCAGTTAGCGTCGCCGGCCTTTGTTACCTTGACATCGCTGTTCGGCTTGCCGCTTGCAGTTGTAGTAACTGTTGTAGGACCTGCAGTTGTGGTAGTCTTGGCTGTAGTTGTTGTGCCGCTCTTTGTTGTGGTAGTTGTAACAGTCTTTGGCTTTGTAGTAGTTGTGGTCTTGTCCTCTTCCTTAGCAGCGGGCTTTGTTCCGTCAGGCTCGGTACCGCCTACGAGAACGCCGTCGTCGTATACGCAGATATAGTCTGTGCGCTGCTCCGGCGGATCGTCAACTGCGAAGAAGTCTGTACTGTCGCCTATTTTAAGATCCTTGTAGCTCCAGTCGTTCTTAGGATCCCATACGTCGCCGTAGTACATACCGAGATCGAACTGGTACTTCTTTCCTGAGTTTGCGATAACGTAGTCCTCCCATGTTATCTCAACATAGTAGGTATCAGCGACCTTGTCGTACTTGAAAGGACCTGTGAGCTTACCGTCAGCGCCGATAGCTCCGTCCTCAGTGCTTGACTGATCGTAGAGCTCGCGAACCTCGCCGAGGCCGTCGATGCCCTTAGCCATTTCGCTTACATTGAAGAAGTAACGTACTGATGTCTTCTTTGAAGGATTGCTCTCGCCTGAGAGGACCTTGAAGGATACCTGTGTTGTACCTGAACCGTCGCCGTTGAGGTTTGGCTTGTCAACGCCGATAGCCTCTATCCAGTAGCCGCTTCCGCCGCCGTCGCCGCCGTTTGTGCCGTAAACTCTCTTCTCGTCCTCAGGTGGGAAGTTTGGAGTTATAGCCATTTCTGGAGTGCCGTATACAGCATAGAGAGCTGCTGCTGCACCCGGGAGACAAGCGTTATAGTCGATAGTTACCTCGTTCTCTGTCCAGTCCTTTGTAGCGTCGTCATGTCCGTCGCTTGCGTCAGGACCGCCTGCAAGAGCGCCCCAGAGAATGTGCTTCTGCTCACGGGGATCCTCAGCCATGAGGAGTCCTGAAGCTGCACGGTGATGAGGATTCTTTACAGCGCTGTCATTATAGCCGACAACGAATGCTCTTGGACCGTGAGTACCGTTCTTGCCTGCAAGAACTGCGTACTTGGCATCTTCCTTGTACTTGATATCGTTCTTTCCGAGAACGTAATCCATCTGCTTCTTAGCCCATTCGCTCCACTCGCTTGGCTTGCTGTCATTTACGTACTTATCATAGATTAGGCAGATGAACTGCATAGCAGTATTGTAACGGCAGCTGCCCCATGTGTCAAGGTGAGCAAATCCGCCGGGAGTCTCCTTCTGTTTCCATGCCTTGAGGCACTTGCCTACGCAGTCGTCGTCCCAGAAGTTGTCGAAAACATACTGGTTCTTGCCCTGTGCGTCTCTGACCTTCTGAACGAGGTCGAGCTCAGGGTGCTGCTGGTTTACTATAGCCCACATAACGCCTGCACCGCTCCACATATCGTTCCAGCAGTAGCACCAGCCCGAAGGAGCATAGTAATCGAATATCTTAACAGCGTAATCGAAAGACTTCTCGTCCTCTGTTACAATATACATCCATGCAGCAGCCCAGCAGTAGTCGTCTTCCCACTTGCTTGACTTGTAGAACTGTACAGGACCGTCAGCGTTATCTGAGATAAGCATATCCTTGTCCTTTGTGCTTGTAGGACCGTACTCTTCGATAGCGTCGTTCGCAAACTTCCAGAGAGCCTTTGCATACTTCAGTGATTTAGCTGCGTAATCAGGATCGCTCTCCTTGAAGTTGAGGTAGTTGATAGCCAGTGAAGCACAGGCTGAAACAACATAATCGATCTGCGGCTTCTCAGCTGTAAGGAAGAATGCCGGACGAGGCATAGTATCAACCTCAGGGCTGTTCCAGATAGCGTGGTCTATGTTACCCTCGCCTACCTGATAGCAGTGAGCGATGACCTTGCCGTCATCGTCGATAAATGTACACTTCATAAGATAATCGTTGAAGTGGCGGAGAATAGTCTCCATGTGTTCGTCCTGCTTGAGCTTCTTGAATACGTCGCCGTACTCATAGTATTCCCATCCGAGAGTAGCAGCTGTGTAGTTCTCAGGCATACCGAACTCAACGTGGTCGCCTGCGTCGTGGAAACCGCCTGCAACGTCGATAGTACCGTCACCGTCAGGATCGAGAATGTCCTTGTACTTGGACATGAATTCTGCTGAAAGGTTAGTACCGCCTGTGCTGGTCTTTGTAGTAACGCCGTCCCACTCTATCATAGGAACATGAGCGTCATAGGTGTGGCAGCTGCCGCGCCATGAGAGCCTGTTCTCGTTTTCTTTGAATTCTCCGCACATATTTGCGTCGTAGAAATAGAGCGAGTACTGAAGTGCACGGGCATAGTCGATATCAAGTCCCGAGTCCTTAACGACCTCGCTTATGGGAGCGCAGAACTGCTGCTCCTCAGTAGTGTCAGCGTCTACCGCATTTACAGGCGATATCACCGAGCACAGTGAAGTTGCCGCAGTAACGATACTAAGTAACGCTGCGGTCAGTTTTTTGTGATTCATCATAATTCCTCCCTTTTAATGTGAACCAATATTTATTTTTTATTTATCCCACTTTGAAAGACCGAGAAGATACTTCTGTATCTCCAGAGCGTCGTTTGAAGTGAGTCCTTTGCTTGTGGTGTCAACATCGGCGTTTTCCGCGCCCTGCACTGTGATGTGCTTTGCGTCGGAGCCGCTTGTGCCGAATTTATTGGGATTTGCCAGAGACTGCATTACCAGTACAACGTCGCCCATATCAACTGAGCCGTCGCAGTTTGCGTCGCCCTTCTTATACTTTCCGTCAGTGGGCTTCACTGTTGTAGTGGTAACCGCTGAAGAAGTTGTTGAAGTCGGCTTAGGAGCTGTTGTGGTAACTGCTGTAGTTGTTGTACTACTGACAGTCTTTGCTGTTGTGGTGGTTGTAGTAACAGCAGGCTTTGTAGTAGTTACCGAGACAACTGTCTCACCGCCGCCGCTTATAGGATACTTCTTTAAGTCGGGCAGCTCGTCAAGAGTGATACAGTAATCGCTCTGGTATATCTCGATAAGGTTGTCAACAGGATTGTTCTGCTCGCTGGTGAGGTAGTTCATGTACCACGGGCAGAAGTAAAGCCATGCAGCCTTGTCATTCACGAGATTTTCAAGTGACGGTATGGAGTCGTTCTCGGACATGGTCACCATTTTCTCACAGTCGGTTATCTGTACCATGCTGTAGAATGTAGACGCTATAGAACTGAGGTTAGCCACACCGTCTGCGCAGTTGTACTTGTCGCAGCCGAGGATATCCACAACATCGTCGCCCGGATACCAGTCCTTGGCGGCAGGCGAAGTTGAGCTTGTCCATATCCAGATGATATTGTCCAGACCATACTCGTTAGTGAGCTTGTCATAGAGGAGACGGTAGAGCTTCTTGCAGGGCTCAGGTCCCTCAGCTCCCCACCAGAACCATGCGCCCTCAGCCTCGTGGAGAGGTCTGAAAAGTACAGGAACGTCGGCGTCCTTGAGCTTCTTGAACTCGCCTGCTATGAGCTCGATGTCCTTCATTATGACTTCGTTTTCCCATGTGCCCTCTTCGAGAGCCTTGGAAATACTGAATGTTGTAAACTTTGGATTTGCGGATTCAACATAGAACGCAACGTCGTCGCTTCCCTTTTCGCAGGGCACGTTCCAGTGCCATGAGACAGTTGCGATGCCGTGGTACTTGTTTACCCACTCGATAACACGCTCGGGAGCGTGGTCGCGCCAGTCCGAAGAGGTGTTGTAGGCAAGGAAATCGATACCGCGGATAGCAGGCTGCTTGCCTGTCTTTTCCTTGATGTACTCGAACTCCGCCTCGTTGTCCTTGATGAACACATCGGGACTGTTCCACAGATTGTAGTTGTGGTCGCCGCAGTACTCCTGCTGACCTGAGATGACGTGCTTTCCGTAGACGTCGCAGAGGTAGCTGTAAAGCCTCTTTGTACTTTCGGAAGCCTTTGGGTTGCACAGTTCTCTCGTAGGTGAGAGATTTGTCAGCTTCTCGGAAGCAGGCTTCAGGGTAAGGTAATCAAAGAAGGTATAGCCCCAGTAAGCCTTGAGCTCAATGGTGTTCTTGCCTTTTTTGAGGTTTACCACGCCGCCTGAGGTCTCGGCGAACTTGTTGGTGTAGGGACAGGTCAGCTCTCCCTGATTGACGCCGTTGACATTGAGGTACTGCACCTTCTTGCGCGGATCGCTGGGCTCGCAGTAGCAAATGGTCAGTTCATAGAGACCTGCCTCGGGCACATCGACCTCAACGCTGAGGGTAGTACCCTTCTGGTCGAGGTAAGCAAAGCCCTTTCCCGAGTATCCGCTAAGGTCGGTATCTTCGGGGAAGTCGCCAAGCTTTACGTCTGAAACTCCGTTTGAATGGATCTTTCCTCCGCTGGTCTTGCCGTCCTCGAACTCATATTTGAGGACATTGTCGGCAGCCGATACTCCCGCAGGAGCTTTCGGCGCAGAGGGAAGGCTCATCGCCGCCGCAGCGATGACAGCAGCCGCTACAGTGCTCACGGACCGCTTTAGTTTTTCTTTCTTCAATTTGATCCCTCCAGATCATTGTATAATATTTATTAAACCGATAATTTAAGTGCCTAATCTTAAATATCGGACTTAACGCATACACACATATATATCATAGCATATTTTTACAGAAAAATCAAGCTATTTCTGCAAATATTCCTCAAAATGATAAGTATTTCATTAAACGCAATTTATGGTCAGAGCAGCACTAAGCGTTAATTATTTAAGCTTTTGGCCTGACCAATCAGTAAAAATAATTCTCAGAAGGGATAATATCAGAAGCAAAATTAAGACAATTCCTGCCGCCTCAAAACAAAGATATTTTTTCTCCGACTTTTTATCGGCTCCCATAGCCGAAAAGGTCTCAGAAGCCTGCTCCGTTTCGTAAAATCGTAAGCCATTCTCCTCTGCATAGCTCTCCGCCGCAGAGCCGCTTTCGCCCTTAATTAGCAGCTCTCTCTGACGAAGCAATACATTCCCGTCACAGGTATAGCCCACAGCCTGAGAGCCTATGTCAGTACAGTCAGGCGGTATGTACAGACTTTTCAGCTTATCGCACATGAAGAAAGCCCTCTCCCCGACTGAAAGCAGTTTCTCCCCTGTTTCGGCGTTTTCAAGAGAGGTACAGCCTGCAAAGCAGAAATTTCCGATCTCTTTCAGCTGATCCGGCAGCTTTATCTCCGCAAGCGAGGTACAGGCACGAAAGCAGGAATCGGGCAGTATCTCCAGAGTATCGGGTATATCCGCAGACATAAGCCCCGTACAGCCGCATAAGCAGCCCTCGCCTATCTCGGTAAGCTTCTCAGGAAGTACCACATTTTTCAGCGAATAACAGCCATAAAAGCTGTGATGACCTATCTTCGTGACAGTTTCGGGCAGGGTAATGCGTTTCAGCGACGCACAATTATAGAATGCGTTGTCACGCACCTCAGTAACGGGGTAACAGCCGATAAAATCGGGAATTTCCAGCTCCGTCGGCTCTCCTTTGAACCCTGTTATCACTGCCTCACCGCCGATTATGGAATATTCAAGTTCCTCGTTTTCTGCTCCGAAAGCATTGCAAACTGCGGTCATAAGCAAAAAAAAAGCGACAAAAACGCCGAAAATAAACTTTTTCAATTCACTCACTCCTTTTAAAGCAAGTATAACAGCTAAACAGCTGTCCGAAAAGCAATTATTCTCAGCATTTTCCGCCGCATTATCTCTGTTTTTTATCAGTCCCGACATTTATTCCCTGTATGGAACAGCATATCGGGACGAAAAAAGGTGTTCTCTCCCGAAATATTCCCGAAAAAGCCGTCGTAAACGCACGAAGCTGCCGACATTATCGGCAGCTTCATTATCCTCTTTCGATTCCCCATCTATACTTTTCATTTCCGATGTTCAGGCATCGGATAAGTCAAGTACTTTTCTTGTATACATTATAACATAATACTCTCAGTAAGTCAAGCACAAATTGGAGATTTTTGCATTATTTCGATGTTTCAGCTAAACACAAGCGTGCTTTTTATATATTATAACGAAATAGTAAGCCGAATTTTATACATTCGGTAAATCGAATATAAAGTATTACCCAGCGGTATCATACTTTGCCGCAGTTTTTATCAAAAGCAGGATTGCAGGCATAGAAGTTCTTGGAGTTCAGCTTATCCTGCGCTATCCTCAGTGCTTCTCCAAAGCGCTGATAATGAACTATTTCGCGCTCACGAAGGAAACGGATAGGATCACGAACATCGGGATCGTCGGCAAGTCTGAGGATATTGTCATAGGTGGTTCTCGCTTTTTGCTCGGCAGCCATATCCTCACTGAGGTCTGTGATAATATCGCCCTTTGACTGAAAATACGTCGCATTAAATGGCGTTCCCGAAGCCGCTACAGGATAAATTCCTGTGGTATGGTCTACAAAATAGGTGTCAAAGCCGCTCTTCTTTATCTCTTCCATAGAAAGGTCCTTGGTGAGCTGATAAAGTATAGCCGAGATCATCTCGAAGTGAGCCAGCTCGTAAGTACATTAATGATAGATAAGAGATTTTCAACAAAAAAGCCCCTCCAATAATGATCCGAACCATAAAAAACGTACAATGACAAAAAAGACCTCCTATGGTATAATAGAAACCATAGGAGGTCTTGTTATGGCAAGAAATTACAGGCACATACAGCAGTATGAAGATGAGATCGTG